>CAJHXX010000352.1_pt1 | contig 52315 bp, 51 predicted proteins | sample 9198511 | NCBI WGS metagenome assembly CAJHXX01 (sample SAMEA7708325, study PRJEB35096) | sediment metagenome | biome: marine neritic benthic zone biome [ENVO:01000025]; feature: sediment [ENVO:00002007]; material: shallow marine sediment [ENVO:03000034] sea grass bed [ENVO_01000059] ...
CTATTTCGGCGATGCGGCGGCGACGCTCGCCGTGTTCACAGCGGACGGCTGGCTCGATACCGGCGACCTCGCCTACACGATCGACGGCAAGCTGGTGCTGACCGGCCGGCGCAAGGACCTGATCATCTGCAACGGCCGCAACATCTGGCCGCAGGATATCGAGTGGGCGGTCGAGGGCCTGCCGGCGTTGCGCAGCGGCGACGTCGCGGCGTTCTCGGTCGATGATCGGGGCGGCGACGAACGCGTCGTGACCCTGGTGCAATGCCGTCTGCACGACACGGATGCGCGTGAAGAGCTGCGGCAGGCGGTCGCCGCGACGGTACGTGAGTCGGCGGGCGTCGACTGCGAGGTGGTGCTGGCGCCGCATCGCAGCCTGCCGATGACGTCGTCCGGCAAGCTGAGCCGGTCGGCCGCGCGATCCAAGTATCTCGCCGGCGACTACATGGCCGTAGCCGCGGCCGAGGTTGGACCAGAAGCGGCGCGCGCCGCGGTCTGAGGTTTTTTGCGCCGCGGGTCGATCACACCGGCGGCGGAGGTAAAAGGGGGGCGTCAGCCCGAAACCGATGCGGGGCACCGTAGCGATCACCGGAGCGACCGGATTCGTCGGCCGCCATCTGACCGACCACCTGCTGGCGGAGGGTTGGCACGTGCGCGCCCTGGCGCGTCGCCCTGATGCCGGCCTGCCGCCGGGTCGCGTGACGTCGGTGCCCGGCGCCCTGGAGGATGCCGCCAGCCTGGAGCGGTTGGTCGACGGCGCCGACGCCGTATTGCATTGCGCCGGCCTGATCAAGGCGGCAAGCCGGGCCGAATTCCACCGGGTCAATGGCGAGGGCACCGGCGTATTGGCGGCGATCTGCACTCGCCGGCCGGTGCCGCCGCGTCTGATCTATCTTTCCTCGCTGGCGGCGCGCTCGCCGGAGCTGTCGGACTACGGCGCCAGCAAGCGCCTCGGCGAGACGGAACTGGCCGCGGCGGGGCGGGGCGGGCTGGATTGGACCGTGCTGCGGCCGCCGGTGATCTACGGCCCCGGCGATCGAGAGACGCTCAAGTTGTTCCGGCTGATGAACCATGGGGTGGTGCCACGCCCTAACGTGCGCGACGCGCGGGTCTCGCTGATTTATGTCGACGATCTTTGCGAGGCCCTTGGCATGCTGCTCGCCCAGCCGGTCGCGGCCGGCGGCATTTTCGAGGTCCGCGACGACTGCGCGGAAGGTTATTCCTGGGGCCGCATCGCGGAGACCGGCGGCAATCTGCTGGGCCGCAGGATGCTGTGCCTGCCGATCCCGAAATCGCTTATGCGGCTGCTCGCCGGCGTCAACGTCGCGGCGGCGGGTCTGACCGGCGCGGCACCAATGCTGACGCCGGGCAAGGTGCGGGAGATGTTCCACAACGACTGGGTCTGCCGCGACAACCCGCTGACCCGGATGCTGGACTGGCGCCCCGCGGTCAGGATCGACGAGGGCTTCGGGCGAACCATGGACTGGTACCGATGCAGCGGCTGGATCTAGCCATCGGGCTGATTGGTTTAACACTATTGCAAGGGCTTTGATGATGTCTATCGATCGCACCTCGACCCAGCCGGGACAGGGTCGCTCGACCGCCGCGCCCGAACTCTTGGAGGCCGATATGGGACAGGTCGACGAATTGGTTTTCCGCAAGACCTGCAAGCTGTTGGAACCGTTCAACCTGCGTAACCAGGACCTCACGCCGGAGACCAACATCACCACCGATCTCGAGATCGATTCGCTGGCGGTGTTGGATCTGATCATGGAGGTCGAGGAAGAGCACGGGATCAGTTTCCCGATGAATTTGATCGCCGAGATGCGAACCATCGGCGATCTGGTCAGCGCCATCAACGAACAAACAGGCAAGAAGTAAGAATCATGGGCATCTTCGACAAATTCGCCAAGCTTCCGGAACGTCACGCGCGGATTCTCTCCGTTGGCCAGGACCCGATCGGTGTCACCATCGATGAAATCCTTTCGGCGACCGAGGCCAGTATCGGTGGTCGGCGCATCCTGCTCGCCGGCACAAACAACTACCTCGGCCTGACTTTCGACCCAGACTGCGTCGAGGCGGCGGCAACGGCGATTCGTGCGCAGGGCACCGGGACCACCGGCTCGCGCATCGCCAACGGCACCTATCTCGGCCACAGCGACCTGGAGGCCAGGCTGGCCGCGTTCCTCGGCTACGATCAGGCGATCGTTTTCTCGACCGGCTATCAGGCCAATCTCGGCACCATCGCGGGCCTAGCGAGCGCCGACGACTACGTGCTGATCGACGCCGACTGCCACGCCAGCATCTACGATGCCTGCAAGCTTTCCGGCGCCACCGTGATCCGCTTCCGGCACAACTCGCCGGCCGACCTGGAACGCCGCATGCAGCGACTCGACCCGGACGCCAACAAGCTGGTCTGCATCGAAGGCCTCTACAGCATGCTGGGCGACACCGCGCCGGTCGCCGAATTCGCCGAGGTGAAACGCGCCGGCGGCGCCTATCTGTTTGTCGACGAGGCCCATTCGGTCGGCGTGTTCGGTGAGCGCGGCCGCGGCGTGGCGGAACGCGAGGGCGTCGGCGACGATGTCGATTTCGTCGTCGGTACCTTTTCCAAGAGCCTTGGTTCGATCGGCGGCTTCGCCGCGTCGAACCATCCCGAGTTCAAATATCTGCGCTTCGCCAGCCGGCCCTATATGTTCACGGCGTCGCCGGCGCCAGCCAATGTGGCTTCGGTGATTGCGGCGATCGAGCAGATCGAGCGGCGGCCGGAGATCCGGATGCACCTCTGGCGCAATACGCACGCCCTGCATGACGGCCTGAGCGCGCTCGGCTTCGAGCTCGGGGCGGCGGCGAGCCCGGTCATCGCGATCAAGATGCCGAGCGAGGAGCTGGCGGTGGTGTTCTGGAACCAGCTGATGGAGGCCGGCGTCTACGTCAACCTGGCGATCCCGCCGGGTACGCCGAACAGCCTGTCGCTGCTGCGCTGCTCGGTCTCGGCCGCCCATTCGCTGGAGCAGATCCAGCAGATCTGCGACGCCTTCGACATGGTCGGTCATCGGCTGGGGGTGATCGGCGAGCCAGCGGTGACCGCTGCCGCCGCCGGCTAGAGCAATATCCGAACAGATCGAACCGGTCCGGTTCGATCTGTTCGGATAAAATTGCTCTACTTCTCAATAAGATAGAGCAGCTTTATCCGACAGTTGGATCGCTGAAAGCGATTCCAACTGTCGGATGCCGCTCTCGTCGGCCACGCGACTGACGGGGTCAGCGGAACGCGCCGCGCCGTTTCAGCCGCCAGGCGAGGACCGGTGCGGCCAGCAGCGGGTGACGTCGCTGCCACGGTGTCGGCTCGGCCCGTACCCCGGAGTGGGTTTCGATCTTCCATAGCAGGTAGTCGAGGCCGCCCTTGAAGGTGAACGCCGCCTTGGCCAGGCGCAGCGGATGCAGGCTTTTACCGAGCAGCCGGCGCAGCCACCATTTGAACCGCGCGGCCCGTCGCGCGCCGCCGCCGGTCTGGCGTGTAAGCGTCAACCTGCCCGCCTCGCCATCGGCGATGGTCGCGCCGCGCAACCGGCCCGCTGACGCCAGGGCGCCGGTGATGGCGTCGTAGCGTTCCGGGAAGGTGGCGATCAGCGTGTCCGACCGATTGGCGCGCTCGGCCCGGAACTCGGTACGATAGCTCTCGACGAAACCCCGGCGCCACAGTTCGGCGGCCGGGAACCGCTCCGGCATCAGCGCGACGGTTTCCGCCGCGACGGTTTCCGCCGCGCTGGCCAACGCCCCGGCGATCCGGTCGGCGATGCCCTGGTCGCGGGCGTAGACCAGGGCGCAAGGCTGACTGAGCCGGCCCCATAGCGTCGACAGCAGCGTCCGGGACGACGTCCCCTTCGCCAAGTCGTCGATGGAAATGACCGCGTATTTGGCGCGCACCCGGCGCTCGCCGAACGGCGCGTCGAGATAGTAGACGTTCGGCGGCAACAGCGCGTTCAGCGCCGTCCAGAGAAGGTTCCGGTGAAAGTCGCGGTAGCGCTCGACCACCACGTAGAAGTCGATCACTCGGTCGACGTCCTGGCCGTCGCGCAGGCAGGAGCCGTAGAACAGTGTCGCCGCGACGGCGTCGCCATGTCGGCGGCGGACTTCCGCAACGGCGGCGACGATGCCGTCGCCGACCGGTTGGGTCAGCTCGGTCTCGATCCGCTGCAGCAGCGGCGGCGGGTTGCGGATATCCATCAGCAGGGCACGAATTCTGCGCGCTGGCCGGCGTGAAGCGTGACCGGCGTCGCCGCGTCGGGCTGATAGAGCTCGCCGTCCAGGGTGAACGGGCAGGTCATCTCGATCGCGATCCGGTCTGCGTTGCGGCTCGCATAGGCGTCGGAAGGGAAGCGGCGCCGGCAGCCGCCGAACATCAGCGGATAGGCGGCGCGCAGCAGCCCGGCGGCGGGAAACGCCACCTCGGTATAGCGCAGATGACCGGCCTCGCGGCCCCAATAGGGGCGCGATCGCAGGATCAGCCTGTCCAGTGTGGTGACCAGAACCATCAGGCGGCTGCCGTCCTCCGGCTGGCCGTCGTCGAAGCGGACCGACATGTCGTCGCCGTGCATCAGCTCGTCGTCGGCGCGGCGCCGCGCGATGCGCCAGAGCACGGCGCCGAGGGTCGCGACCACCGCGGTCGTCGAGCGCAGTTTCTTCGGACTGACCGCGCGGTGGAACATCTCGATTGCGCGGCATATCGCCGCGGTGCCGAAGAACATGCCGTAGAGCGCCGGCCCGGATGCGGTGTGCTGCACGCGGATCACCTCGCGCGCGACGGTCGGCGGTGTTGCACCGTCCTTGGTCGCGGCCAGCAGACGACCCAGCGCGCGCTTCGGGCTGCCGCCCAGGCCGACGTCGTAGGCGATCATATTGGTGTTGCCGCCGGGCAGCACGGCCAGCGCCGGTGTCCGCTCGAACGGCCGGCCGCCGAACAGTTCGGTCAGCAGGGCCTGGACCGTGCCGTCGCCGCCGTTGACGGCGATCAGCTCGATCTCGCGTGCAGCGAAGTCGCTGAGCGCCTGATCCATGCCGGCGACGCCGTCGAGTTCGATATGAACCATGTCGGGACGGCCAGACAGGGCGCCGCGCAGGCCGGCCGAGCCACGCTGGTTGCGCCGGCTTCGCATGTTGCTGACCAGACCGATACGCATGTCAGCGCGAGGGACGGCGGATGATCTCGTGGTGCAGCGCGACCGCGCCGGAGATCGCCAGCAACGCCATCGTTGCGGCGGTCGCGGACAGCGCGGGCGGCATCAGTCCCGCTTCGCCGATCGCCAGTAACAGCTCGTCCATCGTCAGATAGACGAAGCCGAGCGCCAATCCGCCGGCCAGGATCAGGACACCGCCGCCGGTTCGGTCGAAACGCTGCACCAGCGGCACGGCCAGCAGGATGATGACGATGCTGGCGAGCGGCGTGGCGATCTTCTTGTACAGCCAGAGCAGGTAGACATGCTGCGGCCGGTTGCCGTAGCCGCCCCGGTCGACGAACCGCATGACCTCGGCGAAAGACAGCTCGCGCGGATGAACGGTGAGCCAAGCCAGATCGGAAAGCGCGATGCCGCTCTGCCACGACTCCAGGGCCGAGAACGTCGGCTCGGTCTCGCCGGCCGCGGTCCTGGCCACTTCCTGCAACAGCCAGATGTCCTGGCCGAGCTCGGCGCGCTCGGCTTCCGTGATGTGGACCAGATTGCCTTCCATGTCGCGATGGAAGATCACTACGCCCTCCGCGCGCGCTGCTTCCTGGTCGAGTTTGGCGATGCGCACGATGTCGGTGCCGCGGCGCAGCCAGGTCGCCGGTTGCATGCCGTCCTTTCGCTCGGCCTGGTATTCGCCGATGCCCCAGGCGCGGAGCTCGGCGACCGACGGCGGCAGCACTTGATCCTGGAGCAGGAACTGTCCGACCGCGATGAGCACCGCCGCCGGGCTGAGCGCCAGCATGACCCGCCATTGCGACACGCCGGCGGCGCGCAGCGCGGTCAGCTCACCATGGCTGACCAGGGTGGTCAGTGTGACCAAGGCGGTCAACAGAACGGTGATCGGAAACACCTTGTACAGGATGTCGGGCAGCCTGAGCCAGGTATAGCGCAGCACCTCGGCGGTGCTGCCGTCGGTTGCGCGCATCACCTGGTCGCCGTTGGCGAGGAAGTCGAGCATGGTGACCAGAGCCCCGAGCGCGAACAACAGCAGCACGAATCGGCCGAGAAACAGCATCGTCAGATACCGGTCGATGGTACGAATCATGCGGCTCGGCCGTATCTCGGTGGCTCGGCGGGCCGTCGGCCGATGTCACGGTGTTGCGTCTCGATCATCGCGATTGCGGTCTGCCATTCGGGTGAAAATCGGCGGTTGACCCGGGTCCCGCTGCCTGCGGATGATTACCATCCGGCGGCCGATTCGGACCAGCGGAATGTTGCTCGGACGGCACGCGCACCCGACCCCTGACGCCCGGCAAGACGCGCCTTTTTTATGACATCTTCTTGCCATTTAACACCGGAAAGGTGGCTTTCCGACCGGTTTGCCAAGCGAGCACATCGACATGCATCTAGCTGGAATTTCTCGATTGTTGGCCTTCGTTCCCCTGGCGCTGCTGCCGAGCGCTGTGTCGGCTGATCCCGGCTTGCCGAACTTGGCCGAAGTCTGCGGCGACAAGCCCCATGCCATCGCCGTGAGGGTGACCAATATCGGCAACGATCGGGGGAATATCACCGTCGATCTTTATGACGACAAGCCGAGGCATTTCCTGAAGGGCAACGACAAGGTCATGCGGATACGCACGCCGGCGAAGCGGGGCTCGATCCTGGTCTGCCTGCCGGCGCCGCGGCCGGGCGTCTACGCGATCGCCCTCTATCACGACAAGAACGCCAATACCGATCTCGATCGCAACTTCATCGGCATCCCGACCGAGCCTTATGGCCTGTCCAACAACGCCAAGGTGTTCCTCGGCCCGCCCGAGCACAAGGACGCAGCCTTCACGGTGCCGGACGAAGGCGTGGCGCTCAAGATCAAGTTGCGTAAATAGAAGTCCGGCCCGGCGGCGGACCGACCGTTCGCGTGTTGCAATCGCCGGCCCTTTCCTATTCTCTACGGCGGGAACTCGGTGTAACGGTGCCGCCGTCGGCGGTTCGAGGGCTATCGTGACGATCTCCACAGCAATTTCCGCGGCCGCGTTTCGCGTTTCGCCCCGCCGGATTTTGGGGCGCGGCCCGGCGCGGCGGCAATGACGGAAGCACGATCTGTCGCGCCGGCTCGGACGGAGCAAGAGCACGGGTCGGAGATCGAGATCCGGCCGGTCGCCGACAAAGCGGACCTCGAACGCTTCATCAGGCTGCCGTGGGCGATCTATGCCGACGATGCCAACTGGGTGCCGCCGCTGCTGATCGAGCGGCGCGACTACCTGAACCCGAAGAAGAACCCGTACTTCCAGCATGCCGAGGTCAGGCTGTTCCTGGCGCTCCGCGACGGCCGCCCGGTCGGGCGGATCAGCGCCCAGGTCAATCAGGCGCATCTCGAGCACCATGGCGACGCGACCGGCCATTTCGGCTTTCTCGAGGCCGAGGACGACGGCGCTGTCTTCGCGGCGCTGACCGGCGCGGCCGAAGATTGGCTCCAGGACAAGGGCATGCGCCGGGTGGTCGGGCCGTTCAGCTTTTCCATCAACGATGAATCGGGGCTTCTGGTCGACGGCTTCGACCAGCCGCCGATGATCCTGATGGGTCACGCCCGGCGTTATTACGGGCCGCGGCTCGAAGGGCTCGGCTACGTCAAGGCCCGGGACTTGCTGGCCTATGACTTCGCGATGGACGGCCGGCCGCTTACCCGGTCGGCACAGGCAATAAGCAAGCGGTTGGCGCGCGATCCCACGGTGACGATTCGCGACCTACGGCGCGCCGAACTCGCCGACGAGGTCGAGATCGTGCTCGACATCTTCAACGACGCCTGGTCGGACAACTGGGGCTTCGTGCCGCTCACCGATGCCGAGATCGCGCATCTGGCCAAGGAAATGAAGCCGCTGTTGCGCGGCTATTCACTCTGCATCGCCGAGATGAACGGCGAGCCGGTGGCGTTCGGTGTCGCGTTGCCCAACCTTCACGAGGCGATCGCCGACCTGAACGGCCGGCTGTTGCCGTTCGGTGTGGTCAAGCTGCTGTATCGGTTGCTGACCAGGCGAATCAAGAGCGCACGCCTGCCGCTGATGGGCGTGCGCAAGGCTTATCATGGCACGCCGCTCGGCGTCGCCATGGCGTTCTGCGTGATCGAGCGGCTGCACCGCCAGCATTTGCGCCGCGGCTTCACGCGGGCGGAGCTGTCCTGGATCCTGGAAGACAACCTGGCGATGCGAAACATCATCGAGAGCGGCGAGGCAAGGCCGTACAAGACCTACCGCGTCTACGAAAAGGCGCTCGTATGACCGAACCGACCGGTCCGGCGCCGGGCCGGCGGTTTTCGGCCCTGGTTCTGGCGGCCAGCCGCGGACCTGACGACCCGATGGCCAAGGCGACCGGCGTCGCCCATAAATGCCTGGTCCGGACCGCCGGCGTGCCGATGCTCTGCCGCGTGCTCGACGCGCTTGCCGCCAGCGCCAGCGTCGCGCGGATCGCAATCTCGATCGACGATCCGGCGGTGCTGGAGAGCGCGCCGATCGCCGATGCCATGATCGGGCGGGAGGTCACTGTTCTGCGCAGCGCGGCAACCGCAAGCCGCAGCGTGTTGGCGGCGGCGGCGGCGCTCGCCGATCCGTTCCCTCTGTTGGTTACCACGGCCGACAGCGCCCTGCTCGACGGGGCGACCGTCGATCTGTTCTGCCGCGAGGCGCTCGCCGGCGGCGCCAAGCTGGCGGCCGCGCTGGCGCCGGCCGCGGTGATCCTGCGCGACTACCCGGCGGCCAAGCGCACCTTCCTGAAATTCCGCGACGACGGCTATTCGGGCTGCAACCTGTTCGCGCTGACCGAGCCGGCAGCGCTCGACGCGGTGCGCTTCTGGGCCGGGATCGAGCGCCACCGCAAGCGCCCGTGGAAGCTGGTCGGCGCCTTCGGGCCGGTGTCGCTATTGCTGTTCTTGGCCCGCCGGTTGAGCCTCGACGACGCCATGGCACGCGCCTCCAAGGTGCTCGGCGTGCCGGTCGCCGCGGTCAAGATACCGATTGCCGAGGCGGCGATGGACGTCGACAAGCCCGCCGATCTGATCCTGGTGGAAGAGATTTTGGCGCGGCGGGCGGCGGCGCACTAAGCCGCGTCGCCGCCCGGCTAGAGCAATATCCGATTGGGTTGAACCGGTTCGGTTCTCCCCAATCGGATAAAATTGCTACTTATCAATAGGTAGAGCAGCTTTATCCGTTCAGTTGGATCGCTGAAAGCGATTCCAACCGAACGGATGCTGCTCTAGTCACGACTGCCAGGCGAGGCCGGGCAGCTTGCTCAGATGTGTCTCGACGCCCTTGACGCCAGGGATGCTCTCGGCCGCGACCTTGAGCGCTTCGCGCTCTTCGTCGGAGCCGACCATGCCCCAGAGATGGATGACGCCGTCGCTGACCACGACGTTGAGATAGGCCGAGGAGACCCATCTTTCGTCCTCGAGTGCCTTGAGCATCTGCTCCCGGATGCTGCGGTCGTCGGTCGGCGGCTCGCCGGCGCCGAGCCGAATTGCCTCGGCCGCCAGAGCGCGCAGCAGGTCGGCACGGGCGACGAGCCCGACCAGCTTGCCGTCGCGCACCACCGGCAGGCGCTTGATGCGGTGCGATTCCAGGATGTCGGCGATCTCGGCCAACGGCGTGTCCTCGCCGGTGGTGATCGCCGGATGGGTCATCACCTCGCCGGCGTGCTGGCCGTGGCTCTTGACGTAGTCGGCGGCCAGTTCCTCGCTGCTCGACAGCATGCCGAGCCACCAGCTGCGGTGCCGCTCGGTGCCGGTCTCGTGGCGGCGCAGCAGGTCGCCCTCCGAGACCATGCCAAGGACGTTGCCATCGTCGTCGACCACCGGCACCGCGCTGATATGGCGCTGCAGCAACAGATTGACCACATCGGCGACCGGCGTGTCGCGTGTCACCGTGGCGACGGCGGTGGTCATGATGTCCCGTACTTGCATCTCTGGCCTCCTCGGGGGGCTTCTGGATTGAATTTAGACTCCTACAAGGCCTAATGCGCAACCTTGACCTAAGTCAACCTATTGAGCAGGACCTTTTCAGCCGGCGCCGGTGCGGCGGTCGACCTCAGCCGTCAGGCGCCGCAATGCCTGACTGACGGTGACCGGATAGGCCGCGGCCGGCTGCAGCGATCTCAGCGCCGCCGGCAGGGCAGCGAGTTCCGCTGCTGCCCTGGTCCGTATCACATCCAGGCTTTCCGGGCCGGCGAGGCGCTTGCCTTGCCGCATGACCGGCAGGATCAGCGGCTTGCCGTCGCACTCGACATTCGCGACGGCCAGGGCGTCGCCGGCGATCAGGCCGCGCCCGTCGTGGCGCCGCCAGACCTGCTTGCGGCCGGGCCAGGTGGCCTTGCCGGCCGATCGTTTGCGGCGCGCCAGCCCGGCATATTCCTGCAGCTTGTAGGCGCAGTCGAGATAGGGCGCGTCGGCCGAGGTGGTCAGGCTGGTGCCGATGCCGAAGCCGTCGATCGGCGCTTGCGCCCCGGCGAAGGCGGCGAGGGCGTATTCGTCGAGGCCGCCGCTCGCGAAAATGCGGATCTGCTCCTGCCCGGCCCGGTCGAAGATCTCGCGTACCGCCCGTGCCAGCGCCGCGAGGTCGCCGCTGTCGAGCCGCACTGCCTCGATCGGCATGCCGGCGCCGGCGAGTTCCGGCGCCAGGGTCGCGATCTGGCGCGCCGCGTCCAGGGTGTCGTAGGTATCGATCACCAACACGACGTTGTCGGGTTGCGAGCGGGCGAAGTTGCGGAAGGCGTCGGCTTCGCTTTCATGTGCCTGGATGAAGGAATGCGCGACGGTGCCGTAGGCCGGCACGCCGTAGCACTTTTCGGCCGCCACCGTGGCGCTGCCGGCGAAACCGGCCAGATAGCTCGCGCGCGCCGCCAGCAGGCCGGCCTCGGCGCCATGCGCCCGGCGGAAGCCGAAATCGATCAGCGGCTTGGCCGGCGCCACGCCGACCATGCGGGCCGCCTTGCTGGCGATCAACGTCTCGAAATGCAGGAGGTTGATCAGCCGGCTTTCGACGATCTGCGCCATCGGCAGCGGGGCGGTGACCCGAAAGATGGGCTCGTCGGCGAAGAACACGGTGCCTTCCGGCATGGCGTCGACATCGCCGGTGAAGCGGAACCCGGCGAGGTAGTCGAGCACCGCCCGGTCGAACCGGCCGGTGCCGGCCAGCCAGTCGATCTCCGCCCGGTCGAAACTCATGCGTTCCAGATAGTCGAGCGCCTGTTCCAGACCGGCGGCCATCAGGTAGTTGCGCTGTTTGGGCAGCTTGCGGACGAAGAACTCGAAAACCGCCGTCTCCGCCAGGCCCTCGGCCAGATAGCCTTGCAGCATGGTGAACTGATAGAGGTCGGTCAAAAGGCCGTCGCTGGCGTTGCCTGGCACGAGACACTCCCATCATGCGACATCGCGGTGGCAATGCCGGATCGAGCTAGCTTGCCGCGTTCGTCAACCGAAATGACCTAGGTCAAGGTGCGGCGCGGCGGAACGGTCGAACTTGCGGTGATTCGGCTTGCAATTGGAGATTCGGCCCATGAACGCGGTCCTGCGGCACCTGATCGAACGGTTTCCGCGATATCAGACGATCATCGACGAGTTGACCTCGGCCAACACGGCGTTTGATTCGCTTTGCCGAGAATATGGCGAGGTAAGCGAGGAGATCGAGCGGCTGGAGAGCCGGGCGGATGCGATGGACATGGTCGCGACCGAGGCGGCAAAGCGCCGCCGGGTCGCCCTCGAGCAGGAACTGCTGGCGATCATGGAGCAGAACGTCCGCGTATGACCGGCTCGCCCGGCGCGATCACTTGACGGAAATGCAGGTGCATTTCGACAGGTAGTTGATCTTCTGCGAGACGCTGCCGAGCAGCAACCCTTCGATCCGGCCGAGGCCGCTTGAGCCGATCACGATGGTGTCCACGTCGTTGTCGTCGGCATAGTCGAGGATTTTGATTGCCGGGTTGCCCTCGACGACGGCGGCGTCCAGCTTGGCGACGCCCTGCGCGGCGGCAAGGCCGCGCGCCTCGTCGAGGATCGCCTTGGCGATCACCTCGTAGTGCAGCCGGGTCGGCTCGTCCGGCAGGTGTTCGACTTCGGCGAAGCGCTTGAGCTGTTCGGAGACGTACATGTCCTCGATGACGTGGATCAGGGTCAGCCTGGCGTCGAACCGTCCGGCCAGGCTGCAGGCGAGTTCCAATGCCTTCAGGGCGGTCTGCGAGCCATCGACGGGTACCAGCATGTGGCGGATATTCATCGATCACAATCCTTTGCTGATCTTGGGCCTTTGCTGATCTTGGGCCTTTGCCGATCTCGGGACGGTCGCAGTCTTTCGCCGCCCACGGCGTTGGGCATTGACCTGCGTCAAAGTGGGGGCTCTGTCCCCCGCGTTGGCCGATTGACCTAGCTCAATGGCCGATGCCGGGGCGGCGGCGATGATTGCCGTTCTCGGTGGGAGAGCCACAGGAGGCATGGTGGTCATGCTCGGAATAGCGGTCGAGAAAGTGTGCCAGATCGTCGGTCGCGCCAAGGCGTTCGACGTCAAGGTGGACGTCGTCGAGCCGGAGCCCGGCTCCAATCCAACCGACGAGGAGATGCTCGAGGTCCTCGAGGACTATCCCGAGGACTCCACGGAGGCGGAGCTTCAGGAGCTGATCGAAGGGCTGAACGAGGAAGAGCAGATCAACCTCGTGGCACTCGCCTGGCTCGGACGCGGCACCTACGGCTCGGATGAGTGGGAGGCGGCGGTGGCGGAAGCGGACCGAGCCCATAACGAGCACACCGCCGAATACCTGCTCGGTATCCCGTTGCTCGGCAGCTATCTCGAGGAAGGCCTCAGCATGTTGGGCTATTCCTGCGAGGAATAATCCGGAGCGTCAGATCCAGCGTCGGACGGACGCCTTGTAGCGCCGGTAGCCGTCGCCGAACTTGGCCTCCAGATAGCGTTCCTCGCGTACGATGACGCCGTAGCGGATCACCACCAGGACGGGGGCGAGCAAGGCCAGCGCCCACAGGCTGTCCGCCGTGACGGCGAGCCCGGCATAGATCAGGCTCAGGGCGACATAGATCGGGTTGCGCGAAAAACGGTAGATGCCGCCGGTCACCAGGGCGGTGGCTGGCAATGCCGTCGGCACGTTGGTGCCGGCCGCGGCGAAGCGGCGCATGGCGGCAGCCATGAGCGCTACCCCGGCCAGGATAAATGCCCCGCCGATCGGGTATTGCAGGATGCCGGGCAGCTGAGCGCTCGGCCAGGCGAAATCGAGCGCCAAGCCGAGCATTAGGGCTCCGAGATAGATCAAGGGCGGCCGCGCGATCACCCGGGGCTTGTCGGCCTGGTCATGGGTCATGTTGGCCATGATCCTACTCCTTTTGGGGTGATCGCGCGGTCTTCGCCACCGCTCAGTGCCGTCGGCGGTGCTCGGTCAACTCGTCGAGCGCCTTCTGTTGCTCTTCGTTCAGTGTCTGGTAGAACGCCTCGAACGCCGGGCGCACGTCGCGCATCGCGCTGAGGCCGGCCGCCATCATGGTCTCCATGCGGGCCAGCTTCTCCGGCGCCGTGTCAGGCACGCCGGCGGCCTCGATCTCCTCGCAGGTCTCGCCGATCGTGGCGCTCTGCGCGCGCAGCGTGTCGGTGAGCCGGGTCCAGGCGTCCTGCTGCCCGGCGTCGAGGTCGACGAAGCTTTCGACGAAGTTGATCATGCGGTCGAGCCGCTCGTCGCGGTATTCGCCGCAGATCATGCCCATGCCGTGTCCGCCGCGCCGGCCCATATGGCCGCCGTGGCCTTGCCCGCGGAAATGCGCCATCTCGGCGACAATCCCGGAGGCCGCACCCATCCCGATCTGGGGAACCTGGCGCATCGCGACCGCGATCCCGGCGGTGGCTGCCAGCGCGACCGCGGACGCGGCGGCGATGACGATCAGTCGTTTTCGTTTCATGCTCGATTTCCTTTCTCTCTCTCATGGGCCCGGCGGGGCGTAGGAACTAACCGCGCCGGGCGTGGGCAAACAGGTCGTCGATGATCGTTTTCTGGTGCCGGTCGAGGGTCGCGTAGAAGGCGTCGAACGGCGTCCTCAGGTCGTGCACCGCGTCGAGCCCGACGGCCAGCATTGTCTCGAACCCGGAAAGCCGAGCCGGCGCGTTCGGCAGATCGGCCTGCCCGGCCAACGACCGGCGGGCGTCGCCGATCGAGCGGGCGCCGGCGCGCACCGCCAAGGCCAGCTCGGCCCAGGCTGCCGCCTGCGGCTCGCTGAACGACATCCGGTTCTCGACTTCGGCGATCAGGTGCTCGAAGCGCTCGGCGCGGAAGAAGGCGTCCCCGCCCTGCCGGCGCTCGAATCCGTCGCCATGATGGCGGCCGTGCCGGTGATGCCGGCGGCCGTCGCGCGTCAGCGGCGCCAGCCGAAAACCGCCCGGCCCCGCTGGCCTGAGGCCGTGCATCGCGCCGGCGGTGAGCGTCAGCGCGACGACGACCAGGACGGCGACCAGCACGGCCTGGACCGCGGCGCCCGACGGCACCGCCTGCAGCAGCCAGAACATCAGGCCGAGGCCGGCGGCGGCCAGGGCGACGACGGCGATCATATGGTTGGACCGCATGGCTATTTTCCCTCCCATCCGATCGGTAAAGGCGACCTCCTGTCGCCGCACAGCCAAGATGGGGCGCCGGTGTTGCTGGTTTGTGTCGCGATTGGGCGGGTTTTGTAACCGGCCGTTGCCGGCCCGGCCTCTGAAACACTTCGTTACAAAATTTCCGGGCCGGAGCGCCGCCGGTTCCTATAATCGCGCCATGCTGACGCCCTCGCCGCATATCCTGGTGGTCGACGACGACCGCGAGATCCGCGACCTGCTCGCGCGCTTCCTGAAGAAGCACGGCTACCGGGTCGACGCCGCGGCCGACGGCCGCGCCATGTTCGCGGCGCTCGAGGCCGGACGCTTCGACCTGGTGGTGCTCGACCTGATGCTGCCGGGAGAGGACGGCCTGTCGCTCTGCCGGCGGCTGCGCGCCGGATCCAACCTGCCGGTGATCATGCTGACCGCGATGGGCGAGGAGACCGACCGCATCGTCGGCTTGGAAGTCGGCGCCGACGACTACCTGCCTAAGCCGTTCAATCCGCGCGAGCTGCTCGCCCGCATCAAGGCGGTGCTGCGCCGGGCCGGCGGCAGTCCGCGCCCAGCGGAGACGGACCGCGACGAGGTGCTCTGCTTCGCCGGCTGGCGCCTCGACCCGGGGCGGCGCGAACTGCATTCGGCGGACGGCGTATTGATGCCGCTGACCGCCGGCGAGTTCGACCTGCTGGCAACCCTGGCGGAACATCCGCGCCGGGTGTTGAGCCGCGACCAACTGCTCGATCTCACCCGGGGCCGCGCCGCCGGCGCGTTCGATCGGGCGATCGACGTGCAGATCAGCCGCCTGCGCCACAAGATTGAACCGGACCCGAAGGAACCCACCATCATCAAGACGGTGCGCGGCGGCGGCTATGTATTCACCGCGGCGGTGGAGCGGCTATGAACCGGCCCGCGGAACATCGGCGCCGACGGTCGGGACCGGCGCGGCTCTCGCCCGGCGGCCTGGCTGGTCGCGTCGCGCTGATCCTGATCGCCGCGCTGTTGGTGGTGCTCGCGGTCGGCGTCCTGTTCGTGTTCCAGGACCGAGCGCCGCGACGCCTGGAACGCTTTGCGGAGGCCTTCGCGCGCCAGGTGGTCGGCATCGTTGAGTTGATCGAGGCGCCGCCGCCGTCGCAACGTCCGCCGCTGCTGCGCGCGGTCAGCGGGCCGATCATGCGGGTCGACCTGGCCGCCCGACGACCGGTGTTCCAGGCCGAGGAATGGCGTCCCGCGGGCTGGATGCATCCGATGATGATGGGCCATTTCCGTGCCCTCGGCGGCCGGCCGATCCATGTCTATCTGCTCGACCGGTGGGAGTTCGCGCCGGGCGGCCGGTTACGCGACCGGGGCGCGCGTGGCCCCGACCCGGTGCCCGGCCGGCGCAAGGTGGTGGCCACGGTCGGGTTGCGGGACGGTTCCTGGGCCGTGTTCACCATGGCCTCGCACCTGCCGTCGGGCCGCTGGGGCGCGCGCATCCTGTTCTGGATCGTGGCGACGGTCGTGATCGTGGTCGTGTTCGCGGTCTGGGCGGCGCATCGGGTGACCCGGCCGCTCGCCCGGTTCGCGGAAGCGGCCGACCGGCTCGGCGTCGATGTGCGCGCGCCGCCGCTGCCCGAGACCGGCTCGCGCGAGTTGCGCGAGGCGAGCCATGCCTTCAACCGTATGCAGGAGCGGCTGCGTCGCCTGGTCGAGGACCGCACTCTGATGCTGGCGGCGATCTCGCACGATCTGCGCACCGTGCTGACCCGGGTCCGGCTGCGCGCCGAATTCATCGACGACGCGGAACAGCAGACGAAGGCGATCGCCGATGTCGACGAGATGCAAACGATGCTCGACGCGACGCTCGCCTTCGGGCGCGAAGACACGATGGAGGAGCCGCGCAGCGCGGTCGACCTCGTCGGCCTGCTGCGAAGCCTGGTCGACGATATGGCCGATGCCGGCCACCATGCCGTCTATGACGGGCCGGAGCGCCTGGCCTACCAATGCCGGCCGGTGGCGCTGCGGCGCGCCTTCGTCAACCTGATCTCCAACGCCGTGAAATACGGCGGCGAAGCGGCGGTCGGCCTGACGGAACGCGCCGACGGCATCGAGGTCACGGTCGCCGACCGCGGGCCGGGTATTCCGGCGGAGTTGCGCGAGAAGGTGTTCACCCCGTTCTTCCGCATCGAGGCCTCGCGCAGCCGCGAGACCGGCGGCACCGGGCTCGGCCTCGCCGTGGCGCGCTCGATCCTGCGCCGCCACGGCGGCGACGTCGCTTTGGAGGATCGTCCCGGCGGCGGCCTGCTCGTCCGCGCCAGTCTGCCGCGCGTCGACGCTGACGCGTGAATAGTGACCGTCAGCTCGGCGCGATGGTGACGCCGCCATCGACGGCCAGGGTCTGGCCGGTGATCCACGACCCGGCGCGCGAGGCCAGGAATACGGCGGCGCCGGCGACGTCCTCGGGCTCGCCGAGACGGCGGAGCGGCGTGGTGGCGATGCGCCGCGCCGCGCGCTGCTCGTCGGTCCAGAGCGCGCGGGCGAAATCGGTCTTCACCAGGCCCGGCGCGATGCAGTTGACGCGGATGTTGTCCGGCCCGAACTCGACCGCCAGGTTGCGCGCGATCTGCAGGTCGGCGGCCTTGGAGATGGCGTAGGCGCCGAGGTCGGCGCTGCCGCGGATGCCGCCGATCGAGGAGACGATGATGATCACGCCGTCTTTGCGCGCCCGCATCTCCGGGATCACCATCTGCGCCAGCCAGACATTGCTCTCGATGTTGCAGGTCATGACCTTCTCCAGTGCGCTGTCCGGCAATTCGAGAGTCGAGCCGAAATGCGGATTGACGGCGGCGTTGCAGACAGCGATGTCGATCCGGCCCCATGTCGCGCGCGTCGCGTCGACCAGATGCTGAAGCTGGTCCTTGTGGCCGATGTTGCAGGGGATCGGGATCGCCTCGCCGCCGGCCGCGGTAATCTCGGCGGCGACGTGCTCGCAGGCATCCGGCGTTCGGCTCGAGATCACCACCTTGGCACCTTGCGCCGCGTAAGCCTCGGCGATCGCCTTGCCGATGCCCTTGCTCGCGCCGGTGATCACCGCGACCTTGCCGGTCAGGTCGAACAACTCCGTCATCCCGTTCTCCAGTTTGCGTGAAAATGCGGCCGGCGCGCGGCCTATTTGTCGACCAGTGCCCAGGCCGCCTCGGCCCGGGAGCGGCAGATGCCGCCGAACTCGACCGACCGGGCCGAGCTCGAGATGCCATCGAGGCCGCGCTTGTAGACGCCCTGTATGATCGCCGCCGAGCGAAACAGCGAGAACACCAGATAGAAGCTCCAGTTGTCGATGCCGGGCCGGCCGGCCTTCTCGCAATAGCGGGCCACGAACTGTTCCTCGTTCGGAATGCCCAAAGCCTCGACATCCTTGCCGCGGAAGCTGTCGCTGGTGCCGACATCGGAGTGGTAGCCCATGCAGCAATAGGCGACGTCGGCCAGCGGATGGCCGAGGGTCGAGAGCTCCCAGTCGAGCACCGCGACGATGCGCGGCTCGGTCGGGTGAGTGATGCAGTTGCCGATGCGGTAATCGCCATGCACCAGGGTGGTCTGGTCCGAATCCGGAATATGCGCCGGCAGCCATTCGATCAGCGCGTTCATCTCGGCGATGTCGTCGGTCTGCGAAGCGAGGTACTGCTTGGTCCAGCGGCCGATCTGACGGGTGTAGTAGTTGCCGGCGCGGCCGAAGTCGCCGAGGCCGACCGCCTCATGGTCGACGGCGTGCAGCGCCGCCAGGATCTCGATGAAGTGGTCGTAGAGCCGGCGCCGCTCGTCTGGCGCCAGCGACGGCAACAGCGGATCGATCAGCACCCGGCCCGGCACCATCTCCATCACATAGAACGGCGTGCCGATGATGGCGTCGTCCTGGCACAGCAGATATGTCTTCGGTACCGGCACGGCGCTGTCGCGGAGCGCCGTCATCACCCGGTATTCGCGATCGACCTGATGCGCCGACGGCAACAGCTTCCCGGGCGGCTTTTTGCGCAGCACATATTGCCGGCCGCCGGCCGACAGGTGGTAGGTCGGGTTCGACTGGCCGCCCTCGAACTGGCTGACCTCGAGGCCGTCGGAGAAGCCTTCCAGGTTGTCCGCGAGATAGCGTTTCAACGCCGCCTCGTCGAAGCGATGCGCCTCGCGCACGGGGATGATCTCGACGCCGCTATGCATGCCTTGGTCCATCCGTATTCTTCTGGCGAGGCCCATTCTACGCAAGCCGGCGCCGCTTGCTACAGAGTAGGTGCGGCGCGTCACTCTGCTATCATGGCATCGAGAAATCAGGCGAGGGCAAGTGACCGTCATGACCTATCCGTTGGCAAGCGCCGCGCCGGCCGAGCTCGGTCTCGACCCGGCTGCTCTCGACCGGCTGGTCGCCCTGATCGGCGAGCATATCGAGGCCGGGCGCTATCCCGGATGCCAGGTCGCGGTCGCTCGGCACGGCAAGCTGGCGCTCGCCGCGACGTTTGGTGATGCGCGCCTGATGCCGGAACCAGTCGCCGCCGGTGACGACACCCTGTGGCTGCTCTATTCCAACACCAAGGTGCTGACGGCGGCGGCGATCTGGATCCTCGCCGAACGCGGCGCGCTGGGCTACACCGACCCGGTGGCGCTGCACCTGCCGGGCTTCGAGAAGAACGGCAAGGGCGAGATCACGATTTTCCAGCTGCTGACCCATCAGGGCGGCTTTCCCGAGGCCGGCGTGCCGGCGGAGGCATGGTCGGACCATGCCCTGCTGCGCGAGGTGGTGTGCGGCTTCTCGCTGCATTGGACGCCGGGCAGCCGGGTCGTCTATCACCCGCTCGCCGCGCACTGGGTCGCCGCCGCCCTGATCGAGGCCGTGACCGGCGAGGACTTCCGCGCCTTCATCCGCGCCGAGGTGATCGAGCCCTTAGGTCTCGGCGAAGAGATTTTCGTCGGCCTGCCGGCGGAACTGGCGGCGCGCGCCGCCGACATGCACGAGCCGACCGAGGACGGCGGACAGGCGGCCTTCGAGGTCGAGAATGCCGCCGCGTTCCGCGCCGCCGGCGTGCCTGGCGGCGGCGGTTTCGCGACCGCGCGGGCGATGGCCGCCTTCTACCAGATGATGCTGGCCGGCGGGACGCTGAACGGCAGCCGCCTGATCTCGCCCCGGACCGTCGACTACGTCACCCGCAATTTCACCGGCGACCGCGTCGACGAGGGCATGGCCATGCCGATGCATCGCGGCCTCGGGCCGCATTCGCGCGGGCTGACGCCCAATATCCGCGGTCTCGGCGCCCTGGCCGCGCCCGAGGCCTACGGCCATGGCGGTGTCGGCTCGTCCTATTGCTGGGCCGATCCCCGCTCCGGCGTCACCTTCGCCTATCTCACCAACAGCCGCCAGCCCGACCCCTGGCACAGCCAGCGCATGGACCGGGTCTCAAACCTGGTGCACGCGGCGATCAACGGCCCTTGAACTCGGGCGTGCGCTTCTCGAAGAAAGCCTCGATCGCTTCCTTGTGGTCTTCCGTCTGGTGCGCCATCGCCTGGTAGGCGGCCGACATCTGCAACAGGGTGTCGAGGCGGACATGCTGCCCTTCGCGCAGCAGCCGTTTCGCCAGGCGTAGCGCCTGCGGCGGATTGTGCGCAATGCGTTCGGCCAGGTCGCCCGCCGCCGCCATCAACTGGTCGGCCGGCACCACCTTGGAGACCAGGCCGCAAGCGAGAGCCTCCTCGGCGCCGATAACCTCGCCGGTGAAGGTCATCTCGGCGGCCTTCGACATGCCGACCACCCTGGGCAGCAGCCAGGCGCCGCCGTCGCCCGGGATGATGCCGAGGCGGACGAAGCTCTCGGCGAATTTGGCGTGTTCCGAGGCGATACGGATGTCGCACATGCAGGTCAGGTCGCAGCCGGCGCCGATGGCGGCGCCGTTGACCGCGGCGATGATCGGCACCTCCAGCTCGTGCAGCGCCAGCGGGATCTGCTGGATGCCGTTCAGGTAGCGGCCGCGCACGTCCATCAGCGTACCTTCGGAAAGCCCGGTGCGCTCGCGCATGTTCTTGACGTTGCCGCCGGCGCAGAACGACTTGCCGGCGCCGGTCAGGATCACCGCGCGGACGCTCATGTCGGTGTTGATGCGCTTGCAGGCGTTGATGAATTCGTCGAATTGGCCGGTATAGGAGAGCGCGTTGCGCTCATCGGGCCGGTTCATGGTCAGCGTGACCACATGGCCGGACTGCTCATAGATCAGAAAATCACTCATGCTCTAGTACCTCCCTGGCCAGAGCATAATGATCCCGAGGCCCAAGGGTAGGGACTTCCGCCGCCGGGTCGCGTATTTTTCCGGCGACAGCGAATCCAGGGGAGAAGCCGATGCTGCCGCTCGCGGGCGTCAAGGTGATCGAGATCGCACAGAACCTGGCCGGGCCTTATGCCGGCAACATCCTCGGCCATCTCGGCGCCGAGGTGATCAAGGTGGAACGGCCCGAGGGCGACGACGCGCGCGGCTGGGGACCGCCCTTCGTCGGCGATACCGCGGCCGCCTTCAACGCGGTCAATTTGAACAAGCGTTCCGTCACCGTCGACTTCAACGACGCGGCCGAGCTCGCCTGGCTGAAGCGGCTGATCGCCGGTTCGGATGTCGTGGTGCAGAACCTGCGCCCCGGCTCGCTGGAGAAGTTCGGGCTCGACGGGCCTGCTCTGGTGCCGGACAATCCGCGCCTGATCTATTGCTCGCTCTCCGCCTTCGGCCCGCGCGGGCCGATGCGGCTCAACCCCGGCTACGAGCCGATGGTGCAGGCCTATTCGGGCCTGATGCTGTTGAGCGGCGAAGATGGCGGCCCGCCGATCCGCATGGGCACCCAGGTGCTCGACCACGGCACCGCCATGTGGGCGGCGCTCGGCGTCGTTGCGGCGCTGCTCGAGCGCCAGCGGACCAGCAAGGGGGCGATCGTCGACACCTCGTTGTTCGAGACGGCGCTAGGCTGGCTGACCGTGCCGTTCTCACGCTTCGCCGTGATGGGCACACCGCCGCCGCGCCACCCGACCGGCAACGCGCTGGTCGTGGTCTTCCAGGGCTTTGAGACGAAGAACGGCCCGGTGATCGTGGCCGCCGCCAACGACCGGCTGTTCGCCAAGCTGGCGGCCGCGCTCGACCATCCCGAATGGTCCACCGACCCGCGCTTCGCCTCCAACGCCGCCCGGGTCGAGAACAAGGCGGCGCTGATCCCCGAGATCGAGCGGATTATGCTGACTCGGACCAAGGGCGAATGGATCGATCTGATGACCGAGGCGGGCATCCCCTGCGCGCCGGTCCACAGCATGGCCGAGGTGGCCGAACTGCCGCAGACCGTGGCGACCGAAATGGTTCAGCAGGTGCCGGGGCTCGAACTCGCCCTGATGGCCCTGCCGATCATGTTTGACGGTGCCCGCGCGTCACTCCGCGCCCGTGCCCCCGAACTCGGTGAGCACAATGCCGAGGTCAAGGATGCGGCCAAGAGCTAGCCCGACGCCCGCCTCACGGGAGGATGCTCAGGTCAAGTTCGGCTCCTCGTCGGGATCGCGTCGTTCGTCGAGATCGAACCGCTTGTCATAGACCGGCCGGCCGCCGGTGCGCGGTCCGGGGAACTGGACGAAGAACATGGTGACGCCGGTCTCCGTCTCGAGCTGCAGCTCGACATGCGGGTCCGAGTGGTAGACGACAGTGCCCGGCCCGTAGGTTTCGCCGCCGACGGTGCATTCCCCTTCCAGCACGTACCAGACCTGCGCGAATTCATGCGCGTGGTCCGGGAAGCCGCCGCCCGGCTCGAACCGGGTCAGGCCGCAGATCGGCGCCGTCGGGTCGTCGTCGCTCGGGTGGACCGCGATCTTGCCCCACTCCCCGGGCCAGCGGATTTTTTTCCATTCCAGCTGGTCGACATGCACCGCGCGGTGCGGCTCCCGCTCGTCGATCAACCGATCGATACTCGCTTGCCGTTGGCTCGACATGGACAACCGCTCCGTTACCATTGAAAGCGAACCCCTACCGTCCCTATGCTTTCACGGCCGGATGGCCGCGATCAAGTGCCGGACAACGACAAATCGAGGGAGAGGCGAGATGGATCTGAAGCTGCAGGGACGCAAGGTGCTGGTGACCGGCGCCTCGCAGGGCATCGGCCGCGCCGTATGCCAGCAGTTCGCAGCCGAGGGTTGCGACCTTCGCATGGCGGCACGCTCCGAGGCGGACCTCGAGGCGCTGCGCGAGGAGATCGGCCGCAGCCACAACGTCCAGGTCGACTTCCTGGCGCTCGACCTGAGCCAAAGCGAAAACCAGGCCCGCCTGGCGGAGCACTGGCCGGACACAGACATCGTCGTCAACAACGCCGGCGCCATTCCCGGCGGCCGTATCGACGAGGTCGACGAGGCGACCTGGCGCGCCGCCTGGGACCTCAAGCTGTTCGGCTATATCAACATCACGCGCGCGTTCTATGCGTTGATGAAGGCGCGCGGCGCCGGGGTGATCGTCAACATCATCGGCGCCGGCGGCGAGCGCCTGGCCGCCAACTACATCGCCGGCGCGACAGCCAATGCCGGGCTGATGGCGTTCACCCGGGCGCTCGGCGGCGACAGCGCCAATGACGGCATCCGCGTCGTCGGCATCAACCCGGGGGCGATCGCCACCGACCGCCTGGTGCGGCTGATGCGGAGCTCGGCCAAGGACCGGTTCGGCGACGAGGCGCGCTGGGAGGAGCTGGTGGCGCCGTTGCCTTTCGGGCGCGCCGGCACGGTCGAGGAGGTCGCCTCGATGGCCGCGTTCCTGGCCTCCGACCTGGCCTCCTACAGCTCGGGCACGATCGTCACCGTCGACGGCGGTTCCGCCAATCGCGGCTCGTTGATGTAGACGGGAATTCGGCGCCGGTGGCGACCGACGATCAGTGCACCGTCGTCGGCTGGATCGACATCTCCACCTCGGCCCATTCGACCGGGTGATCGCTGAGCCACTGCAGGCCCATCTCGCGGTGGTCGTCGCGCACCGAGAACAGCAGGTGCAGGGCGCACCAGGCGTCGTCGCATTCGTCGACGCCGAGGCGCTCCAGCGCCGCGGCGACGGTCACCGAGAGGACCTCGTTGGCCTGCTCCTCGGCGTCCTCCGGCTCGGTGTCGTCGAGCAGACGGACCAGCAGCCGCTCGGCAAAGGACATGAACAGCCGATGGCGCTGTTGCCAGCTCAGCTCCCGGCAGGTGCCGGTCAGGCCGTCGACAACCGCTCTTTCCGCGGCGTTCAAGTCGTCATAGACGGTCATCCTGGTCTCCTGGGCCCTCCATCCTTGGGTAACAGGAGTAACGCGGTAACATTCCAAAACCGTTAATTCAGGTAGGGTAAACGCCGGAATTTTCTACTAGGCGGCGCCGCGACGGGGCAGGAAGTACCAGACCAGCGCCAGGAGCTGCAGGCCCAGGAAGACCCCGAATCCGACCTGATATCCGCGGCTGTCATAGCCGCCGGCGGGGGTTTCCGGCCACAGGTCGATGATCGCCCCGATCGCGTACTGCGCGCCGAAGGCGCAGCCGAAAATCAGCAGATTCATCGCGGTATGGGCGCGCGCCGAATGGCTGGTGCCGAAATGCTGGGCCAGCCGCGGATAGGCCAGGATCGCGACTTGGCCGGTCATGCCGAAGACGAACCAGACGACGGGGCCGAGGGCCACCCATTGCAGGACGATCGCCACCTGGCAGGCCAGAAATGCCAGTAGGCCGCCCATCATCACATCCAGCAGGTCGACGCCGAGGCGGCCGAGCAGGTCGGCGACGACGCCGCTCAGCAAGATGCCGAGCAGGAAGGCGAAGGCGACGACCAGAAGCGACAGCGCCACCGCCTCGCGCTCCAGCCCGGCGACGTCGCGGAACCACGGCCCGGCCCAGAGCGTCTGGATGGCGATATGGGTGCCGCCGGTCAGCGCCAGCAGCGGCGCCAGGCGCCAGAAAAACCGGTCGCGAAAGATCCGGCCGACCTGACGCACCTGCTGGCCGAGGCGGCCGACGTCGCCGGCGCCCGGCCGCTCCGGCACGATCGCGAAGATCAGCGCCGCCACCGCCAGGGTGATGCCGGCGAGGGTGACGAACAGGCCGCGCCAGCCGATTTCCTGGGCCGCCCAGTCGGCCGGCCGGGTCGCGAATACCAGGCCGAGGCCGCCGAAGGTCATCACGCAAGCGTTGGCGAGCGCCGCCCGCTCCTGCGGCAGCCACAGCACGATCGCCTTGAAGCCGGCCATCAGCCCGCCGGCGAAACCGAGGCCGATCAGCGCCCGAGCCAGAGTCAGGGTGGTGGCATCCCGGCCGGTGGCGAACAGCAGCGCGCCGGCCGCGGCGGTGATCAACAGCGCGGTCTGCACCCGGCGCGGCCCGTAGCGGTCGAGCAGCACGCCGAGCGGCAGTTGGAATAGGGCGAAGGCGACCAGATAGGCGGAGGTCAGGAGGCCGAGCTCGGTCGCTGTCAGGCCGATATCGCGCACCAGGTCCGGCGCCACTACGGCGTTGACCGAGCGGAACAGGTAGGACAGGAAATAGCCGCAGGCGAACGGCGCCAGAACGGTGAGCGCCAAGCGCACCAGTCCAGGCGCGGCGGCGGGCGCTACGGAATTCTTCGCCAAGTCGGTCCCCTCTCGGCGCCAGCCTAACATCTCCGCCCATGCCCGATCGAGCAGGCCCGATTACCGGGTCAAGGATCGGATAGCCGGGCCGGCCGGCTTGCCCGACCATCAGGGGCAGGAGGCGGCGGCATGCGCCATTGGGAAGACTACGCGGTCGGCGAGAGCGTCGACTACGGCGGCGTCAGGGTCGCGGAGGAAGACATTCTGGCCTTTGCCAGGGCGTTCGATCCGCAGCCCTATCATGTCGACCCGGCTGCCGCCCGGGCCTCGATCTATGGCGGGCTGATCGCCAGCGGCCTGCACACCGCGTCGCTCTATGTCCGGATGTTCACCGACGGCTTCGCCGACATGGCAATCCAGGGCTCGCCCGGCTGGCAGGACCTGAAATGGCTGCAGCCGGTCCGGCCCGGCGACCGGCTGACCGTACGGAGCACCTGCACCGCCAAGCGCCCGTCCGCCAGCCGGCCCGGGCTCGGCCTGCTGACGCTCGACAACCGGGTCGTCAACCAGCGCGGCGAGACGGTGATGCGTCTGGTCAATGCCATCCTCGTGCGCCGGCGCACCACCGACGATCGACAAGGCGCCGCCAAATAGACGCAGCAATGCTCGAGACCGACCGTCAAGTTCGAACCGGAACAAGAAGAGGATTCCGGGGGCCAAGTTGGCCCGGCGATCGACGAATAAATCCCTACCAGCATCCAATTATATACAATTGAAGATATTTTTCTGAATATTATTGCAAAAATTAAGAAGCGTTAATGAGTTTGTTTCACGAATTTTAGATGGTTTCCGGCCGAGAATTCTCCAACTCTTCAGGGGGCCAAACCGATGGGCATATCGCCTGACCTGATTTCCCAAGTCGCTCGTTCCGCGGCATTGATGGAACCGGACGATGCGGAGGCTGTCGTCACCACGGCCTGCGAGGTCGCGGTCCAGGCCGCCATGTTGCCGGACGCAGTGACACGCGAGCGCTATTTCCGCCGGGCCCATGCCGAGCAGCTTGCACGATATCTCGTCACCGGACTGTCGCCGGCGGAGGCAGATCGGCGCGCCGATCGCTTGTTGATGCTCACCCGCCTGGTGATGGACCACATCAATGTCGAACTCGCGCGGCAGATCCAGCAGACATTGAGCAATTGAGCGGTCTGCGAGGCGGTCCCCACCTCTGATTGTCCCGCTCGATCGGGGCGCAACGCAAAACAGCCAAAAATTGGGACGACACCGACGCAATCCGTGCGAACGGCTGGTCGATTTTGGCTGCAATTCTGCTAACGAATTGGTAATAATTCATTAATACTATTTAAACGATTCCCAAATTGAAGGGGCGGCGCATTGCGCCGCCACCCGAGCCCCGCATGAGCACGTCATTTCCCAAGCTCCGGGTCGAGTCTGCCGACGGGATCGGCCGGGTCGAGCCGGAGTCCCAAACCGCCGACATCTACCGTAGTTTTTTCGAGAACGCGGTGGACGGCATGTTCAGGACAACGTCGGAGGGCAGGATCATCCTGGCGAACCGGGCCTGCGCACGGGTCTATGGTTTCGAAACGGTGGACGACTTCCTCGCCGGGCATGAAGACTGCGGCCGTTATCTCTTTGCCAGCCCGGCGGATCACGACACCGCGATTCGGGCGCTGCGGCAGGAAGGCGAGCTCCGCGCGTTCGAGTACCGGGCGGACCGACCGGACGGTCGCGTCATCTGGGTGGCCATCGGCGCCCGCGCCGTGACCGATGCGCAGGGCGAGATCGCCGGCTATGAGGGCTTCGTGACGGATGTCACGCAACGCCGGTTGGCAGAGCAGGCGCAACAGGCTGCCCAGACCCGGCTCCAGGAAGCAATCGACGCAATGTCGGAAGGGTTCCTATTCTTCGACGCCGATGAGCGCCTGGTCCTGGTCAACAAGACCTTCCGGGAATACTACCGCCCGATTGCACACGAGCTGGTGCCGGGCATGAGGTTCGAGGCATGGGCACGGGTCGTCGCCGAAAGCGGGCTGGTGCCGAGCGCCGTCGGCCAGGAGGACGCCTGGGTCGCGCAAAGAGTGCAGGATTTTCGCAATCCCCGCCAGGACCGGGAAATGATGGTCGGCGATCGCTGGATTCACATTCGTGAATACAAGACCGAAACGGGCGGGACCGCCGGCCTGAGTTTCGATGTCAGCGAGCGCCGGCGCGCCGAGCAGGCGCTGCGGGTCAGTGAAACCCGGTCCAGAGATTTCGCGGAATCAACCTCCGACTGGTTCTGGGAGGTCGACGAGAACCTGCGCTACACCTATGTCTCCGACTCGTTCCATGAAAAGACCGGATTGTCGGGCCGGGCCCTGATCGGGCTCGACCTCGGGGAAGTCGCCAAGGGACGTTATCCTGACGGCGAGCTGGAACCGCTGATCACCGCCGCGTTGAACAGGCAGCCCTGCCGCGGCATCGTCGCCCGGCGGGTCGAGGCGGGACAGCCGGACAGATGGTTCAGTATCAGCGGTGTCCCGGTTTTCGACGATGCCGGCGCCTTCAGCGGCTACCGCGGCGGGACGAGCGAGATCACCGAGCGCAAACGGGCCGGGGACGCGTTGCGGGCGAGCGAGGAGCGCTTTCGCTCGCTGGCCGACGCCTCCCCGGACGGCATTTTCGAGACCGACGCGGACGGCAAACGGGTCTATGTCAACGACCGATGGTGCGAAATGGCCGGGATCGACCTGGACCAGGCCCGCGGTGACGGCTGGTCCCATGCGGTTCATCCGGACGATCGCGAGCGGATTGCCGCGGCGTGGGACGCGGCCGCGGCCGCGGGTCGGCCGTTCCGTCAGGAATACCGCTTCCAGCGTTCGGATGGGACGATTACCTGGGTGCTGGGCCAGGCGGTGGCGCTCAAAGGGGCGAATGGCAGGCCGAGAGGCTATGTCGGCACCACCACAGAAATCACCGAGCGGGTCGAGGCGCAACAGGCGCTGGCCGACCGGGAGCGCCGGTTGCGGCGGATTACCGACGCGCTGCCTGCGGTGATCACCTATGTCGATTCCGCGCACGACTACCGCTTCGTGAACAAGGTGGCGGAGGCGTGGTATGGGCGGTCTGCCGGGCAAATTGTCGGCAAGCACCTCCGCGAGGTTCTGGGCGACGAGACCTATGGCAAGTTCCTTCCGCATTGCCAGGCCGCGCTTTCGGGCCTGTTGCGGGAATTCGAGGAGACCGTCACCTATCCGGACGGTCGAACGCGACAAGTCGAGATCACCTTTGTGCCGCATGCCGGTGCGGACGGATCCATCGAGGGCTTCTTTGGCTTGGTCATCGACGCCACCGAACGACACGCGCTGGAAGACCGGCTGCGGCAATCGCAGAAGATGGAGGCGGTCGGCCAGTTGACCGGCGGCATCGCGCATGAGTTCAACAACCTGCTACAGGTGGTGACAGGAAACCTGGAACTGCTGGACGAGAAGATCGCGCATGGCGGCAAGGAGCGTCGTTGGCTGACGGCGGCACGCCGTGGCGCGGAACGCGGCGCGGAGCTTACCGACCGGCTGCTGTCATTCTCGCGCAAGCAGGCACTGGCGCCCAGGACGGTGGATCTGCGCCGGGCGCTGGCGGAACTGGAGGCGATCGTCTGCCGCACGCTGGGCGAGACCATCGCAATCCGGACGGCCATGGCGGGCGACCTGCGGCCGGCCGAGGTCGATCCCGGCCAATTGCAGAATGCCCTGCTCAACCTGTTCCTGAATGCACGCGACGCGATGCCCAAGGGCGGCACCATCTCGGTCTCGGCCAGCAATATCACTGTCGACGCGACCAAGGCGGACAGCTTTGAGAACGTGACGCCGGGGGATTTCGTGACTTTGCAGGTTGCCGATGCCGGCCACGGCATGACCGAGGAAACGCTGCAGCATGTCTTCGAGCCATTCTTCACCACCAAGGAGGTCGGCCAGGGCACCGGGCTCGGGCTCAGCATGGTCTACGGCTTCGCTCAGCAGTCGGGCGGTTTCGTCGAGATCGAAAGCGCGGTCGGCCGCGGCACCACTGTGCGGCTCTGCCTGCCGAGCGCGGCGGCGCAAGTGGCGTCCATCGGGCAAAACGAGGCGGACCGAAGCCCTGCCGGCCGCACGGTGCTACTGGTCGAGGATGATCATGACGTGCGGGAACTGCTGGCCGAGCTGTTGATCAGCCTGGGTTACGGTGTGGTGCAGGCGGATGATGGTGTGGCCGCACTGACGGCGCTGGACGGCGGGCGGCCCATCGACCTGCTGTTCACCGACGTGGTGATGCCTGGGGGGCTCAGCGGCTATGAGCTGGCCCGCGAATGCCGACGCCGCCGTCCCAATCTCAAGGTGATCTATACAACCGGTTACAGCGACGAGGTCGCGGCCGAGGCCAGCGGCCCCGGGAACGGCTCGATTTTGCTGCGCAAGCCGACCAGCCGGGATGACCTTGCCGACGCCATTGCAGAGGTTCTGGGCGATCAGCGGGCCGTGCGGTCCGCCTGACCTCGGCCCCCGAATGAATGGGCGGATCCGGCCCAGCACCGGATCCGCCCTTCTACCCGCCACCGAGGATGGTGGGTAGCTTCTCACGCCAACAAAGACCCATGCAGAACCCGCGGCGCCTCGCCTTCCACCCCGAGGTCTCCCTCTTGGGCGCTCGGTGAGACAGACCCGCGGGCCCGGTCACGACAGATCCACACTGGAACGGCTTCATCACCGATGCAGGCGCCCCGCCCTATGGACGCTTTGCCTGCGGGCTTCTTCCGTCTCGGCTCCTCGTCGTGGCATGATCAGGTTATCGAGGGTCGCGGCCGGCGAATATGATCCAGATCAATTCCGCCGCGCCAAATCGTTTCCATCGCGAATGAGGATCAAGGGGAGGATCGAGACCATGATCAAGGCGATCACCTTCTTAAAGCGTAAGCCGGGCATGGAGGTCGCGGCGTTCCAGGAATACTGGCGGACGCGGCATGCGGAGATCGTCACCGAGTTGCCCGGCATCCGCCGCTATGTCCAGAGCCACGCGCTGCCGTCCGGCTATCGGCGCGGCGAGCTGGTCCATGACGGCATTGCCGAGATCTGGTTCGACAACTCCGCGGCGATGCGCGCGAATGCCGGGTCCGAGGCCTATGCCGCGGTGCAGGCGGACGAGGCGAACTTCATCGACCCGGCGAGCATCGGCATGATCGTAACCGACGAGCATGTCATCATAGACGGCCCGGTGCCGGCCGACGGCGTCAAGAACATCGAGTTCATCAACCGCAAGTCGGGCATGTCGGTGGAGGACTACCAACGCTACTGGCGTGAGGTGCATGGGCCGATCGCTGCCGAGATCCCGGTGATCCGGCGCTATGTGCAGAGCCATGTGCGTCTCGGCGGCTATGGCCGGGCGGAGCCGCCGAAATACGACGGCGTGGCCATCACCTGGTTTGACAGCACCGACCAGATGCGGCTCTCCGCCACCACCGAGGCCTATGCCAGAACCCGCGCCGACGAGCCCAACTTCATCACCCCCGGCGACATTCCGCTGATCATCACCAAGGAACATGTGATCGTCGGCTGACGCGCCGGTCGCGGCCCGCGCCTACGGCGCGTCGACCAGCAGGAAGCGGGTGCCGCAGACGTCGACGCGGTCGTCGGAAACATAGGCGCCGCGCGCCTTGGCGGCGGCCAGCAGGCGGTCGCGGTCGACCACCGCGAGGTCGACGCCGCCGAGCCCGTCGCCGCGTCCGTCCGTCGCCGCGACGAAGCGGACGCCGGCATTGTCAAAGCGGATCTCCGGCCGGCCGGCCGCGTCCTGGCCGAGCGGCAGGTCGGCGACCTCGCTCCAGCGCGCCGCCAGCCCGGCCGAGTCATCTGCCTGCAGCTCGACGGCGGCGAAGGCGGCGACCACTTCGGTCCGCTTGGCCGGCCGCCAGTCGCCGGCCGGATGCCACGGCCCCTCCGGGTCGTCGCCGCCGACGTTCCAGTCGGTCTCGAAGATGGCGCCGCCGACGTCGGCCGGATGGTGCTGGATGCCCCGGAAGTCGCCGTAGTCCATCTCGTGCACAATGCGCACGCCGAGCTTCTCCGCATGCGCCTTGCGCCGGTCGACGTCGTCGCATTGGGTGATCACCATATAGCCGCCGTCGCCGCCGCGCCGGTCGAGATAGCGGCCGGCGGCGGTGCCGTCGCGGATCGGTGCCACGACCTCGAGGAACGAATTGCCGACCGGCAACAGCGCGTTCTCCAGGCCGAAGACGCCGACCGCCGGGTCGATGTGGCAAACCTCCAGGCCGAAGACCGCCTTCAGGTCGTCGACCACCGGCGCCAGTTCGCGCGCTACCAGGCAGATCTGCCGCAACCGGATGCTCATCGCTTGCCCCTCTGAATTAGACTGCGGTCGGCGTCGAGCGCCGGTTCAGCGCCGCGCCGGCTTGTTGACGAACGGGAAGACGTCGGTCAGGCCGATCAGATCGGTGATCAGCAGCACGACGAAGACGAACACGGCGGCGCCGATGAGCGTGCCGACGACCGCGACAATGACGTCCTGGCCGGCCGGATCGTCGCCGATATGGCCGGCGATCAAGCGGATCTCCACGTCCGATAGGGCGGCGACGCGGGCCGTCGCCTCGTCGGCGTCGACGCCGAGCGCCTGGAACTCCCGGCGCACCTCGCCGCGTGCCATGAAGGCCAACACCTTGGCCCGATCCGCCGCGACGCCGGGTTCGGATGCCTGGTGCTCGATCACCCGCTCGGTCGGTACCAGCGCCGCCTCGGCCGGCAGCAGCGGCAGCGACGCGGCCGTCAGCAGGATCGCAAGCGGTAGTGCGAGCGCGCGGCACAGTCCATGAATCCGGGTCATTGCTGGCTTGCTCTCTGGATCGGCCGCATTTCGGCGCCGCTCAGCGGTTCCGCCGGTTGGCCGGACGGACGAACGGGAAGATGTCGGTCAGGCCGAGGATGTCGGTGACCAACAGGACGACGAAGACGAACAGGGCCGCGAAGATACTGGCGACGATGATGGTCTCGATCCCCTGGCCGGCCGGATCGTCGCCGATATGGCCGGCGATGCGGCCGATCTCGGCGCCGGAGAGCGCGGCGACGCGGGCGGTTGCCTCATCCGGGTCGACGCCGAGCGTCTCGAACTCCCGGCGCACCTCGTCGCGTGCCATGAAGGCCATCACCTTGGCTCGGTTCGCCGCGACGCCGGTCTCGGATGCCTGGTGCTCGATCGCCCGCTCGGTCGGCACCAGCGCGGCCCAGGCCGGCGTCAGCGAAGACAACGCCAGCAGCACGGCGAGCGGCGCGGCGAGCACACGGCAGCGCTTCTGGAACCAGGTCATCTGTCGAGCCCCCTCGTTGACGTGCCACGACGGCACGGAACACCCCTGCCCGCACCGTCGAAATCGGAAATTACTATGAAGCGGCCGGGGACACCAGACCGGACCGGCTCAAGCTTCGGCGATCAGTGCCATCAGGTAGTTCGGTGTCGCGAACGCCGCCTGGTGGATCTGCGGATTGTAGTACCGCGTCTCGAATCCTTGCGCGGCGTAGCGCGCGGTGATCCCGGCCAAATCGATCTCGGCCAGGTCGATGCCGTTGCCGGCCCAGCCGAACGCCAGGTCGCCGCCGATATAAGTCGGCACCGCGGCATAGTAGAAGCCGCCGTGATCGAACAGCTTGCGGAACGCCCTGAGGCTGTCGACATATTCGTCCGGCTGGAAGATCGGCACGCCGTTCTGGGTGATCAGGATGCCGCCGTCGTTCAGGCAACGGCGGCAGCCGGCGTAGAACGGCCGCTCGAAAAGCACCGTGCCGGGGCCGATCGGGTCGGTTGAATCGACGATGATCAGGTCGAAGCGCCGCTCGGTCTCGGCGACGAACTTGGCGCCGTCGCCGATGATCAGGTCGGTGCGCGGATCGTCGAAGGCGCCATTCGAGAGGGCCGGCAGGAATTCGCGGCAAAGCGCCACCACCTCGCCGTCCAGATCGACCATGGTGGCCCGGTCGACCGGATGCTTCAGCACTTCCTCCAGGCAGCCGCCGTCACCGCCGCCGATGATCAGCGCCTCGCGCACCGCGCCATGCGCCAACGCCGGCGGATGCGCCAGCATTTCGTGATAGACGAACTCGTCCGTTTCGGTGGTCTGGATTACGCCGTCGAGGACCAGCACCCGGCCGAGCGTCTCATTGGCGAAGATCTGCACCGACTGGAACTGGGTGCGGCCCTCGTAGATCGGCCTGTCGATCCGGATCGATTCCTGGATCTCCGCATGCAAGGTCTCGCGGAACCAGGTCACGGCATCCGACCGCGCTTGTGCTCGACCACCTGCAGGTCGCCGGGCCGGAACGCCGCCTGCAGCACCGGCAGGGTCTTCGCCGGGTCGCATTTGCCGCACATGAAGACATCGAGCGCCGCATAGCCGCATTCAGGCCAGGTGTGGATGCTCATATGGGATTCGGCCAGCACGGCGACGCCGGAAATGCCGCCGTTCTCGGTGAAGCGATGCAGGTCGATCTGCAACAGCGTGGCGCCGGACGCCGCGACCGCCTGGCGCAGGGTCTGTTCGATGAAATCCGCATCGGACAATCGTTCCGCCTGCCAGATGTCGATCAAGAGATGGCGCCCGGCGTAGACGATCCCGTCCTGCTCGACGAAACGGGAGTTCTCAGCGTCGATCCCCGACGGGATCTCGACCACCTGGCGTGCACTATCGGCCATAGCGGGAGCCTCCAATTGCGGACAACTGCGTCGTCACCTCCTAAAAGGCGCGTTTGGGCGCCTTTGCCTGGGCAGACAAGGCGGCGTGTTCTGCCAGAGCAATACACCGAATTCAAGCCCAAATTTGCCGTCGGCGCAATTCGGAAACGGGCCGCGGAACAGCCGTTGGCGAGGCGACCCGGGCCAGCCTCGACGGCCGGCTGTTTCGGCGAACATCAGAAGTCTATTTCGCGCATTGCCGCCCTGGGCTAGGCTGTCGCGATGGACTGGCCCCGGAACGGTCGGCAACACGCAAAGTGGAAGAGGATCCGGTACATGGCAGACCTGCAACTTGCCGCGGGCAAGGCGCCGCGGCTTTATCTTCCGTTCATGGCGGGACTGTACGCCCACCTGTCCGGCCTCGCCTATCCGTTGATCCGGTTCTTCACCGGGCTGATGCTGATGCCGCATGGCGGCCAAAAGCTGTTCGGCTGGTTCGGCGGCAACATCGAAGGCACCGCCGGGTTCTTCGCCAAGATCGGGCTGGAGCCGGCGCTGGCGCTGGCCTATTTGGTCGGCGTCGTCGAGTTCTTCGGCGGGCTGTTGCTGGCGCTTGGCCTGTTCACCCGCGTCGCCGCCGGCTGCATCGTCGTGTTGCTGCTGGTTGCGGCGTTCAAGGTCCACCTGGGCAGCGGCTATTTCTGGAATGCCGGCGGCTACGAGTACCCGCTCTATTGGGCGATCGTCTCGCTCGCCATCCTGCTCAGGGGCGGCGGCGAGCTGTCGCTCGACCGCGCCATCGGCCGCGAATTCTGAAAACGATCGTCGGCGCGCCTGACGGTGCCGCAGCCGAATTCTTTCCGATCGGGAGGGGTTCGGCTCCGGCACCGATCGCCGACGGGGCCGGTCAGTATTCGTCCATGGCCAGCTTGCCTTTCCGGCCCAAGGTGCGGATGAAGGTAAATATCTGCCAGAAGCCGAGCCGCCAGATGAACAGCCCCGGCACGACGATGAAGAACAGCCCGCCGACCAGGCGCGACTGCTCGTTCATCTCTAAGAAATCTTCGACCACGCCACCCAATCCGATCTCGGCCATCATCATGAAACCGAGATTCTGCAACACGCCTTCATTGTATGGCTCGAGGCTGATATGGGTGATCAGGCTGTAGCCGACGAGAACCAGCGGCACCATGAGCAGGGCGATCAGGCCCTTGACGGTGATCCACATCGCTATTCTCCTTCGTTTCGCCGTTGTGCGGCGCCACGTGATGACGCGCGGGCGCCGGCATCGGGCCTCTAACTATCAGAGAATTTCTAACGAAATATTTCGCTGAAATAGCTTTGCGCCGCTATTTGAACAGCGATCGGACCCAGCCGGCGAGGCCGCCGCGGCCGGCGCCGCCGTCGGCCTCGGCCTGCGCCGTCGTCCGGGGCCGCCGGCGCGGCACCGGCAGGCCGCTGTCGGACACCGGCGCCTCGACGGTCGGGGCAGCTCCGGCCAGCGGCGCGGTCCGGCCGGTCGGGTCGACCACGCGGTCTTCCAGGCCGCGGCCACGGATCCCGAGCTCGGAAACGCCGGTCATGAAATCCCGCCAGATCAGCGCCGGCATACCGCCGCCGACCACGCCGGCGGTCGGCGAATTGTCGTCGTTGCCGACCCAGACGCCGACCACCAGATCGGCGGTGAAGCCGATGAACCAGGCATCGCGATAGTCCTGGCTGGTGCCGGTCTTGCCGGCCGCCGGCACGCCGAACTGGGCGCGCGTGCCGGTGCCCTCGCGCATCGTGGTCATCAGCAGGTCGACCATCTCGTCGCGCTTCCACGGCAGGATGGCGCTTCGGCGCTGATCTTGCGGCGACTTGTAGACATAGAGGGTGCGGCCCTGGCCGTGGATGCCGCGGATCCGGCGGATGCCGTAGGGCCGGACCCGTTTGACGCCGGCGGCGATGGCGGCATAGGCGGCGGTCATTTCCAGCAGGGTGACCTCTGAGCTGCCGAGCGCCAGGCTCGGTACCGGCTCCAGCGCCGAGGTGATGCCGAGCCGGCGGGCGACGCCGATCACGCGCTCGCGCCCGACCTGCTCGGCCAGCTTGACGGCGACGGTGTTGATCGAGTCGGCGAAGGCGGTGCGCAGCGTGACTCGGCCGCGATATTCGCCGTTGTGGTTCTCCGGCTGCCAGCCATCGACCAGGACCGGGCCGTCGAGCACCACGCTGGTCGGGCGAAGCCCGGAGTCGAAGGCGGCCAGATAGACCGCCAGCTTGAACAACGAACCCGGCTGCCGCTTGGCCTGGGTCACCCGGTTGAACTGGCTGTCGGCATAGTCGAGCCCGCCGACCATGGCGAGCACTGCGCCATCCGGAGTCATCGCCAACAGCGCCGCCTGGCCGACTTCCGCGCGCTCGCCCTCCGCCGCGAGCCATTTGCCGACGACCCGCTCCGCCAGATCCTGCATCGCCGGATTGAAAGTGGTTTCGACCGTGAGATCGGCGGACACGGAACCGAGCAGCCGGCGCGACTGGGTCCCGACCCAGTCGGCGTAATAGTTGCTGCCGACGGTCGAATCCGGCAGCACGGCCGGCTTGGCCGGCGCGGTGAGCGCCACCGAGGTTCGCATCTCGTCGATGAAGCCGACCTCTTCCATCGCCTTCAGCACCAATTCGGCGCGCTCCGCAGCGGCGTCCGGGTTGCGCGTCGGGGCGAGATAAGACGGCGAGCGGATCAAGCCGGCGAGCATCGCCGCCTCGTTCAACGACAAGGCGCCGGCGGACTTGTTGAAATAGCGCCGGGCGGCGCCGTCGATGCCGTAGGCGCCGGCGCCGAAATAGACGCTGTTCAGGTAGCGGACCAGGATCTCGTCCTTGGTCAGGTGGTGCTCCAGCCAGAGCGCCAGCATCAGTTCCTGGATCTTGCGCTTGAAGGTGCGCTCCGGCGACAGGAACATCACCTTGGCGAGCTGTTGGGTAATGGTGCTGCCGCCCTGGCGGATCCGGCCGGCGAACAGATTGGTGAAGGCGGCCCGTACCAAGCCGCGCAGGTCGATCCCGAAATGGTCGTAAAAGCGGCGATCCTCGATCGCCACCGCGGCCTGCTTGACGACCTCGGGGATCTCGTCGCCCGCCAGCACGCGGCCCATGAACTTGCCGCGGCTGCCGAACGGATCCCCGTCGGTGGTCTCCAGCAGCAGCGAGATACGCCGCTCGCCGCTGCCGAAATCCGCCGAAATCGGCAGATTGTAAGCGTAGTAGGTCAGCACCAGGAAGATAACGACGGTGACCGACAGCAGGGCGACGGCCACATCCTTGACGCCGAATCGCTTGAAGAATTCGACGACTCGGTAGACGCGGCGCGCCCTGAGCGACCACTGAATGTTATGTGCCAGCCGCGCGAGGGCATAGCGCATCCGAGATCTCCCCTTGCCCACCGAACGGATCGAAACTGTGCGGCGCGATCCCGCGATACCGCCAGTCCGGTAATCCGTTGCCGGAACGGGCCTGATCCGCTATTAGGCCGGTTCGGCGGTGGGGACGGCTATTTGGGCCGGAGCCGTCCCGCCTAACATGGAACATACATCGGGTTAACGGACCATAAAGTGTCAAATTAGAGGGACCGATCAAGACCACCGGGCGGCGGTGGGGGGAGAGGCGGCAATCGCGGGGCGACCCGCGGTCCGGCGAGTTTCAAAGAGCGGCCGCGATCATGGAACCATACGCATCGATCATCGAGGTCAGACAATGAAAGCGAATCTCGGCAAGACCCTTACCGTGGCCGGCCTGATCGGCATCGGCCTGGCACTGGCGCTCTGGCAGGCGGCGCCGGCCGCCGCGCATCATGGCCGCGGCTCCCACGCCAGGTCCTCCAACGCGGCGGCACCGGGCGGCGGGCCGCCGCCCTGGGCCCCGGCGCACGGCTATCGGCGCAAGCACGGGGGTGGCCCAGGGAGAAATCAGGGTGGATACGACAGCCAGGACGGTGACGTCGCCTATCAGCCGCCGTTCGAGATCGACCAGGGCAACTGCAACCGCGGCATGCTCGGCGCGGCGCTCGGCGGTACGGCGGGCGGGCTGGTCGGATCGCAGATCGGCAAGGGCGACGAGCGCGTCGTGGCGATCGTTGCCGGCTCGATCATCGGCATCATCATCGGCGGCACTATCGGCCGGACGATGGACGAGGTCGACCAAAACTGCCTCGGCCAGGTGCTGGAGCACGCGCCGGACCAGGAGACGATTCGCTGGAACAATCCGGAAACCGGCGCCGACTACACGATGACGCCGGTCCGCACCGGCCAGGACGGTGACGGCAAATACTGCCGCGAATACCAGACCACGGTGATCATCGACGGCCGGCAGCAGCAGGCCTACGGCACCGCCTGCCGCCAGCCCGACGGTTCCTGGGAGAGGCGCGGCTGACGGCCGAGGCGCGAGTCGTCCGGCCTGATTGCGAAACGCCCTATTGGGCCGGCGGCCGGCCGGCGGCCAGCGTCGGGCGGCGGCTGCCGCCTTCCGGTTCGGCGAGGGTCCAGGCGACGACTTGGCGCAGCACCTTGCCGAGCGCGTGGTCGAAGCCGGCGATGACTGGCGCCATGCCACGGCCCTCGACCGGCTCGGCGGCGCGGAAACTGTGCGCGGCTACGATTTTGTCGAGGGTGCCCTGCACCAGCTTGGCGTGGATATGGACGTGGACCGTCGCCGTTTCGGCGCCGTCGTAATACTCGGCCTGGAATTCCCTAAGCTCCAGCTTCAGGCGGTAGTCGGCGCGCAGGCCGATCGCCTCGCGGCCGACCCCGACGATGCGCCCGGAGTTCTCGAAGCTCTCCAGCACCAGGGTATGCAACATGCGCGGCGCCCGCTCGTTCCAGCGCGCGCCGGCGAAGTATTTCACCTCCGTCGGCGTCGGCTGGACGGCGATGCGATTGGTGTCGAGGCCGCCGCGCGCCACCGGCCTGTCAACCACCAGTTGCCATGACACGGCCGGCAGGTCGGCCGGGAAGCTGCTCTTCGGCGTCAGCGTGTAGCGGGTCGACGGCGGTCCGGCGGCCTGCAGCAGGTCCGCGCAGCCGCCGAGCGCCAGCAGACCGGCAACCGCCAGGACGGCGCCGCCGGCTCTCCGCGTCCGGCCTGCCTTGGCGGACAAGCGCCCGGCCGGATCACATTCCTGCCGCTGAAAGCCTCGCAAAACCTTGGTCATCTTGCGGCTTCGGCGCGGCGCCTCCGCGGCGCCCATTGGTCGTTGAACTCTAATCCACATGCAATTTCGGAGCCTGTCTCCGACAATTATTATAAATCTTCCACTTTCCAAGTTTACAACGAATTATGGCAATATTTTGTCATTCTCATGATTATTTTCGGTTTTATTAACCATATTTTTTGCGAATGTTATGGTGCGGGACCGGACAGTCAACCGCTGGGGCCGAACGGTCAGCGCGCGGGGGTCAGATCGCCAGTTCCCGGGCCAGGCTTCTGAATGCGTCCGTATCGCGAATTGGCGCCAGGCTTTCGTCCTCGAACAGCTGCGGCAAGCGGCCGCGATCCAGTTGGATGGCCGCGTGGAGATGCCGGCAGGCGCGCTCGGGGTCGTCGAGGATGGCGTAGGCTTGGCCAAGATTGTAGCGGCGAAGCGCGCTGTCCGGGTCGAGATCGAGCGCCTGCTCGTAATAGGGCAATGCGTCGCCGACCCGCCCGGTCAGTTGCAGGGCGACGCCGAGATTGGTCAGCGTCTCGCCGCGAACGGTGTCGTCCTGCAGCAGCTCCAACGCGCGCTCGAAATAGGGGATCGCGCATTCCGGATGCCCGGATTCCGAATAGCAGAGCCCGGCCTTGGCATGCAGCCGGCCGTCCTCGACCTCGCCGAAACGATCGGCCACCGGCCTCAGCAGCTTGGCCGCCTCGGCCCAGCGCTCCTCGCGCATGAACTGGCTGGCCCGCATATCGGCGACGTCGGCCGGATAGGATTCGGGTTCCTCGAGGCCGGTGAGGAAGGCACCGGCTTCCAGGATCGGCGCTAGCGTGCGGTTGAGCCAGGCGCGGAACTCGCCGCCCGGCACGGGACAGGGTCCTTCGGCGACGATGCCGCCGCCATCGCCGGCGAGCGAGATCCCGGCGCCCGACCAGAGCTCGAAATCCGGCAAGGCGGCCTCGATGCGCTCCACCTGGTCGGCGGTGGCGCACCAGAAGACGAAGCCGATCTCGATCTCCTCGAAGGCGCCGAACCCGGCCAGCAGGCGCTCGAACCGCGCGATCTCGTCCTCCAACGTGAAGCAGACATAGGCCATGCGCTCGTCCGCCGGCGCGGCGCGCATGCCCGCCAAGACGCGTCGGACCTCGCCGGCCTCGGCGTCGAACCGCTGCTTCAGCTCGGCCAGCGGAAAGGTCTCGGTGCGCTCATCCGGATCGGACTCGATGGTCAGTTCGCCGACGCCTTGCATGAAGTCGTATTCGCCGAGCACCAACTCCAGGATGCCGTCGCCGGTCTCGTGCAGCATCACCTTGGCGACCGCGTCGATATCCTTGAAATAGAGCGTGACATCGACCTTGTTGAGCCGTGGCCTGAGCGAGACGCGAATGTCGCGCGGGTCAAGGTCGAGGCGGTGGCCGGTCTCCATATGGTTGACCGTGACGGCGGAATTCAACGGGCGCGGCCGTTTGAAGGCGACGAACTCCCATTCGGGCAGGTCCGGCGCCTGTGCCACGACGGTCTGCACCACGGGGATCAGCTCGGCCGCGCCACCGCCGCTGACCGTGAAGGCGTAGCGCTTCTCCAGTCCGGCGCCGATCTCGAAGTCGAGATCGGCATCGATCTCGGCGAGCCTCGGATAGACCTCCTGATGGACCCGCTCCAGGATCGACGGCCTCTGCGCGGTAAGGTCGCCCTGGCGCTTCGGCGACGACTTGCGCGCCGCTTCCATCAGGCCGGCGAGACTGGCGCGGCGCTCCTCGAACCATTCGAAGAACTCTTCGATCGGATCGTCCTCGCTCGCCGCGGCCGGCCCGGTGCCGGTCGCCATTGCCGTATCGTCGCGCGCCGCCTCGACCTCGCGAGCCTGGCGGTGCTGGAGCAGCCGCAAGGCCTCATAGAATGGTCCTTCATAGGCCGGATGCGAATCAATCTCGATCAGGCATGCGGGCGTCCGCGCCAGAACTTCCAGCAGTTCGACGAAGGCGTCGAGCGGCGCGGAGCCGAAATCGACGAAGATCTCATGCGCGCCGGCGACGGCGACACCATGCACGACGCCGCGAAATTCGTCGTCGTCGGTCGGCCCATCGCAGGCATCGTAGTCCAGGCGGGTGCCGATCTCGTCGTCCAGCCGGACGCCGATCTCGAACACGGAACCGGGTGCCGTCTCGGGCACCGGACCGCGCCAGCGCTCGAACCAGGCGCGGATCGCGTCGATCGGCAGCGGCGCGCCGACCGTGCGCAGCAGCGCCCGGCTCCAGCCGAATCGTTCGATTACGATCCGCTTGCCGTCCGGCCGCTCGATCGCGTCGTCGATCGCCACGTCCGCGCCGCCGCAGTCGCCGATCTTCTCCTGGGCGTCGATCCGGCCGATGACGTCGAGCAGGAACAGGTTGTCGAGCAGCGTCGTCTCGCCGTGCAGCCGCAACGGGACCTCGGCGGCATGCGTCTCGTATTGCCTGCGGCGCTCGTCGCAATATGTCTTCAGCTCACGGAGATAGGCCTGCCGAGCCGCGCGGATTCGATCGAGCGCTGCCACTGCTCCTCCTTCCGCCCCCCAACGACCCCGCGACGTGCGCTCGTCGGGTGGGCCGGTCTGCCGGCCGGACGTGGCCGTCTGTAAATGATCGGGGTTCTTGGTTGACGAAGGCTTAACCCGGGTTGAGGGGCACCGAGCCGTGGTAAGGTTGCCGCCGACGGAGCAAGGCGTTGACGAACCTATCGGATTTGGAGCGGCGGACGTTCAGGGAATTCGAGCGCACCGGCTGGCAGGACCTGGGGCCGAGCTATCACGCGGTAACGCGGGACAGCACCGCCGTGGCGGCCGGCCATTTGCTGGATGCGATTGGCGCGGCGCCGGGCGCGCGCCTGCTCGACGTCGCCTGCGGGCCCGGCTACGCCGCCGGGGAGGCCGCGGCGCGCGGCCTCGACGCGGTCGGCATCGACTTCGTCGCCTCGATGGTCGCCGAGGCGCGCCGCGCCTATCCGGCGGCCCGCTTCGGGCTGGCCGACGCCGAGGCGCTGCCGTTCGCCGACGGCGCCTTCGACGCCTTAGTCTGCGCCTTCGGCCTGCTGCATTTCGCGGCGCCGGAGCGGGCGGCGGCGGAGGCGCATCGGGTGCTGGCGCCGGGCGGCGCCTATGCCTTCACCGTTTGGTGCACGCCGGACCGAGTCGAGACGTTCGGCCTGTTCCGCGGCGCCGTCGAGGCGCACGGCACGCTCGATGTCGACCTGCCCGAGGGGCCGCCGATGTTCCGCTTTGCCGACCCGGCCGAATGCCTCCGCCTGTTGGCCGATGCCGGTTTCGCGGCGCCCGTGACGCGCGAGATCCTGATCATTCGCCGGACCACGCCGGAACGCATCCTGGATGGCCTGGCCGGCGCCACAGTGCGCAGCCGCGCCCTGATCGCGGCGCAGGCGCCGGCGGCGCAAGCGGCGATCCGCCGGGAGATCCTGGCACGCGCCCGCGCCAAGGCCAGGGACGGGGTGGTCGAGCTGTCGATGCCGGCGGTGCTGGCCAGCGCCCGGAAGGTCTAGCCCGGATTTCTCACCAGGATAGGGGCGTCATCGCGCCGGGCGGAGTCCGATCCGCCAGGAGAAGGCCGAAGAGCGTAGCCAAAGCTACGGTTGAGGCCTTCGACGCCGCGGGCGGCCCGCCCGGCGCGACCCGAAGGGCGGGGCAGGTTGGCCGACAGGCGGCGTCAACGCGCTTGCCCGATGCGCAAGCATCGCGCCGCACGCGTTTCCTAGCCTGTCGGCCAACCTGCCCCGTGCCGCCCCTATCCTGGTGAGAAATCCGGGCTAGACCGGTGGGTCGTCGTAGAGCTTGAAGATGGCGCCGCCGTCGAGCTCGCCATGGCCGCGGCTGACCAGCAGGCGGAACAGGTTCGCCGCTTGCGCCGCCATCGGCGTCGGCGTTTTCAGGGACTTGGCGAAGTCCTGCACCATGTCGAGGTCCTTCAGCACCTGGCGGGCGAAGCCGAGCGGCGTGAAGTCGCGTTCCTGCATGCGCGGATAGAGCGAGGCCAACAGGTTGGAGCCGGCATGGCCATCGGCCAGCGCCGCCGGGATCTGGACCGCGTCGATGCCGGCGTCCTCGGCCAGCTTCAGCGCCTCGGCGATGACGCAGTAATTGGTCAGCACCAGCACCTGGTTGATCAGCTTGGCGACCTGGCCGGCGCCGACCGGGCCGAAATGGGTGAACTTGGCGGCGAGGTCGGCCATCACCGGCGCGACCCGGGCAATCGCCGAATCGGCGCCGCCGGCCATGATCGCGAGGCTGCCGCCGGCCGCCGCTTCCGGCCCGCCGGAGACCGGCGCGTCGACCCAGGCGGCGCCGGTCTCGGCCACGAGCCGCTCGGCCATCCGCTTGGTGGCCGGCACCTCGGTGGTTGAGTGGTCGACCACGACCTTGCTGCCGTCGGCCGCCTCGGCGACGCCGCCCGGCCCGAATACAGCCGCCTCGACGGCCGCGGTCGCGGTGACGCAGATCAGCACGATATCCGCCGCCGCCGCGGCCTCCGCCGCCGAGGCGGCCGGCCGGACGCCCTGTTCAGCCGCGGCCCGGACCTTGTCGGCGACGATGTCGTAGCCGGTTACGGTATGGCCGCATTCGACCAGCCGCCGGGTGAACGCCGCCCCCATCAGCCCGAGGCCGATGAAGGCGATCGCCGGTTTGTCGTCGGCCATGGTGTTGTGCCACTACTTTGTTGCCCAGTCTCGATTACAACAATTTTAACCAATTCCGTCCATTCTGCGGCGCTGTGGTCGGAAGAGCCCGTGGCATCCGGGGGGGAAGCCAAGGGAACGACTGATGGACGCGAACGACCCGATCGACGATCGATCGGCCCTGCGATCTGCCCAGGCCGACGAGACTGGCCGCTACTGGCCGAGATACCTGGACGAATCGCTCTGGCCGCCCGCGGTGCTGGTGACCCTGAGTCCCGAGGCGCGTGCCTTGCTCGCGGCACGGCGCGCAGTGGCAGCCGATGAGGCACGCCGGAATGCGCCCGACCCGCTGATCGACAAGCTCGCCTCCTGGCTCGCTCGGGTCCGCGACCTGGCCGCCTGGCTCGCCTTGCGCAACCAGCCCCGCTGACACTCCTTCCGCTTTCGTATTAGAGTTCCGCCCGAGATTGAGCGGAGGCTGAGACGATGGACGTGCGCAGCATGATGCGCCGCGCGGCGCGGTTCTATGCCAACCGGGAGGCGGTGGTCTGGCGCGACCGGCGGCTCAGCTTCGCCGAGGCCTGGACGCGGGGCTTGCGGATGGCCAACGCCCTGATCGACCTCGGCCTTAGGCCCGGCGACCGGGTCGGCGTGCTGGAGGACAACTCGATCGAGGCCGCCGACATCTTCCTCGGCGCGGCGGCGGCGGGCCTGGTGCGGGTGCCGCTCTATCCCCGCAACGGCCGCGAGGCCCATGCCCATATGCTGGGCCACACCGGTTGCCGCGTCCTGGTGGTGGCCGAGAACCATGCGCACGAAATCGACGGCCTGATAGACGAGCTGCCCGACCTGGAGCGGGTGATCGTCCGTGGCGCCGATTACGAGGACTGGCTGGCGGCGCAGTCGGATACCGACCCGGACGTCGCCATCGACCCGGAAGACAACTACATCATCCGCCATACCGGCGGCACCACCGGGCAGTCCAAGGGCGTCGCCTATACCCACCGCGCCTGGCTCGCCGCCGGGCGCGACTGGTTCTACCTCTATCCGCCGGTCGAGCCGGGCGACAAATGCCTGCATGTCGGGCCGATCAGCCACGGCTCCGGCTACCTGTTCGTGCCGGTCTGGCTCGGCGGCGGCTCGAACGTGCTGCTCGACCATTTCGACGTCGGCCAGACCATCGACCTAATGGAACGCGAGGGCATCGGCTACATGTTCATGGTGCCGACCATGCTGAACGCGGTGAACCACTTCCCGGGGGTGCGCCAGCGCGACTGGTCGAAGCTGAAATGTATCCTGATCTCGGCCTCGCCGATCGCCGACGACACGGCGTTGACCGCGCGCGAGATCTTCGGCGACGCGCTCTATCAGGGCTATGGCCAGACCGAGGTGCTGCCGGTCGCGATGATGGGATCGCGCCAGTGGTTCGCCGAGGTCGAGGGCTCCAACCCGATGCGCGCCTGCGGCATGACCTTACCCTTTGCCGAGTTGGAGATCCGCGGCGAGGACAACGAGGCGCTGCCCTATGGCGAGGTCGGCCAGATCGCGGCCAAGACCGAGGGCCAGATGAAGGGCTTCTGGAACAACCCGGCAGCGACGGCGGAGCGCCTGGTCGACGGCTGGGTGCTGACCGGCGATATCGGCATGCTGGACGAGAACGGCTATCTCTACATGATGGACCGGGCCGACGACATGATCATCTCCGGCGGCTTCAACATCTGGCCGATGGAGCTGGAGAACGTGATCACCGACCACCCGGCGGTGATCGAGGTCGCCGTGTTCGGCGTGCCGCATGAGCGCTGGGGCGAGACGCCGATGGCGGTCTGCGTCACCGACGGCAAGACCGCGGTGGCCGAGCAGGAGATCATCGATCTCTGCGCCGAGCGGCTCGGCTCCTACAAGAAGCCGAGCCGGGTCCAGTTCACCACCGAGCCGCTGCCCAAGAGCCCGGTCGGCAAGGTCAAGCGCAAGGATTTGCGCGAGCCCTACTGGGCCGGCCGCGACCGCCGCGTCGGCGGCTCCTGAAGCCCAAAAAAGGGGTCAAGACCCTTTTTCTGTGCCCAACCTATTGAAAAGTCAGAGCAATTTCTCGAAAAAGGGTCTTGACCCCTTTTTTGGGCGGTTCACGCGCGCGGGCGGCGCGGGATCAGGGTCGACCAGGGGTCGGGCATCGGGCCGACCTTGACCTCGATCACGCTCGGGCCCTTTTCGTCGAAGGCGCGGCCGAGCGCGCCGCTGAGCTCGTCCGGGCTCTCGGCGCGGAAGCCGGCGGCGCCGAAGCTTTCCGCCAGCGCCACGAAGTCCGGGTTCTTTAGCTCGCTGCCGAGCACCCGGCCGTCATGCAGCTCGCGCTGCATGCGCAGCACATTGCCAAAGGCGCCGTCGGCGAACACCACGGTGACCACGCCGAGGCCCTGTTGTACGGCGGTCGACAGCTCTTGCACGTTGTACATGAAGCCGCCGTCGCCGTTGATGGAGAGCACCGGGGCGTCCGGGTTGGCGACCTTGACGCCGAGCGCGGTGGCGAAGCCGGCGCCGAGCGTGCCCTGGTAGCCGGTGCCGACATAGCTGCGCGGCCGATAGACCGGAAAGGCGGCGCGCCCGACATAGCCGACCTGGGTCAGCTCGTCGACCAGGAAGCCGTTCTCCGGCAGCGCCTCGCGCAGCACCTTGAGGTAGCCCATCTGCGGCGGGAATTTTTCCTCCCACTCGGCGGCCAGGCCGGCCTTCAACGCCGTCAGCTCGTCCTCGCGCGAATCGCGCCGGCGGTTGGTCTCGCCGAGCGCCGGGATCAGCGCGCCGAGCGCCGCCTTGGCGTCGGCGACGATGCCGACCGCCGGCCGGCCGAAGCGGCCGATCTCGACCGGGTCGATGTCGATGCGGATGATCTCTTTGCCTGTGCAGTCCCAGCTCTGCAGCTGGTTCTGCATGCGGCTGCCGATGCCGATCACCACGTCCGCCTGCTGCCACAGCCGGAAGCTGCCGGGTAGGGTGTGTGCCAGGTAGTGCCGGTCGTCGAGCGCGCCGCGGCCCATGCGGTGGGCCCCGACCGGCGCCTGCAGCATCTCGGCCAGCTCCTTCAGCTCGGCCTCGGCGCCGAACACGCCGCCGCCGACGACGATCATCGGATTGTCCGCCTGACCCAGCATCTGCGCCGCCTGCTCGATCAGCTCCGGGTCCGGCTCCAGCGCGGGGTAGGACTGGACCGGGTCGAGCAGCGCCACCTCGGCCTTCTGCGCCATCACGTCGAGCGCCATTTCGAGCTCGACCGGGCGCGGCCGGCCGGTGGCGAGTTGCTTGAAGGCTTCGGCGACCCGATCCGGCGCTTGCGCCGGATGGTCGATGCGCTCGGCCCATTTGGTGATGCCGCGGGTCATGGCGAGCTGGTCGGGCACCTCATGCAGCATGCCGAGGTCGCGGCCGATGGCATAGGACGGGATCTGGCCGGAAACGGCGAGCACCGGCGCGTTGCAGCCATAGGCCGTGGCCAGCGCCGCGTAGGTGTTCAAGAGGCCCGGCCCCGGGACCACGGCGTAGACGCCGACCCGGCCGGTCGACTGCGCATAGCCGTTCGCCATATAGGCCACGCCCTGCTCGTGGCGCGAATGGACGACGCGGAGCTTGTTGCCCTCGTCGTGCATGGCGTTGAACAGATGGTCGATCTGCACCCCGGGCAGGGCGAAGATGGTGTCAATACCGTGGGCGAGGATCGATTTGACCAGGGCCTGGCCGCCCGTCATGCGCGTCATCGGCGCGTTCCTTCTGCTAATGGCCTGCTAATTCGACGTATCCGACATACTGGCCCGGCCGGGGCCTTGGATTCAACATTGCCCCAGTGCTAGCGTGCGGGCGCAATGACCGCGGCCGTGCGCGCGGCCGAACGAAACTTTGGAGGCAGATTGCGATGATGGGGCAGACCAATCGGCAGATCGTGCTCGCCCGGCGCCGGGTGGGCGCGCCCGAGACGGGCGATAGCGAGATGGTGGAGGCGCCGGCGCCGGCGCCGGGCGCGGACCAGATGCTGTGCCGCACTCTCTATCTCTCGCTCGACCCCTATATGCGCGGGCGGATGAGCGACGCCCGCTCCTACGCCGCGCCGATCCAGCCCGGCGAGGTGATCGTCGGCGGCACGGTCAGCGAGGTGGTCGAATCCAATCTCGCCGGCTTCGCCCCCGGCGACATCGCCGTTACCCATAGCGGCTGGCAGGAATATGCGCTCTCCGACGGCAAGGGGGTGCGCAAGCTGGATCCGGCCCTGGCGCCGATCTCGACCGGCGTTGGCGTGCTCGGCATGCCGGGCTTTACCGCTTATGTCGGCCTGTTGGAACACGGCCGGCCGAAGCCGGGCGAGACCGTGGTGGTGTCGGCGGCCTCCGGCGCCGTCGGCGCGGTGGTCGGGCAGATCGCCAAGATCAAGGGATGCCGCGTGGTCGGCGTCGCCGGGACGAAGGAGAAATGCGACTACGTGGTGGACGAGCTCGGTTTCGATGCCTGTGTCAGCCATCGGGATCCGGAGCTGGCCGCCAGCCTCGCCGCCGCCTGCCCGAATGGCATCGACGTCTATTTCGAGAATGTTGGCGGCAAGGTGTTCGAGGCGATCCTGCCGCTGTTGAACCCGTTCTCGCGCATGCCGGTCTGCGGCCTGATCGCCCATTACAACGACACCGAGCCGCCGGCCGGGCCGAACATGGCGCCGGCGGTGATGCGCACCGTGCTGACCCGCAAGCTCGCCATCCGCGGCTTCATCCAGAGCGACCACCTGGAGCATATGCCGGACTTCCTGAAAGACGTCGGCGGCTGGATCCGGGAAGGCCGGCTGAAATACCGCGAGGACGTGGTCGACGGGCTCGACAACGCGGTGGCGGCGTTCCAGGGCCTGCTGCAGGGCAAGAACTTCGGCAAGCTGCTGGTCCGGGTGGCGGCGGATCCAACGCAGAAATGACGCTGAGCATCGCCGAGGCGCATCGGGCACTGACCGCGCCAGGAGCCCCGTTCGAAATGGACGAGGTCGAGATCCGCGGCGTGGCCACGCGGGTCTGGAAGAACACGCCGCCCGATCTCCGCGCCGTGCTGGCGCGGAGCGGCGGCTTCGCCGAGCGCGACTTCCTGGTCTATCAGGGGGAGCGGCTGACCCATGGGCAGCATTTCGCCGCCGTGGCGCGGCTCGCCCATCTGCTGGTCGACGCCTACGGCGTCCGGAAAGGCGAGCGCGTCGCCATCGCCATGCGCAACTACACTGACTGGTCGGTCGCCTTCTTCGCGGCGGCCGCGATCGGCGCCGTCGTCGTGCCGCTCAACGCCTGGTGGACCGGGCCGGAGCTGGAATACGGCCTCGCCGATTCCGGCAGCGTCGTGCTGATCGCCGACGACGAGCGGGCGGTGCGCATCCTGCCGCATCTGCCGGCGCTGGAGGTGCGCGGCGCACTGGTCGTCCGCGGCGACGCGCCGGCGCCGTTCCGGCGCCTCGAGGAGTTGCTGGCCGCTCGGCCGCCGGTCGAGGCGCCGCCCGAGGTGGCGATCGACCCGGAGGACGAGGCGACGATCTTCTACACCTCCGGCACCACGGGCTTTCCGAAGGGCGCGCTCGGCACCCATCGCAACATCTGCACCAACCTGGTCAACATCGCCTTCGGCCAGGCCCGCGCCCTGTTGCGCCGCGGCGACCCGCTGCCCGACCCGGCCGAGCCGCCGGCGGCGCGCGGCGTGCTGCTCGCCGTGCCGTTCTTCCACGCCACCGGCTGCCACTCGATCCTGGCGATCACCGCCTGGATGGGCGGCAAGGTGGTGCTGATGCGGAAATGGGATCCGGAAGAGGCATTGGCGCTGATCGAGCGCGAGCGCGTCACCAGCTTCGGCGGCGTGCCGGCGATCGCCTGGCAGGTGCTGGAATCGGCGCGCTTCGGCGACCACGACCTGTCCTCGGTGGAGAGCATCGGCTATGGCGGCGCGCCGGCGGCGCCGGAGCTGGTCGCCAACATCAGGGCCAAGATGCCGGCGGCGGCGCCCGGCAACGGCTACGGCCTGACCGAGACCTCGTCGGTCACCACACAGAACCTGGCCGAGGACTATATCCGCAAGCCGGACAGCGTCGGCCTGGCCGCGGCGGTGTGCGACCTGAAGGTGGTGGACGAGGATGGCGCCGAGCTGCCGGAAGGCGAGGTCGGCGAGCTCTGGATCAAGGGGCCGAACGTGGTCAAGGGCTATTGGAACAAGCCGGCAGCGACCGCCGAAAGCTTCACCGACGGCTGGCTCCATTCCGGCGACCTGGCCAGGATCGACGAGGAGGGCTTCGTCTATATCGTCGACCGCGCCAAGGACATGCTGATCCGCGGCGGCGAGAACGTCTATTGCGTCGAAGTCGAGAACGCGCTCTACGACCATCCCGCGGTGATGGACGCGGCGGTGGTCGGCCTGCCGCACCGGGTGCTGGGCGAGGAGGTCGGCGCCGTGGTGCAGGTGACGCCGGGCGCCGACGTCGGCGAGCAGGCGTTGCAGGATCACGTCGCCAAGCAACTCGCCGCCTTCAAGGTGCCGGTCCGCATCGAGCTGCGCGCCGAGCCCCTGCCGCGCAACGCCAACGGCAAGGTCCTGAAGACGCAACTGCGCGACGAAATGACCGGTTGAGTATTGCGGCCGGCCATTCTCCACCGCAAGATGGGCGCTTCGACGACCGGACGGTCCGGGTCGCAGGAGAGATGATCCGCGGATGGCGGAGAACAATCGAGCCAGTATGATCGAGGCGGATGCCGTGCTGACCGCGCCGGGCGCCCCTTTCGAGATGGACGAGATCGAGATCCGCGGCCTGGCGACGCGGGTCTGGAAGAATGCGCCGCCGCATCTCCGCGCCGTGCTGGAGCGGAGCCGGAGCTTCGCCGAACGAGACTTCCTGGTCCATGGCGACGACCGGCTGAGCTACCGGGATCACTACGCCGCCGTCGCGCGTCTGGCACATCTGCTGGTTGACCGCTACGGCGTCGGCAAAGGCGACCGCATCGCGATAGCCATGCGCAACTGCCCGGCATGGTCGATCGCGTTCTTTGCCGCGGCTTCCGTCGGTGCCGTGGCGGTGCCGCTGAATGCCTGGTGGACCGGGCCGGAGCTGGAATACGGGCTCGCCGATTCCGGCAGTGCGATCCTGATCGCCGACGCCGAGCGGGCCGCGCGCATCGTGGCGCATCTGCCGGCGCTCGACTTGCGCGGCGCGATGGTCGCCGGCGGCGACGCCCCGGCGCCGTTCGACCGGCTCGACGACCTGCTGGCCACGCCGGCCGGGTTGGACGGGCTGCCTGATGTCGCCATCGACCCGGACGACGACGCGACGATCTTCTATACCTCCGGCACCACGGGGCAGCCGAAAGGCGCGCTGGGAAGTCACCGCAACATCTGCACCATCCCGCTCAACCGCGCCTTCGGCCAGGCCCGGGCCATGCTGCGCAGCAGCGTGAGACTGCCGGCACCGAGCGGACCGACGAAGCCGCGCAGGGTGATACTCGCGGTGCCGTTGTTCAACGCGACCGGGTGCCATTCGGTGCTGGTTTCGAACGCCTATGCCGGCAACACGGTGGTGATCATGGACGGCTGGGATCCGGAGGCGGCGCTCGATTTGATCGAGCGCGAGCGGATCACGGGCTTCGGCGGCGTGCCGACGATCGTCTGGCAGCTGTTGGAATCGGCCGGATTCGCGGACCACGACCTGTCGAGCCTCGAGAGCATCGCCTATGGCGGCGCGCCTGCGGCGTCCGAGCTGCCCGCACGCATCCGCGCAAAGCTGCCGTCCGCGACGCCGGGCAATGGCTACGGCCTGACCGAGACCTCGTCGGTGACGGTGCTCAACGTCGCCGGCGACTATATCCGCAGGCCCGACAGCGTTGGTTTGCCGGTCGCGGTCTGTGACCTGAAGGTGGTGGACGAGGCCGGGCGCGAGCTGCCGGCGGGCGCGGTCGGCGAGCTCTGGATCAGGGGGCCGAATGTGGTCAAGGGCTATTGGAACAAGCCGGCAGCGACCGCCGAAAGCTTCACCGACGGCTGGCTGCATTCCGGCGACCTGGCCAGGATCGACACGGAAGGCTTCGTCTATGTCGTCGATCGCGTCAAGGACATGCTGATCCGCGGCGGCGAGAACGTCTATTGCGTCGAAGTCGAGAACGCCCTCAACGGCCACGCGGCCGTGATGGACGCGGCGGTGGTCGGTCTGCCGCACCGGGTGCTGGGCGAGGAGGTCGGCGCCGTGGTGCAGGTGACGCCGGGCGCCGACGTCAGCGAGCAGGCGTTGCAGGATCACGTCGCCAAGCAACTCGCCGCCGTCAAGGTGCCGGCCCGTATCGAGCTGCGCGCCGAGCCCCTGCCGCGCAACGCCAACGGCAAGGTCCTGAAGACGCAGCTGCGCGACGAATTGATCGGCTGACGCCCGATTTCAAGGACTTAGTAGAGGTTTAGGGTCAGACCCTAAACTC
>CAJHXX010000078.1_pt1 | contig 44521 bp, 33 predicted proteins | sample 9198511 | NCBI WGS metagenome assembly CAJHXX01 (sample SAMEA7708325, study PRJEB35096) | sediment metagenome | biome: marine neritic benthic zone biome [ENVO:01000025]; feature: sediment [ENVO:00002007]; material: shallow marine sediment [ENVO:03000034] sea grass bed [ENVO_01000059] ...
GATCTGGCGGCGATGATCCCGGCCGCGCAGATCGACGAATCGACTAACAAGCCTTTAGCGTCGGACACCAACGATCACCAAGCGTTTGCAACGCCCGAAGCGAATATACGGGAAATGCGGTGAAATGTTATCAGACGAAGCGCGCGCCGCCCTGCGGCCGTGACAATAACGCCGCTATCGCCGCCGCGGGCGGTTGCACCATGGCGTCGATCCAGGCCGCGTCGATCGGTTGCCGGTCCGCCTCGGCCTCCCACAGATACCTGAGCCAGAGCGCCATGGCGATATGGCGCATGTCTTCTTCGGTCACGCCCGTTTCGGCCAGAAGGTGATCGAGATAGGCAGACATCAAAGGCGTTCTAGATTTCAGGTCCCAACATTCTGTTAAGGCCGTGCCGTAATGGACCGCGTCGCGCTTCGCCCGCAGGTTGACCACCAGATTCAGAGCGTCCATGAGGGGCAGGTCGGCAGGTCGGAAGTTATCCCAGTCGACGATCCCCGACAGACGCCGTGGTTGGTCATGAAACAACAGATTGCCGATCTTGTAGTCGCCATGCAGCGGCACCGCGGGCAGAGACGTATGCCCGGCCCACGCCCAAAGCGCGTTGAGCGCGGGCGCCAGTTCCGCCCGTGCCTGCGGATAGATCTTCGGCAGGTCGGAAACTCTCTCGAACATGGGCCCGAAATCGGCCTTCTGCCCATGGCGCAGCGCGGCGCGGTGTACCGCCAGCAGCGGTTTGCAGGCAATGCGCAAGAGCGCCAGCATAGCGTGATCGTCCAGACGGCTGATTTCGACGGTCCGGCCGGGTAGCCTGCTCTGGACGAAGACCGTATGGTCCGCCGTCTCCCGAAGGGCGACCGGCTCGGCGGTAAGCTGCCCCCACGCCGTGTCCGCCCGATGGGCGGAGATCCAGCGCAGCGCCGCGTCATGGCGTTTCAGCCGCTCGGCACTCGGCGCGTCGGCCGCCAAATGCGCCACTACGGCGCGTCCGTCGGATTCAGCGAACAGGATGATCCCGGCGACCGGGGAAATCAGGCCGTCGAACCGCTCGGCCCGGTCGATCCCGAGCGCCTCGCTCAACCTGTCGGTCGACCCGGCCGCTAGCACGAAGGGCTGTTTGCGCAGCAACGCGCCGAGCGCGCCACCGGCGATCCCGGCCGAAGTGACGGCAACAGGCCCTACGCCGTATTTCAGCCCGGCGCCGGAAATCAGGACCTTGCCGGATCCGCCCAGCATTGCAGTCGGCAGTCGCCGCGCCGATCTCGCCAGATCCAACGCCCGGTCCGTTGTCGACGCGGTCATGGTCGGCACCGCCGGACGGGGGCCTTGTGAGCGACCCTCGACAATCCGGGTCATCTCCGAAAGTGCATTCGGGCCAGCTCTCGCTTCTCTGCTGGACATCGTCGACCCCGGCAAGCCGCGCGACCTACTTCAGCTGCCAGATTTCGAGGTGTCCGCCCCTGGAACCGGTCTCCTCCGGATCGAAGGCGACCAGCAGCTCGGCGCGGCCGTCGGCCAGAATGTCGCGGTAGAACGTCTCGCGGCTTTCCAGCCATTGCTGCTTCATTTTGACGCGCATGGCCTCCGTCGGCACGAACCGGTCGCGCCTGAGCACTGCATAGGCCACCCCACGGGCGCGGTAGTCCGCAAGGGCGCCCCAGGGCTCGAAATGACGCACGGTCAGCAGGTCATACGCCGGCCGGTTTCCGACCTTCAGCCGCAACTCCCAGTAGGCCGCCTTGCCGGGATCGGTCTTCTTCAGGCGCGCGATCATGGCGCGGATGTTGTCGGGCGTATTCTGCAGCGGCACCGAAAGCGCCGATTCGAGTTCCGGGAAGCCCTCCAACAGGATCGTGCTGCCCGGCGCGACATTGGCCTCGATCCAGTCCACGGTACGCGTCCGCGTATCGACCCGGGCCAGGGCTAGATCGAAACGGATGGCGGTCCATGCCGGTTGAACGACAGCCACGAGCGCCAGCACGGCGGCCAGCGCCGCCGCGATAGGCGGCCGCAGCCACGGCCGTAACCAGCCGATCCCGGCAGCGAGGCCGATCGCGGCGAATAGGGCGAGCCCCGGCAGGATCGGGATGACATAGCGGGAATAATAGAGATGCGCCGAGGACGAGCCGGCAAGCGCCAGAAAGAACGGCAGTATGAACGAAAGATGCAGTAGTACCGGCCGGCTCCGGCGCGCCAGGCCGATGCCGATGCCGAGAAACGCCAGTCCCAGAGACATGATTCCGAGGGATTTCAGCAACGCCCTGGAATAGTAGGCCCAGAGGTTGGTACCGAGTTCCAGCCCGGCATAGGGGCTGCCTTCGCGTCCGGCCTCCGCCGACGGCACCAAGCCGAGTGCAATGATGAGCAGGGAATACACCTCGTCGAGCCGTACTACCACCCCAGGGTTGAACAACACATAAACCACGCCCGCACCGACGACCGGGATCCAGCTTTCGACGGAGAGCAAGCCGCGCGGCCCACGCAACCCGCCGCGCATGGCGCAGCCGAGAAAGTAGGGAATGAAAAGCAGCGCCGCGGGGATCTTGCAGAGGACGGCAAACGCGGCGACCGGCGCGAACAGATAGGGCTTGATCTTGCGCCGCCCCTCGACATCCTCGACCACCATGACGACGGCGAGGAAGGCGAACAGCGCCATCGGTACGTCCACGGCGATGTAGTGGGAGCTGGCGACGTGATGGTAGGCCGGCATCAGCAATAGCGCAGCCGCGAGACCGGTCCAGACCCCCGCAACGGTGCGGCCGTGCCACCAGAGCACGAACACCGTCGCGGTGCCGAGGAGGGCCGTGGTGACGCGGCCGATCTTCCAGAACGGCGACGGATCGGCGACGAAATGCAAGGCGAAATCCGAGACGCCCGAGATTGCGCCGGTGGCCGCCAGGACCACGAAATAGAAGCCGTACTCGACGAACAGCAGCAGGTAGTAGCCGCCCTTGGCCCAACGCTCGAAATCGAATCCGCCCATGCCGAGCCGAAGGGCGCGGAAAACTTCGAAACCCTCGTCCGGGTGGTAGATATGCGGCAGCCCAAAAAACGCGCCCCACAGCCGCAGCACGAGCGCCACCAGCAACACCAAGGAGAGCGCCGTGATCTCCACGCGATCCAGTCGCAAGCCCGCGCGCCTCATCCGCTCACGCCCCTCCGGCACCGCCCCGCTGCGCGCGCCATCGGCGCCTCACGGACGGGACCACGATACGGACATCCGACACCGAATCAGTCATAGACCTGACGCTCCTGAACCGCCGGGATGCGCCGCAGGGCGGCGGGGCGGCTATGTATTTCAGCGCCCCGGGACTATATCTCGCGGCCGGTCGGATTCGAGAAAAAAATTCGCGCCGCCGCGGACGGGGCCCGGCCTGTTAACCATGAATATAACGCCGGAATCTTCTACTGATGCGATGCGCCAGGTCGTAGCATGTGTCGACATAATATTGAGCATGCGTACGCCATATAGCGAGCCAATACATGCTCAGCTCGTCGTTCGACAGGTTGCTCTTGTAGCGACTGTCGCCGGCCATGAAGTGATACTCGCCGAACTTTCTCGAGCGATAGTATTCTATCGCCAGGGCATGGCTCAGCAGGCCGGGCTTCAATTTGGCGTCGCCGCCGTAGGCCAGCCCGCTCTGGTAGTTGTAAGCCCGGCCGTCGTGGACGAAGTTGTAGAGATATCCGATCGTTTCTCGACCGGCGGCGATCCGCAGGAGGTCGATCGTGCCGTTGCCGAATGAGGTCTCGACGAGGCGGCGATGGAAGCGCTCGAAACGGTCGACGGAGAACGCGCCCGGCCTGCCGCGGGCGTTCCAGGACGCCTGATGCAGCGCCTTCAGCCCGTCCAGGTATTCGAGCGCTTCGACGACCGTCGCGGCACGTTGCACGGTCACGGCGCCGGCGCGCTCGTAGAGCCGGCGTGATCGCCGGATCTGGTGCCGGGTATTGCGGCCGAGCGTCGCCAGGTAGTCGCCGCCACGCCGTCGCAGCGCGACGAGATCGACCAGCGGCGCGCGGTGCCGCGCGATCATGCGGCTCGCCACCCCCATCTCGGCGAGACAGTCACGGACCCCTTGCGTGACGCCGCTCAGATACAGCCTGCGCCACACCGGACGATCCCCGGATCCGGTGAACAGCGCCGCCAGGCAGGCCCGGATGATCTCGCCCGCCGCCTCCCGTTCCACCAGGATGCCGTTGAACTCGATGGCGATGCCGTCGAGCCGGGGGTTTCCGGCCTCGTTGAGGTAGAGGGTTTGCCGCCCGCCCGCCGCGCCACGGCCCGGACGCGCCTGCAGCAGTGCCAGCCCGACGACGGCCCCGGCCCGGCGCGCGACGAGAAGGTGCGGGCTGACGCCCGACTCCCGCAGCCAGCAGCCGATCCAGTCCCAGGACAGGAAGAACGATCCATCGCTCCTCGCCTCCAGCGCCCGCCAGTCGCGCTCGAGCGATGCCGGATCCGGCGCCTGCTGGAAACGGACGACGAGCCGAGCGCCAGACGCGCGGCCCCGGCCGGGCCTCGAGCCCGTCTCGGAGCCATCCCGCAACCCGTGTCGGTCGTGCATGGCGGTCACATGCGAGCAATCAAAAAAGCGTTCACCGGCCCCTGCCGGCGTTACGGCCCGCTACCATAGCCTCATGGTCCCGGTTGTCATGGAGGTAATCGGCGGCCCCGCCAAGCCCGAATGCCGCTTCGGACCGATGCGCCGCCGATTGCGAAGCCGTCGGATCGCCCGGTTTCGCCGGCTGATTCGGCCTCTCGAACCGGTATGTTGGAGCGGATCATGATTGATTGGAGCCACGGCGCGGCGCCAAACAACCATGTGAATCCGCTCTAGCTTTTTGAAGTAGAGCAGATTTACCGCGTTGAACGGGATCGCCTCCGGCGATTCCGATCAACCTCGATCTGCTCTAATGTTGCGATTCGGCCGGCGGGCAGGAGCCCTCGGTCGCCACCGGCCCAGCAAAGCGGGACGACATGGAGCGAATGCCACCGAACGCCGGCACGCCAAGATCGACGCGGGACGTCAGCGAACTGCTGGCCGCCGCGCTCGGCAGCTCCACCGCGCCGGGCGATTGTCGGGTCGCCGGCCCAACCTACGTGGGCTCCGAATCGAGAATTTTCTATGCCGAATGTGCGGCCGCCACGTCGCCGCTGGCGGTCAAGTTCTTCCGTGACGCGCGCGAAGCGCGCTCGCAGTTCGAAGCGCTCGACCGGGTCGCCGCGGCAATGGCCGGCGGCGCCGATTTCGATGTGCCGCGGCCCTACGCGCTCAGCGCCGCCCAAGGCATGCTGGCCAGCGAGTGGATCGCCGGGCGGAGCCTGCAGGACGAGCTGATCGACTGGCACCGGTGGCCCGGCCGGGCGGCGCTCGGCCTCAGACGCGCGGGCGTATGGCTGAGGCGGTTCCATGACGCCGGGAAGCCGGACACCATCGCACTGGATCTCGGGCCGGCGCTGGACCGTCTGGCGGACGAGCTCGACCCCTGCGACCCGCGGACGCCCGGGATGGCCCGGATGCGCGCCGCCGGGATCCTGCTGGAGCGCACGGCCCCGGGGTTGGCGGGCGCGCCGGCCCGGGCGAGCTGGCTGCACGGCGATTTCAAGCCGGCGAACGTCATGCTGGCCGGGCCGCGCACTGTCGGCATCGACTTCCACGCTGCGTTCCGCGACCTGGTCGTGCGCGACCAAGCCCATTTCCTGACCCATGTCGAACTCGCCTGCTATCACCCGCGTGGGCTGCGCCTCTGGGCCCTGCGCGACAGGCTGGTGGCGGCGTTTCTGCAGGGCTACGGCTTGGACGCGGATATCCCGTCCACCGGGGCGCTGTCATGGATGCGGCTGCACAGCACGGTCCGGGCCTGGGCCAACGTCGCGACCAGCGACAAGGGCCGGCTGCGCAAGCTGTACCTCATGCGCTGCTCGGAGCGCATGGCGGCCCGACTGGCGCGTCGGCTCGCCGCCGATCTCGGGTGAGACCGGGGCCGCGCCGCTCAGTCGCCGATCCGGCAGGCGAACACCGTGGCCTCGCTTACCAGCGGCAGAACGTGATAGCGCGCTTGCTCGATCAGGCCCGCCTCTTGGATCAGCCGCCTGGCCTCCGCCGGCGTGATCGGAAACGACGCCGGCGCTTGATTGCCCAGCATCCGTTTCACCTGCCGGCGCAGCCTCTGGTAGGTGGTGTCCAGGGACTGGTTGAAAACCACGGTCCGGCGCGTCGCGTGGCAGACGGCGGACAGGAACGCGATCTGTTCCTCGATCGGAAAATGCATCAGGACGCGCGCGCAGAGGGCGGCATCGAACTGCTTCGGCTCCAAGGCGAGGTCGTTGACGTCGGCAACCCGGGTCTGATAGCGCTCGCCGAACCGCGCGAGCTTGCGCTGGGCCACAGTCAGCATGGCGGGCGAGATATCGAGACCCACCACGCGATGGCCCATTTCTAGCAGGGTTTCGGCCAGGCGGCCGGTCCCGCTCGGCGCATCCAGGATCAGGCTGTCGGCCGGTAGATCCCGGAACGCCCGCCTGATTGCGGCCTTTTCCAGCCGATCGAACACCTTGCCGCTGACGCTGCTGAACCGCTCCTTGTCGTACTGCTCGGCGATCTTGGTGTCTTTGTAGTGCTCCGATGGCGTCCAGTTCTTCTTGTATCGGCCGCCGGCCGTGCTGTTCTGGCTGTTCATATCGCTATCCCACCCCAAGACCGTCCGCTTTGCCGTATCGCTCTCGTCCGTCCCGGCCATCGCCGGTCCACCGCGCCGCACAGACTAGGCCAAGAAACTTCAAGAAACCTATACATGGCTGAAGTCTCGACCGACAGCCGTTCCGGTCCCCGCATTCACGACCCGAGCCTCACGCCGCGCTCGCCCGGCTCTCGACCAGGCCGGCCTGGCGCAGGAAGGCCTCGAACATCAGCAGCGACCACAGCACCACGCCGTGGTCGCGCGCACCGGATTGGTGGCGGTCGACCATAAGGGCCAACGCATCCTGGTCGAAATAGCCGCTTTCGGCCAGCACCGGCCCAGTGACCGCCTCACGCACCCGCTGCCTCAGCGGACCGCGGAACCAGGCCGAGATCGGCACCGAGAAGCCTTGCTTCGGCCGGTACAGCAGATCGTTCGGCACATAGGGCTCCAGCGCCCGCTTGAGCAGGAACTTGCCGGTCTGGCCCTGGAGCTTGAGCCGCTGCGGGAGGCCGGCGCTCCACTCGACGAACTCGTGATCCAGCAACGGCACCCGTACCTCGAGCGAATTGGCCATCGAGGCACGGTCCACCTTGGTCAGGATGTCGCCCGCCAGCCAGGTCTTGAGGTCGGCATATTGCGCGGCGAACAGCGGCTCGTCCGTGTCGGCCGCCGCCATATGGCCGCGCAGCACCTCGATCGCGTGATAGCCGCCCAGCTCGCGCTTCAAGGCCGGGCTGAACAGGGCGTCGCGCAGGCTGTCGCCGACCACCGAGACGCTCATGAAATAGCCTTCCGCCGCGTCCGCCGCCAGTTCCTGGAACGTGTGCTTGGCACGCAGGAAGCGCGGTGCGCGGTCGAGCTTGGGGTAGACGCGGCCGAGCAGGCCGAACAGCGGCCGCCTGAGCGCCGTCGGCAACATGGCGCGCAACCGCTCCTCCCGGTCGTGCCACAAGTATCGCCGATAGCCGGCAAACAGCTCGTCGCCGCCGTCGCCCGACAGCACCACCTTGACCCCTTCGCGCGCCAGCGCCGAGACCCGGAAGGTCGGGATCGCGGAGCTGTCGGCGAACGGCTCGTCGTAGATCCCGGCGAGCCGGTCGACCAGGTCGAAGGCGTCCGGGTCGACGCGGCGCAGGTGGTGGTCCGTGCCGTAGCGCCTCGCGACCTGGGCGGCGTAGCCGGATTCGTCGAACGCCTTGTTGTCGAAGCCGATCGCGAAAGTGCTGACCGGCTGCTCGCTCAAGCCCGCCATCAGCGCCACGATGCCGCTCGAATCGACGCCGCCGGAGAGAAAAGCGCCGAGCGGCACGTCGGCGATCAGCCGCATCTCGACCGACCGGCGCAGCCGCTCGATCAACGCCTCGGCCGCATCGTCGACGCTGAGCCGGTCACGCACGGCAAAACGAGCGTCCCAATAGGGCTGCGGCGCGGGCTCCGGCATACCGCGGCGCCAGACCAGGCAGTGGGCCGGCGGCAGCTTCTTGACGCCGCGATAGATCGTCTTCGGGTCGGGCACGTAGCCGTAGGCGAAATAGTCCTCGATCGCGCTGGCGTCCAACGCGCGGTCGACCCCCGGATGGCAGGCCAGTGCCTTCAGCTCGGAGCCGAACGCGACCCAGCCGTCGGCGAGCAGCGCGTAATAGAGCGGCTTCTTGCCGAGCCGGTCGCGCGCCAGGAACAGGGTCTCCTGGTTGGCGTCCCAGAGCGCGAAGGCGAACATGCCGGCGAAGCGCTCGACGCAGCCGGCGCCCCACTCCTCCCAGCCATGCAGGATGACTTCGGTATCGGACCGGGTGCGGAACTCGTGGCCGGCGGCCTGCAGCTCGCGGGCCAGGCCCTGAAAGTTGTAGATCTCACCATTGGTCACCACGGCGACTGTGCCGTCCTCGTTGAACATCGGCTGATGGCCGCCGGCGAGATCGATGATCGACAGCCGCCGATGGGCCAATCCGATGCCGGGCACGATGTGGTGTCCGTCACCGTCGGGGCCGCGGTGACGGATGCTGTCGTTCATACGCTGCAGCAATGCCGTGTCGACCGGGCGCTCACCCCGGCTGTCAAATAGTCCCGCCACACCGCACATCGCCGCCTCCTCTACTCGCCCGCGCCGGCGACTGCCGCCAGCGTCGGACCGAGCGGTCCGAGACTAGCGGCAAACCGTCCAAGCGTCGCGTCCGCCGCATCGGTGCCGGACTCGACCTCCGTCGCCAGCAGGACGACCGCCGCGCCCGGCTTGCCGAAACCGAGCCGCTGCTTGGCGCGCGCCAGCTTGGTCGCCAGCCGGCCGGTGACGAAACGGCCGTCGGCCCAATAGGCCCGCCAGAGGCGCAGCCGTCGGCCTTCTCCCCGGCGCCGAAAATCGAAGGCGGCGATCCGTTGCGCCCGGCCGTCCAGCGTTGCGGTCGCCATGCCGCCGCCAACCTCGCGCCATGTCGTCGAGTCGGCCAATCTGTTGGCCCCGCCTGCCATCTCGCCACCCGCACCCGCGAAATAGGCGACCACCAGCTCGACCGCGCCATCGGGCCCACGATATCCTGTCCGGCTCTCGAAATCGGCATCGGCAAAGGCCGGCGCCCAGTCGGGAATCGACCGGCCGGAACCGGCCTGCCAGCCCTGCGCCGGCGGCGGCCGGAAGGCGCCGGCCGAGACTGCACCGGAGGTGGCCGCATAGGCCAGATAGGCAGGCGCGAGGGCGGCCAGCACCACCGTCAGGCCGGCCGCGGCAGTAAAGCGTATCGGACGCGGCGACGCCACGGCCGCGGCCGTCGGCGCCGCGGCCGCAGGCGTATCGTCGCGCAAACGCAGACCGAGCCACATTGCCACCAGCATCACCACGGCGAAAAAGCCCCAGCCATAGAGCAGGTGGTCGGCGACAATATCGGTCTGGCGGTCCGTGAAATGGTCGATCAGGATGATCGCCCAGACTCGGACCCAGTTGGCGACGATGGCGGCGGCGAGGCCGACGGCCACCGCCGCGGCCCGTTTGACGCGCCCGCGGTAGACCAGGTTGGTGAACAGCAGTGAGAATGCGAGCGCGGCGAGTAGGAAGTTGAGCCCGGCACAGCCTGGCGCCACATTGTAGGTTCCGGTCGGCGTCTCGATCTGCATGCCCTCGGCGAACACCGGCACCCCGGCGACGCGTAAACCTTCCGTCGCCGTGGCCGCGGTCATCGCCTGCAATGGCGCCAACAGGAACTCGCCGGTCGGTACCATCAGCCAGAGATAGAGCAGCGGGAAGGCGAGCGCCCGGTAAGCCGGCCAGCCGAGCACGGCGAGAAACAGCACCTGCATGAAGCCGACCAGGGCGATCTGGCGACCCTCGTCGATCTCGGCCGCCGCGGCGAGCAGCCAGGCCGCGGCGAAGGGCAACGCCAGAACGAGCGCGCGTAGGTCCGGCGCCGGCGTGATCGCCACGAGGGACGCACGCCGCTCATAGACCAGATAGAGGCTGATCGGCGCGATCAGGAAAGCGTGGTTATAGGCCGAGCTGGTCGACCAGATCCCGACCGCCTTCGACGCCGCGTGCCAGAACAGCGCAACCAGCAGGCAGAGACCGATGGCTATCGTACCCATGGCCCACTGCCAGGCGGGACTGACCCGCGCCGTCGGCAGACCGGATTCGGCGATCATGGCATTCCCCTATCGGTCGACCCGCATGGTTTCCGGCCCGGGCGACCGTTCCGTCGTCAGCAATACTAACAGACCACGCCAGTCGCGGGCGCGGCCTTCCAGCAGGCCTCGGCGGCATTGAAACAAGCGGATCCTTTACATGTGGTTTAATCACCAACCGACTGATTGCCGGCGTAGAGTGACACCCGAGAACTGCGGGCGTGGACTCGCTCGGCCCGGGCAAGTATTTTTGCATGGCGTTCCGATCGATCGACCGGCGCCGCCGAGGTATGGCGTGCGGTCGACGTTACACCCTGTCGAGGCATCCCGGTGTGTCTGGAGGCCCGCTCGAGGCGACGAGGTGACGACATCTATACCGTGGTGAGCAAGCCCGTTGGGGCGACCACCTTTGCAGGCGGATCATGCTGAGGAGCGTGTGGCTGCTTGTCGCCGCGCTGGCCGCCGTGGCCGCCGCGGCGCTTGCCTTCGCGGCCGCCCCGGCGGCGGTCGAGGCCTTGGCGGCCGCCGCTCTCGGTGCGCCTGGCCGGGTGCCGGCCCATGACGCGCCCTATGTCGCCTTTACCGTGGCCGCGGCGAGCGGTCTCACGACTTTCTTCGCTGCCACCGTCTGTATCGCGGCGGCGCGCGAGGCCCAAGGTCTCGCCCGGACGGTCGAGCAAATCCGGTTGTTGGTGCGCCGGCACCGCCAGGGCGAGACGATCTACGCGCATGACATGCTGGCCACGGTTGGCGCCGATTCGATGCAGCCTTTCGCCGCGCAGTATGCGGAAGGCATTATCGTCGGCCAGTCGGTGGCGGGCCGGACCGGCGCGGCGTACGTCTCCGAGACCCCGGCCGCGACCAGCTTTCTGGCGCGCGCGCATCTGGAAAAGCCGCTGTTCCTCGACCTGGCCCGTCCGCTGCCGGCAATCTTCTTCGGTCTCGGTACCTTCGGCGTCCTGGTCGGGCTGATCGACGGCCTGACGCAGGCCACCGCCGGCGGCGCCGAGGGCGCCCTGGCGCGCGGCCTTCAGGCCGGCCTGTTCGCCGCCTTGATGCCGGTCGTGCTCGGCGTCGCCTGTTGGTTCGCGAGCGAGTTGATCATCGGTCACCGCAGCCGCCGGCTGCAGGAGCTCTCGCACCTGGTCGACCGGCTGTTCCCACCGCTGGCCGCTGCGCATTACCCGAATCATCCGGCCGGCGGGGCCGGCCGACCCAGCGGCGCACCGGACCCGCTGGTCGCCGGCATCGCGGCCGAACTGACGCGCCATGCCGCGCGGCTCGAAACCGCCCTCGAGACGCATGACAATGGTCGCGCCGAACAACTGCGGCGGGCTGTCGAAGAGGGGCTGAGTGGCGCCCTGGGCGGCGGCGCGGCGCAGTTCGCCGGCCCTGCCGGGCCGGGGCCGGAAGCGGCCGCTTTCGGCGCCGAGATCAAGGCCGCGTTCGAGGATGTCGCTGGCACGATCACGCGCGCCCTGGACCGGCTGGACGAAACCCAGCGCCGCTTGATCGAGAGCCTGGCCGACGAACGCGCCGCGTCCAACGTGATCGCCGCCGCCGCCCGCGACCTGGAGGCGGCGACCCAGGCCAACCGCGACACCGTGGAGCGCTTCGTCGATCTCGCCGGCGAGCTCGGCCGGCTGAACCAGGAGACGGCCCAGCCGGCGCCGAGCGAGGCAGCCGGGCGGCGGCGCAAGCCGCGTGCCTCGCGCGATATCCTTCGCGCCTTGAAGGAGTTGCGTGAGGAAAGCGAGGAGGCCGCCAAAACCCTGCCCGAGATTTGATCCCGGAGGTGTGCCGCATCGCAACGATTCCTGTACTCATTTTCGACGAAAATGAGCGTTGACCTGACCTAAACGCGAGCTTTGCCGAGCGATGCAGCTTGTCGTCGTCAGCTACCTGATCTGCGCCGCCGCGTTCTTGCTGATGACAGTCCTTGTGCTGTTGAGCGCCGGCAGGACACGCCATAAATGGCTGCTCGGCAGCGCCTGCGGCGCCACCGCCGTCTGGGCGGCGATGGCCGCCTGGGCCGAGTCCATGGGCGGCGCCAGTTGGCCGATATCGGCGTTGGAGATCTTGCGCAACCTCGTCTGGCTGGCGTTTGTCGCCGACCTGCTGGGATTGAGCGGAAGCGAGGGACCGAACCGGCGGGTCCGATGGGCCTGGATCGCGGCCGGCATCGCGCTCGCTGTCGGCGCCCTCGCCGCCCAACTAATCGAGGCGGTCCCCCTTCCCGGTGTCGATCTGGGCGCCTATGCGGCACAGCTCAGCGGATTCGCCCGCCTCGCCTTTCCACTCGCCGGCCTTGTGCTGTTGGAAAATCTTTTTCGCAATGCCGATCAGGACAGCCGCTGGGCGTTGAAATTCCTATGTTTCGGGCTGGGCGCGGTTTTCGCCTACGATTTCTACCTATACGCGGACGCGCTGCTGTTCAAGCGGATCGACGAAACCCTGCACCAGGCGCGCGGCGCGGTCGACGCCCTGAGCGTGCCGCTGATCGCCGTCGCCGTCTCGCGCTCCAGCGCCTGGTCGGTCGGGATCCACGTCTCGCGCCAGATCGTCTTCCACTCCGCGACCTTCCTCGGCGCCGGTCTCTACCTCCTGGTGATGGCCGCGGCAGGCCTCTATCTGCGCGAGGTCGGCGGCTCCTGGGGGCCGACTTTCCAGGTCGTCTTCCTGTCGGGCGCCGTTCTGATCCTGGCTGTGATATTCTCTTCCGGCGCGATCCGGGCGCGAGTTAAGGTTTTCATAAGCAAGAACTTCTTTAGTTACAAATACGACTACCGGCAGGAATGGCTGCGCTTCATCCATACCATTTCGACCGACGACACGGGTGTCGGGCTGAACTGGCGTATTCTCAGGGCGGTGGCCAACATCGTCGACAGCCCGGCTGGGGCGCTCTGGATTCTGCAGGCCGAGGATGACGCTTATTTTCCCGCCGCGGTATGGAATCTGGGCGACGACCTCGCCTCGGTCAGGGCGGATAGCGATGTGGTAGGTTTCCTGGCCCGGCGCCAGTGGATCGTCAACCTGCCCGAGTTGGCGACGCGGGCCGACCTCTATGACGGGCTCGGCCTGCCGGACTGGCTCGAACGTCTGCCGCGGGCGTGGCTGATCGTGCCGCTGATCCACGGCGAGACGGTGCTGGCGTTTCTGGTATTGGCCAAGCCGCGGGCGGAACGCTCGCTGAACTGGGAGGACTATGATTTGCTGAAGACGGTCGGCAGGCAGACGGCAAGCTATCTGGCCGAGGAGGAGGCGGCGCGCGCGCTCGCCGACGCCCGCCTGCTGGAGGCGTTCAATCGCCGCTTCGCCTTCGTCGCCCACGACGTCAAGAACCTGACCAGTCAACTGTCGCTGATGCTGAAGAACGCCGAGCGCTACGGCGACAACCCTGAGTTCCGCCGGGACATGTTCGCCACAATCACCAATTCGGTGACTCGCATGCGCGGCATGCTGGAGCAGTTGAACGCGGAGAAGAGCCGGGCGATAGAGGACATGAGCGACAATGACGGCGCCGAGGAACCGCCGCCCGGTGCACCGCTCGAGCCCTTGGTGCGGCGCCTGGCGGCCGACTGGCTGAAACAGAAGGACGACATCGCCATCGACCTCCTCGGCGCCGAATCGCGGCCTTTGACCGAAATCCTGGTCGACGAAGGGCGCTTCACCTCGGTGCTTAATCACTTGCTGCAGAACGCCATCGAAGCGGCCGGCACGGAAGGCACGGTCAGGCTCGGCTTGCGTATGGCCGAGGACGAAGCAGTGCTCGAAGTCGAGGATGACGGCCCCGGAATGGACGCGGAGTTTATCGAGAACCATCTGTTCCGGCCGCTCGACACCACCAAGGGATCGGGCTACGGCATCGGGGCCTACCAGGCGCGCGAGATGGTCCGCGAGATGGGCGGCCGGCTCGAGGTCAAGAGCGCGCCCGGTGCCGGGGCCACCATGCGCGTCATCTTGCCAACAGCTCGGCAGGATCGGCAGGCGGCCCGGCCGCAGAGCACAGGGAAGGCGGCGGACAGGTGAGCGAAAAAATGCGCAAGCTGCTGATCGTCGAGGACGACCCCGGCCTGCAGAGCCAGCTGCGCTGGGCGCTCAGCGATATTGCCGACGTCGATCTCGCCGGCGAGCGCGAGGCCGCTCTGACGATCATGCGCAAGGAAGACCCGAACGTGGTCGTGCTGGACCTCGGACTGCCGCCCGACGCGAACGGAGCGAGCGAGGGTCTGGCGACCCTGGAGGCCATCCTGACCCTGAAGCCGACCACCAAGGTGATCGTCGCCAGCGGCAACGAGGAGCGGCAGAACGCCGTCAAGGCGGTGGGCCTCGGCGCCTACGATTTCTATCCGAAACCGGTCGATATCGACGAGTTGCGCCTGATCCTGGAGCGTGCCTGGCACCTGCACGACCTGGAAGACGAGCGCCGACGGCTGATGAAGGCGCAGGAGCATTCACCGCTCAGCGGCGTCATTGCTGCCAGCACCGAGATGCTCAAGGTGTGCCGCACGGTGGAACGGATCGCCGCGTCCGACGTCAGTGTACTGCTGACCGGCGAGAGCGGCACCGGCAAGGAGGTGTTGGCCCAGGCGCTGCACCGGCTGAGCCCACGCGCCGACCGCCCGTTCGTCGCCATCAACTGCGCCGCCATCCCCGAGACCCTGCTGGAAAGCGAGCTGTTCGGCCATGAACGCGGCGCCTTCACCGGCGCGATCAAACAGACCATTGGCAAGATTGAGCAAGCCGACAGCGGTACTCTGTTCCTTGACGAGATCGGCGACATGCCGCTCGCCTTGCAGGCCAAGCTGCTGCGCTTTCTCCAGGACCGCAGTTTCGAGCGCATCGGTGGCCGCAAAAAGATTTCGGTCGACCTGCGTATCGTCTCAGCGACCAACCAGGATCTCGACGCGCAGATGACCAGCGGCGGATTCCGCGAGGACCTCTATTACCGCATCAACGAGGTCGGCATCGAGATACCGCCGCTGCGAGACCGGACCGGCGACGCGATGTTGCTCGGCAACTTCTATCTACGCCGGTTCAGCAAGAATTTCGATCGCTCGATCAAGGGCTTCACGGCGGACGCATCGGCCGCAATGCAGGCCTATGTCTGGCCGGGCAATGTGCGCGAGTTAGAGAATCGCATGAAGCGAGCCGTGGTGATGGCCGACGGCAAGCTGATCTCGGCGGAAGATCTCGACCTGCCGGTGACGGAACAGGCGAGCCAATTCCCGACCCTGAAGCAGCTACGCGAGCGGGCCGAGTTCGATGCCGTGACTCAGGCGCTCGCGCTGGCCGAGAACAACGTCTCGCAGGCAGCGAAACTGCTCGGCGTCAGCCGTCCGACGCTCTACGATCTGATGCGTCAGTTCAAGCTGAAGTCGTGAGCCGGCCGGCACGCCAGAAAGGAACAATCCGATGACCGATGTCGTCAGCAGAGCAGATTCGCTCGAGGATCATCGCAAGGGCAACTCCGGCTCTCGGATCGGGGTGCGGCTCGCCATGCTTGCCTTGGCCCTCGCGATCACCCTCGGACTCGCCACCGCGCTCGCGCCCGACGCGACCGCCAAGGTGAACGAGAAATCACTGAAATATCAGCGCGACGCCGAGCGCTATATCCAGAAAGGCGACCTGAACGCGGCGTTGATCCAACTGAAGAACGCAATCCGCAGCGATCCGGATAATGTCGACGCGCGTTACGACCTCGCTCGGATCTATCTGCAGCGCGGCGAGGCGCGTTCGGCGGAAAAGGAGCTCAGGTCGGCGCGCGAGCGCGGCATGGCGCCGGACAAGATCATCGCGCCTCTCGCCCAGGCCTACCTGATGCAGAACAAGCTGCAGCCGTTGCTGGACGAGATCAAGCCCGGCGACTACGAGCAGAAGGTCAATGTCGCCATCCATATCGCCCGGGCCAATGCCCATTTGGCGTTGCGCCGCCCCGAGGAGGCGGCGGCGGCGCTGACGGCAGCGCTGGAACTGGACCCCGATAGTACCAACGCCCTGACGTCGTTGAGTCGCGTCCAGCACGCCCAGGGCCGCCTCGTCGAGGCCGAGCAAAGCATCGACCGGGCGCTCGAGCTGGAGCCCAGGCACATAGAAGCGCTTGTCCGCAAGGGCGAGTTGCGCCGGCTGGCGGGCGATTTCACGGCCGCGGCCAAGGCCTATTCGAAGGCTCTGGACAAGGCGCCGGGCAATCTGGCGGCACGGATCGGCCGGGCCATGACCGCGATCTCCAAAGGCGACGACGCGGCGGCACAGCAGGATCTGGACGCGGTTTTGGCCGCGGCGCCCAAACAGCCCTTCGCCAACTACCTGCAGGCGCTGCTGTTGTCGCGCCAGCAGGACTATGCCGGCGCGATGGACCTGCTGCAGGAGGTGCGCGGCGCGCTCGGCGGATATGCCCCGGCGGTCTACCTGCTCGCGGCGCTGAGCTACGCACAGGATCAGTTGCAGCAGGCCCAGGCGCTGGCCGAGGAGTACCGCGCCAAGGTGCCAGGCGATTTGCGTGCCGCCAAGCTGCTCGCTGCCGTTCACTTGCGGCTCAATGCCTCGGACAAGGCCGTCGAGGTGCTGGAGTCTGAGGTCGAAAGCCATCCGGACGACTTTCAGCTGCTCTCTCTGCTCGGCAATGCCTACATGGCCAATCGACAATATGACCGGGCGACGGAGCTGTTCGGCCAGGCGGCGGCACTGTCGCCCGAGAATACCGAAGTCCAAACCAGGCTGGCCGCCAGCCGGATCGGTACCGGCGATCCGGGCCGCGCGGTGCAGGAACTCGAAAGCATCATCGCGCGCGATCCGAATGCCAGCCGTGCCAACGTATTGTTGGTGCTGACGCATTTGCGCAACCGCGATTTCGACCGCGCGCTGAGCGCCGCCGAGACGCTCAAATCACGCCTCAAGAAAAGCCCGATCCCCGACAATTTTCTCGGCACCATCCATCTCGCCCGGGGCGACCTGCTCGCCGCCCGGCAGAGCTTCGACGACGCCCTCAAGCGCAAGGCCGACTATCATCCGGCCGCGCTCAACCTCGCCTCGATCGACCGGCGACAGGGCGATGCCGACGCTGCCAGGGCGCGCTATGAAAAGATCCTGCAGGCCGACGAGCGCCATTTGCGCGCCATGGTCGGGCTGTCCCAGCTCGCGTTCGACGCCGGCAACAAGCAGGCCGGCATTACCTGGCTGGAAAGGGCAGCCGTGGCCAATCCGAAGGCAACCGCGCCCCGGCTCTTGCTTGTCAATGCCCATCTCGCGGACGGCCAGCCCGATCGCGCCATCGCGGCGGCCCGGGAACTGCTGCAAATCGCGCCGAAGAACGGCAAGGCGCTCAGCGCACTGGCGCGCGCGCAGATCGCCGCCGGTGAGCAATTGAGCGCCATCGCCACCTATCGCCAACTGGTCGACATCGCGCCGCAATCGGCATCGGCGCATTTTCAACTGGCGGGGGCGCTGGCCGGCGCCGACCGGCTGACCGAGGCAGCCGAGACGCTGGACAAGGCGATTGCGCTCGACCCCGATGGAATGCCCGCGCGGCGGGCGCGGCTCGAGGTCGAGCAGCGTGCCGCGGGCGGCGATGCGGCGATCGCATTGGCACGCCGGATGCGTGATACCCGGCCCGAGCCGGCGGCGAGCCACGCACTGCTCGGCGACGTGTTGTTCGCCAACCAGCGTTTCGACGAGGCCGCCAAAGCCTACTTCGCCGCCCTCGAGCGACAGCCGAGCAGCACGGTGGCACAACGCGCTTATCAGAGCCGCCTCAGAGCCGGCGATCAGACACAGGCGATCGCGGCCCTGAGGACGTGGCTCGCCGACCACCCGGACGACACCGAGACACGCTTCGTGCTGTCCAGCGTGCTGATCCAGACCGGCGACAACGCGGCCGCGATCGGCGAAAGCGAGGCCTTGCTCAAGCGCCTGCCGGACAATGCGATCGTGCTCAACAACCTCGCCTGGCTGTACGACCAGAGCGGCGATTCCCGCGCCCTCGCCTATGCCCGGCGGGCCCATGAGCTGGCGCCCAACTCGCCGGAGATCACCGACACCTTCGGCTGGATGCTGGTCGCGCGTGGCGAGAACGAACAGGGCTTGACGCTGCTCAAGCAGGCGAACGCACAGGCGCCCGAGCATCCGGAAATCGCCTATCACCTCGCCGCGGCCTTGAGCCGCCAGGGCGACCGCGCCGGCGCACGCCGCTTGCTCGAAAAGGCGTTGGCCGGCGAGAAGAAGTTCAGTGAACTGGAAGCGGCCCGCACGCTGCTGCGTGAGTTGTCTGAGAACTAGGCCGGCGTGCTGTGCTGATTGGCATGCTGGCGCAGCCAGTCGCCCGCCGCATCGCGGTGTTCGGCGCGGGCGGAATTGGCATAGATCTGCGCCTGATCGGCGCTGCCGACGGCGCCGCCGCCGAGGCGATCTACCAAATTTTCGACAAACAGTGGAAAGACCTCGCAAAAAAAATCGAAATCTTCGATGTCGTCCCGCAATTGATCATGGAGTTCTGTCAACGCCTGCAATCGATCTGTCCAGGATTTATGCTTCAGCAGACCTTCGCAGCGATCCGTCAATTCTTTGGCGAGATCCTGGGATGTTACCGGAGTTGGCTTATTCGGTCTGAGTTGCATTCCGTGAGCTTGACATGAATAAAGGTCGAATCTACCAGCTAGGGCTTGTATCTCAAAGTTGTTTCGGATCCGTTGACCCGTCGACCCAGCCGAGCGCTTCGACAGACTGGCGTCCAAGCGGCGCGCGCGCCGTGATGCGATGATCCGAACCGACGCCGATCGGCCCGCCCGGCCTACAGCACGCACGCTGCTGCACATCTTTCCCGGCTTCGCAGTCGGCGGCTCACAGGTTCGCCTAGCGGCCCTGGCCAACCATTTCGCCGGCAGATACCGGCATCTGATTGTGGCGCTCGACGGCATCTATAGTTGTTGCGAGCGATTCGTCCCGGAAGTCGACCACCACAGAATTGACGTCGCCGCCGCTAAGGGCTCACGCATCGGTTCGACGATGGCCAATTGGCGCAACTATCGCCGCATGCTGAGGAGCCTGAGTCCGGACCTCCTGATCACCTATAATTGGGGGGCGATCGAATGGGCGCTGGCCAATTATTTCCGCGTCTGCCCGCATATCCATGTCGAGGACGGCTTCGGTCCTGAAGAGGCCGACCGGCAGCTGCGTCGCCGGGTGCTGTTTCGCCGCATGGTCCTGACCAAGGCGGACCGGGTGGTGCTGCCCTCGCAGACGCTCTACGATATCGCCAGACGGATCTGGCGGCTCCCCGATAAGCGCCTGTGCTATCTACCGAACGGTATCGACTGCGCCCGCTTCGCCGCGCCGGCCGATCCGGCGATGCGAATGCGCCTGGGGATCGCGCCGGACGATCTGGTCGTCGGCACCGTCGCCGGGCTGCGCCCGGAGAAGAACCTCGCCCGACTGATCCACGCCTTCGCCGTCGCCACGCGAGAGACGCCGGCCAAGCTGGTGATCGTCGGTCAAGGTCCGGAAAGAAACGCGCTCGAGCGCTTGGCCGAAGAACTCGGTCTCGGGACACGGGTCGCGCTCGCCGGACATGTCGAACGGCCCGAGCGCGTCATCGGATTGTTCGACATCTTCGCGCTGTCCTCGGATACCGAGCAGATGCCCTATTCCGTGATCGAGGCCATGGCGGCGGGCCGGCCCGTCGCCGGCACGGATGTCGGCGACGTCAAACAGATGGTGGCGCCAGGCAACCGGGACTTCATCGTGGCGCCCGACGCGGCCCGGCTCGGCCAGGCGATCGCCACGCTGATCACCGATCCGGCACGACGGCAGCGGATCGGACAAGCCAACCAGGCGCGGGCCGCCGCCGAATTCGACGCGGCGCAGATGTTCGCCGCCTATGGCCGCCTGTTCGACAGGCTCGCCGATCCGGCCGCGCGCCCGTCATGACGATTCAGCCGAGAATCCGCGCCTTCAGACTGGCTGCAACCCGATCCGCCGTCTTGCCGTCCCACATCGGCGGCCGGCGCCCGGACGGCCAGCCGCCGGCTAGCACCAGGTCGACCGACTCCCGGATTCGTTCGGGCTCGATCAGCCGGTTGGTGCCTTGGGTGACGGTGATCGGCCGCTCGGTGCTGTCGCGCACGGTCAGGCAGGGAATGTCGAGATAGGTGGTCTCTTCCTGAATGCCGCCGGAATCGGTGATCACCAGGCGCGCGGCGGAAACCAGGCTCATGAAGCGGATGTAGTTGAGCGGCTCGCTCAGGATCAGCCCGTCCACGGCCTGCAGCCCGGCCATCAGATCGAACTCGGCAAGGCGATTGGCGGTACGCGGGTGGACGGCGAAGACGAGCGGCAACCGGTCGGCTGCGGCGGCGAGTTGGTCGGCAAGGACGGCCAGCACGGCGCGGTCGTCGACATTGGCCGGGCGGTGCAGCGTCACCATGCCGAAGCCGCTGGCTGCCAAACCGAACGCGCCCGGCGCGGCTTCGGCCTCGATCTTGCTGCGCATCAGCTCGTAGGAATCGATCATGATGTTACCGACCGGCTCGATCCGAGCCTGGTCCACACCTTCGCGGCGCAGGTTGTCTTCGCCGTCGGCCGACGGGGTCCACAACAGGTCGGCGACCGAATCGGTAAGGATGCGGTTGATCTCCTCCGGCATGGTGCGGTCGCCCGAGCGCAGGCCCGCCTCGAGATGGGCGACGGGCAGGTTGAGCTTCTTGGCCGCCAGGGTCGCCGCGATGGTCGAGTTGACGTCGCCGACCACCACCACCCAATCCGGCGCCTGCGCCAGACACACCTTTTCATAGGCCACCAGCACCCCGGCGGTCTGCTCGGCATGGCTGCCGCTGCCGACGCCGAGATGGATGTCCGGCTCCGGCAGGCCGAGATCCGCGAAAAACGCGCCGGACATGTTGTGATCGTAATGCTGGCCGGTGTGCACCAAGACCGGACGACACCAGTCGGTACGCTTCAGCACATGGTAGAGCGGCGCCACCTTCATGAAGTTGGGGCGGGCCGCGGCAATCAGATGGACGGCGGCTTTGCTCATGATCCTTTACCGTTGGATCCGCCCCCGCGATCCGCGTATTCGGACGGCGCCAAGCCGACGGATCCAAAAACATGGCGACACGATACCCGAAATCGCGATACCCATTGTTAAGATATCGGCCTGTTGTTTGGCCGGCCGGCGCCGGGGCAATCGATACGAGAATTCGCGAAAATCATGAAGATCCTGCTGATAACCTGGCATTTCCCGCCGAAAAACGTGATCGCTGCCCTGCGCGTCGGCAAATTGGCGCGCTATCTCCATGGCGCCGAGCATGACATCAGGGTGCTGACCGTAAAGGACGAGGACGGCAACCGCTCCTTGAAACTGGAAGTGCCGGCGGAAAATGTCTGCCGCACCGACTGGATTGACATCGACCGATTCGTCCATCCATTCACGCACGCCGAGGCCGCCTCGGGGCCAAATCCGGCAGCGACGGCCGGCGCATCGCGCGCAACGGGACGACCGTCCGCCTGGCGCCGGCTGCGCGCCCGTGTCGCCGAGGCCTACAACAATCTGTTCTTCCTGCCTGACCGCCAGGTCGGCTGGATCCCGCCGCTGATTGCCGAGGCGCGGCGACTGACCCGGCACTGGCGGCCGGACGTCATCTATGTCAGCGGCCCGCCATTCTCGCCGTTCCTGGCCGCCCGCCGGCTCAGCCGTGAACTCGGTGTGCCTTGGGTCGCCGAGTACCGCGACCGCTGGAGCAACTACGCCTATGTCCCGCGACCGGGCTGGCGCAACCGGATCGACGACTGGCTGGAGCGGCGAGTGACGGCGAGCGCGGCGGCCATCGTGACGGTGTCGGCACCGTGGAGCGACTATTACCGCGAGCGGTTCGACAAGCCGGTGGCCACCGTGCTGAATGGCTATGACCCGGCCGATTTTCCGGCCAAGCCAGCCGACGACATCCCGCGCGACGGTTGCGTCAGGATCGCCCATATGGGGTCGCTCTATTCGGGCCTGCGCGACCCCTCGCCGTTGTTTGCCGCTATCGCGCGCTCTGACCTGACGCCGGCAGAGCTGCGCGTCCAATTCTACGGCACCCAGGAGCAGCACATCCTGCCGCTGGCCCGCGAATTCGGGGTCGAGGCATATGTCGAGGTCGCCGGTGCGCTGCCCTATGGCAGAGCAGTCGCCCGCCAGCGAATCTCCGATGTGCTGTTGCTGCTGCAATGGAACGATCCGGACGACAAGGGCAACGTGCCCGGCAAGTTCTTCGAGTATTTGGCGGCGCGGCGGCCGATATTGGGCATCGGCCAAGCCGACGGCGTGCCGGCCCGGCTAATCCGGGAACGCGAGGCGGGGCTTTATTCCAACGATCCCGACGCCATCCTGGCGCAGCTTGCCCGCTGGATCGACCAGAAACGGGACCAAGGCGGTATCGCGCCGACGCCTGACAATGTCTGCCGCGGTTTCTCCCGCGACGAGCAATTTGCCCAACTGGACGGGTTCCTCGGCGAGGTGCTCGATCGCAACGCAAGGCCGGCCGCCGGACGGGCCGGTGGATTCCGAAGGATCACCGACCTCGCCGCCGCGGCGCGCAACATCGCCGGAATCCCGCTGCAACGCCAGCACCAGTGGTTCCTGGCCTACCGCACCGACCCGGCGCATTTCATCGCCAATACGACGCATCCGGACCTGGCCGGATTCACGCCGATCCTGCCGCCCAAGGATCGGTTCTTCGCCGATCCCTTCGTGTTCACCCATCAGGGCCGGGACCACGTCTTTTTCGAGGATTTCGACTATCGGCGCGGCAAAGGTTCGATCGCCTGCCTCGCGTTCGACGAGAATGGCCGACCCGGCCGGCCGCAGACGGTGCTGCGGACCGATTATCATCTTTCCTATCCGTTTCTGTTCGAATGGGAAGGCGAGATCTACCTGCTGCCGGAAACGGCGGAGACCAACAACGTTCGGCTGTTCCGGTGCCGCCAATTTCCCGACCAATGGGAGCCCGACCGCGAGATGCTGGAAGGTCGTCCGTTGGTCGATGCCACCGTGCATGAGCACGAGGGCCGCTGGTACATGTTCGTCAACGGCGGCGAGGCCGGCGGCTCGCTGTCGGACGAATTGTTCCTGTTCATCGGCGAGACGCCGCTCGGCCCGTGGCGGCCGCACCCCGCCAACCCGATCAAGTCGGACATCCGTTCCGCACGTCCGGCCGGCCGCCTGTTCCGCCGCAATGGCGAATTGATCCGGCCGGCACAGGACTGCGCCGAGACCTACGGTCACGCCATCAATCTATGCCGCGTGGAAGAGTTGTCGGAAACCCGCTACCGGGAGCGGATCGTCGACCGCATCGAGCCGTCCTGGCGCGCCGGCATCAGCGGCTGCCATACCCTGAGCTTTTCCGATCGCCTCGAGGTGATCGATGGCAAGCGGCAGATTTGGAAGAGCACGTCGGAACCCAGCGACCCGCCGCCGAACCGGAGCACCTAGTGTGCCTTCGACTCCAGCGTGACGCACCGATTGGCACGGGTAAGCGAGTACTGCGAAGCGGTATGTGGTATTTTGTCCCTGCGTCGCCGCACGCTGAGAGTGAATATGAACAATATAATGCTTTCTAATAGGGTGCTTCACGGACACTGCTTGCCGCCATGAGCCTGTTCGTCCTATGCCGCGGCCCCCGCGCCGGCGCGCTCGCGGACAAGGTGCGCGGGCGGCTCGGCGCGCTCGGCCTGCCGCTAGAGACGCTCGACGCGACGACGGCCGGCACGGTGCTCCACCGGCGCTCCGCCGACGACGGCACGGCGGACTATCTGGCCGGCCCGGACGGCGACTTCATCCTGAAGACCGGCATGTTCTCCTATCGCTCGCGGGCCGGTCGGGAGGCGCTGAGTGACTTCCTGGCGGATTTCGACCTCGAAGCGCCGAGCCTGGAGGGCACCCTCGGCCAGTTCACGTTGCTACTTTGCAAGGGCGGCCGGACCGCGCTCCTCACCGACGCGCTCGGCGTGAACAAGGTCTACCACAACCAAGACTTCACGGTGTTGTCCAACGCCTTCGTCGGCGTCGCCGAGAGCCTCGACGGCGCGGTCGTCGACCGGCAGGGCTGCTACGAATACGCCTGGAACGGGACGGCTTTCGGCGGACGGACGTTCCTGGACAACGTCGTCACGTTGCCCTTCGGCCGGCTCGCTCTGCTGTCCGGTGCCGACGGCATCGAGCTCCGCGGCTTGCCGGCCCCGACGGTCCGGGAGAGCACGGCGACGGTGTGCTCGTTCGACGCCCTCGTGGAGCTTCACCTGTCGCGCCTGCGCGCGCTTATGGCGGCCTATCACGCGTCCTTCGGCGATGGGATCAACCTCTCGCTATCGGGCGGCTACGATTCGCGACTGCTCCTGGCCCTGCTGATCGAAGCAGGGATTCGCCCACGGGCGTTCGTCTATGGCAGCCCGGGCAGGCACGAAAGCGAGATCGTGCGCCGCATCGCCGAAGGCGAGTCGATCGAGTTCGAGCTTGTCGACAAGTCCACCCACCCCCGGATCCCACCCGAGAGCTATGCCGACCATCTGCGCCGGAACTATGGCCTGTTCGACGGTTGGAAGGTCTACGGCCTGTTCGACGGCGGGGCCGATGTGCCCGATCGCCGGATGCGGGTCGCCGGCGGCCGAACATTGATGAACGGATCCCTCGGGGAAGTATATAGGAATTTTTTCTATCTTTCCGGGCGTCGCTTCGATGTCCGCGAGTTGGTTTGGAGCTTCTACGCGCGGTACGCGCCGAAGTTCTGCACCGCGCTGTTCGACCCACGGGCCTACGAGCTGGGCGTCGCCGAGGCGATTCTCGCAGCGCTCGGCGGCGAGCAGGCCCGATTGGCGCGGGAGTCCATAGAGCTCGTATATCCGCTGTTCCGCGGGCGCTACTGGACCGGCCGCGACGTCGCCATCAACCAGGGTTTCGGCCCCTGCCTGTTCCCCTTCCTGGAGCCGTCGGTGATCGTCGGAACCTGCGACATCCCGATCTCGTTCAAGGACTTCGGCCGCTTCGAAAGCGCCATGATCCGGCGGATCAGCCCGCGTATCGCGGCCTATCCGAGCAGCTACGGGCATTCCTTCGGCGACGACCCTCCCCTCGCCTACCGGGCGAAGATGCAGTTGACGCACCGCCGGCCGCCGATTCTACGCCGCTATTCCTACCGTCTCCAGCAAACGCGCCACCAGGCATGGCCCTATTTCCTTGCGCCGGACTACCTGAGCGAGGTCATCGATCCGGGCTTTCCGTTCATGGCTCGCTACTTCAGGGTGGCGCGGATCGCCGATCCGGCCGTCTACAACCGGGTCGCGACGATGGAGTATGTCTGCCAGCGGCTCGGCTAATCACCTTGCGGGTCGGTCGGGCTGGCTGGCGGCGGCGCGCCGGGCGGCGCGACCGTCGGGGTCCTGTCGTCATCGTCCAGATCCGGGTGCTTCATCGCCAGGACTCCGGTGGTCCTGGCGCCGGGCGGCAGCTTGTCGTTCTGCATGCTCCACAGGATGACGAGGCCGACGCCGACGATCGCCACGACGAAGAAGAATCCAACACCCATGCCAGGCCTCGCTTCGGCCGGGCGGTGGGCCGGCCGCATACGTTCGAAAGTGCATATTAACGAACTATGATTAACTTTGCGTGTCCGGCGAGGGCTTGGCGCCGTTGCCGGCCATCGGTCCGTGGCGTCCGCCCTCGGGCGGCGTATACTGGCGACGCCCAAGGCCCCCGCGCGGCGCGGGGCCGCGTGGCACGAGCCAGCCATCGGAGGAAAGTGCGCCCATGCGCGACCTGGTCTTGCTGATCGCCCTGGCCTGCATGCTGCCGCTGCCGTTCATCGCGCCGCATGCCGGGGTCCTGATCTGGGGCTGGATCTCCTTCATGAGCCCGCACAGCGAGACCTGGGGTATCGTCAACGATCTCCGGCTCAATCTCATCTTCGCCGTGCTGACCATCGTGGCCTGGCTGATTTCGCGCGAGCCGAAGCGCCTGCACCTGGATGCGACCGCATGGCTAATCATCCTGTTCGCCGTCTGGATCACGGTGACGACGATGACGGCGATCGATCAGGACCGGGCCTGGAGGCTGTGGAATCGCCATATCAAGTCCTTCATCTTCATCCTGATCATCCTGGCGCTGACGACCAGCCGCGTCCGCGTGCACGCTTTGATGTGGATCATCGCCATTTCGCTCGGCTATTGGAGCGTGCGCGGCGGCATATTCTCGCTGGTCACCGGCGGCCAGCAAACGGTCTTCGGCCCCGAAAAGAGCATGATCCGGGACAACAACCATCTGGCGCTCGCCCTGGTCATGAGCATGCCGGTCTTGAATTACCTGCGCCAGCAATCGGCGGTGAAATTCGTCCGCTACGGCCTCCTTGCGACCATGGGGCTGACTCTGCTGAGCGTGCTGATCAGCTATTCGCGCGGCGGCATTCTCGCCCTGGCGGCGGCGGTCGCCCTGCTCTGGGTCCGCTCGAGGGCCAAGGCGCTGACCTTGTTGCTGGTCGTGCCCGTCGGGCTCGCGGTGTACGGCTTCGTGCCGGAGCAATTGATCAACCGCATACAGACGCTCGGCAATGTCGCCGACGACGGCTCTTTCCAGGGGCGCGTCGACGCTTGGCTGGTCTCCGCGCGCTATGCCATCGATCACCCGCTGGTCGGCGCGGGTTTCTCGGGCACCTATTCCCAAGAGATCTTCGCCCGCTACAACCCCGATGCCCGGGATGTCCGCGCGGCGCACAGCATCTATTTCCAGGTGTTGGGCGACCACGGATTCGTCGGCCTCGGCATCTTCCTGGCGATCGCCTTCGTGGCCGTGCGCAATGCCAGCTGGATCGTTCGAGCGACCAGGGGACGCCCCGAACTGTACTGGGCCCGCGATCTAGCGATGATGCTGCAGATCAGCCTGTGCAGCTATTTCGTCGCCGGCGCCGCACTCAGCATGGCGTACTACGATGTTTACTTCGTCATGGTCGCGGTGCTTGCCCTGACCCGCCACCAAGTGGAAATCGCGCTCGCCAAAAAACAGTCACCGGCAACGGCGCCGCGCGCGCCGGTGCATCAATGGTCCACTTGAGCCGGGACCCGCAGCATCACTCGATGATTTCGTCGACCTTGTACTCTTTCAGGTCCTTGGCGCGGGTGAAGATGACGATCTCGCCGATCAGCCCGACCGCGATGATCTGAATGCCGAGCACGACCATCAGCGTGCCCAGAATCAGCGCCGGCCGATCGGCCAGCCCGACCCCGAAGAACAGGCGCTCGACACCCAGATAGACCGTCAGCACACTGCCGACCGCCAGCACGCTGAGCCCGATCAGGCCGAAGAAACGCAGAGGCTTGCGGGTGAACTTGACCAGGAAGAAAACCGTCAGGACGTCGAGGATCCGGCGCACATAGGTGCCGGGTGAATACACCCGTTTTGCCCGGTCCGCCGGGTCCTGCGCAAGATCGACCTCACGGACCGTGAATCCCTGGCGTTCCGCCAAGAGCGGCAGGAACCGGTGCTGGTCACCGTAGACGTGGAGCTCGCTCATCACCTGGCGCTTGAACGCCCTGGCGCCGCAGCCGAGATCACCGAGCGGGGTTTCGAGCAGCCGCTGAACCAGTATGTGGAACATCTTGGATTGGAGCGCATTGAACCACGAGCCTGTCCGCGGCCAGCGGCGCCCGACCGCCATGTCACAGTCGTCCAGAGCCTCGAGCAAGCGTGGGATCTCGCTCGCCTCGACCTGCCGATAGGCCGGCAAGGTCAAGATGACCTCGCCCTGAGCATGCGCGGTGGCGACGTTGAGTGCGGTCGCCTCGCCGAACCACCGGGCAAACTTGATAATCTTGATCGGCTCGCCACGCTGCTTGAGCGCCGTCAGGGCGGCCAATACTTCCGGGTAGTGGCCATCCAGCACATAGATGAACTCGTAGGACCGGCCGGTCGCCGCAACGCCATCGCGATACGCCTCGTAAACTGCTTCCGGCGGGTCGAAGCGTTCGGTCACCGGCACCACCACACTAAGGCCGAGGTCACCATTCGACACTTCGACGCCTGTCTCCGGCGATAATCTTTCGGCAACGACTTCCTGATTCACGATCCTACCTCCGGCTGTCCCTGCGGACTCGCGACGGTGGCCGAGAGCCGGGAGAACATCTCCGCCCTGAGGTCGCTGACCCGGTATACCAGCACGCCGAGCAGGCCGAGGAACAGGAGATAAATCATCAGCGATCCGAACAGCACGCTGAGACCCATGAACACGACGCCGGACAGCGCCGCGTCCTGCAGCGTCCAGAAATAGCCGCCGAGCGCGCAGAGAGCCACGAGACCGGCGATACCGGCGAGCCGGACGAACCAGAGCAGCGGCCGGGCTGAAAACGACAATATCGTGCGTATCGCGATCAGATCCAACAGCACCTTGTAGATGCGCGACAAGCCATATTTCGACTCGCCGAAACGCCGCGCATGGTGCCGCACCTTGATCTCGGCGACCCGGGCGCCGGCAAGCGAGGCCATCGCCGGAATGAACCGGTGCATCTCCGAATAGAGCGGGATGCCCTTGATCAGGCTGGCACGGTAGGCCTTCAGCGAACAGCCGTTGTCCTTGATCGGCACGCCGGTGATCTTGCCGATCAGCCAATTAGCGATCTTCGACGGCAGGATACGGGTGAAGAACTTGTCCTGCCGCCGGTGCCGCCAGCCGACCACGATATCGAATCCGGCGTCGATCCGCTCCAACAGCAGTGGAATGTCGGCCGGATCGTTCTGCAGATCACCGTCCATGGTGACGAGGATCGTACCGCGTGCGTGGTCGATACCCGCCGCCATCGCCGGGGTCTGGCCGTAGTTGCGTCGGAACTTGATCGCCCGGACGCGCGGATCGCTGAGCGCGAGCTCGCGCGCCAGGGCAAAGGTGCGATCCGAGCTGCCGTCGTCGACGAACAGGATCTCAACGGCGAGGTCGAGCGGCGAGATCGCCGCGGACACGGCCTCATACAACGGCCGGATGCTCTCCTCCTCATTGTAGAGGGGAACGATGATCGACAGGTCCACCCGGTTCATACGCGAACCGCCAGCACGGTGCCATTCCGCGGCCGTTTGCCGTCGTCCCACATGCCTCGCTCCGCCACGTTTCCGCTTGGTGCTGTATCGCCAGACGGCGTCGGAAATTAGATCAAGACTATTTGTAAAGACCGAAAAAAAGCGTTTACACCGCCCAGCTCCAACCGGCCCGGCGAAGCCCATTCTTCCGATGCCAGCGCCGAGAGGTCAAGCACAACCCATCATCACCCGCCAGTCTCAAGACGCGTCCGGCCGCGGCCCGCGCCGGCGCAACAGGCCGGCGACCAGCCCAACCGCCGTCGCCTCCGGCCCGGCCGGACGGCCCGCGACGAGCCAGAGCCCGATCAGCACAAATCCAAAGACCACCGCGCCCAGCGCCACTTCCGCCGCGAGACCGAGCACTCTAGTGTCGCCGGCAAATGCGGGAAAATGGGCGACGGCGAGGACCATAACGCCGCTGGCGAGCGCCGGACGCCACAGCGCCTGAACGATCTCGGTGGCACCCACATCGCCCGCCCGGATCAGCAGACGGAACAGAACGATGACGATCAGCGCCATCACCGCCGTGCGTACCATGGCGATCTCGAGCAAGTCGAACCAGACTGCCGTAAGTGTGAGCGCGGCGCTCAGCACGATCGCATGGGCTGCCGTCAGCAGGGCAAAGGCCCGTTCCCGGTGGCGAACGATGAAATAGGGTTGCAGGCCCCACAATAGGCCGGCGAACGCGCCATAGACGGCGAGCCATCGGAAGATCGGCACCGCCGGCAGCCATTTCTCCCCGAGCACGACCACAATCAGATCCTCGGCGACGACGGCAAGCCCGCCGCCGATCGAAAAACTAGTCACCGCGAGATATGCAAGCACGGTCCTGAACGCCACTCTGAGCTCGGCCGGATCATGGGCGATCTTCGCCAAAGTCGGCATCAGCGCGCGACTGACCGGCAACGATACTTCACGCGTCGGCAGAGTCGATACGTCGGCCGCGATAAAGTAGTGGCCCAATCTGACCGGGCCGGCGATCCCGCCGACGATGAATTCATCGACCCGGTCGGTGACGAAACCGGCCGTGTTGTAAACGATCAGCCAGCGCGAAAACGACCAGATCTCGCCGAATTTCGCAAAGCTGATCCGCGGGCGGTAATCGGACATCACATAACTCAGGATCACCGTGACCAGCCCGGCGGTCGGTTGCGCAATGGCCAGCGCCATGTAGTTGCGCATGGCCAGCGCCAGCACCAGCGTGAAGGTGACGGTGAACAGCCGGCGGATGACCCAGTATTTGAACTCCCGTCGGAAATCGAGGCGTTTGCGGAACTCGACTACGCCGACATTCTCAAATCCGATGATGGCGGCCTTGAGCGAGATAATCCAGGTCACCAGGATGACGCGGTCGTCGCCGTAATAGCGCGCCATCAGCGGCGCCAAGGCGAACAGGAGCAGCATGATCGCCAAGCCCGAGAGCGCCTGGACCGTCCAGGCGGAATCGTACTGCTGTCGGCCCGCGTCGGCGTTGCGTATCAGCACCAGATCGACGTTGACGTCGGCGAACATCTGCAGGAATCCGACGACCACCGTCGCCATTGCGATGATGCCGAAATCCTCCGGCGCCAGCAGGCGCGCCAGAATGACGACGTTGGCCAGGCCGATGATGCGCAATACCCAACGCATGGCGACCATCCAGAGGGCGCCGCGCGCCATATGTGGACCGATCGACCGAAAGTCGTGGGTGCTGCTCATGATGATCGCCGAGTTGCATCCATGATCCGCCGGACGCCGTCAAGTGCTTTGTCCTTATTGGGAAATCGAGATTGACATTGCCATGCCCCAGCGCTCCGGGTAACAATGCATTGGGTATGAACACGCTGGCGTGATCGCAATAAGATCTCTGACCGGGAGGTGCGGCACGCTAGATGAGGATCGCGGGTAGCCGACCCGCGAGGTTGAGCGCGCTTCGGATCAACTGAGTCCAGATCGGGCCGACCGGATTGCGGCGATTAAGGGATGATCCGTATGGGCAGTGATCGTGCGACGGGGGCAGGATAAAGTTAAGCCATCATTGACAGGGGCTTGATAGTGAAGGGGTTGATCTTGGCTGGCGAAACATTCCATCCGAACCGGGCCGGCGCGCGGCAATGGACCATCGGAAAGAGTTGGGTGCGGACTTTTCCCGCCCTGATTCTGGTGCTCGTGCTGGCCGCCTGCGGCGGGCATCCGGATGCACCGACGCGGGCGCCCGGTCCGGTGACCGAGGCACCGGACTACCTGGTGGGCCCTGGCGATCAATTGAATATTTTCGTTTGGCGCAACCCAGAGCTGTCGATCACTGTGCCGGTTCGACCCGATGGTCGTATTTCCGTGCCGCTGATCGAGGATCTGACGGCCGCCGGCAAGACGCCGACGGCATTGGCCCGCGACATCGAGAACGTGCTCCAGCAATACGTTCAGGATCCGATCGTCACGGTAATCGTAACCGCCTTCGTCGGGCCGTTCAGTCAGCAGGTGCGCGTTGTCGGCGAGGCGACAGTGCCTCAGGCAATTCCCTACAGCGAGAATATGTCGGTGTTGGACGTGATGATCCGGGTCGGGGGCCTGACCGACTTCGCCGCCGGCAACAGGTCAGTCGTTGTCCGCAAGGTGAAAGGCCGGCAACAGGTCTTCCGGATCCGCCTCGACGATCTCCTCAAGAACGGCGACGTATCGGCGAACGTCGCCATGTTGCCGGGCGACATTCTGATTATTCCGGAGAGCTTCTTCTAGCTGCCGGACCAGGGTCGGCATCGCCTGCCGTCCCTTGCGACACTAAAGAATCTTCGTCGAGTCGCCGCTTCGTTATAGTTAATTCGTTAAATAAAAACATTAACAGCCATGGTAAAATACTTAAGAGATAAAATTACATGAAATTTATGCTTTAACCATTCCTTTATCGAGCAATATTTGCTATGACTGTGGAGTAATACTGTTAACCAATATAACGAATCGTAGGGGTGACTCCGCATGGGTGATCTTCGACTTCTCTTGTTCACGCATCTTGACGCCATGTGGCGGCGTCGCTGGTTCGCGGCCGTTATCGCCTGGCTGGTATGTGTCGCAGGTTGGGTCGGCGTGCTGATGCTCCCCAATCAGTATCTCTCGGAAGCACGCATCTACGTCGACACGGATTCGCTCGGCCCGCTGCTCAGGGGCATCGCGATCACTGGCGACTCGGGTGAGCGACTGTCCATCATGAAGCGCACCTTGCTGAGCCGGCCCAATCTCGAAGAAGTGGCGCGCATGACTGATCTGGACGTCACCGCGACCACGCCAGAGGCGATGGATAGTCTGTATAAGCAGATCGAGCTGCGTACCAAGATCACCGGTAGGGGCCGCCAGAACCTGTTCACGGTGAGCCACACGCACAAGGACCCGGTATTGGCGCGCGCCATCGTGCAAGCGCTGCTGACGATCTTCGTCGAGAACAATCTCGGCGAAGACAGGAACGAGATGGAGGCGGCTCGTTCCTTCATCCAGGATCAGATCGCGATCTACGAGGACCAGCTGCGGGCCGCCGAAGGCCGCCTCGCCATCTTCCAGCAGGAGAACGCGCATATCCTGGCGGGCAGCAAGGGGTTCGCCGTGCGGCTGGAAGAGTCGCGCGCCGATTTGGCGCAGATCAGGCTGACCTATGACGATACCATGGCGCGCCGCAACGAGCTCAAGAACCAGCTCGACAAGGTCCCGCAGATGCTGAAGATCGATTCCACAGCGCCGTTGATCCTGCCCGGCGGACCCGGCAACACGACCGAGGTCCTACTTGGGCGGATCCAGGAATTGCAGCAGAATCTCGACCTGATGCTGCTGCGTTACACCGAGAAGCATCCGGACGTCATCGCGACCAAGCGGACGCTGGAGAGGTTGATCGCACAGTACGAGCTAGAGCAATCCGGCGCCAACCCACGGCCCACCGTGGCGCTGCCCAAGGCCACTGTGCCCAATCCGCTCTATGACGAGATCAAGCTGAAGCTAGTTGATGCCGAGGCCGAAGTGATCACATTGCGGCGCCGGCTCGCCCAGTCCGAGGCCGGAGTCGCCAATCTCGACTCGCTGACCCAGACCGCGCCCCAGGTCGAGGCCCGGCTTGCCGACCTCAATCGCGACTACAACGTGATCAAGGGCAAATTCGAGGATCTGTTGAACCGGCGCGAGGCCGCCCGCCTGGCCGAGGCGGTCGAGATAAAGAACGACGACATCCAGTTCAGGATCATCGATCCGCCCCAGGTGCCGACCAAGCCGGCCGCACCGAACCGCAAGCTGTTCATGTTGGTCGTGTTGATCGCCGGCATCGCCGCCGGCGGCGGCGGCGTCTTCCTGTTGAGCCAGCTCGACGAGACGTTCAAAGCGCCCGAGGATCTCAAGCAGGCCTTTGGTCTGCCGGTATTGGGCAATGTGTCGGCGCTGGTCGACCGCAAGAACAGAACTCGGCGGGTCGCCGGAACAATCGGTTTTGCCGCGGCTTGCCTCGCACTTGTCGGCATCTACGGTGTTCTGATGACGCTGTTGCCGCAACTCGATGATCTGCCGCGGCTGGTGTCAACCTTGCCGCTGCCTGATTTCGTAAAGGGGTTCATCTGATATGGCGGGCAACAAGAAACGACTGGATCTGGTCGAACGGGCGGCAGAGAAGCTCGACGGCCCTGCCGCTTCGTCCCTTGTCGAAAAAGCGGCGGCGAAGGCCGCCGACGCATTGGCGAGCGGCGCCGCGACAGCAGACGCCGTGATCCAGACGGCCGGCGACGCCCATGCGCTCGACGCGGGCGGTGATGAGGCGGCAGCCTCGCCGCCGACGCGGCACAGTCAGAGACGAGTCAATCTCGACCTGGTCAAGCTGCAGCTCGAGGGCTTCATCACGCCGCATTGCGAACCCGTGCGCATCGCCGAGGAATTCCGCGTCCTCAAGCGGCCGCTGCTGATCAAGGCGTTCGCACAAGGCAATTTCGCCATTCCGAACGGCCACCTGATCATGGTGACCAGCGCCAAGCCCGGCGAGGGAAAAACCTTCACATCGCTCAACTTAGCCATGAGCATCGCCTCGGAGCCCGACCTGAACGTGCTGTTGGTCGACGCCGATATCCATAAGCCGGGGCTGGTCGATTGGCTGGGGATTGAGGCCGACCGCGGCTTGGTCGACCTGTTGGCCGACACGAGCATCGATCTGACCGACGTCCTGATCCGGACCAATATCCCCAATCTTACGATTCTACCGTCCGGTACTTCCTATCCGCAGGCGCCCGAGCTGCTCGCCTCTCAGCGCATGGTCGAGTTCACTCGTGACATCGCCACACGCTATTCCGATCGGGTGGTGATCTTCGACGCGCCGCCGGTGCTGGCAAGCTCCGAGCCGGGCGTGTTGGCGCTGCATACCGGGCAGATCGTCTTCGTGGTCGAAGCGAACAGGACCAGCCACCGCGCCGTCGAGGAGGCGCTCGGGCTGATCAGCACCTGTCAGAATATCAGCTTCGTGCTCAATCAGACCAGCTTCCGGGTAGGGTCGGACCGCTTCGGATCTTATTCCTATCACGATTACCTGAAACGCTAGACGGACGGCGCGATCAGGCGTGGTGTTGATCATGGGGGTGGTTGTGGCTTTGCGTCGACCCACCACGGCGCGATCGCACCTGAGAGCCGGTGCGGCAACGGCCCTGACGTTTTGGGTTGCGGGCTTCGCGGCCGGCGGTCTGACGTTTCCGGCGCGGGCCGCCGAATGGGTCGTTTCGCCCTTCCTGGAGGCCGAACAGACTTTTACCGACAACGTGGAGGCCAGCGAAACCGACCGGGAGGCCGACACACTCACCACGGTGACCGGTGGCGTCGGTATCACCGGAACCGGCGCCAGGCTCCAGTTCGACTTGCGCTACGCGGTGTCCTGGGACCAGGTCTGGCTGAAAGACGACGAAAGCGGCATGCGCCACAACCTGCTCGGCGACGCCGCCAGCGAGCTGATCGAGGACTTCTTCTTCGTCGACGCAGGCGCCGCGGTCAGTCAGCGGGATATCAGCACTGCCGGTCCGGTCGCGGTCACGCCGCGCACGGTAGGAGACAACCAGACGACAGTGGTGAACGCCATGGTCAGTCCCTACGTCGCGAGCCGTCTCGGCAGCTTCGCCGATGCCGAGCTGCGCTACCGGTTCGGCAACGTACTATTCCGCGAGAACGAGCTCGACAGCGCGTCCGGCGTGCCCGGCGACACGATCATCCACGAGGCCACGGTGACGCTTGCAGACAGCAGCTGGTTCAGCCGGCTCGGCTGGACGCTGACCGCGAGCGGGACGCGGTCCGACGACAAGGACGGCGATACCTTCGAGCGGCGCGGCGGCGAGGCCTCGCTGAGCTACCAGATCATTCGCGAGATCGCGCTGGTCGGCACCGGCGGCTGGGAGGACATCGACGCCGACGACGTCGACGACGAGCAGGACGGTCCATACTGGACCGGCGGGCTTCGTCTGACCCCGGGGCCGCGCTTGCTGCTCGAGGTGCAGTACGGCCGACGCTTCGACGATGCCATCTGGTCCGGCCAGTTGAGCTATCGGTTCTCGCCGAATATCATGCTCCGCGCCGCTTACGCGGATGACGTCGGCACCCAGCAGCTGACCTTCGCCGAGACGCTCGGCAGCATAGAACGGGATGCGGATGGCAACCTGATCGACCCGGTGACCGGGCTGCCGGCGGATCCGAACGATCCTCGGTTCAATCTGACCGATCAGGTGTTCCGGGAACGCGGAATCGACGTGTCGCTGATCGGCAGCCGTGGCCGCAACAACTTCGTGCTCAGCGGCTTCTACAGCAAGCGCGAGTTCGACATCTCGACCGCGAACGAGACCGTGTACGGCGGCAACGGCAGTTTCACCCGCCGGCTCAGAAGGGATCTGACCGGCGTAATCGACGGCGGCTATGCCGTGACCACCGAATCAATCGACGACGAGCGGACCATCCGGGCGCGCGCATCGCTGCAATACCAGATGAGCGAATCCCTGGTCGCCAATATGAGCTATAATTTCCTACGCCGGGAGCGCGAGACGGGAGGTACGCTCCGCGAGTTTGCCGTGGTGATCGGAATCCGGAAGAATTTCTAGCCCGGCGGCGCGGGGATCAGGCGATGTATACGGATTACTACAAACTGACGGCGCTGCCTTTTCAGCTGACGCCCGATCCGCGCTTTTTCTTCGGCTCCAGCGTGCATAAGAAGGCGATGGCCCATCTCACCTATGGGCTGAACCAGGGCGAGGGCTTCATCATCGTCACCGGCGAGGTCGGCGCCGGCAAGACCACGCTGGTCAGCTACCTGCTCTCGACCCTCGACCCGGCGCAGTACGTGGCCGCCAAGATCGTCACCACACAGCTCGGCGGCGACGACATGCTGCGCATGGTCGCGGCGGCCTTCGGCATCGACCAGGAAGGCGTCGACAAGGCGACCCTGCTGAGCCGCATCGAGGCGTTCCTGGCCGCCAGCCACGACCAGGGCCGGCGCTGTCTCCTGGTCGTCGACGAGGCCCAGAACCTCTCGATCCAGGCGCTGGAAGAGCTGCGCATGCTGTCCAACTTCCAGGTCGATGAACAGGTGCCGCTGCAAAGCTTCCTGCTCGGCCAGCCGCAGTTCCGCAACCTGCTCGCCCAGAAGGCGCTCGACCAGCTGCGCCAGCGGGTGATCGCCCATTTTCACATGGGGCCGCTCAGCCCCGACGAGACCCGCGCCTATGTCGAGCACCGCTTGAAGACGGCCGGCTGGACCGACGATCCGGAGATCACGCCGGCCGCCTTCGACGAGATCTACCGCCACACCGACGGCGTGCCGCGCATGATCAACACGATCTGTTCCAGGCTGCTGCTCTACGGCTTCCTGGAGGAGCGTCACCGCCTCGACCACGAGGCGGTGATCCAGGTGGCCGAGGACCTGCGCCATGAGGAGGCACAGGTGGTGGAGCAGTCGCCCGACGAGCCCGAGGCGGCGGCGGTCGCAGAGCCGGACGGCCGGGCGGAGCGGCGCGCCAACGGCAGCGGCTACCACGCGCTGCGCAATGCGCCCGAAGAGGGCCCCAGGAACGGACAGAACGCCGATTATGCCGAGCTACTTCGCCGGCTCGGCGTGATCGAGGAATGCGTCCGCCGCCACGACCGCATGATCCAACGCGCACTGAAGATCGCGACCGACTTCCTGGAAGCGCAGAAATAGCCGCCGTGAGGTCCAGCCCGATGAACGTCGCCGGTCGCCTTCCGACCAAGCAGAGCGCCGTCGACCGATCGACCGGTGCTGGATTCCTGCTCAAGGACGCATTGGGCCCGGATGGCCCGATCGTCAATGCCATGTCGGTCGACGTCGAGGAGCATTACCAGGTGCAGGCGTTTGCCGGGCAGGTCGACCGGGCCGACTGGCCGTCGCAGCCTTCGCGCGTCGCGCGCAACACCGATCTGGTGCTGGAGCTGTTCGACGCGGCCGGCGTCAAGGCGACCTTCTTCACCCTCGGCTGGGTGGCCGAGCGGGAACCGAGCCTGATCCGGCGCATCGTCGACGCCGGCCACGAGCTCGCCAGCCACGGCTACGCGCACCACCGCGCCGACCGCCAGAGCCGGGATGAATTCCGCGCCGACGTGTCGCGCACCCGGCGGATTCGGGAAGACGCCGGCGGCGTCCCGGTCCGCGGCTATCGCGCCGCCACCTTCTCGATCGGTGAGGACAACCTTTGGGCGTTCGAGGTGCTGGCCGAGGCGGGATATACCTATTCCTCCTCGATCTATCCGATGCGCCGCGAGTTCTGCGGCATGGCGGCGGCGCCGCGCGCGCCGTTCTATCCCCTGGGTCCGATGCCGGACGATCGGATGGCATTCGAGGAGTATCCGCTCGCGACCGTCGAGCTTGCCGGCCAGCGCCTGCCAGCGGCCGGTGGCGGCCATTTCCGGATCTGGCCCTATGCCTATTCCCGTTGGGCCATCGGGCGCATCAACCGGCGCGACCGCTTGGCCTCGATGTTCTATTTCCACCCCTGGGAACTCGATCCCGGTCAGCCGCGCATCGCCGGCGCGCCGCTCAAAAGCCGGTTGCGCCATTACGCCAATCTCGGCCGGATGCGGGCCAAGCTCCGCCGGCTGCTCGCCGATTTTGCCTGGGATCGGGTCGACCGTGTGTTCGGCGGCCGGTGAGCTGGTCGAAACATGCATTTCGAGCCGATGACGATCCGGGTCCACAGTCTGGACGCAGAGTCGGAGGCACGCTGGGACGCCTTCGTCGCTACCCGGCCGGAGTCGACCATCTTCCATCAGGCCGCCTGGCGGCGGGTGCTCGAAGAGAGCTTTCGCCACCCGGCCCATTTCCTCTATGCCGAGCAGGCCGGCGAGATCGTCGGCGTGCTGCCGCTGGTGCATGTCAGGAGCCGGCTGTTCAAGCACGGCCTGATCTCGCTGCCGTTCTGCGTCGCCGGCGGGCCGATCGCCGGCAGCGACGCGGCGCATGCCGCGCTGGACCAGCGGGCCGAGGCGTTGATGGTGGAGCTCCGCGCCGACTTCCTGGAATACCGCAGCCCGGCCCGGCCGCATCCCGACTGGACCCGGCAGACCGACCTGTACGCCAATTTCGAGCACGCCCTGGAACCGGAAGAGGACGCCAACCTGAAGGCGATCCCGCGCAAGCAGCGCGCGGTGGTACGCAAGGCCCTGAAGGCGGCCGAGCTCGACTGGACGATCGATGACAACGTCGATCGCTTCTACCGCCTTTATGCCCTGAGCCAGCGCAATCTCGGCACCCCGGTCACTCCAAAAGGCTATTTCGAGCGCCTCCGGGCCGCCTTCGGCGCCGATTGCGAGATCCTGACGGTGGCTGAACGCGGCCGGCCGGTCGCCAGCGTGATGAGCTTCTACTTCCGCGACAAGGTGATGCCCTACTACACCGGCAGCGTACCGGAGGCGCGCCGGCTCGGCGCCAACGACCTGATGTATTGGCGGCTGATGCGCCAGGCAGTGGGGCGCGGCGCCGACCGGTTCGATTTCGGCCGCTCCAAGGTCGGTACCGGCCCTTACGCCTTCAAGAAGAATTGGGGCTTCGAGCCGGCGCCGCTGGTCTACGAGTTCAAGCTCCGCGCCGGCGTGGCGGTGCCCGAGGTCAATCCCCTGAACCCGAAATACCGGCTGTTCATCGCCCTCTGGCAGCGCCTACCGCTGCCCCTCGCCAACCTGATTGGCCCGCATGTGGTGCGCAACCTCGGTTAGCCGGGTCAGTCGCTCGCATCTTCGAACAGCGTTGCCTCGGGCATGGCTTCAGCCGTCTCGGCCGCCTCGAAGTCGACTTCCGCGGGGTCGAGGGCGTTCAGGAAATACAGCGGCCGACCCTTGGCCTCGTTGAACAGCCGCCCGAGATACTCACCGATCACGCCGAGTGCCACCAGTTGCACACCGCCGAGGAACAGGATCGCCACCATCAGCGACGGCCAGCCCTGGGCCGCGTCGCCGAAGGCGAGCGTTTTGACGATGATCCAGAGGCCGAAGGCGAAGGCCAGTACGGCGATAAAGAGGCCGATATAGCTCGAGATCCGGAGCGGTGCGAGAGTCGCCGAGGTCAGCCCCTCTATCGCGAAGTTCCAGAGATGCCAGTAATTCCACTTACTCTCGCCGGCATAGCGCGCGTCGCGCTCGTAGGGCACCGCGCATTGCGGGAAACCGACCCAGGTAAACAGCCCCTTCATGAAGCGGTGGCGTTCGCGCAGCGTCTTGACCGCCTCGACCGCGCGCCGGCTCAGCAGGCGGAAGTCGCCGGCGTCGGTTGGGATCGGGATTTCGCCGACATGCTGCATCAGCCGATAGAACCATTCGGCGGTCTTCTTCTTCAGCCAGGTCTCGCCGGCGCGGCTGACGCGCTGGGCATAGACCACGTCATGGCCGCCGTCACGCCAAGCGGCTACCAAATCGGGGATCACCTCGGGCGGGTCCTGCAGATCGGCGTCGATCACCACCACGGCGTCGCCGCGGGCGTAGTCGATGCCGGCAGTGAGCGCCACCTCCTTGCCGAAATTGCGGCTCAGGTCGAGCACCGCGACCCGGGGGTCGGCCGCGCGCAGGCGGCGGAGCGCGGCTAGCGTGTCATCGCGGCTGCCGTCGTTGACATAGACGATCTCGGCCGCCAACGGCAGCGCGTCGAGCACGGCGCCGAGCCGGGCATGGAACGTCTCGACGACGTCCTGCTCGTTGTAGGCCGGTATGACAACCGATATCGAGGCCTTAGCCGCGGCCGCGTCGGAATTAGGCATGGCGAATAGGACCGCCCCCGTTCAGACCGCCCGCCGCAGGCGACGGGCGTTCACACCAGGATAACCAATAATTCGCCGTTTAAGATTAAGATTTTGCTCCTGTTCGGCCGGCGCCGGCGGCGGCCCGTCTCACAGATGACCGTTGTCGCGGTACCAGACAGCGGTCCGCCTTGGCCCCTCGTCGATGCCAACAATGGGCTGATAGCCGAGATCACGTTTCGCCTTGTCGGCGATCAGATAGGCCTCGCCGTCGCCGGCCATCGCCAGCACCAGGGCATCGACCAAGTTGTCGATATATAGAGCGGGTGGTAGAGCGTCTTGCCAGTACCGAAGATCGGGAAGCTGCCTTTGGCGGGGCGCCTGAAGATCATCGCAAAGCGCTCCGGGTCACCCGGCCCATAGATCGCGGCCGGACGCAGGGTCACGGTCTTCGCCCCTTCTGAAAGTACTCCAGGACCACCGGTTCGGCCTCGTACTTGGTCTGTTGGTGGTAGTCGGCCGGCTGGATCGGCGCGTCTTCGCCGCCCGGCGGGTGGTCGATATTGCCGTGTACGCCGCAGGTGCTGCAGTAGACGAACTTGCGCACCCGTTGCGCGAAGGCGGCCTCCAGTGCGATGCGGGTGTCGCCGACATTGACGTCGCGGTAATAGCTTTGCGGCACGTTCAATTCGCGAAACGCCGCCGCCAGGTGCTGCACCACCTCGACGCCGTCCATGCATCGCTCGACCACCGCCTTGTCGGTGACACTGCCGATCACCACTTCGGCACCCCAATCGCGCAGCTCCTCGGTCTTCAGCCCTTCCTTGTAGTCCAGGGCACGCACCCGATGGCCGTCATCCAGCAGTCGCTTGACCAGAGCCTTGCCGGTGAAACCCGCCCCTCCGGCGACCAGTATCGTCATCGCCGTTGCGTCAATGTTGCGGGCCGGATGAATCGGATGCTCCCGACCCGCGAAATCGCGTATATTCAGAAATTAAGGCCTCTGATGAGGCAGCGGACGGTCTCCCCCCGACAAGAAGGAAGCTCATGGCGGAACAGCCGAGAGCGCGATAGTGTTTCGCAGTTTCCCGGCGACGTCGCTCGGGTCGGTCGCTGGGCGCTCATGCGCGCATTGCCTAGGTCGTCGATAGCCACCTTCCGTTATTTGCAAATAGCAGTATTTATTTCCATGCATTACTACAATATATTGGGGTTGTTTTTCGCCGGCTGGACGCGGTCGTCGCTGCTTTGGCCGTTCCCGGATGTTCGTCAAGAACCCAGAGAACACTTGATAGGCGTGCGCGGAGGCACGGTGGACCGAGGTGGCTGCCGATGCGACTAGGAGCCACCCTCCGCCGCTTCCTTCTGCCGGCCCCCATCACCACAGCACTCTGTATTCTGAAGTACCGCGCCTTGGTCAGCATCAAGGCCGAGGTGGAGTACCATCCCAACCTCAAGCTCGGCCGCGGCACGCAAATCAGCTCCTTCGTCAAGATGAAGACGTCGAAGGGGCCGCTCTGCGTCGGCGCCAACGTCTCAATCGCCACCGGCGGGTTCCTCTCGTCCCATAGCGGCGGCCTACATATCGGTGATGACTGCCTGATCGGCCCAAATGTCGCGATCACCGCCAGCAATTACCGCTATGACGACATCACTCGGCCGATCGCGCAGCAAGGCTCAACCTCCAAGGGTGTCAGGATCGGCAACAATGTCTGGATCGGCGCCAACACCAGCGTGCTGGACGGTGCCGAGATCGGCGATGGAGCGATCATCTCGCCAAACTCGGTGGTCTCCGGCAAGATCCCCGCGAATGCGATCGCATCCGGCAACCCCGCGAAGGTCATCTTCACCCGGCGCTGATAAAGAGCCACATTGGCGCCATCCAGCGCCGCCGGAATCCTTAGAATATCTCCCGACGGATCCAGAGGTCCAACGCGCTGATTATCCGGGCGGAGGCGCCGTGGTCCGGTCGCGCGCAGTAACGGACGCGGTAAACCAGACCGCGGCAACCAACGCCGAAAGCGATATCAGCATGCCATGCAGAAGGATACCCGTAGCCACACAGATTTCGATCGGGACACCGAGGTCGACGAAGAACACGACCAAGGCACCTTCCCGCACCCCGAGCCCTCCGATCGAGACAGGCATCATGCTCGCGAGGAACACAAGCGGTATATAGACGACGTAGTAGACGATCGCCAAATCGACGCCGAAGGCGCGAAACAGGCATAGGAACACCAGGCACCGGCCCATCTGCATGGCCAGTGACAGCACAATCATGCCGGGCACGACGCGACGCAGCAGCGGCAGATCCGTCAAATTCAGCAGCACTGCCACGAGCTGGCGCTGAATTTTGCCGAGCAACGAGCTGCTTGGTCGCCAACCCGCAACCTTGCGGCGGAAGAATACGGCGCCACCCCAACCAAAGACAATCAGGATCTGCAGCAGAACAAGGACGAAGAACAGCCCCACCGTGCGGCCCATCCACCAGGCCGCCACCGCCCCTAGGCTGGCCAGCAACAGCATCGAGTAGACGCCGACAGCGCGATCGAGCAGGACCGTGGCGGCAACCGCCGCTGCCTTCCCGTATTTCCGGACGATATAGAAGCCGCGAAACACGTCGCCGCCTAATCCACCCGGAAACAATGGCGTAAGCGTCGTCGCAAGAAATGTCACCCGGATGGCTTCGGCGAGGCCGGCGGGGATATCGTGGCGTGACAAGATGTAGTGCCATCTGAGTGCCATCAGGAACCGCAGGCCGACCAGGATAATCGCGGCTGCGGCAAGCCAATAGGGATCCACCCGACCGACCAATGCGTACAGTTCGGCGAGATCGATCATGTAAACCAGAACTGCGAGCAATCCCGCACTTCCGATCACCCGAACCAGAAGTTTGAGCACCCGCCGCTTGGTCAGACCGGGTGACATGTCCTTGCTGTGAGCTGCGTCTTTGCCATTGGACGGATCTTGAGGCATCCCTCGACCATCGGGCCCAGGCTTCATGTCGCCGCTCCCCGTCGCGCCGAAAGCAGCGCCGGCGCGCCGACCAGCCGGGTCAGACCGAGCGCCCGCGCAGCGCCCTCGGCGGCCTTCGAGAACGGTCGAGATCTGATACCGCGATGCACCGCCAACGGCATAGTGAACTGCTTCTCGACCGCAAAATCGACGAAACCGAGCCCGCCCAGCCGGTCAATCAGGAACTCGATGTCGTAGGCGGCGTAGGGCCGGGTATTGCCCTCGATGCGCTGCTTCAGGCCATAGAACATCGGCGCCAATCGATTGAAGCCGCTGGTCGGCGTGTAGCCAAGGATCAACTGGTCGCGGCAGACCCGCGCCATTTCGGCAAGTAGTCCGGACCAGTCCTCGACATGGGCGAGCGGCCGGATGCCAACCACCAGGTCGACTTCCCGGTGGGCAAAAGGCAAGTCCCAGAGGCTCGATTCGACGAAGTCCAAGCGGTCGGGGAACTCCGCCATCCACGGTCGGATCCACCGGTCGCAGTCCGCCGTGCTGCCCTGTACCGTCACCGCAAAGCCGGCATCCAGCAGTCGGCGGGTCAACCGCCCATGGCCGCCGCCGACCTCGAGCGCGCGCCGCCCGGAAACCGATCCCGCCAACCGTGCGAAATAATCGCCCTGCACCTGGAGAAGGAAGTCACCGACCGGGCCGGCAAAGCGCCAAGCGTAGTCGTCAGACACGGTCTCCACATCGGGCGTCAGCGACAAACCGGCGCCCCGCCCCTTATCGGCGCCAGACACCCATCTGTAAGGTTGATTTTCGAAGGCACTCACCTTTCGCCAATCCGCCACATCTTTGTTTTGAACAACATGCGAGTTCGAATCGCAACAAACAGTTGACGCCGCGGATGTAACGGCGAATTTTTCTTGGCAACCGGCTGGTGTGAAGTCCAATTGATGCTTTCGCCAAAATGCGAGAATA
>CAJHXX010000206.1_pt1 | contig 37277 bp, 36 predicted proteins | sample 9198511 | NCBI WGS metagenome assembly CAJHXX01 (sample SAMEA7708325, study PRJEB35096) | sediment metagenome | biome: marine neritic benthic zone biome [ENVO:01000025]; feature: sediment [ENVO:00002007]; material: shallow marine sediment [ENVO:03000034] sea grass bed [ENVO_01000059] ...
CGCGGCAGCGATGTCGATGTCCTGGGAATCGGGGCCCAGCACCTCGATCAGGTGGTCGTTGACGACCTTGACCACCATCTGGCCCGGGGTGACGCTGCGCAGCACCTCGGCGCCGACGGCGCGGTCGCGCACGCCGTCGATGAAATCCTTGACCACGGGCAGGGCGACGTCGGCCTCCAGCAGGGCGACACGGACCTCGCGCAGCGCGGCCTCGACGTCGGCCTCGTTCAGCGCGCCGCGCTTCTTCAGTCGGTCGAACACCTCGCCGAGGCGATCGCTCAAACCCTCGAACATAGTGCGGTCCCTTCGGCCCAACGCGAAATGCGCCAGTGCGCGCAACGCGCGGACTGGCGGCACCCTGGGGCGTCAAATTCGGCTAATTGCCGTGGGTGGCGCGGAATTTAGGAGCGCGACGAACGCAAGTCAAGCGCGTCCACGCCCCACGCTGGGGTACGATTCCCGGCCTCGGCCCTCCCCCACCCGTCCATGTGGACGGAGGGAAGAGACGAGGACGGAGACCGGCCGCTCGGCATCAGGCGCCGGGCGGCCTCGTCGGTCGATCTGCTACTTGCGCGCTGCGCAGGGGTTGCAGGGATTCTTGGCGGCGCAAGGATTGCACGCCTTGGCGGCGCACGGGTTCTTGGCGGCGCAAGGATTGCACGCCTTGGCGGCGCAGGGGTTGCACGCCTTGGCGGCGCAGGGGTTGCAGGCCTTCGCGGCGCAGGGGTTGCAACCCTTGGCGGCACAGGGATTACAGCCCTTGGCGGCGCAAGGGTTGCACGCCTTCTTGCCGGCGGCCAGCTTGATCGGCGTGTCGCCGGCCTCGGCGACGGCGACCGGCAGGGCGCCGGACAGCGCGACCGCCGCGCCGAGCGCCAGCGCGGCGCCCTTCAGGGTCTTCGGATTGGTCTTTGGCATAATGGGTTCTCCTGTTGCGTCGGCCGGGCGCCCTCGGCGGGCCGGCAGGCGCAAACTGGCAGATCGCCGTAAGGCGCCAATAAGGATCGCTTAAAGATTTCGTAAAGCCCGCTCACAGGAGCGTGTAGGCGCGCGCAGTCAACCGCCGTGGTGGTCGCGTGAATCCGTCGGCGCTTCGGCGCGATCGGTCTTGCCGTAGTCGCGGATCACCTCGGCGACCCTGAGACGGTAATCGGCAAAGACGCCGGACCGGCCCGCGGCTTGCGCGCCGCGATGGCTGCTCCGCTTGCGCCAGGCTTCAACGGCGGCCTCGTCGCGCCAGAACGACAGCGAGACATACTTGCCCGGCTCGGTCAGGCTCTCGAAGCGCTCGATGGAGATGAAGCCGTCCGCCGCCTCGACCGCCGACTTCAGGCCGGCGGCGAGCTCGAGATAGTCGTCGCGGCGGCCTTCCGCCTGCTGGAACTCGAAGATCACGGCGATCATAAAAACACTCCATCGTCAGGACGGGGGGATGTGAACGTCATGTGGCGCAGCGGATGAACCGGAAGCCGGCGTCGAAGGACTCGCGCGTCCGGAGCGCGCCGTGGCGTTCGTCCCAGGCGCCGGACTCCAGGTCAGCCTGCAGGCGGGCGAGGCCGTCGGTGATCTCGGCCGGGTCGCCCTGGGCGAAGCCGGAGGTGTTGGCGCGCGCCTGTTCGTCGAGATAGTACTCCGGCCGGTTCCAGCCGGAATGCATGTTCCGATCGGCCAGGTCGTGCGGCAGCGGGAAGTCGTGCATCGTGCTCGACCGGCTGCCCGCGGCGGCGAGCAGATCGGCGACCTCGGCGATCGGCGGGAAGACGTCGAACATGCGCCGGTAGATGCCGGGGAAATAGCCCTCGAACCAGAACGGCGCCGACTGCCGGGGATCCATGGTGAACAGTACCACCGGGCCGGCCGGGCAGATACGCCGCATCTCCGCCGCGGCATCGGGGAGCGAGGCGAAGTGATGCGCCGCCAGGGTTGAGACCACGGCATCGACAGAGGCATCGGGCAGCGGGATCGCCTCCGCCGCACCGGCCAGCCAGGTGACATCGGCGTGCGGCGTTGCTTGGTTCCGCATGACCTCGGACGGCTCGATCGCCGTCATCCGGTAGCCCTGATCGGCGAGCGCGTTGGTATAGTTGCCGGTGCCGGCGCCGATATCGGCGACACGAGCGCCGGCCGGCAGGCCGAGCAGCTCGACCAGCCGTGCCAGGATGCGCGGATCGGCGGTACGGTTGGCGTTGTACTCGGCGCCGATCGTGTCATAGGCAGGCCGGGTCACCGGAGATATCTCTCGCAGTTCTGCACGACGTGTTTCGAGCCGACGATGTCGCCGTTCTGCCGCAGCAGATTGGTGAAGATCCCCTGGAAGTCGTTGGTCACGCGGACGCCGGTGATCACCAGTTCGCAAGTCGCCTTCCGCAGATCGCCGTCGGCGATCACGGCGACCGTGTGGTCGTACAAGACCACGCCGGTCATCGGGCTGTGCCGGTTGCGCATATGCGCCATCGCCTGCACGGCGTAGCGGCCGTTGCCGCCGTCCTCGACGCGGAAATATTTCAGCTTTCCCCGGCTGGCATTGCCCAGGCAATAGCTCCGGCAGGCCTGGGCGACTCGCTGATCGACGTCGGTCTCGCGTCGGATCTGCTCGGTGATGTCGCGCGCGGCGGCGGCGTTCGGCAGCCACAGGCAGACCGCGGCGGCGGCGACCGACGAATACGCAAATCGGCGAAGCTTCGGCATCGGCTGGCCCCGGTTTCCGGTGCAGATGATATCGTGCTTGTAACACGATTTCATCGGCCTGCTATGCCGGCAGGGTCATCCGGATACCGGTTCGCCCCGGCGCGATTACTGCTTTAGGCGGCCTTCTCCAGCATCGGCGGCTTGGTGGCGGCGAAGCTCGGCCGTTCGCTGACGCCGTGCCACCAGCGGCCCATGTTGTCGAGGCCGTCGAACAGCTCCAGGCCGCCCGGCATGTTGCCGACATAGTGCAGGATCGGGGTCAGCAGGAAATCGGCGATCGACGGATCCGCGCCGGCGAGATATGTGCGGCCGGCCAGGGCGCGGTCGAGGATTTCCAGATGTGCCCGTATCTTGGGCCTGGCCGCCTCGATTCTCTCCTGGTCGGGCCGGCCGTCCGGGCCGCTCGGAAAGACGTGCGCGATGACGAAGCCGTTCATGTCGCTCGTCATATAGTCCTTGATGGCGCTGATCCATTGGTCCATCAGGGCGCGTTGCCGGGCGTCCGTGGGCTGCAGGGCCGGGCCGTCGAAGGCGGCGTCGACATAGCGGCAGATCGCGGTGCTCTCGAACAGGACGAAGTCGCCCTGTTGCAGCACCGGCATCCGGCCGAAGGGGTGAAGCCTCAGATGCGCCGGCGCCTTCAGGTCCGCGATCGTGCCGTCGCCGATCGGCTTCAGCTCGTAGGCCACGCCCTTCTCTTCGCAGGCGAGCCGCGTCGTGCGCAGGTATCCGCTGTTGGGCGAGCCGTGAATGATCAAGTCAGCCATGTCGTCAATCCTCCCATTTCCAAAAGTTCAATCCGGGCCGCGGCCAAGTGCTCGTTTTCGGCGGGTGGGCCCGCCGTCACGGCCATCGGCCGTTTCCTTCGTCTGCTGCTGCAGGAATGTGTCCAGCGAGTCCAGTTGGGCCTCCCAAAAGGCGCGGTAGCTGTCGACCCATTCCGAAGCCCGTTTCAGCGCCTGCGGATTGAGGCAAATGATGCGTTGCTGGCGCTCCGCTCGCCGTGTCACAAGCCCCGCACGCTCCAGCACCTTGAGGTGTCGGGAGATCGCCGGTGGCGTGATCTCGAACGGCCGGGCCAGGTCGCCGACGCAGGCCTCGCCGGCTGCGAGGTGCTCCAGGATCGCCCGACGGGTCGGATCTGCGAGGGCGGCGAATGCCACGCTCAGCGGATCGGCAGCGGTCTCAACCATAATTCACATGTTGGTTAATTAACTGAGTAATTAATAACTGATCCGCCACCACCTGTCAAACGGATCGGATGCGCCCGCCGCCTACGCCGGCAGGGTGAACCAGATGCGGGTCTCGCCGTCGCCGCTGCTCGCGCCAACCTTCCCGCCATGGGGTTCGATCAGCGCCTTGACGATGGCGAGGCCGATGCCGGCGCCGCCGCTGTCGCGGGAGCGCGACTTGTCGGCCCGGTAGAAGCGCTCGAAGACATGCGGCAGGTCGACTTCGGCGATGCCGGCCCCGGTGTTGGCGACGGTCAGGCGGATCTCCTCCGCGCCGCGCGCCGCCGTCACCCTGACCCGGCCGCCCTGCGGCGTGTATTGCCAGGCGTTCTGCAGCAGGTTGCAGACCACCTGCAGCAGCTTGTCCGGGTCGCCGGTCACGCGGGCGGCGGCGTCGTCGATCCGGGTCTCGACCGTCACCTGCTTGCCGTTGAAGCGATAGCCATAGAGCTCCAGCGCCTGGCCGACCAACTGCGGCAGCGCCACGGGCTCGCGCCGGAGCGCCATCGCCGCCGCGTCGGCCTTGGTCAGCCGGTTCAGGTCCTCGACCAGGCGCACCAGGCGCATGATCTCCTGCTGCAGCATGTGGAAGGTCTGCGCGGACGGCGGCACCACGCCGTCGGCCAGCGCCTCCAGATAGCCGCGCACATTGGTGAGCGGCGTGCGCAGCTCATGCGCCATGTCGGCGACCATGGTCTTGCGCAGCTGCTCGACCTGTTCCAGCCGCGCCGCCATCTCGTTGAAGGCGGCGCCGAGCTCGCCGACCTCGTCCTTGGCGCGGACCGGGACGCGGGCGCCGTAGTCGCCGGCTGCCAGATGCTGCGTCACCTCGGCCATGTCGGAGAGCGGGCGCAGGATGCGCCGGGTCAGGATCAGGCTCAGGCCGGCCGCGACCAGGATCGCGACCAGGCTGACCTGGATGAGGTAACGGTGGATCGCGCCGACGAACATCTCATGCGACTCCGACGGCGAGATCTCGTATTGCTTCATCAGCTGCATGAAATAGTCGGCGGCCAGGAAGTCGATCGCCGCCCAGATCACGGCGATCACCACCGCGACGATCGGCAGGTTGACGGCGAGCAGCTTCCAGATCAGGCGGTTGCGCATGGCGGCGGCCTCACGATCCGCCCTGCTCGGCGAAGCGATAGCCGACGCCGCGCACCGTCTCGATAAAGCTCGGCGCCGACGGGTCGGGCTCGATCTTCTGGCGCAGCTTGCCGATATGCACGTCGACCACCCGGTCGACAACCGCCTCGCCATGGCCGTACAGCCGATCGAGCAGCTCGTCGCGGCTGAACACCCGGCCCGGGGCGGAGATCAGGATCAGCAGGATCTTGTATTCCGAGGGCGTTAGCGGCACGACCTCGCCGGCGACCGTCACCTTGCGCTTTTCCGGCTCGATTGCCAGCGCACCCTGGGCGAGCCGTCCCGATGGCGCCGGCTCGGCCGGCCGGGCCCGGCGCAGGATCGCCTTGACCCGCTCGACCAGCTCGCGCGGGCTGAACGGCTTGACCACGTAGTCGTCGGCGCCGAGCGAGAAGCCGACGATGCGGTCGACCTCGTCCTCGCGCGCCGTCAGCATCAGGATCGGCACCTGTGAGGTCTTGCGCAGCTCGCGGCAGAGCTCGCGGCCGTCCAGCTTCGGCAGCATCAGGTCGAGCACGATCAGCAGCGGGTCCCTCTCGCGCGCCAGGGCCAAGCCGGACTCGCCGTCATGGGTGACGATCGTGGCGAAGCCTTCGCGCGCCAGATAGGTCTCGACCAGCGAGGCGATATTCGGGTCGTCCTCGACGATCAGGATCGGTTCGGCGAAGCCGGCGTTGCTCAAGCCTTTATGCTCACGGTCTGTCTCGCGCGGGGTCTGTCCCGCACCATCGCAGGCGACGTTAAGCCGGGTTTAAGCGATCCGTAAAGTTTGTGTAAAGGTCGCCTGCGCCGGCTCACTCGGCCGCCTGCAGGCTCGCCTGGGCGAGCGGCACCGAAGTGAAGGTCTTGGAGATGATGCGCCAGCGCCCGTCGATCTTCAGCAGGCTCAGATAGTCCGTGAAGAGCTTGGGCGCGATCGAGATCTGCACCGTGACCAGGGCGGATTCCGGCCCGGAGCGGTCGATCGCCAGGATCCGGTCGTGCCGCGGCTCGCCCTTGGCGGCCGGCGCCACCCGGCCTTCGACGCGCGCGTAGACCGCCGTCATGTCATCGTCGACCAGGGCGCCGTCCGGCGCCGAGTAGAGATGCGCGTTGTCGTGGAAAATGCCGCGCAGCTTGTCCAGGTCGCCCTCGTGGAAGCCGTCGAAATAGTCCTGGATGGCCGCCGCGATCTCGCCGTAGCTCTCGTCCATCGTTATCTCCCGGGTTGGCGGGGCCGATCCGGACCCCGCGCCAAGCTTAGCGCCGCCCGACCGGCGGGGGAAGCCGGCAGTCGCCGGCCGCGGGTTTGATTGGGGTCAATGCCGCGGCACCGGCCGCGGCGGATGGTCGGTCGACCGACAGGAAAGGGCGGCGGTGAACGAGGATTTGGCGTTCGAGAACCCGGAGCTCTTCGTGCGCCTCGGCGTGGCCCTGGCGCTCGGGCTGTTGATCGGTCTCGAACGCGGGTGGGAGGCGCGTGAGGCGCCGGAAGGCCGCCGCGTTGCCGGCTTCCGCACGTACGGCATGATCGGACTGCTGGGTGGCGTCTCGGCGCTGCTGGTCGACGAGCTCCGCGTCCTGTTCCTGGCCGCCGGGGTGCTGGTGATCGGCGCGCTGACCGCCGTCGCCTATTGGCGCGCCTCGGCGAGCGGCGAGGACATCGGCCTGACCTCCGCCTTCGTCGCGGTGCTGACCTTCGCCCTCGGCGCGCTGGCCGGCGCCGGCGAGCTCGCGGCGGCGGCCGCCGCCGCCGTGGTCGTCACCCTGCTGCTCGGCGTCAAGCCGGAGTTGCATGCGGCGCTGCGCCGGATCGAACGGGCCGAGTTGCTGGCCAGCCTGCGGCTGCTGCTGATCTCCGTGGTCGTGCTGCCGGTCCTGCCCGACCAGGGCTACGGCCCGTGGGCGGCGCTCAACCCCTATCGCATCTGGTGGATGGTCGTGCTGGTCGCCGGCGTCTCCTATGTCGGTTACATCGCCATCAAATGGGTCGGCGCGCGGCGCGGCGTGCTGCTGACCGGCGCCTTCGGCGGGCTGGTCTCATCGACCGCCGTCGCCCTCAACCTGGCCCGGCTGGGCAAGCGGGTGCCGACCATGCGAACCCTGCTGGCCGCCGGGGTGGCGGTCTCCGCCGGGGTGATGTTCCCGCGGCTGCTGGTGGTGATGGCGGTGATCTCGCCGGCGCTGGCGCGCGCCCTGGTCTGGCCGCTGCTTGCGGCCGGCGCCGCGGCGATCGCCGTCGCCGCATGGTTCGCGCGGCGCGATGGCGGCGCAACGGCGGAGGACGAGGCGGCGATACCGCGCAACCCGCTCGACCTGCGCGTCGCGCTGCAGTTCGGCCTGCTGCTCGCCGCCGTCATGCTGCTGGCGCGCGCGGTGGTCGCCTGGATCGGCGAGTCCGGCCTCTATCTGCTGGCCGCCGGCTCGGGGCTGGCCGATGTCGACGCGATCAGCCTGTCGCTCGCGGCGCTGGTCGAGGACGGCGATGTCGCGGTGCCGCTCGCCGCCGGGGCGGTGCTGATGGCGGCGGCCGTCAACTCCGCGGTCAAGCCGGTGTTGGTGGCGATCGTCTGCGGCCCGGCCATGGCGCTCCGCGTCGCCGCCGCCTTGGCCGCGGCGCTGGCCGCCGGCGCCGCCGCCTTCTGGCTTGCCGGCGGCCTCTGACGCCGCTCTTGCGGCCATTGGGCGCATGCAGTTCTCGGAAATGCGTGATATAAGCCCGGCCATCGCGATACCGCGAATCGCCGGATCTAGAGAGAAAGCTCGGTTGGACAAGACGCTCGCCGACCTGATGCGCTGGATTGCCGCCCGGGACCTGGTCCTCCTGCCGCGCGCCAAGCTGATGGCGGCGGAGCGATGGCTGCGCGGCAGGCGCGAGTTCCGCCGCCTTGCCGCGGCCGATTGTGTGGTTGTGTCGCGCGGCAAGAGCGGGCGGACCTGGTTCCGGATCATGCTGTCGCGCTACTTTCAGCAGCACTATGGCCTGGCCGAGCAGGACATCATCGGCTTCGACAACCTGCACGCCAAGAATCCGGCGATCCCAAAGGTGTTCTTCACCCACGACAGCCATATCGGCCACTACACCGGCGATGCCAATTCGAAGTCCATCTACTACCGCAAGAAGGTCATCTTGCTGGTGCGCGATCCGGCGGATACCGCGGTCTCCAGCTTTTTCCATTGGAAGCACCGGATGAAGCAATCGAAGCGCGTCGTCTGGGGCCGCCTGGACGACAAGACCCCGATCTACGACTTCGTCATGCACCCCGAACAAGGGCTGCCGGGAATCGTTCGTAATCTCAACAGCTGGGCGGCGGCGCTGCCGCAGATCGAGCGGCGCTTGGTGGTGCGCTACGAGGACCTGCGCGCCGATCCGGCGGCAGAGCTGGAAAATGTCGTCGCCTTTCTCGGGCAGCCGTGCGATGCGGAGGCGGTCGCCGAGGCGGTGCGCTTCGCCTCCTTCGAGAACATGCGCGCGATGGAGAGCCGCGGCGCGCTCGCCCAGTCCAGCCGCCGCCTGTTGCCCGGTGACGACAAGAACGAGGCGTCCTTCAAGACCCGGCGCGGCAAGGTCGGCGGCTACCGCGACTATTTCGACGCCGCGCAACTGGCCGAGATCGACCGCTTGGTGCGCGACGAATTGTCACCCGAATTCGGCTATGGCCCGGCCGGCGGGACAGACCGCGCGCAGGCCGGCTGAGCCTGCGGGCGTCCGATCGTTTGGTTGCGTGAAAAATTATTTCTTTTGTAATTCGATGCGTCGCAGGTTTATGCAGAGACTTCGGCACCACGCAGCACGGGGATAGTACGTCATGGCCATCAGTGTGCTCGACAATGCACGCCGCGAGCATATCCGTCTCGATCCCTATCCGCATCTGGTGATCGAGAACGCGTTGCCGCAGGAATACTTCGAACGCCTGTTGGCCTGCTATCCGGACGTCGCGACGGTCGCCGGCGGCGGCGAGTTGGAGAACAACAAGCTCTACATACGCTCCGCCGAGGACGTGATCGGCGACCCGACCTTCGATCCGCTGTGGGACGCGTTCTTCCGACATCACTGCTCGGCCGACTACTACGGACAAGTCCTGGAGCTCTGGGGCGAGGTCCTGGACAAGGTCTATCCCGACATCGTCGCCGATTTCGGCAAGCCCCTGAAAGACTTCACGGTCGGCACCCGGCATGTCGGCGGCAAGCACAACGCGGACAACCAAGACCGGGACATCCAGATGGATTGCCAGTTCTCGGTCAACAGCGAGGTGCGCGAGGTGTCCTCGGTGCGCGGGCCGCATGTCGACAGCCGCTACAAGCTGTTCAACACGCTGCTCTATTTCCGGCTGCCGGAAGATGACTCGGCCGGCGGCGAGTTCGAGCTCTATCGCTACAAGGCCGGGCGCTACCACTACGATTCGCCGAGGCCGTTCGATTTTCGCGAGGTCAACCGGCTCGGCCTGCGCAAGCTGGAGAAGATCCCCTTCGACGTGGTCGAGAAGGTGAAGAGCGTGCCGTACCGCTCCAATACCCTGGTGATGCTGCTCAACACCCCCTACAGCATTCACGGCGTTTCCGACCGGTCGGTCACGGCGCTGCCGCGCCGCTACGTCAATTTCCTGGTCGAGAGCTATGTCGGCCGCAATGGCGGCTTCTTCGCGATGCGCCCGCCCCGCTGGCGCGCCGCGGCGCGGCGTTTGCTCGGCCGCAACCCGGCCGTGGCGGCCTAAAACAACCCTGCGAGGCGGAAAGCATGGCCTTCAACCCGATGATGACGCGCCTGGTCGCGTCGATCCTGGACGATCTCGAGGCCGATCCGACGGTGGTCGAGATCGGCAATCAGACCTTTAAGCCCGGTGCCCGGACGCTCGGCGAGGTAACCACGGCGCTCCGCGCCAATCCGCGAACCGACCCCGACCGCCTGGCCGCGCTCGGACGGCTCGACGCGGAGGCGTTGCGCCCGAAGACCGAGGAGTACTACCGCGCGCTCGGCTTCACCGACTACAAGGCGATCGACGTCAACGACAACTACGGCAGCCTGGTGATGGACCTGAACAAGGACCTCGCGCAAGCCTATGGCTACCGGGACACCTTCTCGCTGGTCACCAACAACGGCACCGGCGAGCATGTGTTCAATCAGCAGACGGTGTTCGAGAACATCCACAATCTGACCAAGAACGGCGGCTTCATGATCCATCTGTTGCCGCTCATGTACTACGTGAATCACGGGTTCTATTCGTTCCATCCGGGTCTGTTCTTCGATCTCGCCGCGGCCAACGGATACCGCATTCATGCCGCCGGCCTGTCGGAGCGCAACGCGAAGCGCGTTGTTGTTGCCCGCGGCATGGCCGAGGCGGCGAGCTCGGCCACGCGCCATCTGCTGGGCGGCCGAACGATCGACCTCGCGGCGCTGCGCGCCAAGCCGAAGTTCGGCGCCGTCCGCCTGTCCGGCAGGCTTCTGCTGGCGGCGAAGTGGCTGGCCGGAGTGGCGAGCCGCGGTCGGCCGCCGGCCCGCTCGCCCCGGGTCGAGCTGGCGCGCGCGCTGCACTATGTCGTCAACGGCTCGGGCAATGCGCAGGTGTTCGCCGTGCTGCAGAAGACCTCGGAGCAGGCCTTCCAGTTCCCGTTCCAGGGCCGCTACACCGACGTGATCGACGACGGCCGCATCCGCGAGGACTACGTCGCGCAGGCGGGGTGAGCGCTACTTGCGGACGAGTTCGATCTCCGCCGCGCCTTCGAGCTTGTCGATCACCAGACGGTCGCCGACCATGCGGGCGCCGACGGCCGGCTCCGTCCTTGATGGGACCAGGCGAACGTCCGGCGGCAATTCCAATGTGAGGCCGTGCACCGGCTTCGGGGCGCGGAAATGCAGGACCAGGCGGTCGTTCTCCGCCTCGACATCGACCTGCACGTCGTTGCGGGCCGCCCACCAGGCGCCGTAGTCGCCGAGCGCGCCGAACCACGAAAACCCGGCGACGGCCTGCACGAAGCCGCGCTCGAAGTCGAGCTTGTGGCCGAGGATGTCGGGGTGGATCAGCACCATGCAGAGGCCGCCATGGCGGGCGATCTTGCTTGCCAGGGCGATGGCTTCGGGCAGGCGGTCGCCGAGCCGCGGCGGCGCTTCGTCCTCGATCGTCACCGGAAACTCGAAGATCGGCACCTTGCCGGTCGCCGCCCGGTCGTGATTGAGTTGAAAAGGCAGGTGGGTGAGCGAGTTGTTCGCGGTGACGGACGAGCTGTAGCGATAGCCTGTCGCGGCCAGCGCCTGGGGCAGGGCGTAGGGATTGGACAGATGTCCCGGGCGGAAACTGACGACGGGCCCACTGCCGGAAAGTGTTTCGATCAGGAAACGGCTGACCCGAAGCTCGCCCAGAATGCTGCCGTCATAGGTCGTGGCCGCGTCCTTCACGAAGGGTCGGTAGTCGGGATAGGCCTCACTGCCGTCGCCGAGGGGAAAATCCCTGAACAGCAGGGAATGAGAAACCCCGTGGCTCGCCAGCTCCATGCCCATCTCGTCCAGTTGCCGCAGGAGGCCGCGGGCGAGGTCGCCGAGAATGATGTCGTCGTTCCAGTCCTTGAGGTATTTGGTCTGAATGAAGTAAGTGGCGCGGATCCCGGCTTGCCGCTCGAAGCGGGCATAGTCGATCGCGTTCACCAGCGACCGGGTGTAGTCGATGTCGTGGCTGATCACCACGGCCAGGTCCTTGCCCTCGGGCACCGGCCGCAGGATGACGGCGCGGTCGTCGCCTTGCCGGTAGACGCCGGCGATGAAGCGCAACAGGACGTCGAGCATCGGCTCGAATCCGTTGACGTAGCTGCGCGCAAAGCCTTCCTCGCGGTTGTTGTAACCCTTGAGCAGCAGGGCGCCCAGGTCGATGCCCACGGCATAGGCCCAGCCGGCCCCTATCCTGCGCCCGACAATGGCGGCGCTGCCGTCGTCATAGGTGGCGACCGGCGCCTCCCGGGGCTCGGTATAGGCATGGCTGCCGAACGCCGCTGTGCGTTTGTCGGCGCGACCGAGCGGCAAGGTAGTTTCCTTGTCGTCCGCGGCGCCGGCAATCGCCCCCTGCATCGTCAGGCGATAGCGCGCCCTCGACGGCACCGCCTCGCGGAAACCAAACACCGTCTGCAGGCCGCCGCCGAGCACGTTCACGCCGATCAGGGTGCCGCCTTTGCGCGGCACGGCGGCCAGCGCCTGCAACGCTGCCGGTTTCAGGACGGCGCCGGAGATGGTCGGATACGCCAGGATCACCTTGTGACCGAGCGCTTCGCGGTAATCGGTGGTGATCGAAAACGGGATGCCGGCCGATTTCAGGCCATGCGCCAGCCCCAGCCAGGCCGAATTCGTGTCGGTCAGCAGGATCGCCAGGCGGCTGCCGCTGCCGCCCCGATAGGCGGCCCAGGCGGCCGGCCGCGGGGCGGCGACCATGGCCCGCCCGACCGGGCCTCTGACGCCCTCGAATACGAAGATCGGCCGTTCTCGGCCGACCACAAGCAAGACGGCAACCGCGATGGCCATGCTGGCCGCGACAAGCAAAGCTACGGTTCCGCGACGCATTATGAGAGCCTACTGATTGGCGTATCTTGCAGGAATTACAGGTTGTAGAAGGCCGCGCCGGAGGAATGCAACGATTCGCGTGTTGGACGCGTCATGATGCTTCGTAGAGTGTTGATCGCGGCGCAGGCGGCGGCCGGCCGGGTGCGGCGGCGCGGCCCGTCGTCGCCGCCAATCCGGACGGCCCGAGCTTTCGATTGGTCGCCGCGTGGGCGGCTCCGGCCAGCCGGGTCACGTTTCACGACGCTCCGACGGCGCTCTGGCGCAGGGTGGCGGAGCTGGAGGGTGGTTTGTTGCCAGAATGGCGATCCATGAGCCGCCCGAATTGCGTTCGCGGGCGCCGTGATCGCGGCTAACCTTTTCGCCCCAGCGTCTCGACGCGAACCCGGGTCAGGCCCTGTTTCAGGAAGCCGAGCTCGCCGGCGGCGCGGCGCGAGACGTCGATGATCCGGCCGCGCTTGAACGGGCCGCGGTCGTTGATGGTGACCACCACGGAGCGGCCGTTGTCCAGGTTGGTCACCCGCACGCGGGTGCCGAACGGCAGCTTGCGGTGGGCGGCGGTCATCTTGTTCATGTCATAGCGTTCGCCGCTCGCCGTCTGCCGGCCGTGGAACGGCTTGCCGTACCAGGAGGCGAGGCCGGTCTGGCCGGCCCCGGCGGTGCCCGTAGCGGGCTGGAAATCCATCCCCTCGTCCCGCGCGGCGCAGGCGGCGAGCAGGATACAGAGGCTGGCGATCAGGACGGCGCGCATCTCGACCTCGCTGCGGCTTGTCTGGCACCAGTTCTAACCGGAAACGCGCTAATTCTTGGTGAACGACGAGTTCAATCCTCGCCGTCCGAGGTCTTGCCGTTGAGCAGCGCGTCGACATGCACCGCCCTGACGCCGTCGCCGCCATGGACGGGAACCGTGTTTGGCGCTTGTCCCGTACGCTTGCCCTCGGCGATCCGTTGCTGCAGTTCCGAATCGAGCTCGTTGTCGGCCCAGGAATGCAGCGCCTTGACCGAGCGGCCGCGCCGGCCATTCAGGTCGCTCAGCCCGAGGCCCCGTGAATAGGGGCTGTTGATCGCCTTCACCGCCATCGGCGGCCGCGGCATGCCGCGCGCCAGATCGAGGACGAAATGGCTGCGCGCCTCGCCGTTTCCCGGTGCGATCGCGAACCAGCGCAGCGCGTGGTCGGCCCATCCGTCGAGGCAATAGGAGATCTGCCTGCGCTGCTCGATAATCGATTCGACCAGACGCTGGTAGCTGCGCTCGTCGACATAGGCGTCGAAATTCAGAATGCCGTCGCGGAGCAGGCGGGCGATGGCGTTCGCGTGCACCAGGAAAGCGCCCAAGTTATGGCAAATGTCGGCGGCCGAGTCGGCGACGCCGTCCAAACCGCCTTGTCGGGCCAGGTCGTCATGCATCTGTTCCAACAGGAGATGCTGCCGACTGAGGAAGCCGACCGCACGGTCTTCCTCGTCGGTGACCAGCGAGCAGATCGGGGTTGCCAGCTCGGAGACGGCGGCAAGACGCTCGCGCAGCATCTGCCGGCTCACCGCCACCCGCTCGGAGATGCGGTCGGCGAGCTTGCGAACCAGGCGGTCGAGTTCCGTCGCGTCCTGGGCGGCCATAACCATCAGCACCTGGCGTGACAGGTTGGCGAGCACGCCGTGCTCGCCGCTGCCGGCGATATGTCGACCAAACATCGCCAGGATCTCCAGGAAGGAGAGCTCCGCATCGCCTTTGGTCTTGGCGGTCTCGGCCTCGGCGGCAGCGCGGATGTCCGGGTCGCTGGCCAAGCTGTCCGCACCGAGGCGGACTTCCCGCATCACCAGGGGGTCGAGATAGCCGCCAAGCGTGAAGCGACGGTCCGCCAGCCGATCGAAGAGCGCGCGGTCATGGGCTTCGATGGCGCACCACTCCGGCAGATTGACGAAATCCATCACCAGGTCGCCGGATCCGCCGCCGCCGGCCCAGTTGCTGACCAAGGCCTCGTAGGAAGTGCCGCGTTCGCGAGACTGGCGACAGCGGACGGTCCGCAGCAGGGGCGCGCGAAAGCCCACATGGATGCCGCGATCCTCGAAGGATTTGTAAGGCGCGCGCATTTGCTTTATCCGCCTTCCATCCCGGGACGCCACGGGTCGACAATGGTGCGGAATGGTCCCGGTCACTGGGCAAAAGACTAGTCTTAAAGGAATAAATGAACGCTTAAGGCTAAAGCCGCCCGATGGCGAATGGCGCCCGACCGTCGCGTGGAAGTTCGGCCGGTTTCCATTGGCAGGGCCGGGTCGCGCCCGCATTCGGGCAGCGAATTGTCGTAGAGCGCGATATTGTCGCGGCCGAGTAGCGCCATGGTGAAGCAGACGGCGCTCGCCGCGATGCCGCCGCCGCTCAGTACGCCTGCGTCGTCGAGATTCGCTTCGAGCCAATCGGTCTCGACCAGGTATTTGGGATGCGCTAGGTCGTGGCCATCTGGTTTATGGTCTTCCCCCGAGTTGAGCCAGTCGCCGAGCGCCTTGCATGGGCACGCCAACAGCCTATGTGCTAAGCTATCCGGCGGGCGCAGGACAGCCATGCGCCCGGTTCGCTGGCGAAAATCGCGCCAGGCACTGTAAAATGGATTGCGGGCTGGCGTATGTGGTGTTGCGGCCATTCAATCCCGCATACGGGCCAGTCAAATCGTAACGGACGGTTCGAGACCAGAACATGGCAGAACGGCGGCATTTCCTGCTCAGATTTTTGTTGCTGATTGTCGTTCCGGCTTTGGCGCTCGGCGTCGGCGCCTATATCTACACGGCGACCGGCCGTTACGTGTCCACCGAGAACGCCTATGTGAAGTCCCACAAGGTGGCGGTCAGCCCGGACATCTCGGGCCGCGTGACCCATGTCGGGGTCGACGACAATCAGGCAGTGCGCGCCGGCCAGCAGCTTTTCCAGATCGATCCCGGCCCGCATCGCATTGCACTCGCCGAGGCCGAGGCCGAGTTGGCCGATGTGCGCCGGCGGATCGATGGCCTCCGTTCCGACTATCGCCAGGCGCAGGCCGAGCTCAAGGACGCCGAGGCGCAGCTCAAATTCATGCAACAGCAGGTCAACCGCTACCGCGGCCTGCACAAGAAACGCATCGCCACCGCGACCAAGCTGGAAGAGGTGGTGCGCGACCGCGCCACCGCCTATGAGCGGGTGGTCGGAATCAAGGAGCGCATGACCAAGGTGCTGGTCGGCCTCGGCGGCCGCCCGGATACGCCGGTCGAGGAACATCCCTGGTTCCTTCGGGCCAAAGCGATGAAGTCGCGAGCGGCGCTCAACCTCGGCTATACGCTGGTCATCGCGCCGATCGACGGCGTCGTGTCCAACATGAAGCTGGAAGAGGGCGAGTATGTCGAGGAGGGCTCGCCGGTATTCATCATCATCGAGCAGGACCGCCCCTGGGTCGAGGCCAATCTGAAGGAGACCCAGCTGACCCATGTGATTCCCGGCCAGGAGGCGACTTTCGTCGTCGACGCCTATCCGGATATCACTTGGCGCGCGGTGGTGGAGAGCATCAGCCCGGCGACCGGTGCCGAATTCTCGATCCTGCCGCCGCAGAACGCGTCCGGCAACTGGGTCAAGGTGGTGCAGCGGATTCCGGTCCGCCTGCTGATCCAGGACAACCAGAACGCGCCGCCGCTGCGCGCCGGCATGACGGCGACGGTCAGCATCGACACCAAGCGGCAACGCGACCTGCTGACGCTGTATAACTCGGCCCGCGCCGTCGTTCGCGACGAGTGACGCTGCGCCGCCCTGCCGGCGCTGCTAAACTGGCCGCCATGGCGGCGGCAAATCCCGACAAGACTTCATACGGCGAACCGGTGCTGGCGCTTGCCGAGGTCGAGCTCTATGAGCGCGATGTCGAATTCCGCATGCCCTTCCGCTTCGGCGCGGTGACCCTGACCGGGGCGCCGCAAGCCTTCGCGCGGGTTCGGGTCCGTCTGGCGGACGGCCGAGAGGGCTGGGGCATGGCGGCCGAGGTGCTCGCGCCGAAATGGTTCGACAAGGACCCGGCGCTCAGCAACGAAGCCAATTTCGATCAGCTCCGCCGGGCGCTCGGGCTCGCCGTCCGCCTCTACCGCGACGCCGGCCCGGCCACGGCGTTCGGCCTCTACGCCGCGACCTATCAGGCGCAGATCGAGCAGGGCGCGGCCCGCGGTCTCAACCCGCTGGTCGCCTGCTTTGGCCCGGCGCTACTCGACCGGGCGATCCTCGACGCGCTCTGCCGGTTGCACGAGATGCCGTTTGCCGCGGCGGTCGCCGCCAATCTGCTTGGCATCGCCGCCGGCCCGCTGACGCCCGATCTGGCGGGCTTCGACCTCGCCGCCTTCCTGGCCGCGCTGGCGCCGGCGCCGCGCATCGCGGCGCGCCATACCGTCGGCCTGGTCGATCCGATCGAGGCCAACCCGGATCCGGTCGGCGACGGCCTGCCGGAGACCCTGGCCGAGGTGATCGCGGCCTACGGCAACCGCTATTTCAAGATCAAGGTCGGCGGCGACCCGGAAGCCGACCTGGCGCGGCTGACCGAGATCGCGGCCGTCCTCGACGGCGCCGGCCGGGCCTATCACGTGACCCTGGACGGCAACGAGCAGTATCAAGACGTCGCCGGCGTGGCCGAGTTGTGGCGCGCGATCGCGGCCGAGCCGCGGCTCGCCCGGTTCCGCCAATCCGTCCTGATGATCGAACAGCCGATCGCGCGGGCCGCCGCGCTCGACGCCAACATCGCCGCGTTGGGTGACGCGCCCCCGGTGATCATCGACGAATCCGACGCTACCCTGGACACCTTCCCACGTGCCCGGGATCTCGGCTATTCCGGCGTCTCGTCGAAATCCTGCAAGGGGCTCTACAAGTCGATCCTGAACGCCGCGCGCTGCGCCGCCTGGAACAGGGCGGCCGGGAACACGCGCTATTTCATGTCCGGCGAGGACCTGACCACCCAGGCCGGCGTCGCCGTGCAGCAGGACCTGGTGCTCGCCGCCCTGATCGGCATCGGCCATGTGGAGCGCAACGGCCATCATTATGTCGACGGCATGCGGGGCGTCGCGGCGGCCGAGGAGGCGGCCTTCCTCGCCGCCCACCCGGACCTCTATCATTACGCCGGCGATACCGTGCGGCTGACCATCCGGGACGGCGCCATCGCGCTCGGCTCGGTCAATGCCGTACCGGGCTTCGCCGTCGGCGCCGAGCCCGATTGGCGCGCCATGCGGCCGATGGACAATACCAAATAGGACAGGGAAGGCAGATGAACCAGATCGTCTATCGCGACTACGACCAAGAGGGCCTCGACCGGCAATACAATGCCCGCGCGGCGTCGCGCGCGACCGAGGGCTATCTCGCCTGGGGCACCGAGGCGAGCGTCGGCGCCCGCGAATCCCTGCCGGCGACCCTGAACGTCGCCTACGGGCCGAGCGAGGCGGAGGTCCTCGACATCTTCGGGCCGGAGCCGTCCGCGCCGCCGGGGCCGGTGCAGTTGTTCATCCATGGCGGCTATTGGCGGGCCTTCCACAAGGACGACTTCAGCTATGTCGCCGAGCCGATCGTCGCCGCCGGCGGCGTCTCGGTGGTGGTCAACTATGCCCTGATGCCGGGGGTCACCATGGACGAGCTGGTGCGCCAGTGCCGCGCCGCGCTCGCCTGGACCTACCAGAACATCGGCGCCCATGGCGGCGACCCGGACCGGGTCTGCATCTCCGGTCATTCCGCCGGCGGCCATCTGGTGGCGATGATGCTGGCGACTGATTGGGAAGCCGATTTCGGCCTGCCGGCGAACGTCATCAAGGGCGCGGTGGCGATCAGCGGCCTGTTTGACCTGACGCCGATCCAACTCTCGTACCTGAACGAAGATCTGAAGATGGACGCGGAGACGGCGCGGCGCATGAGCCCGGTCAACTGCGTGGCCGATCCGCCGCCCGGCGGCCTGCCGCCGATCATGTTGACCTATGGCGGCCTCGAGAGCGAGGAGTTCGCCCGCCAGACCGCGGTCTATGCGGAGACGCTGCGCAACCGCGGCCATTCTTGCGAGATCGAGCCGATCCTCGGCCACCACCATATGAGCGTCGTCACCTCGCTCTACGAGGCCGACAGCCGGCTGACCCAGATGACCATGGAGCAGATGGGGCTGCTCTGAGAGGAAAAAGGGGTCAGGACCCTTCTTTCGGACTGTAACCTGATGAAAAATTTGAGAAAAAAGGGGTCCTGACCCCTTTTTCCTGCACGGAGGGAGCGGAGATGGATATCAGTGGGGCGATGGCGGACATCCTGCCTGCGGACGGTACGGCCGGGACGCTGGTCGCGCGTGTCGAGTTGCCGGATGGACCGGCTGTCGCGGCGGTGCGCGCCGACGGCCTGTTCGACATCTCGGCCGCGGCGCCGACGGTCGCGCATCTGCTGGCGGCGCCGGCGCCGGCCCGCCTGGTCGCCGAAGCCGACGGCACGGGCCTCGGCAGCCTGGAGGAGATCGCCGCCAACAGCGTCGCCAGCGCGGCCGATCCGGCCCGGCCGCGCCTGCTGGCGCCCGCCGACCTGCAGGCGGTCAAGGCCTGCGGCGTCACCTTCGCTAAGAGCATGCTGGAGCGGCTGATCGAGGAGCGTGCCAAGGGCGACGCGGCCGCGGCCGACGCGCTCCGCGGCGAACTGACGGCGGCCATCGGCGCCGACCTTGGCCGGGTCCGGCCCGGCTCGGACCAGGCCGCGGCGCTGAAGGAAACCCTGCAGGCAAAGGATCTCTGGTCCCAATATCTCGAGGTCGGCCTCGGCCCGGATGCGGAGATTTTCACCAAATGCCAGCCGATGGCCGCGGTCGGCCCAGGCGCCGAGGTTGGTATCCACCCGGCCTCGACCTGGAACAACCCGGAGCCGGAGGTGGTGCTGGTGGCCGACCCGCGCGGCACCGTGGTCGGCGCGACGCTCGGCAACGACGTCAACCTGCGCGATGTTGAGGGGCGGAGCGCGCTGCTGCTCGGCCGCGCCAAGGACAACAACGCCTCCACGGCGCTCGGGCCATTCATCCGGCTGTTCGACGCGAGCTTCGGCATCGACGACCTGCGCCGCGCCGAGGTTCGCCTGCGGGTCGCCGGCGACGACGGCTTCGAACTGGCCGAGGTCAGCTCGCTTCGCCAGATCAGCCGCGACCTGCTCGACCTCGCCGAACAGGCCTTCGACTGCCACCAGTACCCGGACGGCCTGTTCCTGTTCACCGGCACCATGTTCGCGCCCGTCCAGGACCGCGGCGCGCCCGGCACCGGCTTCACCCACAAGCCGGGCGACCTGGTCGAGATCCGCACCGAAAGCCTCGGCGCCCTGGTCAACCGCGTCACCGGCGCCGATGCAGCGCCGCCCTGGGAGTTCGGCGCCGCGGCCCTGATGGCCAATCTGGCGGGGCGTGGGTTGATCTGAGGGTGCCGCGCTCGGCCGGCTCCGGCCCTGGGGGCCGGTCGCGTCGGCCGGCGGCAGGAATGAAGGGTTCCGATGGCGAAGTTCACGGCTGCCGAATGGAAGACGATCCGCGCCAGGCTGAATGCCGATCCGGGGCGCTACGGCCTGCCGACGCGGGTCTACGGCTCGGTGGTCCTGGCCTCTGCCAATGTTCGAAAGCTCGGCGCCGTCGCCAAGCGGGACGCCGACACCTGGCAGTTCTTCGCCGACGTCTTCCGCCATTTCGATCTGCTCGCCGTCCAGGAGGTGCTGGACGACATGGCCGGGCTACGCCACTTGAAGCGGCTGATGGGCGACGATTTCGGCATGGTCGTCTCCGACACCACCGGCGCCTTTCCCAACGAGGACGGGCTGGATGAGCGGCTGGCGTTCATTTTCAACTGGACGGTTGTCAATCGGAAGGAATTGGTGACCGACGTGACCTACGACCGGTCCAAGGTCGTCGAGATCATCGCCGAGAACAGCGAGGCGATGAACGAGGCCGTGGCGGCGGCCAAAGCGGATAAGAAATACCTGAAAAAGATGAAGGCCTACGAGGAGAAGCTCCGCATCTTCGAGGCCGAGGGCGGGCGCAAGCCGAAGGAGCCTTCGCCGCTGATCAAGATGCCCGTCTTCGTCTCGTTCATCCGCACGCCGTTCGGGGTGATGTTCGAGACCTACGGCCATCCCGGCGCCGAGCGCTACACCTTCATGGCGATCAACGCCCATCTCTATTTCGGCGACTTCATCAGCGACCGGCACCAGGAAATCGATGCGCTGCTCGACTGGATCATGGGCCGGGTGCTGGAGGGCGACGACAACGATTCCCTGAACATCGTGCTGCTCGGCGACCTGAACCTCGACTACAACAAGCCGGAAGCCGACAGGAAGCGGATCCGGGCGAAGATCAAGCAGCAGAACAAGGTCGGCGGCAAGGACGTCAATCTGTACTTCCCGTTCCTCGATCCGCATCCCAAACGGCCGGACCAACAGATCATGGGCCGGGACGGCCGGGTCTTGCGGACCAATGCCCGGCTCAGCGAAACCTACGACCAGATCGGCATCTTCTCGCGCGACCAGCGGCTGCAGAAGCTGCGCAACGCGGACGCGGGGCTGGCGCCGCGGGGGCCGGATTTCGGCGTCTTCGATTTCGTCAACCTGTTCAGCGAAGCGCTGCACGGCAAGGCCTACGAGAAATTGGACAAAGCGCAGAAGGAAGCCTTCGTCGCCCGGTTCGAGCACAAAGTCAGCGATCACATGCCGCTCTGGCTGCGTCTGCCCCTGCCCGATGTCGAGGTGGGCCGGCATGTCGCTGCGCCGTGACGGGATGGTGTGCGGCCGGGCTTCCTCTCGAAGAGCAGGCGCACCAAGGCCGGCAATCCGGAACGTCCCTATCCGGTTGAAGCAGGGCGTTTCCGGGATGAGACGCTCGCACCCGGCGGGCAAGCCGATCGCGCCCGAAAAGCAGGCCACGATATAGACAGACCGGTCTGTCTATATTTTCTCGATTCGGCTCCCATTTGACGCCGAGCCACCTGCGGCGCCCGCTCCGCAACTATGGTCGATCCGCCGGGAGCGGCCACCTGCCTTAACCGGATAGGGACAATCCGGAAACCTCAATCCTCGTCGAACTCGGCGTCGTCCAGGGTGGAGAAGCGGACCGGCAGGATCTCTTCGATGCGGGTGCGACCCTCGGCGGATTTCTCGACCAGCATCAGCTGCTGGCTGTCGGCGAGGCCGGCCGGGATCACCATGCGGCCGCCCGGGCCGAGCTGGCCGAGCAGCGCCGGCGGCACCAGGTCCGGCGCCGCGGTGACGATGATCTTGTCGAACGGCGCCTTCGCCGGCAGGCCGTGATTGCCGTCGGCGACGATCACCTCGACATTGCCGCAGTCGAGCCGCTGCAGGCGCTGGATCGCCTGTTCGGCCAGGTCCTCGTTCAGCTCGATGGTGAACACCCGTTTGGCCAGGGCGCTCAGCAGGGCGGCCTGATAGCCGAGCCCGGTGCCGACCTCCAGCACCACGTCGTCCGGGCCGACCTCCAGCAGGTCGGTCATCAGCGCGACGATGAAGGGCTGCGAGATAGTCTTGCCGTGGCCGATCGGCAGCGGCGTGTTGAGATAGGCGTAGGCCTTCAACTCGAGCGGCACGAACTCATGGCGCGGCAACTGGCCGATCGCCCGCATCACCCGTTTGTCGATCGCGTCTCTGCCGGTCTGCTCGCTGGTCTGCGACGTGCTGAGCGCGATCTCCCGCACCATGATGTCGCGCAACGCGGAGAATTCGACCTCACCCATGCCGAGCCACCCGTAATCAACATCGCCCGAGCCGCGCCCCGGCGCGCGGTATGCCATTCTACGCCAATTGGCGCGGCATCCGAAGCGTTGCTTTGCGTTGTGCCGTCCCCGTCAGGCCGGGTCCGGCGCGTAGCGGAAGCGGAAGGCGTCCTGCTCGCGCAGCACATGGCCGACCGAGGGCGAGGGGAAGTGGGCGGTCAGCACCAGGGTATCGGTCTCGCAATGGCGCTCCAGCATCTCGCGCCGGGTCCGGCGCGACAATTCGGCATCGAAGCAGGAGGCGACGTTCCAGCCGGGCTCGGCGCATTGCACCGGGCTGATCAAGGTGTCGCCCCACATCACCGCGTCGGCGCCGTTGGACGACAGCCGGACCGCGATATGGCCGGGTGTATGGCCCGGCGCCGGCTCCAGCCAGGCCTGGTCGTCGATCGCATGGTCGGTCTCGACCAGCACCGCCTGGCCGGCCTCGATCACCGGCAGCACGCTGTCGTCGATGGCGCCGTCGCTGAAGTTGGGCTTCTTCTTGTTCTTCTCCGCCCAGAACTCCCACTCCTTGCGGGCGAAGACATAGCGCGCATTGGCGAAGGTCGGCACCCAGCGGCCGTCGATCAGCCGGGTGTTCCAGCCGACATGGTCCGGGTGCAGATGGGTACACATGACGATGTCGATGTCGTCCGGGGTCAGGCCGTGCGCCGCCAGCTCGTCCAGGTAGCGGTTGTTGGCGCACTGGTTCCATTGCTCGACATAGGCCCGTTCCTTGTCGTTGCCGACGCAGGTGTCGATCAGGATGTTGTGGCGCGGCGTCCGGATCAGGTAGCTCTGCATGGTCAGCACCATGCGGCCGGTGCCGGGCTCCAGCGCGTCCGGCTCCAGCCAATCGCGATAGGGATCCAGCCGTTCCGGCAGCGCATCCGGTATCATGTGATGCATCAGGAACAGCGGCTGCTCGCTCTCGACCACCCGATGCACGGCGATATCGCCGATCTGCCTGCCCCTCAATTCCGCCTCCTCCCGATCCGGGTTTCGCGCTCGCGTCGAGCGGCGCGTTAACGGTATCTTTACTAAAGTCTAACGAAAATTAACCGGATTGCGACCGTGCCGACGGGCGGCGCGGTCGGGCCCCGGGAGACAGCCGATGAGCGTGAGATATCTTACCGGTCTCGTGGTGGCGATTGGCGTCTTGGCGGGGACCGCGACCGCCGCGGACGATGCCACGCGCGGCCCAGGCTCGACTTCGTCGCCGGATAATCTCGGCAAGCTCTACCAGGAACTGCGGCAGCTCGAATCCTCGGCCGCCGAGCGGCGCAGCAGCCTGGTCACCCTGCGCCGCGACCTCGAGAGCATGAAGGCGTCGCTCGACCAGATGAGCGAAGGCATCGATCCGGTGGCGCCGCCGGCGGATTACATCAACGAGCTGCGCCGCCGCTCGCCGACACCCGAGTCGCATCCCGAATCCAGGCCGGCGGCGCCGGCGCCGGCGCTGGCCGCCACCGAATCGGGATCGATGATCGGCGAGATGCGTCGGCAGATGGCGCCGACAGCCGCGCCGAAACGGCCGACGGCGCCCAAGGCACCGGCCGCCCCGGCGGCCGAGAAACCGCGCGCCGCGGCGCCGACCCGGATCTCGCGCGCGCCGTCGTCGTCGCCCGAGAAGCCGGCGGTTCAGCCGGCGGCAAAGCCGAGCGGCGCCTCCATCAGGGTGCAGCTCGCGTCCTATCGAAGCCGCGACAACGCGGAACGGGGCTGGGCCGACCTGAAGAAGAGCTATCCGGACCTGCTCGGTGATTTGCAGCCGGAATACGTCCAGGTCGATATCCCGGACAAGGGCCGCTTCCAGCGCCTGATCGTGCGTGCGCCGGTCGCGCGCAACCTCTGTCCCCAGCTCAAGGTGCGCGGTGCCTATTGCATCAAGGCGCGCTGACGCGGCCGTGACAATTTGACAGAATGGCTCCCGGGACAACCGGGAGGACGCGATGACCGAGCTTGGGGTGAACCAGGCGCTGATCGGCAAAGCCGGTTCGCGCGCCGAGCTGATGACGCCGGCGCTGCTGATCGATATCGAGGCCTGCCGGCGCAACATCCGGGCAATGGCCGATTTCGCCCGCGCCCATGGCGTGGCGCTCCGCCCCCATGCCAAGACCCATAAGTCGGTGCGGATCGCGCGCGAGCAGGTCGATGCCGGGGCGGCCGGCATCTGCGTCGTCACCGTCGGCGAGGCGGAGGCGATGGCGGCGGGCGGCATCCCCGGCGTGCTGATCACCTCGCCGGTGGTGACGCCGGCCAAGATCGACCGGCTGATGGCACTGAATGCGAAGGCCGAGGGCCTCTCAGTGGTGGCCGACAACCCGGATAATGTCGACGCCCTAGCCTCGGCCTCGGCCGCGGCCGGCCGGCCGCTCACCGTGCTGGTCGACCTCGACATGGGCAAGCACCGGACCGGCGTGCCGGGCCCGGACGCCGGCGTCGCGCTGGCTCGGCGGATCGGCCGGGCCAACGCGCTCGACTTCGGCGGCGTCCAGGCCTATGCCGGCCATCTGCAGCATATCGACGACTATGCGGAGCGCCGCGACGGCGCCATGCTCCATGCCGAGCCGGTCGCCGAGCTGGCGGCCAAGCTGGACGCGGCCGGGCTGGCGCCGCCGGTGGTAACCGGCGCCGGTACCGGCAGCCATGACATCGACGCCGCCGGCGGCGTCTTCAACGAGCTGCAGACCGGCTCCTACATCTTCAACGACGTGCAATACGCCTCGGTGGCGCTGCGCGCCGACGGCCCGCGGCCATTCGAATCGGCACTGTTCGTGCAGGTCGCGGTGGTCAGCAACAACACCCCCGGCCAGGTCACCACCGACGGCGGGCTGAAGCGCTTCGCCACCGACGGGCCGTTGCCCGAGGTGGTGCGGGGCGCGCCGCCCGGCACTCGGTACCGCTTCATGGGCGACGAGCACGGCGCGCTGCTGTTCGCCGCGCCGGACGGCACCCTGCCGCTCGGCGCCAAGGTCGAATGCCTGACGCCCCACTGCGACCCGACCGTCAACCTCTACGACCACTACCACATCGTCAAGGGCGACCGGCTGGTCGACATCTGGCCGGTGGATGGCCGTGGCGCGGTTTGAGGGTTTTCGCGATGGCCATCCTTCGAGACGCGGTCCTGCGGACCGCTCCTCAGGATGAGATTTGTGCTTGAAACATATAACATTCTCATGCTGAGGAGGCCCAAAGGGCCGTCTCGAAGCATGGCGGCGCTCGTAACGATCGCCGTTACGCCGCCGCGCGGGCCAGGGCGCGTTCGCGGTAGAAGATGAAGACGCCGGCGCCGACGATGATCAGCGCGCCGGTGATGGTCCAGCGGTCGGGGAAATCGCCGAACACCAGATAGCCAGCCAGCGTCGCCCAGACGAGCTGCGTATAGGTCAGCGGCGCCAGCGCCGAGGCGGGCGCGAGCTCGAACGCCTTGATCAGGGCGAAGTGGCCGAGGCCGCCCAAGAGGCCGGTGCCGGACAGCAGGATCCAGGCGGTGAGGTCCGGCGTCACCCAGTAGAACGGCACCGCCGCCGTCGACACCACGGCACCGGCCAGCGCGGTGTAGAACAGCGTCGCGTAGGGATCTTCTGTGTGCGACAGCATGCGCGTGAAGATCTGATAGAGGGCGTACAGCACCGCGGTCACCAGCGGATAGACCACCGCCCAGTGCATGACGCCGGCGCCGGGGCGGAGGATCACCAGCATGCCGCAGAAGCCGACCGCCACGGCCGCCCAACGCCGGGTGCCGACCTGTTCCTTCAACAGCGGGATCGCCAGCACGGTCAGCAACAACGGCGAGACGAAGGCGATCGCCGAGGCGTCGGCGAGCGGCAGGTAGCGCAGGCCGGTGAAGAAGGTGATGGTGGCGACGATCATCAGCCCGGCGCGCGCCAACTGCAGCCCGAGCCGGCGCGTGCGCACCAGCCGGCTGCCCATGCGCGGGCCGAGCAGCGTCAGCATCACCAGGATGTGGAAGATATAGCGTGCCCAGACCACCTCGACGACCGGATAGGTCACCACCAGATGCTTCGACAGGGTGTCGAGGCCGACCAGGCAGAGCCCGCTCAGCATGATCAACAGGATGCCACGGCTGACATCGGCCGGTTCGGCGACGGGTGGCGTGGCGGTCGACATGGAAGGACGCGGCTTTCGGCCAAGGATGGGCGGGCAACGCCCCGCCCGCCATCATCCCACCGGCCCCGAAAGCGGGCAAGTCGCGGCGGGGCTGTCCTAAAGGTTGTAGAACAAGGACTCCGATCCTTGCGGCAAGGGAATTGCGATATCCGTGGCCGGCTGGCAAACTGCGGCCCATGCAAGTGATCTATAGTTCCGCGCATGAGCGCCATGCGCCCGAGGCGTTCATCTCTGCCGGTCATGTCCGGCCGAATCCCGAGGTCGCCGAGCGCGCGGCACGCCTGCTCGCCGCGGTCGGCGGCCACGATATCCTGCCGCCGGACGCCTTCGGCATCGGCCCGTTGACCCGGGTGCACACGGACGACTATCTCGACTTCCTCACCCATGCCTACGATCTCTGGCAAAAGGTGGCCGGCGCCAGCGAGGAGGTGGTGCCGAACGCCCATCCCGGCCGCCATATGCACACCCGGCCGCACCACATCGTCGGTCTTGCCGGCTACCATATGGCGGATACCGCCTGTCCGATCGGTGCCGGCACCTGGGAGGCGGCGAGCACTTCGGCCGATGTGGCGCTGACCGCGGCCGCCCGGGTGCTCGACGGCCAGCGTGTCGCCTATGCGCTCTGCCGCCCGCCCGGCCACCACGCCTTCGCCGACCTGGCCGGCGGCTTCTGCTTCCTGAACAACGTCGCCATCGCGGCCCAGCATTGCCGACAGAACGGCGCCGAGCGGGTGGCGATCGTGGACATCGACGTGCATCACGGCAACGGCACCCAGGGCATCTTCTATGAGCGCGCCGACGTGATGTTCGTCTCTGTCCATGCCGATCCGATCTCGTTCTATCCGTGGTACGCGGGCTATGCGGAGGAGCGTGGCGCCAATTCGGGCCAGGGCTACAATCTCAACCTGCCGCTGACCCGCGGCAGCGGCGATCCGCAGTTCCTGGCGGCGGTCGAGGAGGGGCTGGCGGCGATCCGGCGCTATGTGCCGGATCTGGTGCTGATCTCGCTCGGCTTCGACGCCCAGGAGAACGATCCGCTCGGCATCCTGAAGGTGACGACCGACGGCTTTGCCCAGGCGGCGGCGCTGATCGCGGCACTCGACCGGCCGACGGTGCTGGTGCAGGAGGGCGGCTATCTCTGTGACGAGCTCGGTGCCAATCTGGCCGCGTTCCTTAACGGTTTCGAAAACGCCGCCTAGCAAGTTTGCGCCGGGCGAAGCATCCGGATAACGAGTCGCCAGGCATGAAACCGATGGGCAAATCTTCCGAGCCGGTGATCGACACGACGCTCGCGGAACAGGTGGTCGACGCGGCGATCCGCCGCTATTTCGAACGCTGCCGCGAACGCCTGCCCGGCTTCGTTGCGCGCCATTACGGTCTCGTCGGATCGATGCGCCTCAATCGGCACGCCTTCGGCCTCGACCTGTTGCGTGCGCCGATCAACGTCATGCTGGTGATCCCGACGGTACTGCTGATGCTGTTGGCCGGCTTGCTGATCGCGATCGGGCTGCGCCGGTTCGGGCTCTGGCTCGGCGACCGCAACCTGTTCCTGCAGACCGCCGTCGCGCGCGAGATCGAATGGCTGATCCATACCGAGCTGCTGCGGCTGCCGATCCGCCAGCGCGGCCGGGAATCCGACAACGACGCCCTGGCCGACGAGATCCTGGCCGACCCGCGGGTCGACCGGGTGGTGCAGGGCGCGCTGGCGAAGACCGGTGGGCGCAGCCTGGACGATACCGGGCAGCGCCGGCTGAAACAGGCGATGGCGGTCTATACCGGCAGCCGGGCGGCCAGCGCCGACATCACCAACATGATGGTGGCGATGGGCGCCGGCGCCTTGCTGACCAAGCAGATGACGCTCGGCGCGCTGTCGCTCGGACCGATCGTCGCCGGGCTGGCGGCCCATGAGATGGCGGTCGCTAGATTCCCGCTCGGCCGGACGCTCGGCGGCATCTGGTACGGCTGGTTCCCGGCCGACCCCTCGACCGAGCTGATCGCGGCGGCAACCGCCGGCGTGGTCCTGGCGGCCGCCTGCATCGCCGCCTTCTCGGGCTTCGTCACCGACCCGGTGCAGCGCCTGTTCGGCCTGCACCGGCGGCGCCTGGGACGCATGCTCGACAGCCTGGAGCGCGGCTTCCTCGGCGACCTGAACGGCCGCTTCAAGGTGCGCGACCACTACGTCTCGCGGCTCGGCGACCTGGCCGACGTGGCTGCGGCGGCGCTGCGGCATCTCGGCTGAGCCGGGTGGGATAGTCCGGCGCATGGAGGAAGTCGACGCCCAGATGTCCTACCTCGCCGACGCCCTGGCGCATCTCTACGATGCCGTCGGGGCGGCGCTTCCGGGCATCCTCGCCGGCTTGGTCATCATCGTCGGCTTCTTTCTGCTGGCGTTGGCGTTCCGCGTCCTGTTCCGCCAACTGGCGAAGCGCGTCGACCAGGACCGCCGCCCGCTGCTGGCGCTGGCCAGCGAGACGGTCCGCTATGCGGTGATCGCGGTCGGCCTGGTGACCGGGCTCGGCACCATGGGGGTCGACGTCTCGGCGCTGGTTGCCGGTCTCGGCCTGGCCGGCTTCGGCCTCGGCTTCGCGCTGCGCGACGCGCTCTCCAACCTGCTGGCCGGCGTCCTGATCCTGCTCTACCGGCCGTTCGGCTATGGCGACGCCATCACCACCGGCGGCAACGCCGGCACCGTGGTCGCGATCAACTTCCGCTACACCGAGCTGCGCGCCGAGGACGGCGACGCCATTTTGGTGCCGAACGGCTCCATGCTGTCGAACAGTGTCCGCGTGCAGCGGACGGCCCCGGATCCCGACGCAATAATCGACTCCGAGTCGAATTAGGACTAAAGTCTTAAATCGACTCGGAGTCGATTTATTCGCCGTTACATGTGATGGCTGAACCGGCCGTGGCGCGCGTCCTTCATCAGGCTGCGGAACGTGTCACCGCCGACATGCACTAGGCTGGTATGGTCGCCACCCTCGAAATAGACCTCCGACAGACCGTCCAGGCTGTCGTCGAGCACCACCGCCAGCCCATAGGCCGCGCCGATCGGCGGCACGGCGCCGAGGTCGCAGTCGTCGAACAGCCGGGCGATCTCCGCTTCCGAGGCCATGCCGAGATCGTTTCCGGTCAAATCCTGCAGGGCGCCGAGCTCGACGCGATGCGAAGTCGGCACGACGGCGAGCAGGTACTCCTCGCCGTCCTGGATCACCACCGATTTCACCATGCGCTCGCCGGAGATATGCGCGGCCTGCGCCGATTCGCTGCTGGTCGCGGTTCGGGGATGGGACACCACGTCGTAATCCACCCCTTGGCTGTCGAGATATTGCTTCACGCGGTTTGCGATTGTCATCGTACCCTCCCTTGAATTTGCCGCCGCAATGCGAAGGGGCGCGCGTACAATGAATTATGCGTTTCCGAACGGGATGGCCGTCATTGATCCAGCGCAAATCGCCGGTGGGGGTCAGTTTTCGCCCTTCGCCTCGCGAATCAGGCGGTGCACCTCGGCGGGGCGGAGCGGCACGCGGTTGACGTTGGCGCCGAGGCCGGCCAAGGCATCGGCGACGGCATTGGCGAGTGCAGGCACGGCGCCGATCACGCCGCCTTCGCCGACCCCCTTGAAGCCGCCGACCGCGTCGATGGTCGGCGATTCGATGTGGTCGATCTCGAAGTCGGGCAGGTCGAGCGCGGTCGGCAGCAGGTAGTCGAGCAGGTTGGCGTTCAGCAGCTGTCCCTCGTCGTCATAGACCAGCTCCTCCATCAGCGCTTCGCCCAGGCCCTGCGCCGTGCCGCCATGGATCTGGCCGTTGACGATCATCGGGTTGATCACCCGGCCGCAGTCATGCACCACGACGTAGCGCTCAACTTGCACGCGGCCGTCGCGCGGGTCGACCGCGACCTCGGCGATATGCACCGCGTTGGCCATGGTGGCGAGCGGCGGGTCGTAAAAGTCGTTCGCCTCCAGGCCGTAGTCCTCGCCTTCGGGCAGGGTCTGGGCGTTCATCGAATAGGCGGTCTCGGCGATGTCGCGGAAGCTGACGCGCATCTCGGAGACGCCGGCCACCCGGGCGTGGCCGTCGATGAGCTCGATATCCGAGGGGCTCGCCTCCAGAATCTCGCCGGCGATCCGGCGCATCTTGTCCGCCACCTTGGCCGAGGCGCGGATCGCCGCGCCGCCGCCGGTCACCGCGCTGCGGCTGGCGAAGGTGTTGGTGCCGTAGGGCGAGAGGCCGGTGTCGCCCTCGACGATGGTGACGTCGTCGATATCGGCGCCGAGCTCCTGCGCGACGATCTGGGCGAAGGTGGTAAGGTGGCCCTGGCCGCCATTGGCGTGGCTCAGATAGGCGGTGATCTTGCCGGTCGGCTCGACCCGGATCATGGCGCTGTCGAAGCCGGGGATGCGGCTCAAGCCGCGGGCGCGCCAGCCCGGCGCGCCGGCGCCGGAGATCTCGGTGAAACAGCAGAGGCCGATGCCGCGGTATCGGCCGTCGATCAGGCGGTCGGCCGGCTGCCGGGCGCGGAAGCCGTCATAGCCGACCATCTTGAGCGCCCGCTCCATCGATTCCAGATAGCTGCCGGTGTCGTAGCGGACGCCGACCACATTGACATAGGGCATCTCGTCGGCACGCACCGTGTTGCGCCGGCGGATCTCGGCCGGGTCGATGCCGAGGCGGCGGCCGATCCGGTCCATCATGCCCTCGATGGCCATGAAGCAGCTCGGCTGTGCGACGCCGCGATAGGCGCCGGACGGGCAGGTGTGGGTCGCGATCGAATAGCATGTGTAGGCGTAGTTGCGGATCCGGTAGGGGCCGACCAGCATGCGGGCGCCGCCAGTCGGCTCCAGGGTGCAGCCGAACGGATAGCTCGAATAGGCGCCGGCATTGGTCAGCAGTTCCAGGCGCACCGCCTGGATGATGCCGTCGCCGTCGACCGCGACCTCCAGGTCGTAGAGGTGGTCGCGGGCGTGGATGCTGGTCAGCAGCTCCTCGCGCCGGTCCTGAATCCATTTCACCGCCCGGCGGTACTTGATGGCCAGCGCGCAGGCGACGAATTCCTCCGGATAGACCTGGGCCTTGGTGCCGAAACCGCCGCCGACCTCGGGCACGATGACGCGGAGGCGCGATTCCGGGAAATCCAGATGCTTGGCGAGCGCCGTGCGCAGGATATGCGGCACCTGGGTCGAGGAATAGAAGGTGATCTGGTCGCCGACATGGTCGGGCAGGGCGAGGCAGCCCCTGGGCTCGATCGGCACGCCGGCGACGCGACCGGTGCGGAACTGCTCGCGCAGCACGATCCCGCCGGCGGTGAAGACCTCGTCGAAGCCGTCGGTCGCGAACTGGCCCTCGAACAGGATGTTATCGCCGAGGTCGTCATGCACCAGCGGCGCGCCCGCTTGGCGCGCCGCGACCATGTCGGCGGCGACCGGCAGCGGCTGGTAGTCGACCTCGACCAGTTCGATCGCGTCCTGGGCGATGTAGGCGCTCTCGGCCAGCACCACGGCGACCTGCTCGCCGACGAAGCGGACCCGGTCGCGGGCCAGCACCGGCCGCGAGGTGGTCTTGTAGCCGGGGAACTCGATCTCGGTCAGGATCGGCCGGCAGAGCGGTGCCAGGTCGTCGCCGGTCAGCACGTCGATGACGCCGGGCAGCGCCCGCGCCGCCGCCGCGTCGATGCCGAGGATCAGGGCATGGGCATGCGGGCTCATGACGAAGCCGAGATGGATCAGGTCGCGCGGCTCGGCCAGGTCGTCGACGAAGCGGCCGGCGCCGCGCAGCAGGTAGTCGTCCTCGCGGCGCAGCACGTCGCGGCCGATATAGGCGCGTTGCTCGCGATCCGGCATCAGGCGTGCTCCTCCGCCTCCGCCGCCGCGCTGAGCGCCTCGGCCGCCGCCGCGACCGCCTTGACGATGTTGGCGTAGCCGGTACAGCGGCAGATGTTGTTGGTCAGCGCCACGCGGATTTCGTCCTCGCTCGGATCCGGATTGCGGTGCAGGAATTCCTGCACGGTCATCAGGAAACCCGGCGTGCAATAGCCGCACTGCAGCGCATGGTGTTCGTGGAACGCCTGCTGGATCGGGTGCAGGGCATCGTCGTCGGCCAGGCCCTCCACGGTGGTGATCTCGGCGCCCTCTAGCGTGACCGTGAAATGCAGGCAACTCCGCGCGGTGCGGCCGTCGATCTGCACGGTGCAGGCGCCGCAGACGCCGTGCTCGCAGCCGATATGGGTGCCCTTCAAGCCGACCTCGTGGCGCAGGAAGTCGGCCAGCAGGTAGCGCGGCTCGACCGCGCGGCTGTACTCCTTGCCGTTCACCCGAAGGCGGACTTCGACCTTGTTCCCGGCCATCCCTCTTACCCCCTAGTGCGCTGCCCGCACGGCGCGCTCGACCAGATCCGCCAACAGGTGGCGGCGGTAGTCGACGTCGGCGTGAAGGTTGCCGACCGGATCGACGCTTGCCGCCGCCGCCGCGCCCGCGGCGCGCGACGCCTCGCCGTCGAACGGCTGGCCGGTGAGGATTTCCTCCGCCGCCGAGAGCCGCACCGCCGTCGCGCCGACGCCAAGGGCGGCTAGGCGCGCGTTGGTACAAACACCGTCCGCGGCGACTTCCAACTGCGCGGCGACGCCGACAAGCGCAAAACCATGCGCCCGGTTACCGGTCTCGACGAAGGCGGCGCGGGCGCCGACCGGGGCGCAGGGGAAATAGACCGCCTCCAGCATTTCGCCGGGCTCGATGCAGGTGGTCATCTCCGAAACGATGAAGTCCGCCGCGGCGACGCTGCGCCGCCCGTTGACCCCGTTGACCGCGAATTCCGCGTCCAGCGCCAAGGCGACCGCCGGCAGCTCGGCCAGCGGGTCGGCATGGGCGAGGCTGCCGCAGACGGTGCCACGGTTGCGGCTCGCCCGGCCGCCGACCAGCGGCAGCGCCTCGGCCAGCAATGGGCCGGCGTCGCGCACCATGTTAGAGTCCTCGACCACCCATTGCCGGGCCATGGCGCCGCAGGCGAGGCGGCCGTCCTCGGCGCGCAGGTAGTCGAGCTCGGCGCAGCGGTGCAGGCTGATCAGCACCTCGGGCTGCACCATGCGCATGTTCATCAGCGGCACCAGGCTCTGGCCGCCGGCCAGCAGGCGGGCGTCGTCGCCATGGCGAGCCAGCAGCGCCAGGGTCTCGTCCAGGCTGTCGGGCGCGTGATAGTCGAAAGGTGCCGGTTTCATTTGGCCCCCCTTGTGGACTCCCTTGGCACCGTTCAGCCGTAGGCCGGGGTCAGCGCGGCCGCGATGGCGGCCAGCGGCGCCGGGCTGATCAGCGCGCCGTCGTCGACGATCTGCTGGCCGTCGATCCAGATCGACTGCATGGTGACGATGGCGTCCGGGTGGTTCTCGCCGCCGCCCGGCTCCCACCACGGCAGGCCGAGCCCGACCGAGTCGCTGCCGACCACGCGCATGTCCTCGATGAACGAGCCGCCGGTTGAGCGCGCCGCCGGATGGATGCCGTGGGTGAAGTGGATGACATAGCCATATTCGCCGCCGCCGGCCCGCTTCAGTGCCCGGTCCATCACCCGGCGCTCGCCGCCGCCGCCCGTGAGCGCCCGGATCTTGCCGTCGATTTCCAGGCAGAGCGGCGTCGCCATGGTCGCGAAATACTCGTGGAACGCCGCGCCGACGGCGATCCGGCCCTTGACCGATTCCGGCTCCGGGAACATTGTGCAGGCGCCCGGCACCAGATACATGCCCGGCTTGTCGCCGCGCCGCGGCTTGACGAAGCCCGGCTCGGCCAGGATGAATTCGACGTCGGTGCCGAGCTCGTTGGTGACCCGCACCCGGCGGCCGACCGCCGCCCGGGTGATTTCGTCGAAGCCCTTATGGACCTCGTAATAGCGGTCGAGATCGACCTGGCCAAAGAGGCGGATCATGCCGCCGCCGCCGAGGTCGCCGCCGAGCAGGTAGCGCACCCGGCCGGCCTGCATGGTCTCGTCATGGACGTGGGAACCGGCGAGATAGGGGAAGGTGAGGTCGATCCAGACGTCCGAATTGGCCGCGGCACCGGCCAGCATCGGCGGCACATAGGGGTCGGCGAGCGCGCCCTGGAACGGCAGCCGCGGGATGGTCAGCACCGCCGCCTTGGCGCCGAGGCCCTGGGCCGCCTTCAGCACCGCCTCGACCGCCGCCATGTCGGTCGCGGTGTCGGCGGTGATCAGCACCGTCTCGCCGGCCCGGATCGCCGTGTAGTCGCGCACCACCACGTCCGCCGCATGGGCGAGCTCCGGTCCGATATGCAGGCTGGCGAGGGTCATTCGGCGGCCTCCCCCTTGCCGGCGTCGCCAAGCACGCGGTCGAGATGGCCGTTGATGTAGTGGTGGATCGGCTTCTCCAAGGTCGAGAAGCGGCCCGGCCGGTAGGCGCGGCTCGACATCGCCTGCTGCATGGATTCGACCATGGAGCGGTCTTCCTCCAGCACCAGCACCTGGTAGTCGCGGTAGACCTCCAGCGTCTCCTCGAAATCCGGCCGGTCGAAGAATTCCTCCGGGAACAGGTGGTAGATCAGCACGCGGCATCGACTTTCCGACAGCGGCCAGGCGACCATTGGCCGGACGCAGTCGATGCGCCCGAAGATCGTCAGGTTGGGCGGCAGGAAGCCGGTGCAGGCGAAGCTGATCGGCTCGTCTTCCAGCCACGGCATCTTGCCGAGCAGCGGCTCGGCTCCCGGCGTCGGTGGCCCGGCGTCGTAGAAGATGCTGATGCCGCCGTTCTTCTTCAGCGCGACCTTGTCGCTCTCCCAGGAGAACTTGGCGCCGAAGCTTTTCGCGTGCAGCACGCCGACATGGTAGAAGTCCATCAGGTTCTCGTGGAAGAACTTCCAGTTGCAGTCGAGCTCCAGCGTGATCTTGTTGCCGAGGCGGCAGTTCTCCATCTGCAGGAAGGCGAAGTCCTGCTCGAACTCGGCGACAAAGTGTTCGAGCGGCGGTGTCTCGGCATCGAAGCAGACGAACATGTTGCCGCGCCAGGTGTCGAAGCGCACCGGCGTCATCCGGCAGTCCGGGATCTCGAAGCCCTCGCTCTCCTTCATATAGGCGGCCCCGGTCAGCCGGCCGTCCAGGTCGTAGACCCAGCCGTGATAGGGGCATTTGAAGGACTTGGCGTTGCCCGCGCCCGCCGCCACCTCGACGCCGCGATGGGCGCACATGTTATAGAAGGCGCCGAGCTCGCCCTGGCGGTTGCGGGCGACGACGATCGGCTCGCCGGTGATGCGCAGCGTCATGTAGTCGCCGGGCTCGGATAGTTCCTCGACCCGGCCGACATAGAGCCAGTCGCGCATGAAGTAACTGTCGATCTCGCGCCGGTACAGCTCCGGCGCGGCGTACAGGTAGCCGGGCGCATGGTTCGCCTGGGTCAAGGCGCGCCGGGTCGCCGCCAAGTCCCGCCCGTCGGCCGCCGACCCCGATCGTCCGCCCTCGCTCATATCATCGCCTCCCCGAAACCGCCGCGAGCTGTTCGCAAGCTTAGCAGAACCCTGTCGGTGGCCGCCAATCCAGCAGTTTGGCGAAATTTCCATCCCACGACCGATAATCATTTGTTTACGAATATTAGAGTAGTCTTAATAACGTACGAATCAGGCGTTTCGTGCGTTTTGGAGGCGGTGGATGGCATCGGTGACGGCGACGGAGGCGCGCAGCAATTTCGCGCGCACCCTGGAACGCGCGCAACACGACAAGGAGATCGTGCTGATCGAGCGATGGGGCCGGCCGGTCGCCGCTCTGGTCCCGGTCGAGCGGCTGCGCGCGCTGGAGGAGTCCGATACGCAGTCCCGGGCCGAGGCCGCGTTGCGGCAGGCACATGATCGACTGGAATCGGCCGTCCGGGCGCGCACCCAGGACCTGTGGCGCGCCAACCGCCTGCTGCTGCAGGAGATTGCCGAACGCAAGCGCATCGAGGAGGCGCTGCGCTATTCGGAGACGCGGCTCGCCGGAATCCTGGACATCGCGCCGGAGGCCGTCATCGCCGTCGACGAAGACCAGAACATCCAGCTGTTCAACCAGGGTGCCGAGGAGATTTTCGGCTATGCCGCCGGCGAACTCGTCGGCCGGCCGCTCGACATCCTGCTTCCCGCCGAATTGAGATCGGTGCATCGACTGAAGGTCGAGGAATTCGCGGCGTCGCCGGACAGCAGCAGGATGATGAGCCAGCTCGGGATTCTCACGGGGCGGCGAAGGGACGGCACCGAGTTCCCCGCCGAGGCCTCGATCGCCAAGCTGGCGCTGGAGGGCGGGACGATCCTCACGGTCCTGCTGCGCGACGTCACCGAGCGCCGGGCGGCCGAGGCGGCGATGATCGCCGCCAAGGAGAAGGCGGAACTCGCCGATCGGGCGAAATCGGAATTCCTGGCCAATATCAGCCATGAGCTGCGCACCCCGCTGAACGCGATCATCGGCTTCTCGGAGATCATGCGGCGCGAGCTGCTGGGGCCGCTTGGCACACCGGATTATCGCGCCTATGCCGACGACATCACCGAATCGGGCCAACATCTGCTGCAATTGATCAATGATATTCTGGATTTGTCGAAGATCGAGACCGGGACCATCGAACTCGACGAAACGGAGGTCGATGTCGATCACATGGTCGAGACCTGCCGGCGGCTGGTGGCGGAGCGGGCCCAAACCGGCGAGGTGTCGGTGGCGGTGACGGCGCTTGGCGGGCCGCGGCCGGGGTTGCTTGCCGACCGTCGCATGTTGAAGCAGATCCTGGTCAACCTGCTGTCCAACGCCGTCAAGTTCACCTTGCCCGGCGGTCGGGTCACCGTCAGCATCCGCCACGGTCCGAAC
>CAJHXX010000042.1_pt1 | contig 36553 bp, 31 predicted proteins | sample 9198511 | NCBI WGS metagenome assembly CAJHXX01 (sample SAMEA7708325, study PRJEB35096) | sediment metagenome | biome: marine neritic benthic zone biome [ENVO:01000025]; feature: sediment [ENVO:00002007]; material: shallow marine sediment [ENVO:03000034] sea grass bed [ENVO_01000059] ...
CCGCCACCATCGGCCGGCTCAAAGCGTTCCACGGCCAGTTCGGCATGTTCGTCCGCGCCATGGCCTTCATGATGAGCCACGGCGCCGACGGGCTGCGCCACGCGTCCGAAGACGCGGTGCTCGCCGCCAACTATGTGCTGGCCTCGCTGCAGGACGTGATGACGCCCGCCTATCCCGGGCCCTGCATGCACGAGGTTCTGTTCGACGACCATTTCCTGAACGACACCGGGGTGACGACGCTCGACTTCGCCAAGGCGATGATCGACGAGGGCTATCACCCGATGACGGTCTACTTCCCGCTGATCGTGCATGGCGCGATGCTGGTCGAGCCGACGGAATCGGAATCCAAGGATTCCGTCGACCGCTTCGTCGCCACGCTGCGCCACCTGGCGGAGCGGGCCAAGGCCGGCGACACGGCGATGTTCGAGAACGCGCCCGAGCTGGCGCCGCGCCGGCGCATGGACGAGACCCGCGCCGCCCGCAAGCCGGTGCTGCGCTGGCGCCCGGAAGCCGGTGCGGAAGCGGCGGAGTAGGCGGCTAGTCTTACTTTGTTGACAATGTCGCCGTTTGAACCGGCCTAAAGCCCTCTCCCGTTGGGAGAGGGAGCGAACGGTGACCAAGTCGTGCGACGGGCCCTTTCTGGTGCCGCTACGGCCGTTTGCGCTATTCGGCCGGCACCGCCGCCAGTTCCGCCAGGCAGTCGTCGCTCAAGCATTCGATGGCCGTGAAGTCGCGCTCGGCGATGTAATCCGGCCGCTTGTAGCGGCGGATGTGGTTGTCGACGTGGCAGAGGCTGATATAGACGATGGTGCGGTCGTAGGGCGACATGTTGCCGGGCGAGCCGTGCACCAGGTTGCAGTGAAAGAACAGCGCCGAGCCGGCCGGACCTTTCGGGGCGACCAGGCCGCCCTCGTCGACCAGCCGGGCGATGGTGCCGTTGTCAATGGTCCAAAGCGGATAACTGGTGGTCTGCAGGTCGTGGCCGGCGGCGAGCTTGCCCTTGGCGTGGCTGCCGGGGATGAACAGCAGCGCGCCGTTGAACTCGTTCACCTCTTCCAGGAACACCGCGACGTTGAGCGCGCGCGGCTCCGGCATCAGGTCGTCACGCGCCCAGGTGCCGTAGTCCTGGTGCCACTGCCAGACGTCGCCGTCGAACGCCGCCTTGGCGTTGATCTTGAACTGGTGGATGTAGACGTCGCCGTCGAGCAGCTGGCGCACCGGCTCGACCAGGCGCGGGTGGCGGGCGAGCCGCCGGTAGGGCTCGCTGAAATGCTGCGCGGCGAAGATGGTGCGCACCGTCCGGCCGTCTTTCTCGCGCACGTTCTCCGGCCGGTCCTGGGCGAACAGCTCCGGCAGCTCGGCGTTCAGCGCCGCGATCTCTGCGCCTGAGAACACCTCGGGCAGGAACAGGTAGCCCTCGGTCTGGTAGCTGTCGAGTTGCTGCTTGGTCAGTTGCATTGCGCCGTCTCCCCGCCGGTCTGGCGATCGGCGGCCAGGATGCCACAAAATCGGGGCGCGGCAAATCGCGGCGCAGCAGGCCTCAGTTGAGGTGTTTGCCGAGGTCGGCGATAGATTTTTCGACCAGTTCCTCGGCCTTGTCGCCGGTGACCGTATCGGTCATCACCTGGCGGGCCGCGGCGATGGCGACCTCGACGGTGGCCTCGCGCACGTCGGCCACGGCCTGCGCCTCGGCCTGGGCGATCTTCGCCTCGGCCAGGGCCTGGCGGCGCTGCAGCATGGCCTCGGTCTGGGCGCGGGATTCCTTGGCGATCTCCTCGGCGTCGGCCTTGGCCTGCTCGATGATCGCCTCGGCCTCCTTGACCGCGTTCTCGGTCTTGCGCTGGTACTCGGCGTAGAGCGCCTGGGCTTCCTCGCGCAGGCGCTGCGCCTCGTCCAGCTCGGCCTTGATGCGGTCGGCGCGCAGGTCGAGCTGCTTGCCGATCAGTCCCGGCAGCTTGAAGTAGAGCGCGACGAGGATGAAGCCGAGGAAGGAGACGGCGACCCAGAACGTCGGATCCTGAAACATGCCGTCAGTCTCCCTGCTGGAGCGCCGCGTCGACCGCCGCCGTGGCCGCCGGCTTGCGGGCGGTGATGCCGGTCAGCCGCTTGACGACGGCGCGGGTGGCATCGGCGGCGGCGTCGCTAATCCCGGCCATGGCCTGGGCGCGCGCCGCGGCGATCTCGTCCTCCGCCTTGCGGGTCTCGGCGGCCAGTGCCGTCTCGACCTCGGCGCGCCGGGCGTCGAGCTCTTCCCCGAGCCGGGTGCGCGCCTCGGCGAGCAGGCCACCGGCCGACCCGCGCGCCTCGGCCAGCGCCGCCTCGTAGCCGGCGAGCGCCTGCTCGGCTTCCGTCTTCAGCCGCTCGGCCTCGTCGAGGTCGTGCTGGATGCGGTTCTGGCGTTCCTCCAGCACCTCACCGATGCGCGGCAGCACGCCCCGCCACATCACCAACAGCAGCAGGATGAAGGTGATGGCGAGCCACACCAGTTGCGGCGAATAGGTCTCGAAGGCGAGTTGCGGCATTGGTTGCCCTTCCGCGGTTCGGCGCAGGCGTCAGTTGGCGCCGATCAGAAGGCGAACAGCAGCAGCAGCGCGATGACCAGCGCGAACAGCGCGATCGCCTCGGTCAGCGCAAAGCCAAGCAGCACGTTGCCGAAGACGCGCGGCGCCGCGGCCGGGTTGCGCAGCGCGCCGGAGACGAAGCTGCCGAAGATGTTGCCGATGCCGATGCCGACACCCGCGAGGGCGATGGTGGCGAGGCCTGCACCGATCAGTTTTGCCGCGTCAGCTTCCATGATTCGATTTCCTTGTTCTGGATGTTGCCGTGATGGGTGGGTGTCGTCCTGCCTGCCTTAGTGACCCGGATGCAGCGCATCGTGCAGGTAGAGGCAGCTCAGGATGGTGAAGACATAGGCTTGCAGGAAGGCGATGCCGATCTCCAGCCCGGTCAGCGCGACCAGGAAGACCAGCGGCGCCCAGCCGAGAGCCAAGCCGAGTGAAATCACGAAGCCGCCGAACACCTTCAACATGGTGTGGCCGGCCATCATGTTGGCGAAGAGCCGCACCGACAGGCTGATCGGGCGGACGAAATAGGAGATCAGCTCGATCGGCACCAGCAGGAACAACAGCACGAACGGCACGCCCGAGGGCACAAAGAGCCGCAGGAAGCCGAAGCCGTTCTTGAGGATGCCGATCAAGGTGACGCCTATGAAGACGACGAAGGCAAGCGCGAAGGTGACGATGATGTGGCTGGTGGTGGTGAAGCTGTAGGGCATCATGCCCAGCATGTTCGAGAACAGGATGAACACGAACAGCGTGAAGATGAAGGGGAAGTAGCGCCGCCCCTCGGTCCCGACATTGTCGCGCACCATGTTGGCGATGAACTCGTAGCAGATCTCGGAGATCGACTGCCAGCGGCCCGGCACCATGGCGCGGCCGCGCATGCTGAAGGTCAGCAGCAGCGTCGACAGCACGATGGCGAGCACCATAAAGGCCGACGAGTTGGTGAAGGAGACGTCGATGCCGCCGAGATGCATCTCGACGATCGGCTTCACCTCGAACTGCGCCAGCGGGCTGTGGCCTGCGTCTTCCGCCGTTCCTGCCAAGATTCCGATCCGTTGCTCTACGCGCCGCGGTCTCGCGAACCGCGGTCATTGTCCCCGTCGTTCTCTTCCGCCGCTTCGCCGATCTCGCGCGTCGCGCGATAGACGTTGCGGATGCCCGCCCCGAAGCCCAGGAACAGGAACAGCACCAACAGCCACGGCGCGGTCCCGAGCCAGCTATCGAGGCCGACCCCGATCGCCGCGCAGACCCCGATCGCCACGACGAGCTCGATCGAGATGCGCCACGCCAGCGCCGCGCCGGCCCCCCCTTCGCCCGCCCTCGTCCCCGGACCGCGAACCGGACCGTCCGCCTCGCCGCGCGCCTTCTTCAGGCGCTTGTCCAGGTCCTCCAGTGACCTGCGCCGGGCATTGTCTTTCCGGGCATTGTCGGAGGGGTGCCTGCCGGGGTCGCTCATGTCCTGGAACCCCCTCGGAAACCTAACCTGAGCAACCGTCCGGCGGGCGCCGGAAGCGCGGCCAAGCTACTTGCTGCGGAAAGTTGGTGTCAAGGAGAAATGGGCGCATTTCGAGGCCAAATCCGGCGGTTTTCCAGTGGATTGCTGCCGTCACTGGGCGCGGCATTTCGCCGCTTTTGAGAATTCCGGGGATCAGGCGCTCTCGCGCATCTCCTCGGCGCGCGCCAGGTCGACGGACACCAGTTGCGAGACGCCCCGCTCGCCCATGGTGACGCCGAACAGGCGGTCCATATGGGCCATGGTGATCGGGTTGTGGGTGACCACCAGGAAGCGGGTCTCGGAGCGCCGCACCAGGTCTTCCAGCAGGCTGCAGAGCCGCTCCACATTGGTGTCGTCGAGCGGCGCGTCGACCTCGTCGAGCACGCAGACCGGCGCCGGGTTGGTCAGGAACACCGCGAACAGCAGCGACAGCGCGGTCAGCGCCTGCTCGCCGCCGGACAACAGCGACATCGCCTGCAGCCGCTTGCCCGGTGGGCTCGCCATGATCTCCAGCCCGGCCTGCAGCGGGTCTTCCGATTCCAGCAGTGCCAGATGGGCGCGGCCGCCGCCGAAGACGCGCTGGAACAACGCCTGGAAATGGCTGTCGACCTGCTTGAACGCCGCCATCAGCCGCTCGCGCGCCTCGCGGTTGAGGCTGGTGATGCCCTGGCGCAGGCGGGCGATCGCCGCCTCCAGGTCGGCCCGCTCCTCGGCCAGGGTGTCGAGCTTCTCCTGGACCTCCTGGGCCTCGATATCGGCGCGCAGGTTGACCGGACCCATGTTGTCGCGCTCGCGCTTCATGCGTTCGAGCCGGTGCTCGACCGCCTCCGGCTCCGGCAGCTCGGCGGCCGGATCGACGCCGCCCGACTCCAGCACCCGGTCCGGCGCGCAGTCGAGCTCCTCGCGGATGCGCTCGGCCAGGTCGGTGATCCGGGTCTCGGCCTGCTCCAGCCGGCCTTCGCGGCGCACCCGCTCCTCGCGTGCTTCTTGCAGCGCCGCCTGCGCTGTCTTGGCGGCGGTGTCGCAATCGGCGAGACGGCTCTCGACCTCGGCCAGTGCGTCCGCCGCGCGGTCGCGGTTGGCCTCCGCCGCCTCGATCTGGTCAAGCAGCCGGGCCCGGCGCTCGGCGATCTCGGCCGGCTTGGCGGCGAGCGTCTCGTGCTCCGCCTCGGCCTCGGTCCGCCGTTCGGCGAGAGCGGCGATTTGCTGCTCGGCGCTTGCCGCCCGGCTCGTCCAGCTCTGCCTTTCGCGCTCGATCTGCTCCAGCCGCGCGGCGCGGGCGGCGGCGGCGCGGCGCACCTCTTCGAGCCGTGCGCGCTGGTCGAGCAGTGCCGCGCGCAGGCCGTCGACCTCGGCGCGCAGGACGATGAGCGCCTGGCGGCTATGTTCCCCGGGCGGCAGCGCCGCGCGGGCGGCCTCGGATTCCTGGCGCGCCTCGCGGGCCTCTGCCAGATCGGATTCGGCCTGCGCCGCGGCCTCGGCCAGGGCCTCCAGGCGGGAGGCGCGTTCGGCGTCACGGCGCGCGGCATCGGCGTGCCGGTCGCGCGCCTCGGTCAAGGCGGTGTCGGCGGCGCGTGCCGCCTGACGGGCCGCGCGTTCCGCCTCGGCCCGATCAGCGACCCGCCGCTCCGCGGTCTCCACGTCGGCTTTCGCCGCGTCCAGCGCCCGGCGCGCCTCGTCCAGCTCGGCGGCCAGCTCGGCCAGGCGGTTGCGCTGCTCCAGCCGGGTCGCCGCCGCGGTGCGCGCGCCGGGCTTGACCGTCAGGCCGTCCCAGCGCCACAGGCCGCCATCGCGGCTGACCAGCCGTTGACCTTGGGCGAGCTCCTGGGCCAGCGCCGCCGCCAGCTCCTGGACCCGCTCCGGGGTCTGCTCCGCGGCCTGGGCGCCGTCGATCACGCCGACCTGCGACAGCCGCCGGGCCAGCGCCGGCGGCGCCTGGACGAAACTCGCGAGCGGCGCCGCCCCGGCGGGCAACGCGACCGGCGCGGCATAGGGCGGCAGCTCGGCCCAATGGGCCGGCGCCGCGGTATCTGCCGGCAGGCCGAGATCGTCGCCGAGCGCGACGCCGAGCGCCGCCTCGTAGCCCGGCTCGACCCGCACGGCGTCGATCAGCGGCGGCCAGAGATCGTCGTCCTGGGTGTCGAGCAGCTTGGCGAGGGCGAACTCCTCGGCCTCGAGCCGGGCGGCGGCGTCATGCGACTTGCGCATCTTCTCGCGCGCCGCGGCCTCCAGCCCCTGGGCCTCGAGCCGGGTGCGTTCCGTCGCCTCGGCTGCGTCCGTCGCCTCGGCCGCCGTGGCGCGGGCCTGTTCCAGCGTCGCCGCGGTCTCGGTCAGGCGGTGGTCGTGGGCGGCCGCGGCGGCGAGGCGCGTGCGTTCCTCGGCGGCGTCGCGCGCGCGCGACTCGAAGCGCGGGATGCGGCTGCCGAGCTGCGCGATCTGCTGGTCGAGGCTGGTCCGCCGCGCCGCCTCGGCCGCCGCGCTCTCGGTGGTCGCGTCGAGCGCCTGCTGCCGTTCGGCGAGCCGGCCGGCGGCCGCCTCGGCCTGCCGGGCGGCGGCGGCTTCCTCCTCTTCGGCGCCGTCGCCGGCGGCGCGCAGCTCGGCCGCCTCGTCGGCCAGGCGTTCGCTCGCCTCGCGGGCCTCGCCGAGCTGGCTTTCCTCGCGGCCGGTGTCGGCGGCGATCTGCGCCAGCCGCGCGGCGATCCGCGCCTGCGCCTCGCGGGCCTCCGTCTCCTCGCGTTCCAGGCCATCGCGCGCCACCGCCAGGCGGTGCGCGGCGGCGGCGGCCTCCGCCTCGGCGTGGCGCAGCGGCGGCAGCGCCTCGGCCGCTTGCGTCTGGGCGGTGGACGCGGCGGCCGCCCGGGCGGTCAGGTCGGTAACCTGGTCATTGGCGGCGGCGAGCTGGGCCCGCGCCGCCTCCAACTCGTCCGTCGCGGCGGTAAAATAGAGATGGAACAGGATCGCCTCGGCCGCGCGGATGCGGCCGCTCAGGTTGCGGTAGCGGGTCGCCTGGCGCGCCTGGCGCTTCAGGCCGTGCAGTTGCGCCTCGAGCTGGGCGGTGACGTCGTCCAGCCGTTCCAGGTTGTTGTCGGCGGCGCGCAGCCTGAGCTCGGCCTCGTGGCGCCGGGAATGCAGTCCGGTGATGCCGGCCGCTTCCTCCAGCAGCATGCGGCGGTCGACCGGCTTGGCGTTGATCAGCGCGCCGACCCGGCCCTGGCCGACGATCGCCGTCGAATGCGCGCCGGTGGCGAGGTCGGCGAACAGCAGCTGCACGTCGCGGGCGCGTGCCTCGCGGCCGTTGATGCGGTAGACGGAGCCGGCGTCACGCTCGATCCGCCGCGCGATGTCGATCTCCGGCGCGTCGTTGAAGGCGGCCGGCGCGCGGCGCTCCGCGTTGTCCAGCAGCAGGCCGACTTCCGCCTGGTTGCGCGCCGGGCGCGTCTGGGTGCCGGCGAAGATGACGTCGTCCATCGCGCCGCCGCGCATCTGCTTGGCCGAGGCCTCGCCCATCACCCAGCGCAGCGCCTCCACCAGGTTCGACTTGCCGCAGCCGTTCGGGCCGACGACGCCGGTCAGCCCCGGCTCGATCAGCAGCTCGGTGGGCTCGACGAAGGACTTGAATCCGGCCAGCCGCAGTTTGGTGAAGTGCACCGGGTCCTCGCTTCGCCGGGTTCGATCAGGAGGCTTTGTTTAGGATAGCGTCGATCTGCTCGAAGCTGAGCGCGCCGGGATGTTTCTCGCCGTTGATGATGAAGGTCGGCGTCGAGCTGATGTCGTATTTTTGCGAGGCGTCGACGCGGCTCTGCAGCACGGTGTCGCCGAGCGCCCGGTCGGCCATGCAGGCCTCGAAGGCACCCTTGCCGATGCCGCCGAGCCGGGCGATGCGGCCGAGCGCGCCGATCGGGTCCTTGGCGCGGGCCCACTGGTTCTGCTGGGCGAACAGCACGTTGACGAAGGCGAAATAGCGCGCCTTGCCGGCGCAGCGCGCCAGCATCGCCGCGCGCAGCGCCAATTCGTCGAGCGGGAAGTCGCGGTAGATCATTTTCGCCTTGCCGCTGTCGAGCCAGGCCTGCTTCAGCTGCGGCAAGGTGTCGGCGTGGAAAGTGGCGCAATGCGGGCAGGTGAAGGAGGCATATTCGATGATCGTGATCGACGCCTCGGGGTTGCCGAGCACCATGTCGCCCTTGGCGTAGTCCGCTGGCCCGGCCAGGGCGGCCCGGCCGAGCAGCGCCGGGGCGGCCCCGGCAAGCGTCACAAGGCACAGGGTCCCGCGCGCAAACTTTCGCCTGGATAGCGTCATCTCGAACTCCAACCCACAAGATGTTGTGGGAGTATAGGGTTTCATTTTCGACTCCTCAATACGGACGATGCGTCTCCGGGTCACCCCCTACTCAGCCGCCGAAATGCGGCACAATCGGGGCAATCAGCCGCTCTTAGCCGCCCTTAGCCGTTCTGGGGCGGCTCGGCGGCGAGGACGCGGGCGCCGAGCGCGCGCAGCGCCCGGGCCAGGGCGTCGTCCCGGATATCGGCGACGCCGGCCTCGATCCTGGCCGACTCGGCTGCCGTCAGCGGCCGGGTCGGGCGCCGCCGCCGGATCTCGGGCGCCGGCAGGGCGCCCTGCGCCAGCTTCAGCCGGGCGACGGCGCGATAGCCGAAATAGGTGTTGATGCGCTCGACGATCCTCGGCTCCATATGCTGGAACTGCGGCGCGAAGCCGGAGGCGACGCGGACGCGAAGCTGGGCGCCCTCGGTGCCGCTCTTGGCCCAGGTCATGCGCTCCGGGCAGCTATGGGCGGCGAGGGCGTCGCCGACGATGGCGCGCCAGCGGCCGATGATCTCGCCCTCGGCCAGGCCGCGCTTCTTCAGGACGGGTTTCAGCACCGTCGGCAGGCTGGCCCCGACCGCGCGCGGGCCGCGCCGTCCGGTCGACCGCCGCTTGACATTCGGTTGTTTCATGACGGCGTATTCTAGTGCTGGCGCGGCCCGCGTCGAATGATAATTTCGTGTCGTCATGCCGATTCCCGAAGCTGATCCGGATTCCGCGGCCATCGCGCCGGCGCTGCTCGTCTGGTACGACCGCCACCGGCGCGACCTGCCGTGGCGGGCGCGGCCCGGCGCGCGGCCCGATCCCTATCATGTCTGGCTGAGCGAGATCATGTTGCAGCAGACCACGGTGGCGACCGTCGGGCCGTATTTCCGCGCCTTCCTGGCGCGCTGGCCGACGGTGGCGGCGCTGGCGGCGGCGGCGCTCGACGACGTGCTGCATGCCTGGCAGGGGCTCGGCTATTACGCCCGGGCACGCAATCTGCACAAATGCGCCGGCGTCGTGGCGGGAGACTTGGGCGGCGCCTTCCCGGAGACCGAGGCGGAGCTCAGGGCGCTGCCGGGGATCGGGCCCTATACCGCGGCGGCGGTGGCGGCGATCGCCTTCGAGGCGCCGGCGACGGTGGTCGACGGCAATGTCGAGCGGGTGGTCGCCCGGCTATTTGCCGAGGACGGGCCGCTGCCCGGCGCCAAGCTGCGCTTGCGGGCCCTGGCGGCCAGGCTGACGCCGACGGCGCGGGCCGGGGATTTCGCGCAAGCCATGATGGATCTCGGCGCTACGGTCTGCGTGCCGCGGGTGCCGCTATGCGGGTCTTGCCCGCTGGCTGCGGATTGCGCCGGCCGGGCGGCGGGGGTCGCCGAGCGCCTGCCGGCGCGGGCGCCGAAGCGGCCTAAGCCGACGCGCCGCGGCGTCGCCTTCTGGGCGGTGCGCGGCGACGGCGCGGTGCTGCTGCGCCGGCGCGCCGAGGCCGGGCTGCTTGGCGGCATGATGGAGGTGCCGTCGACGCCCTGGCTCGACGATAGGCTGGCCGAGGCTGCGGCCGCGCGGCCGCTCGACCATGCGCCGGTGGCCGCCGTTGGCTGGCGCCGGCTGCCGGGCGTGGTGCGCCACAGCTTCACCCATTTCCATCTCGAGCTGGCGGTGATGGCCGGCACCGCCCTGGACGGGATACTGGGCGAACCGGCGGCGGGCGGTGTCTGGTGTCCGCCCGGCCGCCTCGGCGAGCACGCCCTGCCGACCCTGATGAAGAAAGTCTGCCGCCACGCCCTCGGCCAGCCGCCCGCCAAATAAATCGACTCCGAGTCGATTTAAGACGTTGAGCCTATTTGAAGGTATTTGTTCTTAAATCGACTCCGAGTCGATTTATTGAGTCGATTTATTGGTCAGTTCATCTCGGCGCGCAGTTTCTGGCGCAGGATGTCGATCGAGACCGGCCGGCCCTCGGCGTCGAAATGCCAGAAGGTCCAGCCGTTGCAGGCCGACAGCCCCTGCACATGGGCGGCGATCTTGTGGATCGAGCCGGTGGCGTCGTCGCCGACCAGGCTGCCGTCGGCGCGCACCTTGGCGAGGTGGCGCCGGCTCTGGTCGAACAGCATCTGGCCCGGCGCCAGCAGACCGCTTTCGACCACGCGGCCGAACGGCACGCGCGGCTCCTGGCGCTTGGAGCGGGTGATCTCTAGCGCCGCCTCGGCGACCGGCTGCACCTGGCGGATGCGTTCCTCGGCCAGGCGGACGTATTTCTCCTCGCGCTCGATGCCGATGAAGCGACGGCCGAGCCGCCTGGCGACGGCGCCGGTGGTGCCGGTGCCGAAGAACGGGTCGAGCACCAGGTCGCCGCGCTCGGTCGCGGTCAGCAGCACCCGATAGAGCAGCGCCTCGGGCTTCTGGGTGGTGTGCGCCTTCTCGCCGTCGAGCTTCAGGCGCTCTGCCCCGGCGCAGACCGGCAGCAGCCAGTCGGAGCGCATCTGCAGGTCGTCGTTCAGCACCTTCAGCGCATCGTAGTTGAAGGTATAGCGCTTCTGCTCGGCATGCTTGGCGCACCAGATCAGCGTCTCATGCGCATTGGTGAAGCGCTTGCCGCGAAAGTTCGGCATCGGGTTGGTCTTGCGCCAGACCACGTCGTTCAGGGTCCAGAAGCCGAGATCCTGCAGGATGGCGCCGACCCGGTAGATGTTGTGGTAGCTGCCGATCACCCAGAGCGTGCCGTCGTCCTTCAACAGGCGGCGCGCGCCTTCCAGCCAGGCGCGGGTGAAGCGGTCGTAGTCGTCCAGGCTGGAGAACTTGTCCCAGTCGTCGTCGACCGCGTCGACGACGCTGTCGTTCGGCCGCCGAAGGTCGCCTTTGAGCTGCAGGTTATAGGGCGGGTCGGCGAACACCATGTCGACCGACCGCTCCGGCAGCCCGGCCATGATGTCGATGCAGTCGCCCTGCAGCACCCGATCGGGCGCGAGAGGCGGCGCTTGGCGTGTTGATTCGGTCATGGACGCGCATCCTGGAAGAGGCGCGTGAATCGGTCAACACATATTTAGGTATGGATTCAATTGGTTATACAGGAGTCTTGAGAAGCGATGGCGCGAACCGGCGCGAAGCTCATGCGATGGTGCGGCGTCAGGCCGAGCTTGTGCATGGCCTCGCGATGCGCCGCGGTCGGGTAGCCGGCGTTGCGCTCCCAGCCGTAGCCCGGATGGCGGCGCGCCAGATCGGCCATGATGCGGTCGCGCGTCACCTTGGCGGCGATCGAGGCGGCGGCGATCGAGAGCGACCTGGCGTCGCCCTTGACCACCGCTTCGGCCGGGCAGGGCAGGTCGGGCAGGCGGTTGCCGTCGACCAGGGCCATGTCGGGCGGCGCCGGCAAGGCATCCAGGGCGCGCCGCATCGCGACCATGGTGGCGCCGAGGATGTTCAGGCGCTCGATCTCCGCCACCTCGGCGATGCCGATGCCGATCGCGGCGGTGGCTTGTAAGGCGGCGTAGAGGCCGGCGCGCCGCGCCGGTGCCAGCTTCTTGGAATCGTCCAGGCCGGCGGGGATGGCGCCGGTGTCCAGCACGACGGCGGCCGCGACCACCGGGCCCGCGAGCGGGCCGCGGCCGGCCTCGTCGATGCCGGCGATCGTCCGGGCCGGGCCGCCGAGTCGGCGCTCCAGCGCGTAGTCGGGCATTTCCTACGATTCCTTGGGCTCGCGGCCGGGCGCGGCGGCGAGCGGCGGCGCCTCGCTATCCGGTTCCGGCTCGGACTCCGGCTCCGCTTCGTCCTCCGCGGCCGGTGCCGGCGCGGTCTCGTCCGCCTCGTCCGGTTCGATCTCCTGGGCCTCCCCGACGGCCGCCGCCTCGGTCGCCGCCAGGTCGTCCGCTTCCGTCTCCTCCTCCGCCTCGCCCTTCGAAAGCACCCGGTTGATGGCGCCGGAGCCGTGCGCGCCGATGCTGCGGGTCAGCTTGACGGTGCCGCTGACCGCGCGGCCGGAGGCGGCGACCACGGCGTCGGTCTCGCGGCCGTAGATCTGCTGCCAGAGCTGTCGGAAGCTGTCGATGCGGCGCCAGGCGACATTGTGCAGGCGGCGCGCCGTCAGCAGCCAGAGCGGGCTGGTCACCAGGCTGAGGCCGATGATCGCCACCATCAGGCGGCTGCCGCTTTCGTCGACCAGGCCGACCGAGGCGCCGGCCGCCATCAGCACGAAGGAGAACTCGCCGATCTGGCCGAGCGCGGCGCCGGCCTGGTAGGCGCGCGGCCAGGGCTCGCCGAGCAGGCGCAGGATGCCGACATTGGCCGCGGTTTTGACCACGGTAACCATCAACAAGAGCGCCAGCACGGTGCCGAGATTGTCCCAGATGTAGCCGAGGTCGAGCAGCAGGCCGATGGAGATGAAGAACACCATCAACAGCACCGACTGGATCGGCTGGGTCGCGGCGATCATCTTCGGCCGCTCGCGGCTGTTGCCGAGGATCAGCCCGGCCAGGAACGCGCCATAGGCCGGCGACAGGCCGAGCAGGCCGCTCACCGCGGCGGCGGCAAAGCAAAAGGTCAGGCCGCCCATGGCGGTCAGGTCGGCGTCCTCGGCGATCCAGCGGGCGACCCTGAGGCTCAGGCTCTGGCGCCGGCTCAATAGCACCACCAGGACCGCCAGGAAGGCGATCGCGCCGCCGATCAGGGTCGCCGCGCCGACGGCGCCGCCGCCCTGTCCGGCCATGCCGTTGATCACCAGCAGCATCGGCACCACGGCCAGGTCCTGGGCGATCAGCAGGCCGATGGCGACGCGGCCGACATCGGTGCGCAGCTCGCCGACGTCTTCGAGGATCTTGATCGCCACCGCGGTGGAGCTGAGTGCGACGCCAAAGCCGAGCAGCACGGCAAGGCCCGGCGGCCAGCCGAACAGGCGGGACAGCAGCCACATCACGGCGAGGCCGAGGCCGATCTGCAGCGCGGTGCCGAGCAGGGCGACCCTCCAGACCCGCTTGAAGGCGCGCAGCGACAGCTCCATGCCGATCAGGAACAGCAGCATCAGCACGCCGAGCTCGGCCAGCAGCGCGACGTTCTCGCGGTTCTCGACCAGGCCGAGGCCGGAGGGGCCGAGCAGCACGCCGGCCAGGATGTATCCGACGACGGCCGGCTGGCGCAGGCGCGTCAGCAGCAGGCCGCTCAACAGCGCGAGCACCACGACGGTCGCGATTTCGGTCAGTTCGGTGCCGTGCATCTCCTCAGCCTGGCTCGCCTGGGCACTGCCTGGCAGGTTTACAGTCGCCGGGTCGGCCGCGCAATTCGGTAAACCACGTGCCGCAGCCGGGGGAATTATCGCACGGGCTGATTTACCTCCCGTTAAGGACGCAATTCGGGCGGCAATCGCAGTGGAAATTCGTCGCCGGCCGCCGGCTCAGAACAGGGTCAGCTGATCGCCGGGCCGGGGCGGCGGCCGGAACCGGCCGGTGTCGAGCTTCGGCGTCTTGCCGGCCAGGCCGAGCCGGCGGCAGGCGGCTGCGAAGCGTGTCCCGATCAGGCGCGCATACGGCCCGTCGCCGGTCATGCGCCGGCCCCAGGCGGCGTCGTAGTCCTTGCCGCCGTGCGCCTCGCGCATCAGCCGGAGGACGCGTTCGGCCCGGCCCGGCGCGTGCGCCGCCAACCACTCGCGAAACAGGTCCTTTATCTCATGCGGCAGGCGCAGCAGGATGTAGCCGGCGCCGACGGCGCCGGCATTGCGCGCGGCTTCCAGCACCGCCTCCATCTCCGGGTCGTTCAACGCCGGGATTGCCGGCGCGAACATCACCGTGGTCGGAATGCCGGCGGCGCTCAAGGCACGGATGGCGTCGAGGCGGCGGGCCGGCGTCGCCGCCCGGGGCTCCAGCCGGCGGGCGAGGCCCGGATCCAGGGTGGTGACCGAGACGGCGGCGAAGGCGAGGCGCTCGGCCGCCATCGGTGCCAGAATGTCGATGTCGCGGGTGATCAGATGCGACTTGGTGACGATGCTGACCGGATGGTTGTGTTCCGCCAGCACCTCCAGGACCTGCCGCGTCACCCGGTACTGCCGCTCGACCGGTTGGTAGGGGTCGGTGTTGGTTCCCATGGCGATCACGCGGCAGCGGTATTTCGGGTCGGCCAGCTCCTGCCTGAGAAGCGCCGCGGCATCCGGCTTGTAGAACAGCCGGCTTTCGAAATCGAGGCCGGCGGAGAGGCCGAGATAGGAGTGGGTCGGCCGGGCGAAGCAGTAGACGCAGCCATGCTCGCAGCCGCGATAGGGGTTGATGGAGCGGTCGAAGCCGAGGTCGGGCGAGTTGTTGCGGGCGATGATGCTGCGGCTGGCGTCGCGCGTCATCGTGGTGCGAAGCGGCGCCGGCGCGTCGTCCGGCGGTCCCCAGCCGTCGTCGGCCGCCTCCCGCCGCTCCGCCTCGAAGCGGCCCGAGGCGTTGCTGACGGCACCGCGGCCGCGCCGCGCCTCGGATACCGTGTCATGTCGCCGATCGGACATGCCGGGAAGGGTAGCATGCGATAGGAACAAAACAAGAACTTTTGATCCGACGGATGGCACTTGCCGATAGCAAATGGCGCCGCCGCCGCTATGATCGCGGCGATGCTGTCGGTAGTGATCCCAACCCTGAATGCCGCGCCGACGATCGGCCGGACGCTAGAGGCGCTCGCCGGCGCCGCGCCTGGAGCGGATATTGTCGACGAGGTCGTCGTGGTCGACGGCGGCTCGGGCGATAACACAGAGGCGGTGGTCCGCGCGAGCGGCGCCCGGCTGGTCGCGGCGCCGGCGGGGCGCGGCGGCCAGCTCGCCGCCGGCGCGGCCGCGGCAAAAGGCGACTGGCTGCTGTTCCTGCATGCCGACACGGTGCTGGCGCCGGGCTGGCAGGACGAGGCGGCCCAGTTCATCGCCACCGGCGATCGCGGCCGCGCCGCCGCCTTCCGTTTCGCCCTCGACGATCCGCGGACTGTGGCGCGTTTCTGGGAGGGCGTCGTCGCCTGGCGCTGCCGGCTGCTGGGTCTCGCTTATGGCGACCAGGGGCTGTTGATCTCGCACGCTTTCTACGACCGGCTCGGCGGCTTCCGGCCGCTGCCGCTGATGGAGGACGTGGAGCTGGTGCGGCGCATCGGCAGGCGCCGGCTCGCCCTGCTGGAGACGGGCGCGGTGACCTCGGCCGAACGCTATCGCCGCGACGGCTACGTCACGCGGACGGCACGCAACGGCCTCTGCCTCGGCCTCTACCTGATCGGCGTGCCGCCTCGCGCCATCGCCCGCCTCTACGGATGAGCCGGCCGCGCCACCTGATCCTGTTCGTCAAGGCGCCGCGCCTCGGCGCGGTGAAGACCCGGCTGGCCCGGGACGTCGGCTGGGCGGCGGCGACCGGATTCTACCGGGCGAGCGTCGCCGCCATGCTGCGCCGCCTGGCTTTCGATCCGCGCTGGCGGCTGACCCTCGCGGTGGCGCCGGACCGGCTTGCCAGGGCCGGGTTCTGGCCGCCGGGGATCGAGCGCCGGTCGCAGGGGCCGGGCGACCTCGGGCAGCGCATGGCGCGCGCCCTGAAGGCGCCGCCGCCGGGGCCCGCGGTGCTGATCGGCGGCGACATCCCGGATATCCGGTCGCGCCACATCTGGCGCGCCTTCCGGGCGCTCAGGGATGCGGAGGCGGTGTTCGGGCCGGCGGCGGACGGCGGCTATTGGCTGGTCGGGCTGAAACGCCGGCCCTGGATCCCGGCCCCCTTCGCCGATGTGCGCTGGTCGAGCGAGCACGCCCTGGCCGACACCCTGGCCAACTTCGCCGGCCGCCGGGTCGAGATGATCGACGAACTGACCGATATCGATACCGGCGCGGACCTGACGCGCTGGCGCGCCGCAGGCTAGCTCGCCGCGCGCTTCTCGTGTTCCTGCAGGCGGGGCATCAGCTCGACGAAGTTGCAGGGGCGGAAGCGGTAGTCGAGCTGGGTCGCGAGGATGCCGTCCCAGCCGTCTTTGCAAGCGCCGGGGGAGCCGGGCAGGGCGAACAGGTAGGTGCCGCCGGCGATGCCGGCGGTGCAGCGCGACTGGATCGTCGAGGTGCCGATCTTTTCGTAGGACAGCATGCGGAATAGCTCGCCGAAGCCCGGGATCGACTTCTCGTAGACGCTCTCGAAGGCTTCCGTGGTGACGTCGCGGCCGGTCACCCCGGTGCCGCCGGTGGCGATCACCACGTCGATGCCGTCGTCGGCGATCCAGGCTGCCAAGCGCTCGACGATCCGGTCATGCTCGTCGGCGACGATGGCGCGGTCGGCGAGGTTGTGGCCCGCTGCGGTCAGGCGGTCGACCAGCACCTGGCCGGATTTATCGGTCTCCAGGGTGCGGCTGTCGGAAACCGTCAGGACGGCGATGTTGACCGGGATGAACGCGATCGATTCGTCAATTGGCATGGCCCTCTTCCTCCAGACTCGCGACTGGTCCGGGTCGTCCGTCCAATGCGATATAGGAGGGCCATTGTCCCGCAGCAATGGCGTCGAGGGAAGGGATCTCCTGGCCGAGGCGGTGGCGGTAGATCCAGAGGTTGGCCAGCACCTTCTCGACATATTGCCGGGTTTCGCGCGCCGGGATCGCCTCGATGAACAGCAGCGGGTCGTCCTGGTGGTCCATCCGGCGCAGCCATTTGCGCAGATTGCCGGGGCCGCCGTTATAGGCGACGACCATGCGCAGCAGGTCGCCGGCGATGACATGGTCGCGCAGCAGGTGGTGGATATATTTCTGGCCGAGCTTCAGGTTGACCTCGGGCGTGAACAGCACCGACCGGTCGCGCCGCCGGAGCGAGCGGTCGGCGGCGATGAAGCTCGCCGTGTTCGGCATCAGCTGCATCAGGCCGCGCGCGCCGGCGTGGCTCTTGGCCTTGGCCTTGAAGCCGGACTCCTGGCGGATCAGGGCGTGCACCAGGGCGCGGTCGACCGACCGGCCGTCGACCGTCTCGTCGGCCAGCATCGGATAGAGCGCCAGATCGAAGATCGTCTCCCGGCGGGCGCGATCGGTGCGCGCCATGCGCAGCGCCGTCGCCGGCACCGGAATCCGCGTCACCAGCCCGAGCAGCGCCTCGGTGAGGCCAGGCCCGGCGCGCTTATAGAGCCGCTTCAGCTCGGCGTCGGCGAAATGCGCCTGTCCGGCCTCGGCCAAGGCGACCGCCCGGCGCACCGCCGGCACCTTGACCAGGCGGTCGATCTGGACCTGCTCGAGCGGCGGCTTGTGCCAGGAAAAGTCGATCGATCCACCGAGCTGGCGCGTCGCCAGCAGGCCGTAGAAGGTGCGCGAATAGGACGCGGCGCGACCGAGCGCGGGATTGACCTTGGCCGCTTCGCCGGCGCGCAGCCAGGCGCGCGCCGCCCAGTAATAACCGGCGGCCAGTTCCCAATCGGACGACCGCCGCGAGCCGGCGAACGCCTCGAAATGCACCGCCGCCGAGGCATAGTCGCCGAGCCGCCAGGCGAACAGGCCGGCGAACCAGTCGGCCGACGGTACCCTGGCGCGGGAGCGGTCGGCGGCGGCGCTGGCCAGCTCGAAGCCGCGCGCGTCCGTGCCGCGCTTGAAGTAGCTCGACGCGATCTTGGCGCGCGCCAGGTCGAAGCGCGCGGCGCTGAGCCGGCGGCGGGTCTTCTTGGCGTGGAAATACTTGTCGGCCAGGTCGGGCCGGCCGCGGCGCAGATAGCGGCGCAGCTTGATGCGCGCCCAGCGCGGCAGCCGGACGGCGGCACCGCGGCCGCCATAGGCGATGCGGCGCTGCATGGTGAAGCTGCGCCGCCGTTCCCCGGCGAACGGGCCGAGCGCCGGCGCGCGCGGCGCGCGCGGCCATTTCCAGCTCTTCGGGTGGCGCTTGACGGCGAGCTTGTAGATGCGGCGCGCGTTCGGATGATCGGCATAGCGCAGCAGCCATTTGTGCAGCTCGGCATAGGTCGAGCGGTACCGGGTCGGGTGCATGTAGCGCTGGTAGAGCACATGCCCCATCAGGATCCTGTCATCCAGCTTCTTGATCAGGCGGTCGGCGCGGCGCCATTTGCCGCGCGCCTGCAGCTCGAAGATCTGCTGATAGCGCGCGGCGTCCGCCGGCGACAGCAGTTGCGGCAGGTCGAGCGGCGTTTCGGCCTCGAGCCGGGCTTCGGCCTCGAGCTCAGCTTCGGCCTCGGCCGGAAGCGGCTCCGTGGGCAGCATCTCGGCCCCGGCCGGAAAAAGATCGATCTCGGTCTGCGCCTGCGGCTCCGCCGTCGGTGCCCAACTCGGGTCGATCAGCAGATCGCCGGCCATGGCTTTCTGAGGCAGGGCGGCGGCTGTCAGCACGGCCACGAGCGCGAGCGCACCCGCCAGCCGCAGGGCGCCCCGCCGCTGCAGCCAAAACACCCCGTTTCCGATACAGCGGCACGCCTGCATGTTCATTATTAAACCCAAGCTTCACCAACCGAACAAGCGTCGAGCTATTCCGCCTCGCGCATACGGTCCGCATCCCGTCAGGCGATGCTACCAAGCCGATCCTTAAGTTTTAGGAAATCTGCCCAGGCTTCTCGCTTCTGCGCCGGCTGGCGCAGCAGATAGGCGGGGTGGAAGGTCGCCAGGGTTAACAATTCCCTACCGCCGGCCCGGTACTTCATCCAGCGGCCGCGCAGCCGGGTAATCCCCTCGGAAGTCTGCAGCAGGGTGCCGGCGGCGGTGCCGCCGGCGAGCACCAGAATCTCGGCCCGCGACAGCTCGATATGGCGCTCGATGAAGGGCAGGCAGATGGTGATCTCCTGGGTCGTCGGCTTGCGGTTGCCTGGCGGCCGCCAGGGCAAGATGTTGCTGATATAGGCGGTGCTCCGGTCGAGGCCGATGGCGGCCAGCATGCGGTCCAGCAACTGGCCGGACTCGCCGACGAAGGGCAGGCCGCGCAGGTCCTCTTCCCGGCCGGGTGCCTCGCCGACGATCATCAGCCGGGCGTCCGGGTTGCCGTCGGCGAACACCGTATGGCTCGCGGTGTCTTTCAGGCCACAGCCCTCGAAGGCCTCGACCGCGGCGCGCAGCTCTTCCAGGCTGGCTGAGGCCTGGGCGCGCTCGCGGGCGCTCCGGGCGGCGTCACCGCCGGCGGCCACGGCTCCGGCCGGCGCCCGCGCCGGACGGGGCGGCGCCGGCTCCGGCCGGTGTTGCACCGCGGTTTGCGGTTCGGCTGCTTGCCGGGAGTCCGGTTTCGGCGGCGGGCGGTAGCGGTCGACCGGCTGGCTCTCGACTGCCGTGTCGGCGCCGGCATCGACCAGGAAACGGAGCGTGGCGAGAAGTTCGCGGTCGTCGGGCATGGCCGGGGCTGGCACGTGTTCTATATGGATCGGTAAGCGGACAGGACGCGACTGCCGCTGCGCACTTGCATTTGGTTACGGCCCGGTTACCTTGCCTCGCGGCGCGGGCTGGCGCAAGCTCGACGCCTCAGCATAAGGCGGTTGCACCGGCTTTCGAGCAGACGGGCGGGCAGCCGGCAGTCGACGACAGGAAGGCGGGCGCCCGGCGCCCGGCGCCGGGAGTGGGGTTCGATGGAACGCGAAGCGATGGAATACGATGTGGTGATCGTCGGCGGCGGCCCGTCGGGCCTTGCCGCGGCGATCCGGCTGCGCCAGCTCAGCGCGGAGGCGGGCAGCGAGTTCAGCGTCTGCGTGCTCGAGAAGGGCTCCGAGATCGGCGCCCATATCCTGTCCGGCGCGGTGATGGATCCGCGCGCCCTGAACGAGCTGATCCCCGACGCCAAGGAAAAGGGCGCGCCGCTCCACGCCCCGGTGACGGCGGAGAAGTTCTGGTATATGGCGCACAGCAACCATATCGGTGTGCCGAGCTTCCTGTTGCCGCCGCCGATGCAGAACCACGGCAATGAGATCATCAGCCTCGGCAATCTGTGCCGCTGGCTGGCGGCGCAGGCGGAAGAGCTCGGGGTCGAGATCTATCCGGGCTTCGCCGCCGCCGAGGTGCTCTATCACGAGGACGGCAGCGTCAAGGGCGTCGCCACCGGCAATATGGGAGTCGCCGGCGACGGGACGCAGAAGGCCAGCTTCGAGCCGGGTATCGAGCTGCACGCCAAATACACCTTCTTCGCCGAGGGCTGCCGCGGCTCGCTGACCAAGACGCTGTTCGAGCGTTTCAACCTCCGGGAAAACGCCGATCCGCAGACCTTCGGCATCGGCCTGAAGGAGCTCTGGCAGGTCGATCCGGCAAAGCACCGCCAGGGCCTGGTGACCCACACCATCGGCTGGCCGCTGCAGCGCGACACCTATGGCGGCTCGTTCATCTACCACCTGGAGGACAACCAGGTCGCCATCGGCTTCGTCGTCGGGCTCGACTACCGCAATCCGTATCTGTCGCCGTTCGACGAGTTCCAGCGCTTCAAGACCCATCCCTCGGTGCGGCCGCTGTTCGAGGGCGGCAAGCGCATCGCCTATGGCGCGCGGGCGCTGAACGAGGGCGGCGTGCAGTCGATCCCAGAGCTCGCGTTCCCCGGCGGCGTATTGCTCGGCTGCGGCGCCGGCTTCATGAACGTGCCGAAGATCAAGGGCAGCCACAACGCCATGAAGTCGGGCATGCTGGCCGCCGAGACCGCCTTCGAGGCGCTCGCCGCCGGCGGCGGGCAGCCGGCCAAGCTGCTCGCCGACTACCCGGCGCGCATCAAGGACTCCTGGGTCTATTCGGAGCTGCACGCGGCGCGCAACGTGCGCCCGGCCTTCGCCAAATGGGGGCTCTATGGCGGCTCGCTCTATACCGGCGTCGAGCAGATGCTGTTCCGCGGCCGGGTGCCCTGGACCCTCCACAATCGCCATAGCGACAACGACAGCCTGCGCCAGGCGAAGGACTGCAAGCCGATCGACTATCCGAAGCCGGACGGCGTGGTCTCGTTCGACAAGCTGTCCTCGGTCTTCGTCTCCAACACCAATCACGAGGAAGACCAGCCGGTCCATCTGACCCTGAAGGATGACGCGGTGCCGGTGGCGCACAACCTGGCGCTCTATGACGCGCCGGAGCAGCGCTATTGCCCGGCCGGGGTCTACGAGATCATCCGCGACGACGATGGCACCAACCCCAGGCTGCAGATCAACGCGCAGAACTGCCTGCACTGCAAGACCTGTGATATCAAGGACCCGTCGCAGAACATCAATTGGGTCGTGCCCGAGGGCGGCGGCGGGCCGAACTACCCGAACATGTGAGGCGAAGTTTCGCGGGAAAGCTTGCGATTGGAACTTGGGCGCATAATATCCTATCGGTTCGAGCCGACGGGCGGGAGCGCCTTGCCTATCGGGGACCGCACGGGCCCGGCCGAGGTCGGGTTGGCCAGGTGAGCACCAGGATACCAATGTCGATCGGTTCGCCTTCGCAGCGACGACCCGCCATTGCCGCGCTTTGCGCGGCCGCGATCGCGCTGGTCGCGCTCGCCGCCTGCCAGACCACCGACAAAGCGTCGACGGATGTCGGCCGCGCCGGCGAGGTCAGCGCCGGGCCGCAACCGGGCGATTCGCTCTATGGCAGCTATCTCGCCGGCCGCCTGGCGCGCGCCGAACGCGACGTCGACGTCGCCGCCGATTATTTCGGCCACGCCTTGGCCGAAGATCCGGAGAACCAGTCGCTGCTGCGCCGCACCTTCACCTTGATGGTTGCGGACGGCCGCATGGCGCGCGCGATCGAACTCGCCGGCAAGATCCAGGCCGAGAGCAAATCCGATAGCATGGCCAACCTGATGCTGGCGATCGAGGCGATCCACGGCCGGGATTTCGCGCGCGCCGAGGTGGTTCTGGCGCGCACCCGGCGCAGCGGCTTCGTGCGCCTGCTGGCCGACCTGCTGCAGGCCTGGAGCCACGCCGGTGCCGGCGATTTCGACCGCGGGCTGGCGGCCCTCGACGATCTGAAACAGGTCGACGCATTCACCCCGTTCCGCCTGTTCCATCGCGCGCTGATCCTCGATCTGGCCGGGCGCGATGCGGCGGCCGCGGCCGCCTACCGGGCGACCCGGGAGACCGCGGCGCGGAACTCGATCGCCCTGACCCTGGCCTACGGGTCGTTGCTGGAGCGCACCGGACGGTTGCCTGAGGCGCGGGTGGTCTACGGCACCTATCTGAACCAGGTGAGCGAGAATCCCGACGTCAGGGCGGCACTGAATAGGGCCGGCAACGGCGCATCGGCGCGCTATGCGCCGGATGCGGTCGCCGGCGCCGCCGAGGCGCTGTACGGCACGGCCTCGGCGCTGGCCAAGGACCGGGCGCGCGAGGCGGCGACGATCTACCTCCGGCTCGCGCTCTACCTCCGGCCCAACTTCCCGATCGCACAGACGCTGCTCGCCGACATCTATGAGCTCGACCGGCGCTGGGATCGGGCTATCGAGGTCTATCGCGCGATCGACGGCGCTTCGCCCTATAGCTGGAACGCCCGTATCCGCCTCGCCTGGGTGCTCAATCAACTGGACCGCAAGGACGAGTCGGTGGCCCTGCTGCGCCGCATGGCCGAGGAGCGGCCGGCCGAGACCGATGCCCTGGTCACGCTGGCCGACATCCTGCGCGGGCAACAGCGCTATGCGCGGGCGGCCCAACGCTACTCCGAGGCGATCGGCCGTATCGCCGAGATCGACGAGCGGCACTGGGCGCTGTACTACGCCCGCGGCATCGCACTGGAGCGCTCCAAGCGGTGGCCGCTGGCGGAAGCGGATTTCCTCAAGGCGCTGGAGTTGAGTCCGGAACAGCCCTTGGTGTTGAACTATCTCGGCTACTCCTGGGCCGATCAGGGAATCAACCTGGAGCGCGCGGTAGACATGATCGAGCGGGCCGTCGCGCTCCGCCCGAGCGACGGCTATATCGTGGACAGCCTGGGCTGGGTGCTGTTCCGTCTCGGCCGCTATGCGGACGCGGTCGGGCATCTGGAGCGCGCGGTCGAGCTCCGGCCCGAGGATCCGGTGATCAACGACCACCTCGGTGACGCCTATTGGCGCGTCGGGCGCCGCGCGGAGGCCCGCTTCCAGTGGCGCCGCGCGTTGTCCTACGGGCCCGAGGCGCAACTCGTGCCGATCATCGAGAACAAGCTCGAGGCCGGGTTGGCGCCGGCCTATTCCGGCGACGGTCGCATTGGCCAAGGCAGCTGAAGCCGCGGCCCGGGCGCCGGCCGTCAGCCGGTTCGCGCCCGCCAAGGTCAACCTGTACCTGCATGTCCACGGCCGGCGCGCGGACGGCTATCACCTGCTGGATAGCCTGGCGGTATTCGCCGGCATCGGCGACCGCGTCGAGGTTTGGCCGGCGGACACGCTGTCGATCGAAACCGACGGCGAACATGCCGCCGAGCTGCCCGGCGGCGAAGACAATCTGGTGCTGCGCGCCGCGCGGAGGCTCGGCGCCGCCGCGGGCTGCCGCGCCGGCGCCCGCATCCGGCTGGTCAAGGCGCTGCCGGTGGCGGCCGGTATCGGCGGCGGCTCGGCCGATGCCGCGGCGGCGCTGCGGGCGTTGGCCGAGCTGTGGCGTCTGCCCGGCGACGCGGCGATCCCGCCGCAGCTCGCCATCGAGCTCGGCGCCGACGTGCCGGTCTGTCTTGCCGGCCGGCCGACCCAGATGAGCGGCATCGGCGAGACCCTGCGGCCGGCGCCGCCGCTGCCGCCGTTTCACCTGGTGCTGGCCAATCCGGGCAAGCCGCTGTCGACGGCCGAGGTGTTCGGACGGTTCGCGGCCGGCGACGGTGCCGCTGCGCCGGCCGGCCGCCCCGGCGCGCTCGACCGGGCGCCGGCGGATGCCGCGGCGCTCGCCGCGCTGCTCGCCGAACGGGACAACGACCTGGAGGCGCCGGCGCGTTCGCTGCTGCCGGAGGTCGGCGAGGTGCTGGCGCGGCTGGCCCGGGCGCCGGGCTGCCTGTTGGCGCGGATGTCGGGCAGCGGCGCGACCTGCTTCGGCCTGTTCGCGTCTCAGTCTGCGGCGGCGCGGGCGGCGGACGCGTTGGCGGCGGCCTCGCCGGCCTGGTGGGTGCGCGCGGCGGGGGCCCTGGAAGCCGACGCATGAAGGTTGCCGAGTTCCTGTCGCGTGGCGCGATCGCGTTGGCATTCGGGCTTGCCGCCTGCGCCGGCCCGTCGGCGGGCGTCGACCGTGGCGACCTGCAACGGACCTGGGAACACGCGGTGCTGGCCCTGCCGGCGAGCGGCGGCGGCCGCCCGGAGATCGCCACGCTCGACGGGGTCGACGTGGCCAAGCGGCTCGCAGCCATCGCCCCCGATCGGCGCTGGCCGGTGGTGTTGTACCTGCATGGCTGCACCGGCATCGGCAATCGCAGCTTCCTTCGGCGCATCGCCGGCGCCGGCTATGTCGTGGTGGCGCCGGACAGCATGGCCAGGCGCTATCGGCCGCTGCAATGCGATCCTCGATCCAAGACCGGCGGCAAGAACCTGTTCGTCTATGATTTCCGGTCGGCCGAGATCACCTACGCGCTCAGGGAATTGCGGCGGTCTTCCTGGGCCGATTCCCGCAACCTTTATCTGATCGGCGCCAGCGAAGGCGGCGTCGCCGCGGCGCTCTATCGGGGCGGCGAATTCAGGGCCCGGGTGATCGCGCAATGGACCTGCCACGGTGCGTCGTTGGTCCGCGGCATCGGGGCGCCGCCGGATACCCCGATCCTGACCCTGGTGCGCGCCGCCGATCCCTGGTACGACCCGTCGCGCACGGCCAACCAGAACGGTGATTGCGGCGCCTTTCTCGCCGATCGGCCGAACGCACGCTCGATCGTGGCACGCGGCGCCAGGCACGACGTCCTGGCCGACCCGGCACTGGTGCAGGAAATCATCCAGTTCCTCGCCCGTCACCGCGACTGATCGGCCGCGGGCTGAGTGGCCGCAGGCTGCGCGCTGTCGGTCTGCGGGCTCTCGACGCCGCGCGTCACGGCGACGAGATTCACCACCACCCTGCCGAAGCCGCTTTGGGCCTGGAAGCGGACCGGAATCGACGGCAGGTCCGGCTCGATATCGGCGAGCCAGAAATGGCCTTGCCGGGGCGCCTTCGACGCCGGCAGCCAGGTACTGCGCGAGAATCCGACAATTCGCTCGGTCTCCAGGATGCAGTGCAGCGCGGCCCCCTGATAGACCGGCGTGTCGATCGTCTCCTCGCCCTTTGCGCGCAATATCATGGTGTAGCGCCGGCGTCCGTCGAACACCGGAATCCGGTCGTCGCAGGGCGCCTTCGACCGTGTGCTCAGGACGAGACGAAGGGCGGCGCTCAAAGGGTCAATCGTGTGCGTCATCAACTCCGGCGGCACCGGATCGCGATTGTCATCCGCCGCCGCCGGTTCCGCGATGTTCTCGACCGTGCCGTCGGGCGCGTAAGAATTCTCGACGCGGCGCGGCACTCGGCGCCAAGTGGTGTCGGCGCGATGCCAGTCCGGCAGCGTCCGACCGTCCACGAAACGGCCGGCGCTTTCCGCCGTGGCCGAATATCGGACCAGCAGGTGGACGATGCCGCGCGTCCCCAGCTTCGCCACCAGGCCATAGCGCTCCGGCGTCAGCACGGCGCTAATGCGCAGGCTGCCGGAGTGGATGCCGGCGAGATAGGACTCGTACTGCAGGCCGACCTCAGCCGACTCGGCTCCCGGCTGGGCCAATGCCGGGAACGGCGCCGACATGGCGAGGGTGACAACGGCCGCCGCAAGCCGGCCGGCATGTGTTTTGGCAATCATTGCGTTCATTTTATCCGAAATATTATCGTCAAGTTCACTTGCCTCCGGCAATCCCCCTCCGTAACTTCCGAATCGTTCGGATTTACCTAAAGGTCACCATTTTGGTGTCCGATAGTAGCCCGTGAGGTTCGGGAGCATGGCATTCGTTCGAATTTCCGCTGCGACGGCCGTCGCCCTGATGCTGGCAATGGCGCCGGCCGGGGCGCTGGCGCAGTCGCAGGCGGCGAAGACAGGTACCGGCAAGCCGGCCGCCGGTGCGGCGCCCGGCGAGACACGCGGCGCAGGCATCTCCACCACCACGGCGGTCGTCGCGGGCATCGTGGTGGCGGCCTCCGTCGGCATCTCGCTGTCGGCCCTGCTCGGCGGCGGGTCGTCGCCGTCGGGAACCAATTAGCGCGGGCGGCATTGGCGGCGACGTTGCCGCCTGCGCCTTGTGCGTTAGTACCAAACATGTTTGGAGAGCTTAGGCTATGATCCGAAGGAACAAATTGGCCGCCATGGTTGCGGCCTTGGCGCTGACGACGGCACCGGTCGGCGCCTATGCGCAATCCCAGGCGACGAAGACGGGCACCGGCGAGACGGCGGGCGCGGCGTCCGGCATCGGCCATCGGGATGGATCGCCGTCGACCATGGCGATCGTGACCACAGTGGCGGTCGTCACCGTCGTCGGCGTGTCGCTCGCGGTGGTGCTCGGTCTCACAGACACCTCGTCCTCGTCGGGGACCACACCGTAGCCGACGTCTCGCCCGCCGTGGCCGGGGGCCGGGTGCGCTCTGCCGGGGCGGCCTCATGCGGGCGGCTTCAGCACTTCGGTCTCGAGCGCCGCGAAGTCCGGCGAGATATGCTGTCGGCTTTTCCAGACATAGCCGTCGATGGCGTCGACCCAATAGAGGTTCTCGAACTCCCAGTTCATCAGCCGGGCCCGGTTGCGCTCGCGAATCAGTACCGTGTCGAACTCGATCTCCAGGATGGTGATCTTGCGCGGACCGATTCGCTCGAATGTCGATTCGATCGGCAGCACGAAACGCTCATCGGCTTCGTAGTCCACCTCGCGCCGGAATCGGGTGCCTCTCGCGACCTGATGGGTCGGGCCGGCCAGCGGATCCGCGGCATGGGCGGTGGTCTGGCGCAGATTGCGCGGCAGCCCGACCGTCTTGACCACGCGGCCATGGCGCGTGACCACGGCTTGCCCGCCGCCGGCGAACCAATGACGGTCGTCGCGCTCCGCATAGGCCAGGATCAGGAAGCCGCTCGGGCCCTTTCCAACCTTTGCCGTCATCGAGGCGTATGGTAGCTTCGCGACGTCCGCCCGCCGGAGCGGTTGCGATTCGGCGCCGAAAGCAGCGAATTTGAGCGCAGCGGTGGCATTTTCCAACACGGGGTTGTCGAAGCAGCCAGCGGTGACCAGGGCCGCGCCAGCCGCCAGGATATGCCGTCGCGTGATCAGCTTCTTCGACATCCACCGCTCGTCCTTCTCGGGAACATTGATATGCGCCGCCATTCTCCGGGGCAACCCCAGGATCATCCGTTGAGCATCAGGAGCGCCGTCCTCGCCCTGTTGGGTGCGCTGGCATTGACCGGGGCGTTCGCGCCGGGCCTGCGGGCGCAGGGCGTCGGCATCGACAGTATCGGCGCGCTCGGCAGCCTGCTCGATCAGATCGAGGCGCTGCAGGGCAGGCGTTCCGGTGCGACCGAGATGGTGTCGCCGATCGACCGGGCGCGCCAGCGCCGGCCGGTCGGCGGTCCGGCGACCGCCGACCGGCCGTCCGAGGCCTGGCCGGCGGCGGCCGAGGCCGACGATACCGACCAGTTGCTGGAGCGGTTCTGCGCCGGCACGGCCGAACGGAGCGACGACCTGCTGCGAATCGTCGCCCGGAACCTGTCGCGCCTGGAGGCCGATTACTGCCTGCGCGCCCGGCAGGTGCTGCGGCAGTACGGCTATGACGTGTTCGCGACGGCCGTCGAGCCTGGCCGGCTGGCGGTCGGCGCCGTCGGCGACGACTACGTGCTCGGCGTCGGCGACGAGCTGGTGGTCAGCTTCCACGGCCAGGTGGCGCTGACGGTGACCACCGCCGTCGATCGCGAGGGCCGGGTGATTCTGCCGGACCTGCCGCCGATCGCCGCCGCCGGGCGCAGCTTCGGCCGCTTCCGCCGCGAGCTCGAGGCGCGCACCAAGGCGGCGTTGCTGGGCACCCAGGTGTTCGCCTCGGTGGCCAACCTGCGGCTGCTCTCGGTCATGGTGGTGGGCGAGGTGGCGCGGCCCGGCACCCATCAGGTCACCGGGCTCGCCAGCATCGTCGACGCGCTCGGCGCCGCGGGCGGCGTCAAGCCGACCGGCAGCCTGCGCATGATCCAGGTGCAGCGCGGCAACAGGGTCCAGTGGGTCGACCTCTACGATCTGCTGTTCGGCCTGGGCCAGAGCCACCAGCTCGGCGTGATGGACGGCGATCGCATCGTCGTGCCGTCGATCGGGCCGACCATCGGCATCGCCGGCGACGTCAAGCGGCGCGGCGTCTATGAGCTGCCGGAGGGCCGAAGCGCGCTTCGCGCGGCGCAGGCGCTCGCCTTCGCGTGCCGCCCGATGCGGCCCCGCGGCAACCGCTTCCTGCAGATCACCTTCCAGGACTCCGGCGGCCAGCTGGTCGTCGAACATGGCGGCGACATGCAGGCCGGCGTGCGGGACGGCGATATCCTGGTGGTGCAGCGGCGCCAGGACGTCCAGGCCGGCACGGTCGAGTTGGCCGGGCATGTCCGCGTGCCCGGCCCGCGCGCGCTGGCCCAGGTGCAGACCGTCAAGGGCCTCGTCCAATCGACGGCGGCGATGCGCGACAATCCCTACCTGCCTTTCGCGGTGTTGGAGACGACCGATCCCACGACCCAGGCGCGCCGGCTGTTCCCGGTCGATCTGCAGGCGATCCTGGCGGGCGGGCAGGATTTTCGCCTGCGCGAATTCGACCGGCTGATCGTTCTCGGCGCCGAGGATATCCGCTATCTGTCCTCGCCCGACGTCCAGGAGATCATCTTCTCCAGCGAGACGGCGCGGCTGTTCGCCCTGCCCGAGACGGACGCCGCCGCGCCGCCGCGATTCGCCCTGCCCACCGTGCCGGGTGATGCGGTCGACGAGTCGGCCGCGACCGGCGGCGAGGGGATAGCGGCCGCCGCCGGCCCGCGGCGGCCCGACGACGCGGGCGAGGAGGACGGTGTCGAGGTCGCGGCGCCGGTCTGCGACGGTCTGGTGCGGCTGACCGAGATCGTGCAGGGCGGGCGCAGCGGCCGCTATGCCAACGCGGTGCGCCTGGCCGATGGCGATCGCCAGCGGATGCCGTCGGTCCGCCTGCCTTGTCCGGAGATCTTCGAGAGCGAAGGACAGCTGCTGCCATTCGCCCTGGAGCATGTCGTGGCCGTCAACGGCGAGGTGCGCCGGCCGGGCGCCTATCCGGTGGCCGACGAGACGTCGCTCGACGCCCTGGTCGCGGTCGCCGGCGGGCTGACCCAGGAGGTCGACCTGACCCGCCTGGAGCTGTCGCGCTTCGACCCCGATTCCTACAAGGGGCTGTCGGAAAACAGCCGCGAGATGATCGACCTGAGCCAGACCGCGGTCGAGAAGGTCGCCGTCAGCCCGGGCGACGTGGTGCGCTTCAACCCGGTGTTCACCGACCGCGATGTCGGCCCGGTGGTGCTGCTCGGCGAGTTCGTCCGGCCGGGCATCTACGAGATCCGGCGCGGCGAGACCCTGTCGCAGATGATGCGCCGCGCCGGCGGCTTGACCGCGCAGGCCTATCCCTATGGCGCCATATTCCTGCGCGAGCGGGTCCGCCGGGCCGAGCAGCAGGGCTTCCTGCGCGCCTCGCGCGAGCTCAGCTCGGCCTTGACCGTGACCGCGATCCAGCGCGGCGTCGACCCGAGCGCCCTCCTTACCTTGCAACAGATCTCCGACCAGCTAAGCAAGCTGCAGGCGATCGGCCGGGTGGTGATCGAGGCCGATCCGACCGTCCTGCAGGTTCGCGCCGAACTCGACACGGTGCTCGAGCCCGGCGACCGCATCCTGATACCGAAGCGGCCGAATTTCGTCTCGATAATCGGCGACGTGCTCAATCCCGGCGCCCAGCAATTCGTGCCCGGCACCAAGGGCGACCGCTACATCCGGCAGGCCGGCGGCTTCCAGAGGTCGGCGGATCAGGACCGCGTCTTTGTCGTCTACCCGAACGGCCAGGCACAGCCGCTGTCGCTCAGTGCCTGGAACTACAGGCCGGTGCAGATCCCACCCGGCAGCACGATCGTGGTGCCGAAGGATCCGGCGCCGTTCGATTTCCTTACCTTCGCGCGGGAGGTGACCGATCTGGTCAGCAAGGTTGCGTTGACGGCGGCTTCGCTCAGCGTGCTGGTCACCAGATAGCGACACGCGGCCATGGGCACGAGCAGGCGCGCGCGCAAGAGCAGGCGTTTCCTGGCGGCGCTTCTGGCGTCGACGGCGCTCTCGCTGGCGCCGGGCGCGGCCGGCGCCGAAACCGTGTTCAGCCTGTTTCAGCCAAAGCGCTTCTACGCGGACGAGGAAGACTTCTTCTCGTCCGGGGATTACGGCGGCGTCGGCCTGCTGCAGACCCGCACCGCGCGGTTCGGACCCGACGGGCAGTTCGATTTCGGCGCCAGCTCGGTGGACGAGTACCGGCGATTCTATCTGAACTGGCATGCCCTGCCCTGGCTCGAGGCCACCTTCCGCTTCACCGAGATTCGCAACCGCCTGTTCTCGGACGATCCGGATTTCAGCGGCAACCAGACCTTCAAGGACCGCGGCGCCGACCTGAAGTTCAAGCTGGTCGACGAGTCGGCTTACCGTCCCGCGGTCGCGGTCGGCCTGCAGGACAGCCTCGGCACCGGCAAGTTCGCCGGCGAATACCTGGTCGCCAGCAAGCGATGGTTCGATCTCGATTTCCATTTCGGGCTTGGCTGGGGCTACTTCACCGGCCGCCATGGCGGCGTCGACAATCCGATGGTGCGGCTGTTCGGCGACAGCTTCCGACGCCGGGACAGCGGCCCCTCGACCGGCGGCACGCCGAATTTCGGGCAATGGTTCGCCGGCGAGCGGATGGCGCTGTTCGGCGGGCTCGAATGGCGCACGCCGATCGAGGGCCTGGCACTGAAGCTGGAATACGACCCCAATGACTATCAGGCGGAACCGCTCGGCAACCGGTTCGAGCAAAAGACCCCGTGGAACGTCGGCATGGTCTATCGGCCGTTCGCCTGGTTCGACACCTCGCTCGGCTTCGAACGCGGCACCAAGTTAATGTGGCGCGCGGCGGTCCGCGCCAACCTCGCCGAATTCAACATGCAGAAGTTCCTCGACACGCCGCCGCCGGCCCTGAAGCCGCGGCCCGCGCCGGCGCCGGCGCCGGAGACTACGCAGCACCTGGAGCTGGAAGACACGGCGCCGTCCGACCCGGCGGACCCGGTCGATGCTTTCTTCGGTGTACTGGAGCGTGAAGGCCTGGTGGTCGAGGCGGTCGAGCTCACCGAGAGCGCGGCGCGCATCGTCATCGCCGGCGGCGCGGCGGGCACGGATCCGCTCGCCGATCGGGATCGGGCGGTGCGGGCCGCCGGCGCGGCCGCCAGACTGCTGCCGGTCCCGCTCGACAGGGTGACTTTCGTCGCTGCCGAGGCGGGTGGCGGGCTGCGGGAAGTCACCGTCGATCGCGCCGAGATCGACCGCCTCTCGGTCGTCGACCGGCTGTTCGAAGGGCTGGCGGCGGAAGGCTACCGGGTCGAAGGATTCGAGTTCAGCCATGACGAGGCGCGGCTGCAGGTGACACGGCATGACGGCCGGACCGACCTGGTGGCGGACCGGCGGGCCGCCCGGCTGGTGGCGGCGGCGGTGCCCGCACCGGTCCGGAACGTCACCCTGGTGCGCATGTCGGCCGGCATCGAGGCCGATCGGATGACGATCAGCCGGGAAGATATTGGCCGCGCCGAGCCGGTCGACGCGTTGTTCGATGCGCTCGAGGGCGATGGCTTCGCGGTCGAATGGGTCGAGCTGTCGCGCCGCCGCGCGACCGTCCATGTCACCGCCCCGGCGGGGGGCGGCAGCGAGCGGCGGATGGCGGCGGCGGCGCGGCGCATTGCCCGGCTCGGCGCGCTGCCGGCCGACGCGGTCACGCTGGTCAGCCGGCGCTCGGGCGCCGCGGCGCGCCGCCTCACGGTGACCGCCGCCGGCATCATTGTGGCAGAGGACGGGCGCGGCGCCGGCGGCCGCGGCGGCGCTCGGCCGCCGTTGAGCGATGCGGAGCGGCAGGCCGCCGCCGGGCGCATCTTCGCCGAGCTGGCGCGCGCCGGCTTCCGCGGCGAGGCCGTTCACCTGACCGAAAGCCACGCGACCGTCTACCTGACGCCGGCCCGGTATCGCGACAGCGGCCGTAATATCGGCCGCCCGGCCCGCATTGTCGCCAACAACACGCCGGCCTCGGTGGAGGCGATCTCGATCGCGATGATGAGCCGGGGGGCGGAACTCAGCCGGGTCACCCTCCTGCGCCGCGACCTGGAGCAGGCCGTCGCGTGGAAGGGCAGTCCGGAGGAGGTCTGGGCCAACGCGCTCGGCGAAGGCGGCGGCGGCCCGACCCTGCCGCCCGGGGCGATCGCCAATCCGGACCGCTATCCGGGGTTTTCCTGGAACCTGGAGCCGCGCTACCGCCAGAGCGTCGGCGGCCCCGACGGCTTCGTCCTCTATCAGGTCTACGCGGCGCTTTCAGGCCGCCTCGAGCCGATCCGGGGCCTGCGCCTGTCGGCGACCCTGGCGCAGAACATCGTCGACAGCTTCGACGAGCTGAAGCAGGAATCGAACAGCGAGCTGCCGCGGGTCAGGAGCGACATCGCGAAATATCTGCGCGAGGGCACCTCGGGCATCGAGAACCTCTATGCCGACTACGTGTTCAGTCCCCACCCCGAGTGGTACGTCAAGCTGACCGGCGGCCTGCTGGAGAAGATGTATGCCGGGATCGCCGGCGAGGTCCTGTTCCGGCCGTTCGACTCGCGCCTCGCCCTGGGCCTGGAAGTGGCGGAGGTGCGCCAGCGCGACTTCGACGCCGATTTCGGCCTGCGCGACTACCGGATCACCACCGGCCATCTCGGCATCTATTACGACATGCCGTTCTATGGCCTGCGAGGCGAGATCCAGACGGGCCGCTACCTGGCGGGCGATGTCGGCGCCACCTTCCAGTTGTCGCGCCGCTTCGACACCGGCGTCGTCCTCGGTGCGTTCTTTACGCTGACCGACGTCTCCTTCGACGAGTTTGGCGAGGGCTCCTTCGACAAGGGCTTCTTCATGACCTTTCCGTTCGACATGTTCCTGCCGAGCTCGTCCAGGCGGCGCGGTGTCTTCGCCTTTCGGCCATTGACCCGCGACGGCGGCCAAAGGGTCATCGTGCCCGACCGTCTCTACCTGTTGACCGAAGAGGGCAATCTCGGGCATGTCGGGCGCGGCTGGCACCGGCTGCTGGAGTAGCGCACGCCGGCCGGTGTTGACGATTTGCCGATGCTCTTGGCTGAAAACCTGCCGTAACGGTCCCGGCACCGATTGGCCGGCCGGGCGAACATAGGGGAAGATGTTGGAACAGCGTGTTCTGGTTACCGGCGGGGCCGGATATATCGGCTCGCATGCGGTCCTGGCGCTCCGCGAGGCCGGCTGTGAGGTCGTGGTGATCGACGACCTGTCGACCGGCTCCGCCGCCGCCGTGCCGGACGACGTGCCTTTGGTGGAGGGCGATGCCGGCGACATGGCGACCGTCGGAGACGTGCTCGGCCGGCACCGAATCGATGCGGTGATGCACTTCGCGGGTAGTATCCTGGTGCCCGAATCGGTCGCCAATCCGCTGAAGTACTACCGCAACAACACCGGCGTCAGCCGCAACCTGATCGAGGCCAGCGTGGCGGCCGGGGTCAAGGCGTTCGTGTTCTCCTCGACAGCCGCGGTCTACGGCATTCCCGACGAGATCCCGGTGGCGGAGGACGGGCCGACCAAGCCGATCAACCCCTATGGCTGGTCGAAGCTGATGACCGAGCAGGTCTTGCGTGATGTCGGCCGGGCCGACGGCCTGGGCCACGCGATTCTCAGATACTTCAACGTCGCCGGGGCCGACCCGGCCGGGCGGACCGGGCAATCGACGCCGAACGCGACCCATCTGATCAAGGTGGCGGCCGAGCTGGTGACCGGCAAGCGCGCCGGCATCGAGATCTTCGGCGACGACTACCCGACCCCGGACGGCACCTGCGTGCGCGATTACATCCATGTCACGGATCTGGCGGACGCGCATGTCCGCGCGCTGCAGCACCTGATCTCCGGCGGCGACAACCTGCTGCTCAACTGCGGCTACGGCCGCGGCTATTCGGTGCGCGAGGTGCTGGACGCGGTCGCCGCCGAGTCGGGCAGCGAGCTCGCGATACGCAGCGCGCCGCGGCGCGCCGGCGATCCGCCGGCGCTGGTTTCCGACAATCGCCGCATCCGCGAGACGCTCGCCTGGTCGCCGCGCTTCGACGAACTTGCCGCCATCGTCCGCTCCGAGCTCGCTTGGGAGCGCAAGCTGGGCGAAGCCGCCAAAACCTGACGGCAATCGGCCGTTTTTCCTCCGTTAAGGATTTTGCCGTAGCTGGAAACGGCGAAAGGCGTGATTCATTGTCGAATCAGTCGCATAGAGATGGCGTGTCGAATCTGGGAATTCCCGCAATAGGGGCCGACTTGCTGGTTACGGGCGTTATCGCCGGCGCGCTGGCGCTCGGCGTGAGCCTGTTCGCCGATCGCCTCGGCAGATGGCTGCGCGTCCTGGACGTGCCGGACGGCAGGCGCAAGCTGCATGCGCGGGCGACGCCGCAGATCGGCGGTTTCGCGGTGGTGCCGCCGGTCGCGGCGGTGGCGCTGTGGTCCGCCGCCGGCTCCGACTATCTGCCGCTGTTCGGCGGGCTGGTGCTGGCGGCCTTGGCTTTCCTCGCCATCGGCTATCTCGACGACCGGGCGCATCTCAGGCCGATGCTGCGTCTCGCGCTGGCAGCGGCGGTCTGTTTCGTGTCGCTGCAGCTGATCCCGAGCTTCGGCGTCGCCTTCCTCAAGTTCAGCTTTCTGTCGGATGCCTTGTTCCTGGGCGGCTGGACCGTGCTGTTCAGCGTGCTCTGCCTGGTCGGCCTGCAGAACGCGCTCAACATGGCCGACGGCAAGAACGGCCTGGCGCCGGGACTGTGCCTGATCTGGACGCTGCTGATCGCGGCTTATGCGCCGCCGCATCTGCTGCCGGTCATCGCCGCGCTCGCCATCGCGCTTGCCGTGGTGCTCGCCTTCAATCTCGCCGGCCGCCTGTTCCTCGGCGATTCGGGCTGTTACGCGATCAGCATCGTCGTCGGCCTGCTGGCAATTCACACCCATTATTTGAGCTTCGTGCAACTGCCGGGCGACGTGGTGGCGCTCTGGTTCCTGGTGCCGGTGATCGATTGCCTGCGCCTGATGGCCGGGCGCATCCTGGTCGGGCGTTCGCCGTTTGATCCGGACCGCCAACACCTGCACCATCACCTGGATGCGGTGATGCCGTGGCGCTGGGGCCTGCTCATCTATCTCGGGCTGGTCGCCGGGCCGGGCCTGCTCGCCTATTTCAGGCCGGGCTATACGGTGCTCTGGGCGGTTCTGGTGTTGGCCTGCTACGGCACGGTGCTCGGCCTCGGCATGCGCGAGGCGCGAACCAGAGCCATCATATCCGTCCAGTTGGGTCGCTGAACGCACTTCAATCCGCCGCTCGAAGCCCCGCTCGAAGCCCCGCTCGAAGCATTGTCGAACGACACGTTTGGGCGTATTTTCCGACCCCGTTGGGGCGTAGCCAAGTGGTTAAGGCAGCGGGTTTTGATCCCGCCATCGCAGGTTCGAATCCTGCCGCCCCAGCCAAATCTCACTTTTCGCCGATTTTGTGCCTCCGCTTGACACTAACCGTTCGACAAACACCAGCCGCCATGACAACCAATTTGCTGAAGACTCTGGACATAACCGCAACCACCTCGCCGCGGCGGGTGTCCGAGAACCCTTAACAGTAGCCGACGTCCAGCTTGCCTCCCGAACGGTCGAGCGGTTCTATGCTCTGGATAGATTGAAACTTCAGGTAAGTCGCCGAGAGCCCAAACCAGCGGGCTCTACTAGTCGTGGCGGCGAATCAAACGCCCTCAAAGGGTTTCGACTGGGCTAGGGCGTGCCGGCGGAAAGCTCATCGATTTGTTGCAGAAGATTGCCATAGTCGGGCGACTCTTCCGCGGCATAGTGGAAGTTCTTGAACAAGCCGGTCAGCCGCGTGAAGTAGTCCCGGACGCTCTCCTTATCATCGAAAGCGTAGCTGCGCGTCACGAGTCCGTAGACCTTGTCGAAGGTCAGTTTCTGCCGTTCCAGGGGTGCCGAGGCGTCGACCGCATCGAAGGCGTCCTGCTGCAGGTAGACCATGTCGAGCAGGGTCGCCTTCTTCCATAGAAGATAATCTTCCATGGAGGTCGCCTCTTGACAGGTCACTTGCATCATCTTGTAGACGGCCTCACCGTCGGTCAGCA
>CAJHXX010000432.1_pt1 | contig 35477 bp, 39 predicted proteins | sample 9198511 | NCBI WGS metagenome assembly CAJHXX01 (sample SAMEA7708325, study PRJEB35096) | sediment metagenome | biome: marine neritic benthic zone biome [ENVO:01000025]; feature: sediment [ENVO:00002007]; material: shallow marine sediment [ENVO:03000034] sea grass bed [ENVO_01000059] ...
ATCGAGACGCTGGGCGGCGTGTTCACGCGCCTGATCGAACGCAACACCACGATCCCGACCAAGAAGAGCCAGGTGTTTTCGACCGCCGAGGACAACCAGACCGCCGTTACCATCCGCGTCTTCCAGGGCGAGCGCGAGATGGCGGCCGACAACAAGCTGCTCGGCCAGTTCGACCTGGTCGGTATTCCGCCGGCCCGGCGCGGCATGCCCCAGGTCGAGGTGGCCTTCGATATCGACGCCAACGGCATCGTCAACGTATCGGCCAAGGACAAGGCGACGAACAAGGAGCAGGCGATCCGCATTCAGGCATCCGGCGGCCTGACCGACGGCGAGATCAACGACATGGTCAAGGACGCCGAGGCGCATGCCGACGAGGACCAGAGGCGCAAGGAGGTGGCGGAGGCCCGCAACCAGGCCGATGCCCTGATCCATGCCACCCAGCAGACCCTGTCGGAGCATGGCGACAAGGTCTCCGACGAGGACAAGACCGCCATCGAAGCCGAAATCGAGGCACTGAAGAGCGCCTTGGAAGGCGATGACGTCGCCGATATCCAGGCGAAGATGCAGGCGCTGTCCAACACCTCGATGAAGCTGGGCGAAGCGATGTATCAGGCGGCCGAGGGCGATGCCGGTTCCGAATCGGCCGCGACCGACGATGCGGCCGCCAACGACGAGGATATCGTCGACGCCGATTTCGAGGAAGTCGACGAAGACAAGAAGAACAAGTCTGCTTAAGCACGCGCAACGGCGCCCCGGACGAGCGATCGCCCGGGGCGCCTTTCATTTCAGAGGTCTGCGTATCAAGGTCGCACCATGACCCAGCAGGACTATTACGATCTTCTCGGTGTGACGCACGAGGCCGACGCGGATGCGCTGAAGAAGGCGTATCGCAAGAAAGCAATGCAATACCACCCGGACCGCAATCCGGGCGACGAAAAGGCCGAGGCCAAGTTCAAGGAACTGTCCATGGCCTACGACGTGCTGCGCGATCCGGAAAAGCGCGCGGCCTATGATCGGTTCGGACCGGCCGCCTTCGACGGCTCGGGGCCGGACGCCGGCGGCTTCGACTTCGCCAGTTCCTTCGCCGACGTGTTCGACGACCTGTTCGGCGAATTCATGGGTACCCGGCGACGGTCGACCGGGGCCCGGCGCGGCGACGACCTGCGCTACAACCTGGAGATCACCCTGGACGACGCCTATCGCGGCAGCACCGCGCAGATCCGGGTGCCGAGCACGGTCGGTTGCGAGGATTGCGGCGCTACCGGGGCGGAAGCCGGCTCCGAGCCCGTGACTTGCCCGACCTGCCAGGGCGCCGGACGGGTCCGGGCGCAGCAGGGCTTTTTCACCATCGAGCGGACCTGCCCGAGCTGCGCCGGCGCCGGGCGGGTGATCGAGAACCCCTGCCAGGCCTGCGGCGGATCGGGTCAGGTCTACAAGGAGCGCAGCCTGTCCGTCGACGTCCCGGCGGGCGTCGAGGACGGCACACGGATCCGCCTGGCCGGCGAGGGCGCCGCGGGCATGCGCGGCGGGCCGCCCGGCGACCTCTACATCTTCCTGTCGATGGCGCCGCACCGCATCTTCAACCGCGACGGCCTGCACCTCTATTGCACGGTGCCGATTCCGATGGCCGACGCGGCGCTCGGCGGCACCATCGAGGTGCCGACGCCGGAAGGCACGCGCAGCCGGATCAATATTCCGGCCGGCACCCAGAACGGCCGGCAGTTCCGCCTCAAGGGCAAGGGCATGCCGGTGCTGCGTGGACAGGGCCGCGGCGATCTCTACATCCAGACGCTGGTCGAGACGCCGGTCAACCTGAGCAAGCGGCAAAAGGACTTGCTGCGCGAGTTCCAGGCGGAATCGACGGGCCATCGCAACAGCCCGGAGACCGAAGGTTTCTTCGCCCGCGTCAGGGAACTCTGGGACGACCTCACCGACTAGAGCGGATTTGCCGGTCGCGCCACACGGCCCTGTGCGGCACGCCCCCGATCGTGCTTAAATTCATCGCCACGACCAAGCATGGAGGGGCAGCATGGCTGACATCAAGATCGGCGTGGCCGGCTGTGCCGGACGCATGGGCCGGATGCTGGTGCGGCAGATTCATGAGACCGAGGGCTGCGTCCTGGCCGCCGGGACCGAACCGCGCGGCGCCGGCACGATCGGCAGCGACCCCGGGCTGCTCGCCGGGACCGGGCCGACGGGGCTGACCATCGGCGACGATCCGGCGGCGCTGTTCGGCGCCTCGGACGCGGTGCTCGACTTCACCGCGCCGGGCGCGACCGTCGCCCATGCCGAACGGGCGGCAGAGAGCGGCAAGGCGCATATCATCGGCACCACCGGGTTCGAGCCGGCCCATGAAGCGGCGATCGCCGGCGCGGCCGAACGGGCAGCGATCGTCAAGGCCGGCAATATGAGCCTCGGGGTCAACCTGCTGGTGCAGGTGACCCGCCGGGTCGCGGCGGCGCTCGGCGAGGATTTCGACATCGAGATCGTCGAGATGCATCATCGCCATAAGGTCGACGCGCCGTCCGGCACCGCCTTGATGCTGGGTCGGGCGGCGGCCGATGGCCGCGGCGTCGACCACGACGCCGTCGCGGTGCGCGGGCGCGACGGCATCGGCGGCGAGCGGCCGCGCGGCGCCATCGGCTATGCGGCGCTGCGCGCCGGCGACGTGGTCGGCGAGCACACCGCCATCTTCGCCGCCGACAACGAGCGGATCGAACTCACCCACCGGGCGGGCGACCGGTCCATCTTCGCACGCGGCGCGGTACGGGCGGCGCTATGGGCCAGCGGCAAGCCGCCGGGGCTTTACGACATGGTGGATGTTCTTGGCCTGAACGGCTGATCGTTGCGTATCGGGAACAATAATTGAGCCGCCTTTTCGCGCCTGTTCCGGAGGCGGAATTTATAGTTTCGGTTCAGGAATGATCCGGCACGGCGCGATGGCGCGTCAACGCGTCTCGCAAGGCGCCGGCGAGCTCGACTCGTTCCTTTGGTGTCAGGAAGCTGCCGATCACCAGGCTCTTGCCGTGACTGGTCAGCCGAAGCTGGCTGTGGTGGTAGGCCGGCTCATCGATCTCGACCCGTACCCAATAGGGCTGAAAGCGCCAGTGATTGACCTTGCCGTCTGGCTGCTGGCGCCAGACGAGCAGCTCGCCGTCGCTCAGCTGCACCCGTTCGACCAGCTTCGCGGCCCGGAAGCTCATCCGGAAGGCCAGGTAGATCAACAGCACGTCGAGCCCGAAGAAGCCGAACACCGGCCAGGCGCCGATCAGCAGGAACGCCAACCCGGCGATGAAGCTGACCACGACGACGCCGGCCATCAGGCCGTAGAAACCGATCGGCGACAGCGATCGATGCGGCCGCAGCACCGCGTCGAAGTTGAGCGGGTCGTCCGATGCCATGGGCCGCGAGGTGTCGGTCATGCCGCCAGCTTAGAGCAGATCCGGGTTGAACGGAATCGCCGCAAGCGATCCGTCAACCCGGTGAATGCGCTCTCGCGGGGTCCGCTTGTCGGCAACGCGCGAGCCGGTCTATAACCGGCGGCAATGAAAAAAGCCGACATCGAAAAGCTGTTCCGCCGCCTGGCCGAAGCCGATCCCGAGCCGAAAGGCGAGCTCGACTACATCAATTCCTACACCCTGCTGGTCGCCGTGGTGCTGTCGGCGCAGGCGACCGATGTCGGCGTCAATAAGGCGACCCGGCGGCTCTTCCAGATCGCCGACACGCCCCAGAAGATGCTGGATCTGGGGGAAGCGGCGGTGCGCGAGGAAATCCGGACCATCGGTCTCTATCGGAACAAGGCCAAGAACGTGATCGCGCTGAGCCGCATGCTGCTGGACGAGTTCGGCGGCGAGGTGCCGCGCGACCGGGAGTCGCTGGAGCGGCTGCCGGGCGTCGGCCGCAAGACCGCGAATGTGGTGCTCAACATCGCCTTCGGCGAGCCGACCATCGCCGTCGATACGCATCTCTTCCGGCTCGGCAACCGTACCGGCCTGGCGCCCGGCAAGACGCCGCTCGAGGTCGAGCAGAAGCTGATCAAACGGGTGCCGGCGGCCTACCGGCGCCACGCCCATCATTGGCTGATCCTGCACGGCCGCTATGTCTGCAAGGCGCGCAAGCCCGACTGCCCGCGTTGCGTGATCCGGGAGGTCTGCGGCTATAAGGCGAAGACGACTGCGTGAGCCGATGAGACCTGCCGGCGGCGGTCAACCCTGCGCTGCGGGTTCCGTCCCCTCGACGACCAGCCCGGGGTAACAGTCGCCGGATCCGGCCGCTGCCGCGCCGCCGCGCAGCTCGACATGGCGGACCCGCATGTCGCCGGCGTCGGGATAGAGGAAGACATGCAGCACGCAGCCGCGCTCGGCGTACTGCCAGACCGCGGCCGGCGGCTCGTGCCAGACATGATGCGGCCGTCCGATCCGGCCGGCCACCTGTTCGGCGACCAGGCCGATCAGCTCGTCCGGTTTCGGCGGGTCCGGCGCGATTGCGCTATCGGGTTCGGGGATTGCCGCCGTCTTTTTGGAAACGACAGCCGCCGGGTTCGACGATTCCCCGGTCGTCGTGCCCGGGGTGGCGCAGGCGGCGAGCGCCGTCATCGCCGCAAGCAGCAGGATCCGCAGCCGATTCGGGCCGAAGGCCCGACGCAACGCCATTGACATCTTGCGACCGCCTCAGCCGGCCGCGGCGGGCGCAGTCTCGGACTCCACCGGTTTCGATTTCTCGGCAATGGCATCGATATCACCGCTGATCCGTCCGCCGCGCTCGATTTCCACCTCGCCGTAACGGATCTTGCCTGTGACGTGACCGGTCGCGCGAATCAGCAGCCGGCCGCGCACCGTCAACGTCCCGTCGAAGCGGCCACGAATATCGGCCTCCTCGATTTCGGCATTGCCCTTGATCAGGCCCGATTGGGCGACGTCGATCATGCGCGTATCGTGGAGCTCCGCCTCCACCGTGCCCTCGACGACGAGCCGGTCGCAGGCGGAAATCTCCCCGACCAGGACGATCTCCCGACCAACGAACATGGTTTTCGGCTCCGGCGCGGCCGACGCGGCCGGCATGTCGATCTGGCCCGGGCGTGGTGCGTTCGGGATATCGCTGTGCACCCGGCGCGGGATCTCCGGTCGAAACATCGGGGAGGCATTGTCGGAACTGGACATCGGTTCACCTGAGAAATTGCGCGCTTCCGACCGACCGGCAGCAAGCACCGGCGGCACGAGCGAGGGCTTCGAACTCAACGACATGTCTTTCTTGCGACCAAACACGGGGCTCCCCCATTTCGATCCCGAACCATCGCGTCGGTCCACCGTCGCCTGGTCGCCACTTTCACAGAAAGTGATTACCGGTTTCTTTTGCGTCGACGCCTATCCGCCTTTGGCCGCGCATCTTGCGCGACAGGCGAACCGCGCCGACCCATCTCAGGCCGCGGTGCCCGATGGCCGAAGCCGCTTGAACACATGAACCATGGCCGCGGTCGCGATGATCGGCGCCACCAGGTTGACCAGGGGCACGGTCAGCAGGAAGGCGATGACCGCTCCGGTCAACAGCAGCCGCATGCGGTTGCCGCGGCGCAGCGCCGCGACCTCCGCATCGCCGAAATGGCGATGGGCCACAAGTTCAAAGTATTCCCGCCCGAGAAGATAGCCGTTCAAACCGTAGAACACCACGATGTTTATCGCGGGCAAGAACAAGTAGAGCGGCAGCGCCAACAGGTTGAGCAGGATGAGCACCAGGGTGAAACGCAAGGTGATCCCGAGCGAGCGGCCGATAGGGACTTCGCGGCCCGGCGCATCGCCGGCGTAATGCCGGTGTTCGACTGCCGCCGCGATCTCCTCCAGGAACATGCCGATGAACAGCGTGGCGATCGCCGGAAACAGAAAGAACAGCACCACCAGAAAGGCGCCGAAGGTGCCGAAACCGATCAGCCAGTTGACCCACTCCCATTCGGTTGGATCGTCCGGCACGGCGTAATAGGCCCCGACGGCGAGCACGACGAAAACCGCCGTGGTCAGGGCGAGCGAACGCCATAGCACGCGCTGGAACGGCGCCTCGAAAAGTTGGGCGATGGCCCGGGAAAACCCCTGAAGCAATTGTCGAACCTCCTTGCTCGCGCGTTCCGATAACGGCGATGACGGCCGAGGCGAATCGGCCGTCCGAGGCGGACTATATCAGGCCGCCGGCCGCGCCGCCGGCCGCGGGTCGATCGGCGTCAGCTTGGCGAGGCCCGCCGCCTGCTCGAACAGCGCCGCGGCCGACAAGAGCGCCGCCTCGCCGTGCATCGGCGCCATGATCTGCAGGCCGACCGGCAGGCCGGCGGCCGTGAAGCCGCAGGGCACGGAGATCGCCGGGCAGGTCGTCAGGGTGATGGCGAAGGTCATCGCCAGCCAGTCGACGTAGTTGTCGAACTCGGTGCCGTCGATCTCTGTCAGGTAGCGGACCAGGTGATCGAACGGCGGCGTCAGCACGGTCGGGCAGAGCAACAGGTCGTAGGTCTCGAAGAACGTGCAGGTCCGGGCATAGAGCGCGGCCCGCTGCCGCATCGCCCGACCGATCTCGTCCGCGGTCAGCGCCAGGCCCTTCTCGATGTTCCAGATCACATCCGGCTTCAGCTGGCCGCGATAGGTTTCCAGCAGCGGCGCCTTGCCGGCGGCGAACTGCGCCGCGCGCAGCACCTGGAAGGTGTCCCCGGCACCCGTGAAGTCGATGCAGTCCTCCGCCACCGCGGCGCCGAATTCGGCGAACCGCGCGGCGGCAGCGGCGCAGATCTCGCGCACCTCCCGGTCGACCGGCACGATGCCGAGGTCGGGGCTGAAGGCGACCCGGCCGGGCGCCGCCGGCGCGTCCACGGCGGCGAGGAACGGCGTCGCCGGGGCCGGCTGGGACAACGGATCCGCGGCGAACTGCCCGGCCATGGCATCGAGCAGCAGCGCCACGTCGCCGACGGTGCGGCCCATCGGCCCCTGCACCGGCATGGTCTCGAACGGCAGCGCCGAGGGCCCGTGGCCGACCCGGCCGGGGCTCGGCCGCAGGCCGACCACGCCACAGAAACTCGCCGGGATGCGGAGCGAGCCGCCAAGGTCGCTGCCGGTCGCCAGCCAGACCTGCCCGGCGGCCAGCGCCGCCGCCGATCCGCCCGATGAGCCGCCGCAGGTGGTGGTCGTATCCCAGGGGTTGGTGGTGGTGCCGAAGACCTCGTTGAAGGTGTTGGATCCGGCGCCGAACTCGGGCGTGTTCGACTTGCCGATCACCACGGCGCCCTTGGCTTCGAGATGGCGGATCGACAGGTCCGACGTCTCCGGAACGTGGTCGGCGTAGATCGGCGAGCCGTAGGTGGTGCGCACGCCGGCGACGTCGGTCAGGTCCTTGACCGCGATCGGCAGGCCGTACAGGTAGTCGCCTCCGGGCGCCGCCGGCGGCGCGGCCATCAATGCCTTGGCGCGCTCGAGCGCGCGGTCGAGACAAAGGGTCGGCATGGCGTTGACCGCTTCGTCGGTCTCCGCGATGCGCGCCGCCGCTGCGTCGATGAGGTCCAGTGGGGAGATCTCGCCGGCACCGAGACGCGCCACCGCCTCGCGCGCCGTCAGCCGAAAAAGGTCATTCATGCCGCCCTCGCCAAGTACTGAAATTTCCGGCAAGTCTGCGCGAGACGACCCTAGTTGTCGAGCCGCGCTTGTGGCCCGAAACCGCCGCTCTATACTGCGTCCCCGGGATCGAACGACGGATCATCGACAAGCGCAAGGTAGCGGACATGCCCGAAACACGCCTCGACGTCGTCGGCATCGGCAATGCGATCGTCGACGTGCTGAGCCAGTCGACCGACGACTTCCTCGCCGAAAGCGGCCTGGCGAAGGGAACCATGGCCCTGATCGACGCCGATCAGGCCGCGGCGCTGTACGGCCGCATGGGCCCGGGCGTCGAGGTCTCCGGCGGATCGGCCGCCAACACCATCGCCGGCATCGCGGCGCTCGGCGGCAGCGCCGGCTTCATCGGCAAGGTCGCCGACGATCAGCTGGGCGACGTGTTCGCGCATGACATTCGCGCGGCCGGCGTCAGGTTCGAAACCGCGCGGTCGGTCGGCGGTCCGGCGACGGCACGCTGCCTGATCCTGGTCACGCCCGACGCCCAGCGCACGATGACGACATTTCTCGGCGCGGCCCAGGAAATCGCCGCGGCGGACGTCGATCCGGAGATCATCGGCGGTGCCGAGGTGACCTATCTGGAAGGCTATCTTTGGGACCCGCCGGGCGGCAAGGCGGCCTTCCGCCGCGCCACGGAGATCTGCCGCGCCCGCGGCCGCAAGGTCGCGTTGTCGCTGTCCGACCCGTTCTGCGTCGACCGACATCGCGCCGAGTTCCTGGAGCTGGTCGAGCACCACGTCGACATCCTGTTCGCCAACGAGGTCGAAATCGTCTCGCTTTACCAAGCGGAAGATTTCGATGGCGCGCTGCAGCATGTGCGCGGCCATTGCGAGGTGGCGGCGCTGACCCGATCGGCCAAGGGCTCGGTGGTGTTGGGCGACGGCGAGGTGCATGTGATCGACGCCGCCCCGGTGGCGCAGGTGGTCGACACAACCGGGGCCGGCGACCTGTACGCCGCCGGCTTCCTGTTCGCCTATGCCCGGGGCAACGATCTGCATCTCTGCGGCCGCGCCGGCGGCATCGCGGCGGCAGAGGTGATCGGCCATTTCGGCGCCCGCCCGGAATCCGACCTCGGCGCCCTGATGGCGGAGGTTCTCGACTAGCTGCACCAGGGCGGTGATCGGCGGCAAAGGACAGCGCTGTGCGCCTCGATCGCGATTGGATCAACCGACTGCGGCTCGCCAGCGGCCTGGTGCTGCTGGCTTTTCTGACGCTGCATCTGAGCAACCACGCGCTGGGGCTGATCTCCCTCGAGGCGATGGAGGACGGACGGACGGTATTTCTGGCGATCTGGCGCAACCCGGCCGGCAGCGTGCTGCTGCTGGCCAGTCTCGCCACCCATGGCGTGCTGGTCCTCTATTCGCTCTATCGCCGGCGCACCCTGCGCGGCATGCGGTTCGGCGAGGTCGTCCAGCATCTAGCCGGGTTTGCCATCCCGCCGCTGGTCGTGTTGCACGTCATCGCCACCCGGATCGCCCATGAGCAGACCGGGCTGAATGACACCTATGCCTGGGTATTGCGGTCGCTCTGGACAGCGGACCCCGCGGCGGGATTGAAGCAGGCAATCACGCTCACGGTCGCCTGGACCCATGGCTGCCTCGGCGTCCATTACTGGTTGCGGCTCAAGCCCTGGTATCCGCGCGTCCGGCCGCAGCTCTATGCGCTCGCCCTGTTGCTGCCGATCCTGGCGCTGCTCGGCTTCGCCGAGGGCGGGCGCGAGGTCGAGGCGCTGTTGGCCGATCCGGCTTACCGCGCCCGGTTGTTGGCCGAAGTCAATCTGGTCGACGGCACCGTCGCCTGGATCTACCGCACCCTCGATACCGCCTATTGGGGAATGGCGGGATTCCTGGCCCTGTTCGTCGGCGCGCGCGGCCTGCATCATCTGATCGATCGCCGCCGCGGTATCGTCAGGATCACCTATCCGGACGACCGCCGGGTCACCGTCCATCCGGGCACCACGGTTCTGGAAGCAAGTCGGCAGAACGGCATCCCGCATGCCGCGGTCTGCGGCGGCCGAGGCCGGTGTTCCACCTGCCGGATCAGGGTCGTCCGGGGCCTCGACGATCTGGCACCGCCGGCCGAGGCGGAACAACGGGTGCTGCGGCGGGTCGGCGCGCCGGCCGGCGTCAGGCTGGCCTGCCAATTGGCGCCGACGGCCAACGTCGCGGTGGTGCCGCTGCTGCCGCCGGGCGCCCAGCCGCGCCATGGTTTCGGCCGGCCGGGATACCTGCAGGGCAGCGAACGCGAGATCGCCATCCTGTTCGCCGACCTGCGCGCCTTCACCAAGTTCTCCGAAAGCAAGCTGCCCTATGACGTTGTGTTCATCATGAACCAGTATTTCCGCTACATGGGGACCGCGATCGAGCAGGCCGGCGGGCGCGTCGACAAGTTCATCGGCGACGGGGTGATGGCGCTGTTCGGCCTTGAAACGGGCCCAGAGCACGGCTGCCGCGACGCGCTGGCCGCCGCGCGCGGCATGGCCGCGGCGCTGGACGACATGAACCGCAACCTGGAGAGCGACTTGGCCGAGCCGATGCGGATCGGCATCGGCCTGCATGTCGGCAGCGTTATCGTCGGTGAGATGGGCTACGCCGCGGCCGTCTCCGTCACCGCAATCGGCGATCCGGTCAACACGGCGAGCCGGCTGGAGGCCGCGGCCAAGGAGTTCGGTTGCCAATTGGTCGTCTCGCGCCGCCTCGCCGAGCGTGCCGGCGCCGATCTCACGGCGTTTCCGGCGCGGCAGATCGAAATCCGCGGCCGGGCCGAGCCGTTGGACGTCCATCTCGTCGAGGATGCGTCGACGCTACCCGAGCCGGCGCCGCGGCCGGCGCGGCGAAAGGCCGGCTAGAGCAATTTCCAATCGGACGGAACCGAACCGGTTCCGTACGGTCGGATATTGCTCTAACTGTCCTCGCCCTTCGGCCGGCGGATCATGCCGCCGAGCGGCCGGCCGCCGAAGATGTGGACATGGAAGTGAAACACCACCTGACCCGACGGCGCGCCCTTGTTGGAGACCACGCGATAGCCGTCCTCGGCGACGCCGACCTGGCGCGCCACATGGCCGACCGCCCTGAAGAAGCCGGCGACCGCCGCGGCCGGCGCGTTGTCGACGAAATCCTGATAGTCGACATACTCGCCCTTGGGAATGACCAGCACATGCACCGGGGTCAGCGGGTTGATGTCGTGAAAGGCGAGCGCATGCTCGTCTTCATAGACGCGTTTGCTCGGCAGCTCGTCGCGCAGGATCTTCGCGAAGACATTGTTCTTGTCGTAGGCCATGTCGATCAGCCCAACATGTCGGGTTTTTCGCGCTTTGCGAGCTCGCGCCAGACGTCGTCCGGGCGGATGCCGGCATCGGCCCAGAGAACCAGCAGGTGGTAGATCAGGTCGGCGCTCTCCGTTACCAACTCCGCCGGCACATTGTCGAGGGCGGCGATCACCGTCTCGACCGCCTCCTCGCCGACTTTCTGCGCGATGCGCGGTCGACCGGCATCGAACAGCTTGGTGGTGTAGGAGTCGGCCGGCCGCTCGGCGCGGCGGCGCGTGATCACGTCGAATAAGCGGTCAATCACCGTGATGTCGTCGGCCGGCGGTTCACTCGCCATAGCGCCCTCCAGATGAACGGCGTGTTGCCTATCACGTCGGCCGGCCGCTGTCACCCGCGTGCGGCCGGCGCGAAGTCGGTCAAGCAAAGGAATCCGGTGTCAGGAAAAAATCCAGAGTGGCGCCGTGGCGGTCGAGCTCGCCCCAGCCGTCGACCCGCAGCGTCAAGGCCGCCAATCCAGCGGCCGGAAAGCTGTCGCCGAGACGGGTCAGATCGGGCGCCGGTCCCTCGCCTGCCAGCGTCAGGGCAAGTGCCTGGATATCCGGATTGTGGGCGATCACCAGAACGCTGTCGGCCTGAACGGCGCGCAGCCGGCGCAGCAGATGCGGCCAACCGCATAGATAGAGGTCGGCCTCGACCGCCGGTTCGGGCGGGTCATCGAGGCCCACGGCCAACCCGTCCCAGGTTTCCCGGGCGCGCAACGCGGAGGAGCAGAGTACCAGATCGGGAGATATCCGCCGCTGCCGCAGCAGCGTGCCGAGCGCCACCGCGTCGTTGCGTCCCTCAGCCGTCAGCGGCCGATCATGATCCTTGATCCCGGGGCCGGCCGCGGCCGCCTTGGCATGGCGCAGGAGGTAGAGCACGGCCATCGAACCCCGTCAGAGCCGGACCGGGACCGCGGCGGCCTGCATATGGGCCTTGGCCGCGGCGATCGAATATCCGCCGAAATGAAAGATCGATGCGGCCAGCACGGCGTCGGCCCGGCCATCGCGCACGCCTTCGACCAGGTGGTCCAGGGTGCCGACGCCGCCCGAGGCGATCACCGGTACCGGCACGGCGTCGGCGATGGCGCGGGTCAACGCGATATCGAAGCCGGACCTGGTGCCATCGCGATCCATCGAGGTGAGCAGGATCTCGCCGGCGCCGAGCTTGACGACCCGACGGGCCCAGTCCACCGCGTCGAGTCCAGTCGGCGTCCGGCCGCCATGGGTGAACACTTCCCATTTGTTTGCGCTGACGGCCTTGGCGTCGATGGCGACGACGATGCATTGGCTACCGAACTTTTCCGCCGCCTCGCGCACCAGCTCGGGCCGGTCCACCGCCGCGGTGTTGATCGAGGTCTTGTCGGCGCCGGCCAGCAACAGCCGGCGCACATCCTCGACCGCGCGGATGCCGCCACCGACGGTCAACGGCATGAAGCATTGCTCCGCGGTGCGGGCGGCCACATCGAGGATGATGTCACGCTTCTCATGGCTGGCGGTGATGTCGAGAAAGCAGAGCTCGTCCGCTCCTTGGGCATCGTAGATCTTGGCCTGTTCGACCGGGTCGCCGGCGTCGCGCAGCTCGACGAAGTTGACGCCCTTGACGACGCGCCCGTCCTTGACGTCGAGACAGGGGATGATGCGGGCCTTCAGCATGTCACGCCGCCACCAGATCCAACGCCGCCTTCGCATCGACCCGGCCATCATAGAGCGCCCGGCCGATGATCGCGCCCTCGATGCCGGCCTCGCGTTCGGCCATCAGCGCCTCAAGGTCGGCCAGCGATGCGACGCCGCCCGAGGCGATCAGCGGTGTCGACACCGCGCGCGCCAGGGCCGCGGTTGCCGCGACGTTGACGCCTTGCAGCACGCCGTCACGATCGATGTCGGTGTAGATGATGGCGGCCGCGCCGGCATCCTCGAAGCGCCGCGCGAGGTCGAGCGCCTCGATCTCCGATTGCTCCGCCCAGCCCTCGACCGCGACGCGGCCGGCGCGGGCATCGATGCCGAGCGCGACCCGCCCGGGAAAACGGCCGCAGGCCTGTTTCACCAGGTCCGGCCGGCGCAGCGCCAGCGTGCCGAGGATGACCCGCGCGACGCCCTGGTCGAGCCAGTATTCGATCGTCGCCAGGTCGCGGATGCCGCCGCCCAGCTGGCAGGGCAGGTCGGTCGCCGCGAGGATTGCCCGAATCGCGTCGCCATTGATCGGCCGGCCGGCGAAGGCGCCGTTCAGATCCACCAGATGCAGCCAGCGGAAACCGGCTTCGGCGAAACCCTGCGCCTGGGCTGCCGGGTCCTGGTTGAACACCGTCGCCTCGGCCATCTCGCCACGGACGAGACGGACGCAGGCACCGTCCTTCAGGTCGATTGCGGGGTAGAGGTTCACGCCCTCGATTCGGCGTCGGCGGCCTGGCCGCGCCGGCGACCGTTGGATCTGGCCGGCTTGCCCAATTCCTTGCTGTAGTAGTGACCGGCGACGTAATGGCCGTTGACACGGGCATATTTCTCTTTGGTCGCCCAGCGAACGAAGCCCGATTCCTCGTAGAGTGCGATCGCCGCATCCTGGGTGGCGCGCACGTCGAGATCGAGCTGCTCGAAGCCCGCCGCCCGGGCCGACTTTTCGACCGCGCGCAACAGGCCGCGCGCCAGGCCCATGCCGCGCGCCCAGGGCGCGACGAAGAACGTCGACAGCACGGCGATATGGCCGCCGGCCTCGTTGTTTCGGGCCGGCTTGACGAGTTGCGCCGAGCCGACGATCTGGCCGTCGAGGCGGGCGATGTGAAGCTCCCGCTCGGGGACCAGCAGCACGCCCTTCCAAAAGCTTTGCAGCACGTCGCGCGGCGGCGGATCGAGCCAGCCGAAACCGTTGCCGTCGATAATCGCCTGGTTGGTCGCCTCGCACAGCGCCTCCAGGTCGCCCTCGGTAAAGCTTTCCAGCAGCTCGATCTGGATCTTGAGCGTTCTATTCATGAGTCACCGGTTACGCGAATGCTATTCTTATTCCACTCATGGGCGCCAGGCCAGGAAATTGGCGATCAACCGAAGCCCGACCGCCTGACTCTTCTCCGGATGGAACTGGGTCCCGATCATGTTATCGCGGCCGATGACGGCGACCACCGGACCGCCATAATCGACCTCCGCCTTCACCACCCCTGCCTCTGCGGCGCGAAACCCGAAGGAATGCACGAAATAGGCGTGCGCGCCCTCGTCGATGCCGGCGAGAACCGGATGAGGCTCGAGGATGTGAAGCTCGTTCCACCCCATATGGGGAATCTTGAGCCGCCTGTCCAGCGGTTCGAGTCGCGCGACCTCGCCTTCGATCCAGCCGAGGCCTTCGTGCACGCCGTGCTCCAGACCGCGGCTCGCCATCAACTGCATGCCGACGCAGATGCCGAGGAACGGGCGGCCAGCCCGGCGCACCGCCTGCTCGAGCGCTTCCGCCATGCCGTCCACCGCGGTGAGACCGCGAAAGCAATCGGCGAACGCGCCGACGCCGGGCAAAACGATCCGGTCGGCGCAGGCGACCGTCGCGGCATCACCGGTGACCATGACCCGGACGTCGTGGCCGGACTCGCGCGCGGCGCGTTCGAACGCCTTGGCCGCCGAGCGCAGATTGCCCGAGCCGTAGTCGACGATCGCCACTTTCATTGTCATAGCGATATGAATCCGATACCGAAACGAGGCTTACAGACTGCCGCCGAGCACGCCCTTGGTCGACGGCACCGCGTCGGCCTTGCGGGGGTCGATCTCGATCGCCCGGCGCAACGCCCGCGCCAGACCCTTGAAACAGGACTCGACGATGTGGTGCGTGTTCTCGCCGTACAAGTTGTCGACATGCAAGGTAGCGCCGGCGGCCTGGGCGAAGGCCTGAAACCACTCCTTGAACAGCTCGGTGTCCATGTCGCCGAGCTTCGGCCGCGCGAGCGCCACCCGCCAGACCAGATAGGGGCGGTTGGACAGGTCGAGCGCCACCCGGCTCAGGGTCTCGTCCATCGGGATCATTGCGCTGCCGTAACGAACGATGCCGGCCCGGTCGCCGAGCGCCTCGCTGAGCGCCGTTCCGATGGCAATCCCGGTATCCTCGGTGGTGTGATGGAAATCGATATGCAGGTCGCCCTTGGCGCGCAGCTCGAGGTCGATCAGGCTATGGCGCGCGAGCTGTTCCAGCATGTGATCGAGAAAGCCGATCCCGGTTGCGACACTGTAGGTTCCGGTCCCGTCGAGGTTCAGGGACACGCTGATCTCGGTCTCTTTGGTCTTGCGCTGATAGCTGGCCTGGCGCATGCCGCCCTCCATCGAATCCGCCTCTCGGAAAGCCCTGGACCTTGCCCGAGGGCACCGCGCGGAAGCGCGGATATAGCAGGAATCGAGCCGTCTGCGCCAGCCTCGCGCGCCCTGGTATCCCGGCCGCCGGCAATGTTCGAGGCCAAGTTCGAGGCTTGACCAACCGGCGGCAATGCTTACATGGTGATGGCCGCATCCCGGGACCGCCACCCCCCGGAAATCTTCGAGAGGACGCATGCCGGAAGGCCATTTACCGACTTGGCATGGCACCACGATTTTGTCGGTGCGCAAGGACGGCCACGTCGTCATCGCCGGCGACGGCCAGGTCACCCTCGGCAGCACGGTGATCAAGGCCAACGCCCGCAAAGTTCGCCAGATCGGCCGCGGCATCATCGCCGGCTTCGCCGGCGCCACCGCGGATGCCTTCACCTTGTTCGAGCGGCTCGAGTCCAAGCTGGAGCAGCATCCCGGCCAGCTGACCCGCGCCTGCGTGGAACTGGCCAAGGACTGGCGCACCGACCGCTATCTGCGCCGCCTGGAGGCGATGATGGCGGTGGCGGATGCCGATGTCTCACTGGTGCTGACCGGGACCGGCGACGTGCTGGAGCCGGAGGACGGCCTGATCGGCATCGGCTCGGGCGGCAACTACGCGCTCGCCGCGGCGCGTGCACTGATCGACCGGGACGACATGGACGCCGAGACGATCGCCCGTCGTGCCATGAGCATCGCCGCCGATATCTGCGTCTACACCAACGAAAATCTGACCATCGAAAGCATCTGACCGCATGACCGAATTCAGCCCGCGCGAGATCGTCCATGAGCTCGACCGATTCATCATCGGGCAAGACGATGCTAAGCGCGCGGTCGCCGTTGCCTTACGCAACCGCTGGCGCCGCCAGCAGCTGCCCGAAGAGCTGCGCGACGAGGTGCTGCCGAAGAACATACTGATGATCGGGCCGACCGGCGTCGGCAAGACCGAGATTTCGCGCCGCCTGGCGCGCCTAGCGCAGGCGCCGTTCCTGAAGGTCGAGGCGACCAAGTTCACCGAGGTCGGCTATGTCGGGCGCGACGTCGAACAGATCATCCGCGACCTGGCCGAGATCGCTATCAACATGACGCGCCACCGCAAGCGCAAGGAAGTCGCGGCGAAGGCGGAGATCAATGCCGAGAACCGCTTGCTGGACGCGCTGGTCGGCGAGACCGCCGGCCAGGACACGCGCCAAAAGTTCCGCAAGATGCTGCGCGAGGGCCAGCTCGGCGACAAGGAGGTCGAGCTCGAATTGATGGAATCCGGCGGCATGTCGATGCCGACCTTCGACATCCCCGGCATGCCCGGCGCGCAGATGGGCATGGTCAACCTGAACGACATCCTGGGTAAGGCGTTTGGCGGGCGCACCACGCGCCGGCGCATGACCGTGTCTGAATCCTATGAGTTGCTGATGCAGGAGGAGAGCGACAAGCTGCTCGACCAGGAGAGCGTGGTGCAGGAATCGCTGACCTCGGTCGAACAGAATGGCATCGTCTTCCTGGACGAGATCGACAAGATCACCGCCCGCTCCGACCGCCATGGCGCCGATGTCAGCCGCGAGGGGGTGCAGCGCGACCTGCTGCCGCTGATCGAGGGCACCACGGTGACCACCAAGCACGGCGCGATCGAGACCGACCATGTGCTGTTCATCGCCTCCGGCGCGTTCCATCTGGCCAAGCCGTCCGACCTGTTGCCCGAGTTGCAGGGTCGGCTGCCGATCCGCGTCGAGCTGAAGGCGCTGACCAAGGACGATTTCGTCCGAATCCTGAGCGAGACAGAGGCCAGCCTGATCAAGCAGTACACGGCGCTGATGGCGACCGAGGAGGTCACCCTCGACATCACCGACGATGCGATCGATGAGATCGCTAGCCTGGCGGTTCAGGTCAACGAGGCGGTCGAGAACATCGGCGCGCGCCGCCTGCACACGATCCTGGAAAAGGTACTCGAGGAGATCAGCTTCACCGCCACCGACCGCGCCGGCGAGACGATCACCATCGACGCGCAATATGTCCGTGACAACATCGCCGACCTGGCGAAGGACACCGACCTCTCCAAGTTCATTCTTTAGCCGTTCTTGTGCCTTGAATTTGTTCAATCAGTTTCTTGAGTTTTTCGTGCGTTCGAGAGGAAGACATGGTGCGTGGAAACATGTCGACACTGGCTATGTAGCTACCAGTTGAATGAACTTTATCACTCGCGATGTCAACATGGTGAAAGAAAAGTTGTGCTATTGACTGTCCTGGATAAAGCCTAAGAGGGGTTTCCCCCAGATTCCGAATTTCCAATGTTAATGTGCCTGCGAAAAGGGGATGAACACCAATCGCAGTTGCAACTGTCAAACCTAACCTTCCCCACGTGGAGCGTCCGACGACGTAAGCCATCAAATTTTTCGGTAGTCGTAAATATTCAAGAGTTGCAGTCAACACGAATTGATGGGGATGTATAACCAAGCTGCTGCCAAAAGGAACATATCGCTCCTGATAAAGCCGTCGAATATCCAACGCGCCGCCACGACTGTTGTCGGCAGAAAATTCGTCAATCTCCCCGTATGCCGAGGCCCTGGTGAATACGAATCGACAACCCAACCGAACGTCCAGAGATGCCTGTTCGTCGCGAAGTTGCTCGTCAGGCTCGAGCATGGGTGCAACAACCAACCGCTTTACCGGATCGCCGTCTTGCATTAGTTGACGAAGCTTTGCGCCAGACAACGCACCCGCAGCATAGTTAGCGGCAGGCGCTGTTTGTCGACTAGATCTTCCGTTATCACTAGTTGATGCCGACATTACATTTTCTGCCACTGACGGCGAATTTCGGACAGTTCAACGGCCTTAAGTAAAAGTCTATGAAGAATTTCAGCTTTCGCACCATAACGTAGATGTTCGGGTACATCGGTCGCATCTATTTCGAAGTTTTCCAATTTGCTTAATAACACAATCCATCCAACATTTAGAATTGTTGGAAAGTCGGTCGGTAATTTAGCTGCAAGCGATGGTCCACTTTCAATTGGTGGAACTGCCATCAAAAGTGGCTCCAGGTGAGTTTCTAGATCCTTTGCAAACGTATCCGCTCGATAAGCCAATCCAATGTAAGGAGGAGTCGAATAAAATGCTTTTACGACCGCCTCACAAATCAAAGGGCCGAAATGGTGTATGACCGTAGGCAGCTCAGAAAGAACAGCGGCGACATCATTTCTTCCGTACATCTTGGAGTATTCGGAGAACAGAATATCAATATCGGGAAGCTCAGCAATCAAAATGCTGTTAAAATTGTTTGTTATGTCTATGTGAGCGACATCTTTCATGATTTGCGCGAAATTGCTTGTTTCTTCAAACATCAAGTCATATAGGAAAGCTCTACGGAGTGTTTTTGGCGGATGGGTTTTAGTGAATAGCACATTTGCAGATGCAAATTGCAATATATCCGATAGTGCAAAAAATATTGCTGGGCCTGTCATAGCAAAGGCAACAGCATCGCATGCAATCTCTTCAGTCCAGTTCGAAAGTATTTGGTAGGTTATTCGACGAGCTTGGTTATCATCATAATCGGATCCTATGCGTGTTTTTAGTTTCGTGTAGTAATTATCGAATACAGAATTATTTTCCTTCGAATGTTTCGCGAGTGAAGTTGAAATTATCGGCTTCAGATCATCATATATAGCGTGGCCCACTTCATGGGCGACTATTGCAAAATGTGGAAGGATACCAAGGGCGCGACTTGGAACAGTGATGCGGGTCAACGGCCAAATGATCTCTGTAATAGCGGCCTGTAACGTCGGGGATGGATCGCGAACCTTATAGTCACGCTCCCTTATAAGCCGTAGCTCGTAGTTAACAACATTTTCGGCACGAAAGAATGTCGTTTGCTGTAAATTTAGTTCGTCGATCCAGCGCTGCATGGGGCCGACAGTTGAGTATTCTAACTCCGAGATGTCGGCGCCCTGCATAAGCGTCATGTCGATATAGGCTTTTCGTGCGAATTCAAGCGCTTCTCGCAGCGCCACACGAGTCACGTCATGATCCGACGAATTATATGCTGTATGTATGCGTTCTTCTGCGGTATCTAACAACCCGTTAATTAGATTTAGGAACTTGTGCGCGCCGCTTTGGCCACCGGGATATGTTCGATTGGTCAGATCTTTTAATTGCGACCTAATGCGACGGATATAGAATTGTGCCGCACTCTTCGCCCGCTGTTCAGAGGTGAAGTTTGCTATGGTATTATTCTTCCCAGACAAGCGATTCGGGCTCTTGCGGCAAACCAACGCCTCCACTTAATCTAACGTTGGTTAGCATTTTGACCAGGATTTTTTCAGCTGTATCTCGATCTTCAGCCTCTACATCTTGTTCCGTGATGATTGCGTTGAGCGTTTTTGATACAGTTGCAAGATTACCGGTAAGTGTGGATCCCTCACTTTCAGGTAAATGATGTTCAATTAATACGAAGCTTTGTACCGCCGTCGACTCAGCTGGATCAAAATAGAAATTTAGCCGCTCGACAACTTCTGAGCCGTGTCGTGCTTGATCAAATAGATTAGCTAGATCAGCCAGCACGTATTGTTTACGCTCAGCAGAGATACCGTCTCGTTTTCTGACGATAGATAGAGCGTCCTCAAGAATGTGTCGAAACCCGATGCTCTTGAAAGATTCGCTGTTATCTCCCTTTATCATGTCGATCCTCCGCAGTTCCTAAGCCTAAATGAGCGAGCATGCCGAAGTGTGCCTAATATTCGCTCAACGAGAAATCAGTCCCGCGTGAGAAAATCGAACAAAGTTTTATATCTTACTCCAAATGCTCGTTGGATCGATATGACAGCCGTGCCCAGGCAAATGTCGAACCTTTAACTGCACCATAGCAGACAAAAAAGTTCGTTGCCAGAAAAATGAACGAATCCATGTACTTAGAGGTCAGGGTTGAAACAGATTCTAGATCAGCGGCTTACGGAATACTCATGAAAGTCCATTTGGAGTTGAGAGTCACAAGCCTTTGATCCGACTCACGAAAATTTTTTCCTTTCTTAATGATATGATTTGATTAGGTTTTTCTGATCGGTTGGCAGCAACACATCGTTCCGATAGCTTTCGATCAGTCCGTCTGGCGCCCGTTCTGCATCGCCCTCAAGATACGGTCGAGGCGCCGTTCCGGCAGCTCGCGAATGTCGCGCGCCAGGCGGTTGGCGAGCTCGGTCGCCTTCGGGCTGAGGCCGGCGGTGTCAATCACCACCCGGGGATGCGACAATGTTGCCAGCCGGTGCAGTTCCTCGGCGTCGTCCCAGATGATGTTGAAATATTCGACGATCTGCTGCACCAGCGACCAGGTCGGGCGGCCGCGGTGGCCGTGCTCGAGCGCCGACAGATAGGCGGCGGACAGCGCCAGGTCGGCGGCCATCTGCTTCAGGGTGATGCCGCGCGCCGCACGCAAGTCCCGGACCCGTTGTCCGAACGGGGTCATGCCGTCTCGCTCAGTCGCGCCGGCGACGCAGCAGGACGTAGAGCGCCCCACCGCCGCCGTGCTGCGGCGCCGCCTGTTGCGCGGCGACGACCAGCGCCCGGTTGGCCGGTTCCGCCAGCCAGCGCGGCACCGAGTCGCGCAGCACGCCGGCGCGGCCCGGAATCACGGCGTCTTGGTCCGGCGTTCTCGAGCCCTTGCCAGTGATGACCAGAAGGCAGCGCCGGCCCGCCTTGGCGCTCGCCGCCAGGAAGCGGCCGAGCGCGCGGTGCGCCTCGGCCTGGGTCATGCCGTGCAGGTCGAGCCGGGCGTCGATTGTCATCTGGCCCTTGCGCAGACGCTCCGCGTTGCGCCGGTCGAGGCCGGGCACCCGCGAGCGCCGGGTGCGCTGCACCTCGAAGGCGGGCGGCTTCGGCGCCGGCCTTGCCGCTGTTGGCGCCGATTGGGCGGGCGCCTTTCCGGCGGGTTTTGGCTTCTTTGCGGCAGGCTTGGCGCGCGCCGGCGGCTTCGCGGCCGGCGGGCCTTCCGGCGACCGCCGCTCGATGCCGCCGGTCGCCAGGTCCCACAGGCGTTGTTCCTCCGGGCTCAGCGGTCGCTTAGCTCGCGCCATCCTCCACCAGAACAATATGCAGCCGGCGCGGACCATGCGCACCCTTGATCAGGGTGAGCTGGATGTCGGCGGTCCGCGACGGGCCGGAAATCAGTGTGACGGTGCGCGGCAGTCGGCCGGCGCCGAATGTGTCCCTGAGCCGGGCCCAGGAGTCTTCCATCGAACCGACCACCTGATCGGCTTGCAGCACCACGATATGGTTGTCGGGCACGAAATTGAGGGTGGCCGGCGTTTCCGCGTCCGAGACCGCCACCAGGGTGCCGGTCTCCGCGATGGCGCAGAACGCGGGCGTGATGCCGACATGGTCGGAGATCTCCGCCGCGCCGCGTTCGATCGTCAGCATCGGCCGCTGACCCCAAGGAATCTCGTCCAGGGCCGGGCTCGGCGACATCCGGATCTCGGTCGGCAGATTGTGTTCGGCGAGATAGTCGGCGACCGCGCCGGGGATCTCCGCGAGATCGCCAACTCGGCTGATAGTGACGTCGAGCTCGCGTGCCTGCGCCACGAACAACTCGACCCGGTCGGGCGGCGGCAATTGCGCCCGCTTCGGGACCAGGTTGGGCTTTGGCTCTTTCAGGCGCTGCGCCAACTCTGCCGCGGCCGCGCCGTCGAGCGGCCCGCGGCCGAGCGAATCGCGGATGCCGGCCAGGATTCGATCGCGGCCGCTCATCGGGTGCCATCCCGGCCGCGGCCGGCAGCCCACATCGCCTGGAAGCTGTTGCCCTCCGGCGCCGGCAGGTCGCGGCCGGCGGTCCAGCCGCCGGCCAGCGGCAGCGACCGAAAACGCCCTCTGCCCCGACCAAGGGCGCCGAGCGCCCGTACGGCCAGGCGGCCGGCGAGGTGATAGAGCCGGGGCCGCTTGGCGAAAAACGCCCAAAGCTTGACGCCGAAACGCTCCGCCGCCGGCGTCATGCCGCGCTCGAAGGACTGTTCGCGCCAATGCCGCAAAATCTTCGGCAGAGGAATGCGCATCGGGCAGACTTCTTCGCAGCGGCCGCAGAAAGTGGAGGCGTTCGGCAGATGCCGCGCCTCCTCCAGACCGATCAGATGCGGGTCCAGGGCCGCGCCGATCGGGCCCGGATAGACCCAGCCATAGGCATGCCCGCCGACCGCATGATAGACCGGGCAGTGGTTCATGCAGGCGCCGCAGCGAATACAGCGCAGCAATTCCTGCAACTCGCCGCCGACCATCTCGCTGCGCCCGTTGTCGAGCAGCACGACATGGAACTCAGTCGGCCCATCGAGGTCGCCGTCGCGCCGCGGGCCGGTGGAGAAGGTCGTATAGACCGACATTTCCTGGCCCGTGGCGGAGCGGGCGAGGACGCGCAGGATCGTCGCCGCGTCGTCCAGCGTCGGCACCACCTTCTCCAGGCTGGCGATCGCGATATGTGCCTTGGTCAGCATCTGCGTCAGGTCGCCATTGCCTTCGTTGGTCACGATCACCGTCGAGCCGGTCTCGGCGATCAGGAAATTGGCGCCGGTGATGCCGACATCGGCGTCGAAATACTTCTGCCGCAGGATCTCGCGCGCCTCGGCGACCAGCGCCTCGGGCTCCTCCAGCCGCTCGGTCTTGCCGTATTTCTGGTGGTGCTCGTGAAACAGGTCAGACACCTGATCCTTGGTCTTATGCACCGCGGGGCCGATGATGTGGCTCGGCGGCTCGTCCGCGAGCTGAATGATGTATTCGCCGAGATCGGTCTCGACCGGCTCGATATTGTTCGCCTCCAGGAACGGGTTGAGGGCGATCTCCTCGGCGATCATCGATTTACCCTTGGTCACGGTGACGGCGCCGAGGCGGCGGCAGATCTCCAGGATCGTCTGGCGCGCCTCGCGCGGCGTGGCGCACCAATGCACCTGACCGCCCTGTTCGACCACCTTTGCCTCAAAGCGCTCGAGATAGAAGTCCAGATTCTCGAGCACGTGATTCTTGATCGCCACCGCCTCGTCGCGCATCTGCTCGAATTCCGGCAGCCGCGCCGCCGCCGCCAGCCGCGCGCCGGTAAAACCGACCTCGAGCCGGCGGAGCGATTCCTGGAGCGGCGCGTCCGCCATGGCGCGCCGGGCGTTGGACTTGAAGGCGCGGCTGGTTGGTCGCATGGACCGGGCCCTCAGCGACCGGCTTCGCCGATGGCCGGCCGGTCCAGCATGCCGGCCAACAGTTCGGCGACATGACGCACCCGGACCGCCGCGCCCTCGCGCTGCAGCCGGCCGGCCATGTTGAGCAGGCAGCCCATGTCGCCGGCCAACAGCAGCCCGGCGCCGGTGGCCTGGATATCGGCGCTCTTGCGGCTGACCATCTCGACAGACACCTCCGGATACTTGATGCAGAAGGTGCCGCCGAAGCCGCAGCAGGCCTCCGCCCCGGGCAACTCCTTCAGCGTCAGGCCGGGGACCGAAGCGAGCAGCTTGCGCGGCTGCTGCTTGACCGACAGTTCGCGCAGCCCGGCGCAAGAATCGTGGTAGGTGACGGTGCCGTCGTAGGCCGCGTCGACCTTGTCCAGGCCGCGGATATCAGTGAGGAAGGAGACCAGCTCATGGGTCCGCGCCGCGAGATCCTCGGCCTCGGCGCGGCGCGGCGGATCGTCGGAAAACAGCGCCGGATAATGCTGCTTCAGCATGCCGGCGCAACTGCCCGACGGCGCGACCACATAGTCGTAGTCCTTGAAGGCGCGGATCACGGAGCGGGCGATTGCCTTGGCGTCGGCGCGGTCACCGGAATTATAGGCCGGTTGGCCGCAACAGGTCTGGGCGCCCGGCACCTCGACACGACAGCCCGCGGCCTGCAACAGGCGGACTGCGGCGAAGCCGACGCTCGGCCGAAACAGATCGACCAGGCAGGTCACGAACAGTCCGACACGGGGCTCGCCCGGGTTGTCCTCAGACTGGCTCATCGCCGCGTTTCCTCCCGAAAACACCCCGGCAAGCGGGTGTTCCGGCACTATAGGCGCGCGTCAAAACGAAGGCCAGCGGCGGCGGGGTCAGTCCAATTGGGCCAGCCGGGCGGCGAGTGGCTTCGGCAGCAGCAGCCACATGCGGCCCGGATGTTTCATGCCCCCGGCGACCAGGGCGGCGTCCTCGCCATGTCCCCAGAAGACGTCGCCGCGCACCGGGCCGCGGATCGCGCCGCCGGTGTCCTGGGCGACCATCAGACGGCGCAATGGCCGCTCGGCCGTGCCGTCGGCGCCGGGCGCCGCGCCGTCGAGCCAGACCGGCACCCCGAGCGCATGCCATTTGCGGTCGACGGCGAGGCTGCGCTCCGGCGTCAGGCTGACCCCCTGGGCGCCGAGCGGGCCGTCGGGACCGATCTCGCGAAAGAACACAAAGGATGGATTGACGGCGAACATTTCGGCGGCCTTATCAGGATTCCGTTCCAGCCAGTCCCGGATTGCCTGCATCGACATCTGCTCGCGCGGCACCGCGCCGCGGTTGATCAACTCCCGACCGATGGAGACGTAGGGGTGGCCGTTCTGGGCGGCGTAGCCGACCCTGAGGACGGCGCCATCGTCGAGGCGGACACGGCCGGAACCCTGAATCTGCAGAAAGAAGGCATCGACTGCATCGTCGACCCAAAGCATTTCCAGCGCCTGGCCGTCCAGCGCGCCCGATTGGATCGCGGCGCGATCGGGATAGGGCGCCAACGCGCCGTCGACGACCTTGCCGGCGATGCGCCGACCCTTGAGATCCTCGCGAAACCGGCCGAGATCGACCATCACCAGATCCGGCGGCCGCAGATAGAGGGGAATCTGATAACGGCCGTGCCGTTGCCGGCTACCGTTCAGGCCGGGCTCGTAGTAGCCGGTGAACAGGCCCTCGGTCGCACGGTTGTTTCGCACCGCGACCGGGGTGAAGAACTGTTCGAAGTAGGCACGAGCGACGGCCGAATTGTCGGGCGGCAACATCGCCGCCGTCTCACAAACGCCGCGCCAGTCCGCAACCCGGCCGGCATAGCCCTGGCCGTCGAGCGCGCGGTCGTCCGGCAAGCTCAGCAGCTTGGCACAGGACTTCGTGAACGCCGCCAAGGCATCGCCCTGCAAGTCGGCGTTCCAGGCGGCCAAGTCGGCATAACCCGCCGGCCGCAGCACCAAGCGATCCTCGGGCGGCCTTATGCTGCAGCCGTAGACGGCGGCGGCGGTAATGATCAGGGCAGCCCCGCCGGCGAGGCGCTTCCGGGACATCATCGGCTCAATTGGCGCTGCGAGTCGCCACCAGATTCCAGTTCGGATCACTCGCCCGCGTATTGCGGGCGAATGTCCAGATGTCGGTCACCGAGGCGACCTTGGTGGCATCGCCGGCAAGCACCCGGCCGGCCGCGTCCTTGGTCACGGTGATCATCTCGCTGACGAACTTGACCGTGACTTCGGCGATTCGGCCCTTGAGGTCGGCATCGATGATCTCGGCCGACTTGATCCCGACCAGGGTCGTCTCCTGGATCTTCCCGGCCGACTCGCGCTGCTCGATCGCCGAGCGGAAGTTGTCGAACACCTGGTCCGACAGAAGCGGTTTCAGCGCACGGGAATCGCCGGCCGCAAACGCGTTGACGATCATCTCGTAGGCGACCCGGGCACCGGATATGAAGCCGGCGCGGTCGAATGAGCGATCGGCGATGGCAATCCGGGTGAGCGCCGCGCTGACCGGCGAGTCGTCCTCGGGTTCCGGTGCGGCCTCTGCATCATCATCGGTCGCCTCCCGATCCGGCAGGTTGATGACATTGTCGTCAGCGCGCCGGTCGCCGGCGGGCCGCCGGCGCGTGACATGGGCCGGGCTATCCTGCGGCTCATGTCCAGTGCGCCGACCGAGCACGCTGCGTAGGCGGAACAGGACGAATCCCGCCACCATTGCCAGCAGAATTATGTCGATAAAGCTAAAGCCTTCGCCCATATTTCCTCTCATGACGGCGCCACGGACGACCCGGGGGGACGAAGCCATTCGACGGCTGGGCGAAGCCGCGAAACCGGGATCTGGCCCACTTGCAAAGGCACGACGGACACTCTTGCCGAAATCGGAGCGGGCCGCGACCTTCGATTACCATGGACCAGTTAACAAAGTAGGCCCTTGAAAGGATTATAACAAGCGTGGCTCTTTATATCCTGCTCGCCCTGGTTGGCGTGCCGCTGCTGGAAATCTGGGTCTTTATCGAGATTGGCGGCCTGATCGGGGCCTGGACGACCATCGGCATCGTCCTGCTTACCGGAATTGCCGGGACAATCCTGCTGCGGCTCCAGGGCCTCGGCGTGCTGGCCCGGACCCGTGATGCCTTGGACAGAGGCGTCATGCCGGTGACGGAGGTATTCGATGGCGCCTGTCTACTGGTCGCCGGGGCGCTGTTGCTGACGCCCGGCTTCGTCACCGATACGATCGGGGTACTGCTGTTCGTGCCGGCCTTCCGGCAGGTCCTCGGTCGCTGGCTTCTCCGCCGTTTGCTCGCCTCGGGCGAGGTCTGGATTGACGGACGGCCGCAGCATCGCGGGCCCGGCGCGAAGGATCGACACGGAACCGTGATCGACGGCGAATTTTCGGAGGTCGCGGAGCCTGGCGAGGCCACGCCCGACGAAAAAACCCTGCCGCCGAGCGCCAGCGACAAAGGTGACAGGAAATAGTCGGGCCGGGGCCGCAACTGTTGTACCCCCGGAGCATACGTGTTAGCCGTTGAGCCGACGGCAGATTGGAGGAACGCATGGTCGAGAACCAGGCGACGGGCGACGGGACGGCCGGTGCTGCCGGAGAGAACGGCGGCGCGGCACCGCAGATTTCCATCAACGCCCAATACGTCAAGGATCTGAGTTTCGAGAACCCGAACGCGCCGCAGAGCCTGGCGCAGCAGGAGGGTCATCCCGAAATCCAGGTCAATGTGGACGTGCAGGCCCGCGCGGTCGGACAAGGTGTCTACGAGACCGCGTTGCGCATCAACGCCGGGGCCAACCGCGGCGAGGAGAAGGTGTTCGTCGTCGAGATGGTCTATGCCGGGATTTTCACGCTGCACAATATCCCGCAGGAGAACCATGAGCTCGTCTGCCTGGTCGAATGCCCGCGGCTGATGTTCCCATTCGCGCGGCGGGTGATCTCCGACGCCGTCCGGGACGGCGGTTTCCCGCCCCTGTTCCTTGAACCGATCGATTTCGCCGACCTCTATCGGCGGCACCGGGAAGGGGCGGCGGCGCAAGGCGGCGGCGTGGCGCAGGAAGCCGCCGGCGGTCCCGGCGTATAGAGCAGCATCCGATCAGACGGAACCGCGTTCAGCGGCGCCAGATCGGATCTTTCAGACCATCGATGAACGTGGCGTGGTTCGCGAGTTCTTCCGCGCTTGCCGCGTGGGGGCGGGCGGGCCGCATCGGGCGCTCCGCGACCGGCGTGCTTTCCGCTGCCGCTTGGGCAAAAGTGAGGCCGGGCTGGCGGCCGCCGATCAATTCGAGATAGACCTCGGCCAACAGTTCGGCGTCGAGTAGGGCACCGTGCTTGGTGCGGCGGGAATTGTCGACGCCGAAGCGGCGACACAGCGCGTCGAGACTGGCCTGGGCGCCCGGAAAGCGCCGCCGCGCCAGCTTTACAGTGTCGGTCGCGCGGCTTTTTTCAATCGGCGGGATGGCGAGCCGGTCGAGCTCCGCATTGAGAAAGCGCAGGTCGAACTCCGCATTGTGAATGATCAGTTGGTCGTCGCGGATGAAGTCGATGAACGCCTCGGCGACTGCCGCGAAGACCGGCTTGGCGCGCAGGAATTCCTCGGATAAGCCGTGCACGTTGAAGGCATCGACCGGCATATCCCTTTCGGGATTGATATAGCACTGAAAAACCGTCTGGGTCGGCATGTGGTTGACCAGCTCGATGCAGCCGATCTCGACCACGCGGTGGCCGGCGGCGGGATCGAGCCCGGTGGTCTCGGTATCGAGGACGATTTCACGCATGTCGCTGGGCGATCCTTTCAGTCCGGTTCGGGATGCTGGCGTCGCCGCAGCATTGCGACAAGCTCGCGCACCTGATGCAACGTTTCTTCGAGGGAGGTGTCGGTTCGAATGACGAAATCGGCGCGCCGGCGCTTTTCCTCGTCCGGGGTCTGGCGGGCCAGGATCGCCTCGAACTTGTCCGCCGTCATGCCCGGCCGCTGCAGCACCCTTTGGCGCTGGATCGGCGCCGGCGCACTGACGACAACCACGTGATCGACCCGATCCTGACCGCCGGTTTCGAACAATAGTGGGATATCCATGACCACGATATCGGCGCCGTCCGCCGCGGCCTGCTCGAGGAATCGCTGCCGGTGCACGCCGACCAGGGGGTGGACGATCGCCTCCAGCCGCTTGATGGCGGGTTCGCTGCCGACGACCAGCCGGCTCAACCGGTCCCGGTCGACCGCACCGTCGACGACCGCGTCGGGAAATGCCGCGCCGACCGGCTCGACCGCCGCGCCGCCCTTGGCATAAAGCTCATGGACTGCCGCGTCCGCGTCATAGACCGGGATGCCGAGAGAACGGAACATGCGCCCGACCTCGCTCTTGCCCATGCCAATCGAGCCGGTGAGGCCGAGCATCATCACCTAGAGATCCTCGAGAACATGGTGTCGGAGCGCCGGCGTGACCTCGGGGTCGACACCGAACCAGGCGGCGAAGCCGGGTCGGGCCTGATGCAGCAGCATTCCGAGCCCATCGACGACGGGATTGCCGCGCCTGGCGGCAGCGGCAAGCAGCGGCGTCTCCAACGGGCTGTAGACGATGTCGTTGACCACCGCCGTCGCCGGCAAGTCATCGAGTACGAGATCGAGTAGCGGCTGGCCCTCCATGCCGAGCGAGGTGGTGTTGACCAGAAGCGCGGCGCCGCCGAGATACGTGTGCCGGTCGGCCCAATCAGCGACCCGGATCCGATCATCGGCCATCGCCTCCGCCAGGCGCTCAGCGCGCGCCCGGGACCGGTTGAGCAGCCGGAGTTCCGGCACGCCGGCATCCAACAATGCGACCACCACGGCCCGCGCCGCGCCGCCGGCGCCGAGCACCACGGCGGGGCCGCCATCGGACGACCAGGTCGCGGCGCCCGCGCGCAGGTTCTCGATGAAGCCGTAGGCATCGGTGTTGGAGCCGTGCAGTTGGCCGGCGCCGTCGATTACGATTGTGTTGACGGCGCCGATCCGGCGCGCGTAATCATCGACCTCGGCACAAATGCGGTACGCCGCCTCCTTGTGCGGCACAGTGACATTGGCACCGCGAAATCCCAGCTTCGGTAAAGCGGAAAGTGCCTGGTCGAAGTCTTCGGGGCGGACCGCGAGCGGCAGATAAGCGCCATCGATACCGTATTGCTGGAGCCAAAAGCCATGCAACCGCGGTGAGCGCGAATGCTCGATCGGCCAGCCGACCAGACCGGCAAGCCTTGCCTTGCCGGACAGCATCACGTCCCGACCATGCCGTGGCCGCGCAGGAATGCGATCAGCGGCAACAACGGCAAGCCGAGCACGGTGAAAAAGTCGCCTTCGACGGAATCAAACAGCTGCACGCCCGGCCCTTCCAGTTGGTAGGCGCCGACCGAAGTCAGCGCCCGCTCGCCCACGGCTGCAAGGTAATCGTCGATGAACCCGTCGGTAAAGGGCCGCATGGTCAGACGCGCCACTTCTATGTGATGCCAGATCACGGCACCTTGCCGGGCGACGGAGACCGCCGTATGCAGTTCATGCGCGCGGCCGCGCAAAGCGGTCAGATGTGCCCGCGCCTGATCCATATCGGCCGGCTTGTCGAAAGCGGCCTTGCCACAGGTCATCATCTGGTCGGCGCCGATAACGAAGGCCTGGCTGAACCGCTCGGAGATACGTGTCGCCTTGAGCTCGGCCAAGGCGCGCGCGATTTCTCCGACCGGCGTGTCGGCCGCCTTGAGCGAAAACTTGATCTCGTCTTCGTCGATAAAGGCGGCGACAGCGCGAAACCGAAGCCCAGCCCGCGCCAACAAGTCGGCGCGCGACGGACTTTGCGACGCTAGGATCAGCTCGCCGGTGTCGGACGAGAGGATCGGCGGGTCGGTCATTGGCGGAGTATCGGAATTCACGACGATCTCGGCCGGTTCACGTTGCCGCTTCACTCTCAAGGCGTTCCTGGTAGAGGGTCAGAATAGCAGCCGCGGTCTCCTCGATCGACCGTCGGGAGACGTCGATGACCGGCCACCCGTTCTTGCCGTAGAAGCGGCGTGCCTCGGTGACCTCGCGCTTGACGGTATCGGGATCGATATAGTCGATCTCAGCGGTTTCGTTCAGGCTGAGCAACCGGCTGCGCCGGATTTGCACCAAGCGGTCGGGGCTCGTCGTCAAACCGACGATCAAGGCATCGCGGGCCGCGACCAGCTGCTGCGGCATCTCCACCGCGGGGACAAAAGGCACATTTGCCGCCTTGATGCCGCGATTGGCGAGATAGACACAGGTCGGGGTCTTGGAAGTTCGTGACACGCCGACCAGGATGACATCGGCAGAGGTCAGGTCGTCCGGCAATTGCCCGTCGTCATGGGCCAGGCAAAAGCTCATCGCCTCGATGCGCTTGAAGTACTCGGCATCCATGGCATGCTGGATCCCGGGCTTGTTGCGACTCTTGGCGCCGAGGAAGTCGCTGAGTGCCACCATCACCGGGTCCAATACCGCAATGCAGGGAATCTGCAGACGCCGACAGCCGTCCTCCAGGGCGCGGCGCAACTCGGCATTGACCAGGGTAAAGAGGACAATGCCGGGATTGTTCTCCACCAGTTCCATGACATGGTCGAGCTGCCGCTTGGCGCGGACCAGGGTCCAGCGATGGATATTGGCATCGGCTTCGGAGAACTGCACCAACGCCGCCTTGGCGACCGATTCGAGCGTTTCGCCGGTGGCGTCGGATACCAGATGCAAATGAAACTTGGTCATGGGTGACGTCGACCTGCCCTGAGTTGTGACGCTGTTGGCGAAATTCTTCCTGTCGGGGATAACTCGCGTCCCCGATGCCCCTCGAAAATTCCATGCACCAAGAGGCGATATTCAGCCATCGGCTCATTCATGCGGGGAAAGTCCCAACGGCACCATGTGAGTTTCGTAGAGGATGGCGGTAGCCCGAGGCAACCCTGTAGTTGATTCCCGTTATCCCCAATCTCGGAGCGCACCGAACAGCGCGGCAATTCAGAATAATCCCCAGACCGCAGTTTCAGAAATCGCGGTGCCGCAATATCGGCGCAGATCTGTGGACAGATGAAAATCCACATGATTCACAGGCCCATCAACAACTACAACCTTTCTTAAAATAAGAAAGATTCTGTTTGGAGATCGAATTTTCTGGTTTATGAGTGCGGCCGTAAGCAAGAAGAGTGGCTCTGTGGGTACCAAACGGCTGATTGCGGCATTGCGGGGCGAGGTGCGCGAGCGCCCGCCATTCTGGCTGATGCGTCAGGCCGGACGTTATCTGCCGGAATATCGGGCGGTCAGGCGTCAGGCGCCGAATTTCATCGAGTTCTGCTACAACACCGACCTCGCCGTCGAGGTGACGCTACAGCCGATCCGACGCTTCGCGCCGGATGCGGCGATTCTGTTTGCCGACATCCTGTTGATACCGGAAGCCCTGGGCGTCGCGACTGCGTTTCACGAGGGCGAGGGACCGCGGCTGGAGCCGGTGCGTGAACTGGATCAGGTGCGACGCCTTGCTATCGAAGAGGTTGATGAGCATCTGGCGCCAGTCTACGGCACCGTCGCGCGGCTGGCGCAAGAGCTGCCTGCGGAGGTGGCCTTGATCGGTTTCGCCGGCGCGCCCTGGACCGTCGCCACCTATATGGTCGAGGGCGGCGGCAGCAAGGACTTCGCCACGGTGAAGCGGTGGGCGCTGGGCCAGCCGGACGCGTTCCAGGAATTGATCGATGTCCTGGTCGAGGCGACGATTCGCTATTTGAGCAGGCAGATCGAGGCCGGCGCGGAGGTTGTTCAATTGTTTGACACCTGGGCGGGCGCCCTGCCGGAAGTCGGTTTTCGCCGCTGGTGCCTGGAGCCCTTGGCGAAGATTGTTCAGGCGTTGCGGCAGGCGTATCCGGATGTGCCGGTGATCGCGTTTCCACGCGGCTGTGGGGCGCTCTATGCCGAGGTTGCGCGGCAAAGCGGCGTCGACGGTCTGGGACTGGATAGCTCGGTGCCGCTAGACTGGGCGGCGCGGGAATTGCAGACGAAATGTGCGGTGCAAGGCAATCTGGATCCGCAGCTGTTGGTCGTCGGTGGACCGCAGATGGAGGCGGAGATCGACCGGGTGCTTGATGCACTGGGCGACGGGCCGTTCGTCTTCAATCTGGGACATGGCATCGTGCCGGAGACGCCGCCGGAGCATGTCGAGGCCCTGGCCGAACGGCTGCATGCCTGGCGCCGCGTTTGAGCCGCGGAAGATTCCAAGCGTATGAAGATCGCGGTCGTTCTGTTCAACCTTGGTGGACCGGATTCGCCGCAGGCGATCCAGCCCTTCCTGTTCAATCTGTTTAACGATCCGGCGATCATCGGGCTGCCGGGGCCGTTGCGCTGGTTGTTGGCGAAGTGGATCTCGTCTCGGCGGGCGCCGGTGGCACGGGAAATCTATGCGGAGCTGGGCGGCAAGTCGCCGCTCCTGGAGCTGACGCAGGCCCAGGCGGAAGCACTGACGGGCCTTCTCAAGGCGGACGGGATGGATGTCGAGGTCTTCGTGGCGATGCGGTATTGGCATCTGATGGCGATCGAGACGGCGGAGAAAGTGAAGCGGTTCGGCGCCGACCGGGTGGTGCTGCTGCCGCTCTATCCGCAGTTTTCCACGACCACCAGCGCATCGTCATTTGGCGACTGGCACCGAGCGGCGGCCGCGGCCGGCATCGCTGCGCCGACGACGGAGGTCTGCTGCTATCCGATGGCCAAGGGCTTCGTTGCCGCTCAGGCGGCGGCGGTTGGCGCCGGCTTGGCCGAGGCTGTGGCCGCCGGGCACCACGTGCGCGTGCTGTTTTCCGCCCACGGATTGCCCAAGAAGGTCATCCGCCGCGGCGATCCCTATCAATGGCAGGTGGAGCAGACGGCGGCGGCCGTGGTCGAGGCCCTGGCCGTGGAGGATCTCGACTGGACCGTCTGTTATCAAAGCAGGGTCGGTCGGCTCGAGTGGATCGGGCCGTCCACGGACGACGAGATCGGACGCGCGGCGGCCGGCGGCGTCAGCCTGGTCGTGGTACCGATCGCGTTTGTTTCCGAGCACTCCGAGACCCTGGTGGAGCTTGACATCGAGTATCGCAAGCTCGCCCTGGAGAAGGGCGTCGTCGGCTATCATCGTGTCCCGGCCTTGGGGACGCAGGGAGAGTTCATTTCGGCGCTCGCGGATCTGGCGCGGCGCGGCATCGAGGCGAGTGGTACCTTTTCGGAGACGGGCGGCCGTCTTTGCCCGAATGAATTCGGCCGCTGTCCCCTCGGGATATGAGGTTTGGGGTGACGAGGTCCTGTGTCTGACTTCTTGATCACGGCTTATCCCTGGATGAAGTCCCTGCATGTGATCAGCGTGATCGCCTGGATGGCGGGCATGTTCTATCTGCCGCGGCTTTACGTCTATCACTGCCAGGCGGAGGTCGGATCGACCCAGTCGGAAACCTTCAAGGTGATGGAACGGCGCCTGCTGCGTGCGATCATCAATCCGGCGATGAGCGCCACCTGGCTGTTCGGTGCGGTCTTGGCGTATACGCCGGGCGCCGTCGACTGGTCGGCGGGGTGGCCCTATGTCAAGCTGGCCGCGGTCGTCTTGTTGAGCGGGTATCACGGCTTCCTGGCACGATGGCGGAAGCATTTCGACTCTGACGACAACCGTCATTCGGAAAAGTTCTACCGTATGATGAACGAGGTTCCGACCGTGCTGATGATCGTGATCGTCATCATGGTAATCGTGCAGCCGTTCTAAGGGCGGAACAGAGTTCACCGTAGGCAATTCCAACTGAGTGTAGGCCGCTGCGCGAGATTCCGTCCTTGACTTGTAAATTATTAACTCCCATGTAGTAACTTGTCGGGTGCAGGCCTGTCCTGGGCCTTCGATCACCCGAGGACATTTCCACCCTCGTTCGGCCACACGCTCTGCGGCGTGGCGATTTCATTGAAAAAATCTGGTGGTCTATGCCGGTCCAAGTGACCATTCCCCAATCGGAGCCGTCATGCATCTTGAGGACCTGAAATCGAAAACACCTACGGAACTTCTCGAATTTGCCGAGGAGTTGGAGGTGGAGAACGCGAGCACCCTGCGCAAGCAGGACATGATGTTTGCGATCCTGAAGGAATTGGCGGAGCAGGATATCGAGATCACCGGCGGCGGTGTGCTCGAAATCCTCCAGGACGGCTTCGGTTTCTTGCGCTCCAAGGAGGCGAACTACCTGCCAGGGCCGGACGACATCTACGTCTCGCCGAGCCAGATCCGCCGGTTTTCCCTACGCACGGGCGACACGGTGGAAGGCCAGATCCGCGCGCCGAAGGATGGCGAGCGATATTTCGCCCTGCTCAAGGTCAACAAGATCAATTTCGAGGAGCCGGAGCGGGCCCGTCACAAGGTCAACTTCGACAACCTGACGCCGCTCTACCCGGAAGACCGATTGAACATGGAGCGCGACGATCCGACGACCAAGGGTGTCACCGCGGCACGGGTGATCGATCTGGTGTCGCCGATCGGCAAGGGTCAGCGGGCGCTGATCGTGTCGCCACCGCGCACCGGCAAGACGATGCTCCTGCAAGACATCGCCCATTCGATCACGGCGAACCATCCGGAAGCCTACGTGATCGTGCTGCTGATCGACGAACGGCCCGAGGAAGTCACTGACATGCAGCGCTCGGTCAAGGGCGAGGTCGTCAGCTCGACCTTCGATGAGCCGGCGGCGCGCCATGTCCAGGTAGCGGAAATGGTGATCGAAAAGGCGAAACGCCTGGTCGAGCACAAGCGCGACGTGGTGATCCTGCTGGACTCGATCACTCGGCTGGCGCGCGCCTATAACACGGTGGTTCCGTCCTCGGGCAAGGTGTTGACCGGCGGCGTCGACGCCAACGCGTTGCAGCGGCCGAAGCGGTTCTTCGGCGCGGCGCGAAACATCGAGGAAGGCGGATCGCTCTCGATCATCGCCACCGCGCTGATCGATACCGGCAGCCGGATGGACGAGGTGATCTTCGAAGAGTTCAAGGGAACCGGCAATTCGGAAATCGTGCTCGACCGCAAACTGGCCGACAAGAGGA
>CAJHXX010000183.1_pt1 | contig 34448 bp, 35 predicted proteins | sample 9198511 | NCBI WGS metagenome assembly CAJHXX01 (sample SAMEA7708325, study PRJEB35096) | sediment metagenome | biome: marine neritic benthic zone biome [ENVO:01000025]; feature: sediment [ENVO:00002007]; material: shallow marine sediment [ENVO:03000034] sea grass bed [ENVO_01000059] ...
CCTCGCCTACACGATCGACGGCAAGCTGGTGCTGACCGGCCGGCGCAAGGACCTGATCATCTGCAACGGCCGCAACATCTGGCCGCAGGATATCGAGTGGGCGAGGTCGCCGGTATCGAGCCAGCCGTCCGCTGTGAACACGGCGAGCGTCGCCGCCGCATCGCCGAAATAGCCTTGCGCGACGCTCGGCCCCTTGATCATCAAGCGGCCGACCCGGCGGTCCGGCAACGGCCGGTCGTCGTCGTCCAGGATGCGGAACTCGTGCTCCGGCATGGGCCGACCGCAGAGCACGAAGGAACGCGCATACTCGGCCGGCTCGTCCGCCGCGACCGGCTTGGCGAGCCCTGTCTCCTCATAGCGCGCGAGGTCGACCCGGTCGGTCTCGAATGGCGTCTCGAGGTCGGCGAAGCTGACCGCCAGGGTCGATTCCGCCAGGCCGTAGCTCGGCGTGAAGGCGGTCGCGTCGAAGCCGTGCCGGGCAAAGGTCTCGGCGAAACGCTGCAGGACGTCGGCACGCACCATGTCGCCGCCAATGCCGGCGACCCGCCAGGACGACAGATCGAAGCTGGCCGCCGCGCCGGCGCCGCGCGAGCCGCGGCTGGCACAGAGGTCGTAGCCGAAGCTCGGGCTGAACGCGATGGTGCCGCGGTTCTCGGAAATCAGCTGCAGCCATATCAGCGAGCGGCGCGCGAAGTCCACGGTCGAAAGGTAGTCGACCGAGAGCTGCGACAGCACCGGCGCGATGCAAAAGCCGACCAGGCCCATATCGTGATAGAGCGGCAGCCAGGAGACGCACCGGTCGCCGGCGCGCACCCGCAGTCCATGGGCGATGATGCCGTGCGCGTTGGCGACCGCCGAACGCTGTGACACCAGCACACCCTTGGGCGCGCTGGTGCTGCCCGAGGAATATTGGATGTAGCACGGATCGCCGGGCCCGACCGGGCGAAGCTCGCCGTCGTCGGCCAGGGCGTCGAAGGCCGCGGGCTGATCCACCATGACCAGATCGAGATCCGCCGTCGCCTCGCGCAGCATGCCAACCAGGTCGGACGAGGCGACCGCCAGCGACGCGCCGGCGGCGGCGATCATCCCGCGCACATGCAGGACATAGGCGTCCTTGCCGCCGAGATTGATCGGCACCGGCACCGGCACCGGCACCAGGCCGGCATACTGACAGGCGAAGAAGAACCGGTGGAAGTCCGGCGTCGTCTCGGCCACCACGGCGACGCGGGCGCCGCGCGCCAGGCCGAGGCCGTTGAGACGCCGCGCCAGCACCATGGCGCTGGCGCGCAGCTCGGAATAGGGCAGGCGATGGAGCAGCTCGCCGCGCACCGAATAGTAGTTGAAGCCGGTCTCACCACGGGCCGCATAGTCGAGACCCTCGACCAGAGTGTCGAACCGGCCATCGACGAACGGCAGCGACGTGTTGGTGGTGGCGGTAGGTGACTGCATTGCAAAAAAACCCGGTCTTGATCGGCTTCCGTCAAAACGTCCAAACTGACGGCCGGCGCGCCGCCGAATGCGACCGCCGACCAGGAGAGACGAACCCGAGACGATCGCCCCGGAATCGCTGCGACGCCAAGAACCCATAACAGGATGTAAACAAACCTTTAAATATCGGCATATTTACGCCTTCTATTTATTTGTCCTGTTCAGGTCGAAACAGCCGCGTCCCCGCGCGCCCTCTCAAATGTTCTGTGCAGATAGCACCCCTACCATCGAGGTAATTTTTCGGCCGGTTCGCGTCGCAAGTCAACTAACATCCTGTAACACTATGTTACGCTTGATGTTACGCCTCGAATTGCGGGGTGTCGGGGGTTCGGGAATGCGACCGCAAATTGACGTTCTGTAAACATCCGCGGCAGACATCGCGCGGGAAAATTGCGATTCGAAGCTTGGCCGCGGTCAATCTGCGACGCCGGGCGACGGCATTTGCCGCAACGGTCACATCGCCTCGGCGGCGACGTCATAGGTCTCCTGCAACATCAGACCGTCCGCGCCAAGGTGGTAGACCCGGTCCGCGACTGCCGCCCAGACCGGGCGGTGGGTGATCGCCAGCACGGTGATGTCGCCGGCCAGCCGGGTGATGTTGTTGCAGATTTCCGCTTCCTTCTCAGGCTCCAGCGCACTTGTCACCTCGTCCAGAATCAACAGTTTCGGCCGGTGCACCAGCGCCCGGGCGAGCGCGATGCGCTGGCGCTGGCCGCCGGAGAGGCGGGTGCCGCGCTCGCCGACCGGCGTCTGCAGGCCGTCCGGCAACGCGGCGACGAAATCCCAGGCACCGGCGGCCTCGAGGGCGGCGCGGGCATCGTCCTCCCCCAGCGTCGGGTCGCCGAGGATGATATTGCTGAGCACGCTGTCGTGGAACAGGGTCAGTTCCTGGCCGACATAGCCGATCATGCCGCGCCAGGCCTGGATGTCGAGCTCGTGCAACGGCACGCCATCCACCAGAACCTGCCCCCGGTCCGGCGCATAGAAGCCGAGCAGCAGATCGGTGATCGTGGTCTTGCCGCCGCCGGAAGCGCCGGTGATCACGGTGACCCGGCCCGCCGGCACCTGCATCGAGGCATCGACGAGCACCGGCCGCTTGGCGTAGGCGAAGTCGACATTCTCCAGCGCACAGCCTTTGGTCAGTGTCGGTTGCGCGGTGCCATGCGGCGGCTCGCGCTCCGCCTCCGTCTCCTTGACCAGCTTGTGGATCAGCCAATAGCCGCTCTCCAGCATCAACGCCTTCTGCAACTGCCGTTGCACGCTGGCGATCGTGGTGACCACACGCAGCCATAGCACCGCCATGACGATCAGCGCCGACAGGTCCAGCGAATTCTGGGATTTGGCAATCAGGACGGCGATGCCGATGAAGATCGCCAGCAGCGGCTCACGCAGATGGTCGATCATCTGCTGGCTGATCGTCTGGCGGCGCAGGGCGCGGCGCAGGCTTTCGGTCTTGGATTCGAAGAATTTGGCGAACTGCGCCTGCCGCGCCATCGCCATGATCGGCTTGATGCCGATCAACGCATCGCTCAGTTGCGTCACCAGTTCGTGGGTGCGCTTGGTCTGGCGCCGCCCTGCCTTGCGCGCCCAGCGCACGAAGATCCCGAGCACCAGCAGGATGATGCCGCCGACGCCGAGGGCGACCAGGGCGAGCCGCCAGGAAACCAGGAATGACAGCGCGACATAGACGACCGACTGGATTGTATTGGCGACGAACTTTGCCGCCATTAGATAGGCCATTCCGGCCCGGGTCGCCTCCAGGCTGGCGGCATTGGCGATGCTGCCGAGCGGCTGGCGGGTGAAATAGCCCCAGCGCACGGCCAACAACGCCTGGATCAAATCGGTGCGGAAATGCGTCGCGACGTCGGCCACCGCGTAACCGACACGCAACATCGCCACCACGACCAGTATGGACTTGGCGACGATGCCGGCGACGACGATCAGCAATAGGACCACGAAGTCGCGCGGCAACCCGAGGAAATCGAGGACCTGCAGGACCGTGGCGCTCAACCCCTCCGCCGGCGCGTCCGGCTGGTCGAAATCGACCGATAGGAGCGGCAGCAGGCTGGCCAAGCCGATACCCTCGGCCAAGCCGGCAGCCAGCAGGCAGCCGAGAATCAGCCACTGGTTCGCACCCTTGGCGCCGAAGAATATGCGCAAGACCCCGAGCATGGCCCCTGGAAACCCGCAGTGAATGAAGGCCGGCCACCGGCCGGCGGCGTGAGCCCGCCTGAGCCGCTACCTAGCAGACTTCGCCCCGGCAGGATAGGGATTCGGGCGCCGCGACAACTTGCCGCCGACCCGACAATATCTTGCGGTGAAACCTTAAAGCCTGCTAAAGGCGTCGACAGAATCATCGAAATAGAAGCCGGAGCATTTCCGCCGATGCGCAACGTGGCAAGCATCGTCCTTCGCGAGCTGATCTTGAAGATCCTGTTCTTCCTGCCGCGGGCGCGGCGGCGCAGGGTCGAGCGCTGGCTGCGCGGCCGCGACGAGTTCCGCAAGCTGAGACAGGCGGATTGCGTGATCGTGTCCTACGGCAAGGCCGGACGCACCTGGCTTCGCGCCATGCTGTCGCGCTATTACCAGACCAGGCACGGCCTCGACAAATGGCGCCTAATCGGGTTCGACAATCTGCACCGCCAAAATTCGGCGATCCCGCGCATCTTCTTCACCCACGACAACTACATCAAGGACTACACGGGAAATCGCGACAACAAGGCCGATTTTTACGACAAAAAGGTGGTGCTGCTCGCCCGCTCCCCGGCCGACACCGCGGTGTCGCAGTATTTCCACTGGCGCTATCGCATGCGCGACGCCAAGAAGAACCTGAACGCCTATCCGGTCGACGACGACACCCCGATGTTCGATTTCGTCATGCGGCCCGCCTCCGGCATGCCCAACATCATCGACTACATGAACGCCTGGGACCGGGAAGCGGAGAAGGTCGGACGGCTGCTGGTGGTCCGTTACGAGGACCTGCGCGCCAAGCCGGAGGAGACGCTGGCCAGGATCGTCGCGTTCATCGACGGCGAGGCGGCGGTGGAACAGATCGCCGAGGCGGTGTCGTTCGGTTCTTTCGAAAATCTTAAGGCGTTGGAGGCAAAAAAAGGCATCTGGATCCTTGGCAGCCGCCTGGCCGCGCGCGACCGGTCCAACCCGAACTCGTTCAAGGTGCGCCGCGCCAAGGTCGGTGGTTATCGCGACTACTTCGACGACCGCGAGGTCGCGGAGATCGAAAGCTTCATCGATTCCCGGCTCGCCGCGTCATTCGGTTACGGCAGCGGGCCGGAATTGGACAAGTCGGCGAACGGCTGAGCCGCCCACGCGAGCGACGCGCCGGGACAACAGCGAGAGGAACGACGCCGTGAAGGATTGCGTCTTCATCCACACCAACCACAAGCAGATGGTCGGCGCCCTGGTCGCGGCGCACGCCTTCCGCCGCAACTCGGCCCACAACGACGAGTTCGACGTCAAGATCATCGACACCAAGGATTATCCCTTCCTGCAGACGCGCGAGGGCCAGAGCTTCCAGCGCGACGGCGTCGAGCGGGTCTGGCGCTATGACGACCTGCAGTCCTTCACGCCGCTCCGCTTCCTGCCGCCGGAGCTGATGGGCTATCAGGGCCGCGCCGTGGTCGTCGACCCGGACATCTTTGCCGTCGGCGACATCCACGAGCTGTTGTCGCGCGACATGCAGGGCAAGGCGATCGCCTGCCGGCCGCGCTCCGGCCCGAAGGGAATATTGGGCTGCCTCGCCTCCAGCGTCATGCTGCTCGACTGCGCCAAGCTGACCCATTGGCGGTGCGAGCAGAATTTCAACGAGTTGTTCGAGGGCAAACGCGACTACTCGGAATGGATTTGCCTCAAATTGGAGCCGCGCGACAGCATTCTGCTGTTCGAGAACGAGTGGAATGACTTCGATCGGCTGACGCCGGAGACCAAGCTGTTGCACAACACCCGGCGCAAGACCCAGCCCTGGAAGTCCGGCCTGCCGGTCGATTTCATGTTTGCCGAAAAATTCCGTCTATTCCCGCCGATCGGCTGGGCGATACGCTGGCGCCGTCGCCTGTTCGGCGACTATATCGGCCACTACAAGAGCCATCCCGACCAGAACCAGGAGCGCTTCTTCTTCGGCCTGCTGCGCGAATGCCTGGAACAGGGCACCGTCACCGAGGACATGCTGAAGGACGAGATGGCAAAGAATCACGTCCGCCACGACGCTCTCGAATTGATCGAGCAGACGCCGCCTCTGGCGGCGCCGCGGTTGGCGGCCTGATACCGCAGAAAGTTAGTCGAACAACGCGGCGACCCGCGCCGTCGCGCGTTCCAGATCCTGCAGCGGCGGCGGATTCTCGATCCGGACGTCGTCGCCGAGCCAGGCAGCTCGGCCGGACGCGACCAGATTGCCTTGAATGATGCGGATGTCGCGGGTCCAGCGCTGCGGCCCGAAGCGCATGCCCTGGCGGTAGATGAAGGCCTTGCGGTGCTGCCTGTCGCGGAACCGCCAGGCGCCGAGCGGCGTCGGCTCGAACGGCGAGCGGCGCATCGAGGTCACGCCATCGCCCGTATCGTAGAGATAGACCGGCTTCCCCGTGGCGCAGGCCTCGGCCATCATCGAGATGCTGTCAGCCGTCGCGATCACCGAATCGGCGAGGCCGAGGAAGGCGAAATACGGGTTCTCCGCGGCATTCGGCGCCCAGCGGAACTGATAGGACGGCGCCGTGATCGATCCGACCAGCGCCTCGACGGTCTCGGGCAGGGTACGGGCGCTGGTGGTTAGCAGCAGCGAGCCACCGGTCTCCGCCGCGAATTCGCTCGCCAGGCGGCCGAGCTTCGCACCGGAGCGGGCGTCGAAGGGATAGGGGCCGCTGTTGCCGCCGGCCAGCAGGGCGGTAAACGGCCGCGGCAGATGCGTGAGCCGCGGCGCCCAGGCCGCCGCTTCCTCGCTGAGCCGCGCCTCGGTCACCCGGTGCAGCGGCGTCTCGTTGTGCAGCACGTTCGGCAGCTTCGGCAGGCGGTATTGCGGCGTGGTGACGACCAGATCGAAACGCTCGATCGCCGCCCAGGGCCGGCCGACATGCACCAGGCGCACCCGCCGGTCGGCGTTCTTCTTGATCCATCGCGCGACCGGCTCGTTACGCCGCCCGGCGGAGATCACCAGGTCGGGCCAGGGCGGGCCGAGCACGCTCGACTTGTCCTTCTCCACGCCGGCGAGCCAGCTGCAGATCGGCAGGTTCACCACGATCTCGTAGGACGTGTAGACCAGCCGCTTGACCTCGAACGGCCAGCCGAGCTGCTCACTGAGTGCCAGCACTTGGGAATTGTCGCCGGCCTTGTGGCCCATCAGCAGCCAGACCCGGGGCGCGTCGGCGCGATCCGCCGCGACGGCCGGTGTCGGCCGGTCGGCCTCCTGCGCCGCAGCCGGGCCGGCCGGAAGCGTTTGCGGGGATGTCATGCCGTCGGCCATGGCCCGATGGTTCCTCGATACAGGCTCAGTTTCAATTAACGGCCAAGACCGCCAAGGACAGGACCGGCGCCGCAGGGCCGGCCGGCGCGGGCGCCGTTCACGCGAGGCCCGCCTTGCGCGCGATCGCCCGCGCCACCCTGGTTACGGTTTCGAGTATCTGGTCGATGAACTGGTCCCACCAACCCCATTTGTGCAGCCGGAAGGCGGCGCGGAAGAAGAGGTAGAGGGAGCCCAGACTGAACAGCCCGAACGGCAGCCAGAGCGCGAACCACGGCGACAGGATGTCGCGGCTGGCGCGCGCATCGCCGAAACTGATGACTTTCTGATAGGCGACCAGGATGATCAGCCCGAACAGGATCCCGTAGTCGCGCCCGCCGCGCGCCCAGCCGAGCGCGACGGATGCGGCCAACAGCGGCAGGATGGGGATCGAGGCGATGATCACCAGGCGCGCGTTCAGCTCGCTCTCGATCTCCGCCAGGCTCGGCTTGGCCGGCGGGTTCTTGCGCGCGACCCACAACTCCGACAAGGTCAGCTCGCGGCGGTCGTTGCCGCGCGCGCCGTAATAGAGGTCCTCGGGCGCCAGGATCGGCCAGCGGAACTCGGCGAAGGTCATGGTGCCGTCGCTCGCATCGCCGTCGCGCCGGTTGTCGGCGCGCACCCCGTCGCGCAATATCAGCGCCAGGCCGGTGTTGTCCGCCAGTTGCGACACGACGCCGGTCTTGGCGGTCAGGGTCGCGGCCCGGCCGGTCGGGCTCTCCTTGCGAATGAATACCTTGGAGAATCGCACTTGCTTGTCACGCGCCACGGTGCCGTCCGCATAGACGGTCAACCCGTCGAAATGCACGAAGGCGCCCGCCTTGATGCCGGCGCTCAGGAAGGCATGTGTGACCGTGTGCTTCAGCGCACGATAGCCGTAGCGGGCATGCGGCGTGACATAGCCGGTGATCACGATGGTGATCACCATGATGATCGCCGCCAGCAGCATCACCGGCCGCAGCAGCCGGGTGAGCCCCTTGCCCGCCGCGAACAGCACGACCAGCTCGGAATCCCGGTTCAACCGGGAGATCGTCAACAGGACGCCAAGGAAGAACGCCGCCGGCAGCACCAACGCCAGGTAGTGCGGCGTCAGCATGACCAGCATCTGGCCGATGTAGTTGAGCAGTTTGCTCGGGTTGCCGACCAGGTGCATAAGTGCTAACAGGCGTTCCAGCATCACCACGGCAAGACCCATCGCCAGAATCGCCAGCGACATCGTGACGACCTGTCGCATCACGTATCTATCCAGCGTGGTCAGCATGCCGCAATTCGCCTTGCCTTGGTCCGATGGATCCGCCCGGGCAGCGCCGACGGGGCGCCGCGTTCCGACGCAGAGGAATCGATGAGTCCCGGGCATCGGATCGGTATCAAATCCGGCTCCCGAGGTCCAGATTATTCGCCGGAAGCGCCCGGCGTCCAGGCCACGGGCGCGCCGCGGATCTGGCTGGTGCTCGGCGACAAGCTCGGCGACAACGCGCAGGTGCGCGTCCTCGCCGATGCCCTCGGCTGGCCCTATGAGGAACGAATCCTGGCGATGCGGTCGCGCTACGTCACCGGCAAGCCCTGGGTCCGGCCGTCGCTGCACCATATCAATTTGGCCGAATCCGACGCGCTGGCGCCGCCCTGGCCCGACCTGATCCTGACCTGCGGGCGTCGGCCGTCGATGGCGGCGCTCTGGATCGCCGGGCAGTCAGGGGGCAAGGCGCGGGTGGTAATGGTCGGCCGGCCGAGGCGGCTGTTCGACCGTTTCGACCTGATCGTCACCTTCCCGCCCTATCGCCTGCCGGCGCGGCCCAACATCCATCACCTGCAACTGCCGCTGATGCGGCTCGACGAGACCGAGGTCAGGGCCGCGGCGGCGGCGGCGGAGACGCGGTTCGCCGACATGCCGCGGCCGCTTACCGCCCTGCTGGTCGGCGGGCCGACCAAGTCGATCCTGTTCGACCGGGCGGTGGCCGAGCGCCTGATCGCCGAGGCCGCCCGGCTGACCGAGCAGGCCGGCGGCAGTCTCTACGTCACCACCAGCCGGCGCACCCCGGCCAAGGTGATCGCGGCAATCGAGGCCGGCCTGCCCGCGGGCGGCCGGCTCTACCGCTGGGCGCCCGGCGTCCGGGACAACCCCTATCGGGCGCTGCTCGGGCTGGCAGACCGCTTCATCGTCACCGGCGACAGCATTTCGATGCTGGTCGAGGTGGCGCGGCTCGGCAAGCCGCTCGCCGTCTTCGCCCAGCCGCCCTCGCGCCGGCCCGGCCAGCGCCTGCTGCGCTTCCTGGAGCGCTGCCATGAGCGGACCGAGACCGGCATCGCCGGCCGCCTGGCCGCACCGTTCGCCGACGGCCTCAACCGGCTCGGCCTGGTCGGCTATTCGCGCCGCCTCGGCGGGCTGCACCAGCACCTTGTCAATCAGGGTTTCGCGGTGCCGCTCGGCCAGCCTTTCCCGACCCCCGCGGCCGGTGCGTCCGAGGATCTGGCGCCAGTGGCGGCGCGCATCAAGTCACTGCTGGCCTGAAGCGATGCCGCAAGGCGCAGGCGAAACGGCCCGCCCCATGGCCGCCATATTCGACCTCGACCGCACGGTGACGCGCCGGCCCACCTTCACCGCATTCCTGTTCTTCGCCGCGCGGCGCCGGCCGGCCAAGCTTTTGCTCGCGCCGGCGCTCGCCGTCGCCGGGCTTGGCTACAAGCTCGGCCTGATCACCCGCAAGCGGCTGAAGGAGATCATGCTGTCCGCCGTGCTCGCCGGCAGACCGCGCGCCCGCGTCATGGAACTGGCGGAAGCTTTCGTGGCGGGCCGCCTGCGAAACGGCCTGCGTCCCGGCGCGCGCCGCGCCATCGCGACGCACCGGGCGGCCGGCGACCGCCTGGTGCTGGTGACGGCGAGCCACGACTTCTACGCCGAGCTGTTCGGCCGGGAGCTCGGCTTCGACCGCGTCGTGGCGACCCGCGCCGCCTGGGACTCGGAAGACCGCCTGACCGGCCGGATCGACGGTGATAACTGCTACGGCGCGGCCAAGCTCGCCATGCTGCGCGACGCCCTGCCAGATCTCAAAAACGGCTTCACGGTGACCGTCTACACCGACCACCACACCGATCACCAACTGCTCGACTGGGCCGACACTCCGGTCGCGGTGGCGCCGTCGCGCCGCTTGCGCGCCCTGGCCGCGGCGCGGGGCTACGAGATCCAGGACTGGGACGCCTGAGTCGTCAGGCTCGGGCGGTCGGCCGCGACGTCACCGCCTTGAACCAGCGGTTCAGATTGGCGAGATCCTCCGGGATCGCGGTGCCAGTGTTCTTAGCCAGCAGCAGGCCGCATTGCAGGGTGATGTCGGCGACCGTGTAGTCATCGGTGGCGATGAACTCGCGATCCGCCAGCACCCCATCCAACCAGGCCAGGCGGTCGAGCACTTGGGCACGCGCCATCTCGCCCCAGGCCGGAATCTGTTCGAGACGGCCTTCCCAGAACTTGTTGGTATGGCGGAACGCCATGGCCGCCGGGATCATGATCTCCAGCTCCATGCGCCGGTTCCACATCTCCACCTGGGCGCGCTCCAGCTGGTCGCGGCCAAACAGCGGCGGCTCCGGCTGCTGTTCCTCGAAATAGCGGCAGATGGCGATCGATTCCGCGATCAGGGTGCCGTCGTCCAGTTCCAGTACCGGCAGGGTGCCCATCGGGTTGATCTTCAGGAATTCGGGCGACTTGTTCTCGCCCTTCATCATGTCGACCTCGGTCTTCGGGATCTCGATGCCCTTCTCGGCAAGAAAGATACGGACGCGGCGCGGGTTCATGCCCGGTGTCAGGTCGTAAAGCTTCACTTGATGCCTCCCTTTGAACAAAACGCGCGCCGGAGCTTACCCGCTCCGGCCCGTCGGATAAAACCGCCCGCCGATCAGTTGCCGACGAGCACCTGCCAGCAGCCGGCCGCCTCCAGCAGCGCGCGGGTGCGCGCCAGCGGTTCGCCGTCGAGCTCGCCGAGCCGGCGGCAGAGCTCGGCCAGGCATTTCGCCTGATAACCGAACGGCGCTTGGGCATAAGGCCGGCCGAGCAGCTCTAGTTCGAAGCGGTCGTCGCCGCGCTCGACCGCCGCCGCGTTGGCGGCGAGGAACGGCAGATAGACCTCGCCGGCGAGAGCGAGCAGGCCGGTAGTCGCATCGGGCAGCGGCGCGTCCGCGGGCAGCCAGTCGCCTTCGATGCCGGAGGCGTCGTCGAGTTGCCGCAGCCAGGACTCGGTCCGTTGGGCCTCGCCCCGCATGATGGCGAGCGGCGTCGGGTCCGTGGCCAGCGTGCGAAACTGCCCGAACAGGCCGAAATCGGCGAGCGCCGGCCGGCTGCCGAACAAATAGACATGCAGCCCGACATGGGATTCCAACAGGCCGAGCACGCGATGATAAGTCGCCTCGATGATCGGCGCGTTCTCCGGCGTGCAGCCGACCAGGGCCATGCGGCCGATCTGGCGCTCGCCGAATTCGCGGCCGGCCGCCTCGCGCGCCTCGCCGGCCAGGTCGGGAAAGAAATCGTCGGCGATCCAACGCCCGGCATAGTCGATATCCGCGTCATAGGCCCAGCGGTAATGGAACATCATCTTGGTGCACCATTCGTCGGCCATGTCCTCGATCAGGTGGCTGAGGAAGGCGTGGCCGGGATCGTCGGGGACGATCGAGCGTTGCCCCGGATGGCGCCGCTCCAGTTCATAGGCGAGCGGCGTGGTATCGACATGCAGGCTGCCGTCCTCCGGATGTTGCAGGATCGGGACCAGTGCCGGCCGTTCCGCCGCGAACTCTTCCCGGTTGCGGCTGGTGCGCAGGATCCAGTCATGGGGCAGGCGCCGATAGCGCATGATCGCGCGCAGCTTCATGGAATAGGGCGAGCCGTTGCTGCCGATCAGCCGATAGCGGCCCACCTCGGACTCCGTTGTCTCCGTCATCTTACACACGCCTCCGGACATCGATCCGCAGCGGCGATTGGCCGCGCCGCCCGCCTGGTCGATAATGGCCCGAGGCACAGCACCACATCAATCTGGAGAGGCAACATCATGGCGTATGAATTCATCCTGTACGAGGTCGCGGACGGCGTCGCGCGGATCACGCTGAACCGGCCCGACGAGGCCAACGCCATGCATCTCGGCATGCTGCGCGAGCTGCACCAGGCGGCGATTGCCTGCGATCAGGACGCCGCCGTCCGCGCCGTGCTGATCACCGGCGCCGGAGCCATGTTCTGCGCCGGCGGCGACCTGAAATCCTTCGTCGAGGCCGGCGACGACCTCGGCGCGGTGCTGGCCGAGATGACCGCCGATTTCCACGCCGCGGTCTCCACCTTCAACCGCATGGACGCGCCGGTGGTGACCGCGATCAACGGCACCGCGGCCGGCGGCGGCTTGAGCTTCGGCATCTCCGGCGACATCGTGCTGGCCGCCGGCTCGGCCAAGTTCACGCTGGGCTACACCGCGGCCGGCCTCGGCCCGGACGGCAGCTCGTCCTACTTCCTGCCGCGGCTGATCGGCATGCGCCGCGCCAAGGAGCTGCTGCTCACCAACCGCATGTTCACGGCGGCGGAAGCGGAAGCCTACGGCATGGTCGACCGGGTGGTGGCGGACGGCGAGTTGATGGCCGAGGCGGAGGAACAGGCCGCCGCCTTCGCCAAGGGCCCGACGCGCGCTTTCGGCGCCGTCAAGCGCCTGCTCGCCGGCAGCTTCAGCGAAAGCCTGGAGACGCAGATGGAGCTGGAGGCGCGGGCGATCAATGCGCTGGCGCAGGGAGCGGACGGCCGCGAGGGCGTCGCCGCCTTCGCCGCCAAGCGCAAGCCGAACTTCACCGGCCAGTGAGACCGGCCTGATGACGGCGATCGCCTTCGAGATACCGGAGGAGGTGCAGGCGGTGCGCGACGGCCTGGCCGGCTTCGCCCGCGCCGAGGTGATGCCGCGCCACGACGCCAACCGCGACCTGTTCGACAACCCGCGCCTGCTCTACCGCGAGGACGGCCGCCTCTCGGATCGCGCCGTCGCCCTGATCCGCGAGGTGCGGATGGCGGCGGCCGAGGCCGGCTATTTCGCCATGTGCGTGCCCGAGGCGCTTGGCGGCGGCGGGCTCGGCATGCTGGCCTACTACGCCGGCTGGGAAGAGCTGTTCCGAATCTGCGGGCCGCATAACTGGCTGATGCTCTATGCCGTCAGCCATTGGGCGTTCGGACCGAGCCGACTGTTGGAAAAAGTCACCGAGCGCGCCCGCGAGGAAGTCCTGGCGCCGCTGATGTCGGGCGATAAGTCGATGTGCTTCGGCCTGTCGGAGCCCGGCGCCGGCTCCGACGCCGCCGCGCTCAAGACCCGCGCGGTGGCGGACGGCGACGGCTGGCGCATCTCGGGCCGCAAAATCTGGACCACCAACGCGCCGATCGCCGACTACTGCATCCTGTTCGCCATCACCGAGCCGGAGCGGGCGGCGGCGCGCAAGGGCGGCATTTCCGCCTTCCTGGTGCCGACCGACGCGCCGGGCTTTGAGGTGCAGCGGGTGATCCGCATGTTCGGCGACATCGGCGGCGACGAGGGCGAGCTCAGCCTGGAGGACGTACCGGCCGAGCCCTGGCAGCTGGTCGGCGAGCTGCATGAGGGCTTCGCCACCGCGATATACGGCGTCTCGCTCGGCCGGGTTTACAACTCGGCCCGCGCCGTCGGCCTCGGCCGCTGGGCGCTGGAGACGGCGCTCGACTACGCCCGGACCCGCGAGGCCTTCGGCAAGACGATTGCGGATTACCAGGGGGTCAGCTTCCCGCTCGCCGAATCCGCGATGGAGCTGCATGCCGCGCATCTGATGGGGCTCAACACCACCATGCTGCTCGACCAGGGCAAGCCGGCGGTCAAGGAGCTCTCCATGACCAAGGCCTATTCGGTCGAGATCGGCGTGCGCGCCGCCGACCGGGCGATGCAGACCCACGGCGCCATGGGCTTCACCAACGAGATGGGGCTGACCGACGCCTGGCGCGCGCTCCGCATCGTCAACGTTGCCGACGGCACCAACGAGATCCTGCGCCGCACCATCGCCCAGCGCCTCTTGAAGGGCGACACGGCGCTTTAGGCGGCCGGGCGACTTGACCTACCAGGGGCGGGCGCACCAGTCTTGACGCGTCGGCAGACCAACCAACGAAGGGAGGCCCAGATGGCCAAATTGCAGGACAAGGTGGCGATCGTCACCGGCGGCGGCACCGGCATCGGCAAGGGCATCGCGCTCGCCTTCGCGGCGGAAGGCGCCAAGGTGGTGCTGGCCTCGCGCAACCGCGACAATCTCGACGCGGCGGCGGCCGAGATCGCCGGCGCCGGCGGCCGCGCGACGGTGGTGCCGACCGACGTGACGGTCGAGGCCGAGGTCCTCGAGCTGTTCCGCCAGACCAAGGACACTTATGGCCGGCTCGACATCCTGGTCAACAATTCCGGCGTCACCACCGGCGCGCCGACCGACGAGCTCAGCCTCGAAGACTGGCAGCGCGTGGTCGACGTCAACCTGACGGCGGCCTTCCTCTGCAGCCGCGAGGCGTTCCGCATCATGAAGCCGCAGGGCGGCGGCCGGATCGTCAATGTCGGCAGCGTCTCGGCCAAGGTGCCGCGGCCCAACTCGGCGCCCTATACCGCGACCAAGTTCGGCCTCGAGGGCCTGACCCGCAGCCTCGCCGTCGACGGCCGCGCGCACGGCATCGCGGTCAGCGTGGTTCAGCCCGGCAACACGGAATCGCTGATCTGGCAGGGCCGCGAGGCGGCTGCCGAGAAGGAGGGCATCATGGCCGCGGCCGACGTCGCCAGCGCCGTCGTCACCATGGTCAGCCTGCCCGACGGCGTGAACCTGTTCGAGAGCGTCATCCTGCCGGTCACCATGCCGCTCCTCGGCCGCGGCTAACCTGGCCGAGAGAAACCAAATAAATGCCGACACCACTGCCCGCGGTCAGCCTGGCCGCCCTGCCCGGCCGGCGCCGTACCATGCTGGAGATCGCCAAGGAGATCGAGCGCCGCGGCTTCGCCGGCATCTACTGCCCGAGCCTCGGCGACAACATGGCGCTCTGCGAGGCGCTCGCCTTCGCCACCGACGAGATCCCGTTCGGCACCTCGATCGCGCCGATCTATTCCAGGACGGCGGTCGACTACGCGCAGACCGCCGCCTTCATCCACGAAGTCTCCGGCGGCCGCTTCCGCTTCGGTGTCGGCATCAGCCATGCGCCGATGCTGAAGCGCCACGGCGTCACCGCCGGCAAGCCGCTCTCCGACATGCGCAACTTCGTCAGCGAGCTGCGCGGCGTCGAGCGGGTCGGCGAGCTGCCGCCGGTGGTGCTGGCGACCTTGCGCAGCAAGATGATCGGGCTGGCCGGCGAGATCGGCGACGGCATGGTGTTCGCCAACGGCGCCCGCTCGCATATGGCGGCCTCTCTCGGGGCCCTGCCCGCGGGCAAGCGCGGCGACCCGGACTTCTACATCGGCAACATGATCCCGACCTGCATCTCCGACGACGTCGAGGCGGCCAAGGCGGTCAACCGGCGCACGCTCAGCAGCTATGCGCTGCTGCCCAACTACCGCAACTACTGGAAAGAGGCCGGCTATGTCGAGGAGATGGCGGCAGTCGAGGCGGCCGTCGCCGCCGGCGAGATGGAGCGGGTGCCGGACGCGCTGAGCGACACCTGGCTCGCCGACACGACGCTCTTCGGTCCGCCCGCCGCTGTGCGCGAGGGCGTCGAGGCCTGGTACGACGCCGGTATCAAGACCCCGATCCTGGTGCCCTCCTCCGCCGCCGGCAACCAGCTCAAGGCGTTCGAGGAGCTGTTCGCGCTGTTCGAAGGTTAGGCGCGGGGACCGTCGGTCTCTAATTTGCGCCTTGGCCGAAAGCGATAATCACCGTATTGCCGTCGCCGTCAGTCCCGCGGCCGTCTCCGGAGGCAGGTGTGTCACTCGTGTAGGTTCCCGACGCCGCGCGCCCGTCCGTACAAACAACTGACCAGGTTCCCTTCGGCGGATCGACCGTGCCATAGCTCCCGGACACCCATTGCCACGATCCGGAACACTTGTCCGATGTGCCGAATATCGTGGATTCAAGCATTCCGCTTTTCTTCGTTCCGTTGACCGTGAGCGCGCCGGTCACGCTCTCCGAGCGATCACGCCATATCAATGTCAAAGGCACTTGCACCGCGTCGTTTGCGGTTGCAGCCGCATCCATTTCCCGTGACGACCCAGCCCCCACAGCCCTCGCCGAGGTCGCGGCAACATCCGAGCCAATAGACCCCTTGTACCTGACACTAAGAACTACGGTCATCAATAATTCATTTGATATCTTTTGCGTTTGGCAAAATATCAAGAACAAAAAATGATCAGATTGATTCAGAGATTTGGTGTTTTCATACAAAATAGACGCGGAGAAGCAGAATTCATCATCATGCAAGAACCTCAGATACTTTCCACGGTCGAGCTTGGTATACAGATCGCCTCCCGAACCCCAGGCAATCTCACCGGTTAAGAACTCCTCATTGGTCGCTTGCACATTGACCAAGGTCTGCCTGACCGGCAGCAATTCCTTTGCCAACCAGGCACCATTCACCGTCTGAATGCCGTAAATTACGAGAGTCGCGCCAGCAGCCGACCAGTGCTGAACTTCAGCAGGAAGCTCGGCCCATCCGATATCCAGCGCTGCTTCTTTTGTCCAGCGATACGACAGACCCAAAGGTTCGCCATCAAAAGCAATCTTCGACGCCGCGGCAGAAATTGTGACATCTTCCGCCTCCGGTCTCGTACAAGCTGGTAATGCGGATAAAACGCTGAAAGCAAGCACCAACGACAAAACGCGAAGTGTCACAAAGTCGGACATCTTGCCGGATTTTCTTAGTTCTTCTACAAGCATGCCTACGCTCCCAAGATGTCAGACTCTTAAATAGGCCCCCTTCTTCCAAGTATAAAAAAAACTTTAACGCGACCTATGACAAGGTTCAATCCTATTTTTAGCTTTGTCTTGCCACCAGCTCACGGCCTTCGAGGAACTGTTTGCGCTGTTTGAAGGTTAGGCGGAGGCAAGAAAACGGGCGGCCCTTGCGGGCCGCCCGCCATCGACACGTCTACGCTACTTCTTGGCCGACGCTACCTTCTTGACCTTCGGCACCGGCGCGTCCGCCATTTCCTCGATCAGCGGACGGGTCAGGCCGTCGATGCTGTCGGCGCTGAGACCGACTTCCTTCAGCAGGGCATCGACCACCGGCGCCTGGGCGCGGTAGCGGAGCGCGCCGTTGACCGCCGAGTCGACCAGGTTGCCGCCGCCGGCGCCGTTCACGCCGGCGCTGTTGCCGTTGCCGGCACCGCCGCCGAGGCCGTCGACCTGAACGATGCGGATGCCGTCGATCTTCTCGATCGGCTTGACCGCCTCGCGGATGATCTCGTCCAGGTTCTCGATCAGCTTCTCCTTGATCTCCTTGCTGATCAGCGCGGCGGAGAGCACGTTCTTGGCCTCGTTGACGGCGCGGGTGCCATCCGCCTCGACCCGGTAGGTCACTTCCTTGGCCTCGGCCAGCGCCCGTTCGGCCGCTGCTTCGCCCTCGGCGCCGATCCTGACCTTGTCGGAGACGCCCTGGGCCTCCTCGCGCAGCGCCTCGGCGTGGTCAGCGGCCGCGACCTTCTCGGCCTCGGCCTCGACCTTGACCTTAATCGCCGCGCGCTCGGCCTCTTCCTCGGCCTTGATCAGCTCGATCGCCTTGGCGCGACCTGCCTGCTCGGTCTCGCGCATGGTCGCGACCTGTTCTTCGGCGCGCACCGCGAGCGCCCGGGCGGCGTCGGCCTCGGCCTCGGCCTCCGACTGCGCCTTGGACTTCTCGGCGATGGCGATGGCGCGGTCCTGCTCGGCGAGCTCGACGTTCTTCTGCTTGCCGACGGTCTCGGTCTCGACCACGCGCTCCTTCTCGATCTCGGTCTGGCGCAGCAACCGCTCCTTCTCGATCCGCTGTTGCTCGACCTCGCGGTCGGCCGCGATCTGGCGCGATTCGACCTCCTGCTTGGCGGCGATCTCGGCCTCGCGCGACTCGCGGTCGGCGGCCGCCCGTTGCTTGGCGATCTCGGCCTGCTGCGCCGCGCGCCGGGATTCGACGTCGCGCTGCTGCTCGAGCCGAGCGGATTCCTCCTGGCGCTCGATCTCCAGGCTCAGCTTCTCCGCCTCCAGGTTCTTGTTCTGGATCTGGACCTTGGTCTCCTGCTCGATGTCGTTGCGGATCTTGCGCCGCTCCTCGATCGCCTGGGTCAGGCGGGTCAGGCCCTCGGCATCGAAGGCGTTGTCCGGATTGAAGAATTCCTTGCCGGTCTGGTCGAGACCGGTGAGCGAGACGGATTCCAGCTCGAGGCCGTTCTTCAACAGGTCCTCGGCGACCGCCTGCTGCACCTTCTGCACGAAGTCGATACGCTTCTCGTGCAGCTGTTCCATGGTCATCTCGGCGGCGACGGCGCGCAGCGCGTCGACGAACTTGCCCTCGACCAGCTCCTTCAGCTGCTCCGGCACCATGGTCCGCTGGCCGAGCGTCTGCGCGGCGCTGGCGATGGATTCCCGGTTCGGCTGGACCCGGACGTAGAATTCCGCGACCACGTCGACCCGCATCCGGTCCTTGGTAATCAGCGCCTGGTTCTGGTCGCGTCGGACCTCCAGTCGCAGGGTGTTCATGTTGACCGGGATGGTCTCGTGCAGCACGGGGAAGACCAGCGCGCCGCCGTTCATGATCACCTTTTCCCCGCTGAAGCCGGTGCGCACGAAGGAGATCTCCTTCGACGCCCGCCGGTAGAGCCGGGCCAGGATCAGCCCGATCGTCAGCAGAGCGATAACGATGATGCCGGCAGAAAAGCCTACACTGAGAAATTCAGACATCCTTCCGCTCCTTTATGGTTGTTGCACCCCTATTGGTCGTCATTTGTGCTCGACAGCAAGGCCGAGCTGTTACGTATGGCATGGAATTTTCCATCATCGCGGCTGACCAGCACCACTTCCTCGCCTTGCGCGAATTCCTCGCCGTCGCTGTCCGGCTCGACCATCACGTAATGGGTCAGGCGATGCTGGTCGGTCAGCTTGGCCTCAGCCGGTGCGTCCTTGCGCGCCGTGCCGAGAGTGACCACCGCGACCCGGCCGATGAAACTGTCCTGCGAGACCGCCGTGGTCTCGTCCTTGGGCATCACCTTGGCCAGCAGGCCGCTGAAGCCCGACATCACCGGCAGCGCCACGAAGACCGCTGGCGCCCAGGCGATGGCGCCGGGAATGTAGAATCCGGCGAGGCCCTTCCAGGCCTGCTGCAGAAACAGCCCGCCGAGCCCGAAGGCGGTGAGGAAGACGATCAGCGAGATGATCACCGGCACCCGGCCGATCTTCAGCCAGGCCAGCACGCCGGTGACGAAGCCGGCCCCGGCCCCGGCAACATCCGGCAGGTGCGCATCGGCGTCGACATCGAGGTCGAGATCGACATCGGCGTCAACATCCGGCAGCAGCCCGTCGAGCAGGTCCGAGAGGCCGGCACCGATCAGCGCGCCGACACCCTCCAGCACCGCCAGGATCACGACGATCAGGAGGGCGATGCTGAATGGAGCGTTGGCGCCGCTGGTGAAAAAGTCGAGCATGTCCTGCCTATTTCAGTTCCGCGGTCTTCGGCACCGGCGCGCTCTTGCTGCGCGCCTTGACCGCCTCGAGGCGTTCCTTGACCCGGTTGCCGCGCGCCAGCGCCTCCAGCTCGGCGAGCGAGGCATCGGCTTCGAGATCCAGCGCCCGCTCCAGGCCCAGGCCGGTGCCGGCCGCCATCGCCCGGTCGAAGGCGCGGCTCGCGTTCTCGACCTTGGCGCCGGAGCCGGCCGCCGGCGGCGCGCCGGCCGCGGCCGCGCCGGCCTGGCCGACGGCGGCCAGCGCCGCCTGCAGGTCGGCCTCCATCTCGCGCCGCTTGGCCTGCAGCGCCAGGATGTAGCCCTCCAACTCCTTCTCCTTCTCGCCGGTCTCGGCGAGGTTGTTCTCCAGGATCGGGAATTGCGCCTCGATATCGATCTGCCGGCCGATCGCGGCCTCAGCCAGGTCGTCGCGGCCCTCGCCGATCGCCAGCTCGATGCGCTCGCCGAGCTCCTCATGGCGGCGGTTCTTCTCGGTCAGTTCCTTGGCCGTCAGGTGCTTCTGCGCCACCAGCCGGCCGAGCTCGGCGCGCACGTCGTCGATCGCCCGGTCGACCTCGGCGATGGCCTGTTCCATGACCACCGCCGGCGCGGCATCCTCGACCGCGGTAACCAGGGCGTCGATGCCGCCCGCGATGATGCGTTTCACCCGGCTCGGAATGTTTTCAGCCATTTTCTTTCTCCTTCTTCGACTGTTTCGTCTGGGTTTCGATGATCCGGGCCAGCTCCAGCACCTTCGGCAGGTACTTGCTGAGATTGGCCCCGTCATAGGCGGTCATGTCCGGCGCCACCGAGAGGCGCAGCGCCCGCTCCACCAGGCGGAACACCCGGCGCGCGACCGCGGCTTCCAGCGCCTCGAGGTCGAGGTCGGCGGGCCCGGCGGCGGTCCGCGACATCAGCTCCGCCACCACGTCGGGCAGCCATTCCGCGAACAGCGCCAGGAACTCCGAATGGGTATCGCGCTCGCGCTCCGCGGTGCGGATGGCAGCCACGGCCGGGGCGATCAGGGCGTCCAGCTCGCTGACCAGAGCCAGGTAGTCGCCCTTGCGCTCGGCGCGCCGCCGCGCTTCCTTGATCAGGGCACGGATCTTCTCGCTCGGCGTGATGGCGCCGTCGATGTCGAGCATGGCGATGAAGGCGGCATCGTCGGGGGTGATGCGGACGCTCATGGGAACGGTTCTGCCTGGCATGTCGCGTATTTTCCTAATGACGAATGTATACATTCGTAAACATATATGGGGTGCATGGCGGGAATTTCAAGGGCCTCGGGACCACCAGTTGGTTTGCCGCGCGGCCGACGGAGACGGCGCGCGGCATCCCGCGCCGACAAGCGGGCCGGAACGCGGCCTAGTTCGCGTGTAAAATCAATTAGATAAGGAAAAGTCGCGGGGCGGCGGCGTGCGTCAGACCGCGAAATCGGCCCTGGTCAGCAGGGCGACCAGTTCGATGTCCTGCGCCCGGAAGTTGTCTGCGGCGCCCTGTTCGCGGTCGACCACGGTGACCACCTTGGCGACGAGGCCGCCCTCGTCGCGGACCGCGGCCACCGCCTTCATGGCCGAGCCGCCGGTGGTGGTGACGTCCTCGACCAGGACCACGTGCTTGCCGTCCAGGCTGGCCTTCGGACCCAGCCCTTCGATCAGGCGCTTGGTGCCATGGTCTTTCGGCTGCTTGCGCACGAAAAAGCCGGCAATCGGCCGCGTGGCGAAGCTCTTCTGGGTGACGGCGGCGACGATCGGCACCGCGCCCATCTCCAGTCCGCCGATGAAATCGACCTCGTCCGCCGCCAGCGCATCGAGGATCAGCTCGGCGATCAGGTTGGCGCCCTCCGGGTCGAACATGGTCGGCTTCATGTCGAAATAGAAGCTGGAGCTCCGGCCGGACGCTAGCTTCACGTCGGCGCCGGTGGAAAGCGACCGGGCGGTGATGATCTCCGCCAGCCGCGTCTTCTTTGCCCGCCGCGCCGCGTCGCTGCTCATGCCGCCTCCTTCTCGCTTTCCGGCCGGGATATAACGGCTATCCGGCGGCCCGGCAAGCCGGCCGCCTCAGCGCCGGGCGATGGTGTAGCCGACGCTCTCGCGGTCCCAGGTCTTAGGCGTCAGGCCGGCCTGGCGGAGCGGCTCCTTCTGGATCTTGCCGGTCGCGGTCTTGGCGAGATCGGCGGCCGGCTCAATGAAGCGCGGCACCGCATAGCGCGGCATCCTCTCGGCACAGAAGTCGAGCAGGGCGACGGGATCGGGTGCCCCGCCCTCCGCCGCGACGATCAGGGCCATGACCTCCTCCTCGCCGCCGGCGCCTTCGACCTTGACGCCGATCACCGCGCTCTCGGCGACCTGCGGATGCTCGTTCAGCACCTGCTCGACCTCGAAGGCGGAAATGTTCTCGCCGCGACGGCGGATGCAGTCCTTGATCCGGTCGATGAAGTAGAGCCGGCCGGCGTCGTCGAAGCGGCCGGCGTCGCCGGTGTGGAACCAGAGGTTGCGCCACGCCTCCACCGTCTTCTCGGCCATACGAAAATAGCCGGCCATGAAGCAGGCCGGCTCCTTCGGGCGGACGACGATCTCGCCGACCTCGCCGACCGGCACCGGCTCGTCGGTATCGGAGTCGACCACCCGCACCTCGAAGAACTCCTCCAGGATATGCCCGGCGCAGCCGGTCACCAGCGGGTCGCCCGGTCGGGTATAGGCGGGGATGTTGCATTCGGTCATGCCGAAGCCCTGCACGATCCGAACGCCGAAGCGGCGCTCGAAATCGGCGCCCCATTCGGTCGCGACCGGCGCGGCCATCATCACCCGGAGCTTGTTGTCGGCGTCGCGCTCGGTCGGCGGCTGGCGATAGATGAATTCCGGCATCACGCCGAGGCCGTTGGTCACGGTGGCGCCGCAGGCCCGGACCTCGTCGAGCCAGCGGTTCGGGCTGAAGCGTTCCACCAGATGCACCGGCGTGCCGGCGATGAACGAGCCGATGTACTGCATCAGCAGCGCGTTGGCGTGAAACATCGGCATCGAGATGTAGTAGAGGTCGTCTTCGCGCAGCTCCAACGCCCGCGCGGTGCCGAGTCCGAACAGGTAGCAATGCGCCTGCGGCATCAGCACGCCCTTGGCCGGGCCGGTGGTGCCGGAGGTGTACATGATACAGGCGATGTCATTCGGCGCCGGGGTGACCAGGGCCTCCGGCCCGGCCGGTTCCAGGCCGGCGAAGTCCGCGAAGCTGAGCGCCCGGGCCGGCGCCAGGGCCGCCGGAATCGCCGCCGGCACCGCGCCGGCAACATAGACGGCGGTGCCAATGGCGACGTCACCGGGATCGACCTGCGCAAAGGCATCGGCCAGGACGGTATCGACGAACACCAGCTTCGGCTCGGCGTTCTGCAGCTGATGCTGTAGGAAGGCGCCCTTCAGCTCGGTGTTGATCGGCACCCAGATGGCGCCGGTCTTGAGCGTCGCGAACATCGCGGTCAGGAACTCGGCCCGGTTCTTGACCAGGGCCAGCACCCGATCGCCCGGCCCGATCCCGAGCCCGGCCAGGATGCGCGCCAGCCGGTCGGTCTCCGCGTCGAAGCCGGCGAAGGTCAGCGGCGCGCCATGCTCGAAGGTCATGAAGACCCGCTCGCCCTGGCCGGCCGCCTGCGCCCGCATCAGATGCACCAACGTCCAGTCGGATTTGTCCATCGCCCTCGCCTCTCAGGCCCTATTTTCTGTCGGGTGGCAGAAAAAGTCAGCCCCGGCATGTTCCGATGCCCGGCCTTATCTGCTTCAATCCGGCAGGCCAATCGGGGAGGGAACGAACATGTCGGATACGGCGCATTGGGCGGAGATCAGGGCGCGGGTGAAGGACTTCATCGAGACCCGGGTCTATCCGCTGGAAATCGGCTTCGACCGCGACTCGGAGGAATCCAAGGCGGCGCTGAAAGAGGTGCAGCAACAGGCCAAGGACGCCGGCCTCTGGGCGCTCGGCCATCCGGTGGAGATCGGCGGCCAGGGCATGCCGTTCATGGACTACGTCCATGTCAACGAGGTGATCGGCCGTTCCCATCTCGGCTCCGCCGCGCTCGGCACCCATACGCTGCAGGACTCGATCATGCTCAACCTCTATGCCTCGCCGGAGTGGCGCGAGCGCTACCTGGCGCCGCTGGTCGCCGGCGAGTTCCACCCGAGCTTCGCCATGACCGAGCCGGAGGTCGCCTCCTCCGACCCGACGCAGCTGCAGACCACGGCGGTCCTCGACGGCAATCACTGGGTGGTCAACGGCCACAAATGGTTCACCTCGGGCGCCAACCGCGCCGCCTACACCACGGTGATGTGCCGCACCGAGCCGGACGCGCCGGACCACAGCGCCTTCTCCATGATCGTCGTGCCGGTCGACAACCCGGGCTACAGCCTGGTGCGCGACATCAAGGTGATGGGCCATCTCGGCGGCCATTGCGAGATCAGGTTCGAGGACGCCCGGGTGCCGGCGACCAGCATGCTGGGGCAGCGCGGCGAGGGCTTCGCCATCGCCTAGGAACGGCTCGGCCCGGGCCGCATCTTCCACTGCATGCGCTGGCTCGGCCAGGCGCAGCGCGCCTTCGACCTGATGTGCCGGCGCCTGGTCGAGCGCGAGACCCGCGACGGCAAGCTCGGCGACAAGCAGCTGATGCAGCAGTTCGTGTTCGAGAGCGCGGTCGAGATCCAGCAGGCGCGCATGCTGACCCTGGACGCCGCGCGCAAGATGGACCAGGGCGACCAGGCGCGGGTCGAGATCTCGCTCATCAAGGTGGCCGGCGCGCGCATGCTGCACAACGTCATCGACCGGGCGATCCAGGCGCATGGCGCCAAGGGCGTCTCCGACGACACGCCGCTCGAGCACATGTACCGCATGGCGCGCTTCGCCCGCCTGGTCGACGGCGCCGACGAGGTGCATATCGGCCGCACCGGCCGGCGCATCCTGCGCGCCTACGAACGCGGCGAGGGCTGGGACTTCGGCGAGCGCGAGGGCCAGATGATGAACGTCTCGCGCCGCGCCGCCGAGTAGGGTGGCGCGGCCCGTAGGTCAACCCATCGAATGCTCGCGGCCGGGCCAGTTCTCGACCAGCCTCTGCAGCACCGGCCAGATCTCGGCGCCGGCGGCCAGGTCGGCGGCGAGATGGCCGGGCTCGGCGTCGAATTCCAGGAGCGACAGGTCGGTCATCTGCATCGGATAGAGGACGCCGTCCAGATGGTCGCATTCATGCTGCAGCAGCACCGCATGGGCGCCTTCCGCCTCATGCTCGACGGTCTCGCCGGCGAGCGTCTGGTAGGAAATCCCGACCTTCTGCGGCCGCGGCACCTTGCCGTGCAGGCCGGGGATCGACAGGCAGCGTTCCCAGCCCATCGTCGTCTCGTCGGTCAGCGGTGTGACCACCGGGTTGACCATGACGGTCCAGTTGTCTTCCGCCGCCGCCGGGTCGTCGCCGAGCAGCCGGCTGCTCAGGCGGTAGACGACGACGCGGCGGCTGTCGAACACCTGCGGCGCGGCGATGCCGGAGCCGCCGATATCGACCAGCGTGTCCTGCATGTCGCCGGCGAGGCGCGCGATCTCCGGGTCGGTCGGGTCGGCAACCGGCTCGGCGATCTTCGACAGCACCGGGTTGCCCATCCGGGCGATCTTGCGTATGGCCATGGCGTCCCACCTCCCACACCGCCATCATAGCCCCGACGCGGCCAGTCACGCAAAACCACGGCGCCATCGCGCCCGGCTCGAGAGGTCAGTTGTAGTTGATCGTCAGGACGTAGACGCCGGAGTAGTCGCCGTCTGTCTGGCTATCACCCACGGTCAGCGTGGCGCCGACACTGAAGCTCAGCGCGCCGAGCGCGTCCATGGTCGGGGAGGCGCCGGCGTCGTGGGTGAAGGCGCCGAGCAGCATGGCCGGACCCGGGCCGGTCAATGTGTCGCCGGTGCTGAACGAGATCGTCACTGCCTGGTTCTTCTTGCCGGTCACGGTGAAGGCACCGGACACCGGGATGCCGAGACAGGTCGTCGGGCAAGCCGTGACCGTGTCCGCCGGATCGAGAACGAAATTGGCCGAGGCGCCGACCGGCGCCACCACCGAGCCAAAATCCATAATGGCGTCTTCGGTGATGACGATCGGAAACTTCGACTCCGGGGGGGCGGCCTGGATCGTGCCGGCGTTCATCAGACTGAGCGCGACGGCGGTCAGCCCGGCGAATCTCAGCGTTCTTGACGTTGTTTTGCATCCCGAAACTGTCGGCGAAACAATGCGTTGCATCCCGAATCCATTGACAAAACGATCGTGATCTTGCGTGCTGCCTAGAATGAAGAAAACGTCTAAAAATTCCCTAATCTCGAAGCATATTTTTTCGTGCGCCGGCCATGGCGTACGCGAGAAAACGGCCGCCCAAAGCAGTCGGAAAACGCTAAATATTTGATTTTACTTGGGAAAAAATGGTGCCCAGGGGCGGATTCGAACCACCGACACGCGGATTTTCAGTCCACTGCTCTACCAACTGAGCTACCTGGGCGCCGGGCGCGGGCGCGCCGCGCGGTCGCTTATAGATTAAATTCCCGCGTCCTGTCCAGCGTCGGGACGGCGAAACTCAGTACGCCTCCTCGCCGTCCGGCGGCTCCTCGCTCGGGACGGCGTAGGTGCCGGCGAGCCAGCGCCCGAGGTCGATATCGCGGCAATCAGGGCCGCAGAACGGGCGGTGCTCGGCCCGAGCCGAGCGGCCGCAGACGGGACATTTCGGCCGCTGGCGCCGAGCCCGAGGGATCACCTTCTCATCCGATGACAATGTCGAAACGCTCCCGCTCGTAGGCCTCTTCGGCGACCACCTCGATGGCGCGGCCCGAGCGCCGCCCGAGCGCCGCCGCCGGATCGCCCGAGAGTGCCCGTGCCAGCGCCGCGGCACAATGGATCCTGAGCCGCCCCGGCGGCCCCGCCGCCGCCTCGGCCAGACCGCGGCGGAGCGCCGCCGAAGTGAGCGCGGCGAGGCTCGGCCGCCGCTCCGCGGCGACCGGCTCGGTCAGCAGGTCGGCAAGCGGGCGCCGCGTCCGCTGGCGGGTCATCTCGACCAGGCCGAGGGCGCTGAAACCGGCGACCTGGGTGGCCGCGGGATCGGCGGCGAGCGCAGCCCGCAACGCGGCCAGCACCCGGTCGGCATGGCCGCGCCCGGCCATGCGGATGAAGTCGATCACCACATTGCCGCCGAGGGCGCGCAGGCGCAGTTGCCGGGCGATCTCCACTGCCGCCGCCAGGTTGGTCCGCAAGGCGGTTTCCGCCTTGTCGCGGCCCGAGACCCCGGCGCCGGAATCGACGTCGATCGCGACCAGCGCCGTGGTCGGCTCGATGGTCAGCGCGCCGCCGCCCGGCAGCGCGACACAGGGGCCGAGCGCCGCCTCGATCTCCTGGTCGACACCGTAAGCTCCGAACAGCGGCCCGGCCGCGTCATGCAGGGCCAGGCGGCCGGCCAGGTCGGGCGCCGAACCAGCGGCATAAGCGCGGGCCGCGGCGAGCGTGCCGGCGTCGTCGAACAGGATGCGCCGGAGCGCCGGCGGCGCGTGGTCGCGCAAGACCCGCTCGACCGGCCCGAGGTCGGCGTCCAGCAGGGCCGGGGCCTTGGCGCGCGCGGCGGCGGCGGCAAGCGCCTGCCAATCGGCCCTGAGCGCCGCCGCCTCCGCCGCCAGCAGCGCGCCGTCGGCGCCTTCGGCCAGGGTGCGCACCACCACGCCGCCGTCGCCGGGATCGCCAATCAGGCCGGTCAGGCGTTCCCGTTCGGCGGCATCGGCGATCCGGCGCGAGACCGCGACGCCCTCGGCGAACGGCCGATAGGCGACGAAACGGCCGGGCAGCGACGGCCGGGCGGTCAACCGGGCGCCCTTGCCGTCGACCGGCGGCCGGGTCACCTGGACAATCACCGCGCCGCCCTCGGTCAGCGCCCGCGCCTCGCCGGCCGGCAACAGGCCGGGCAGCGCGAGGCCGATTTCGACGAAGGCGGCGTCGAGCGCCCGTTCGATCCTGACGGCGCGGCCGAGATAGATCCGGCCGGCACGGGTCGTGTCGTCGTCGCGGTCGATCAGCACTTCGACCACCCGGCCCTGGTCGATCAATGCGGCCCGGGTCTCGCCGATACCGCGCTCGATCAGCAGCTCGTCGATCATCGGTCCGCGCTTTTCGTCTTACAGTCAGGCCAGAGGGGATAGCCGAGGCCGCCGAGCAGGGCCGCGGTCTCATAGAGCGGCAGGCCGACGACATTGGAATAGGAACCCTGGATCGCGCGCACGAAGCGGCCGGCCAGGCCCTGCACGGCATAGCCGCCGGCCTTGCCGCGCCATTCCTCGGAAGCGAGATAGCCGTCGATATCCGGCGTGTCGAGCCGCTTGAAGGTGACCGCGGTGGTGACCAGCCGGGCGGCGCGCCGGCCGGCCGGACCGGCGACGGCGATCGCACTGTGCACCCGGTGGCGGCGGCCCGACAGCAGCTCCAGGCAGCGGCGCGCCGCGGCGGCGTCTTCGGGCTTCGGCAGCGAGCGCCGGCCGCAGGCGACCACGGTATCGGCCGCCAGCACGAAGGCGTCGCCATTTCGCGCGGCGACCGCAGCCAGCTTTTCCCGCGCCAGTCGCATCGCCGTCTGCGGCGGCGTCTCACCCTTGACCGGCGCCTCGTCGACCTCGGCCGGATCGACCAGGTCGGGCTCTAGACCAATTTGGCGCAACAGCGCCAGCCGGCGCGGCGAGGCCGAGGCGAGGATCAGGCGCGGGGGTCGGGGCGGCGCTGCCACAGAGGCGTCATCCTGTTTGAGAAAGTGGAAGGTATGGGAAAACGGCCTTGCTGGGAATCCATCTGTGGCTGGAGCCTAGACTCTCGGCGGCGGCGCCTCGCGGAAGCGTTCGATGATGCGGGCCTGCAGGGTATCGCGCACCTGGCGATAGGCATCGAGGATGACCTCGCGGCTGCCCTGCACCGCGGAGGGGTCGAGGGTGTGCCAGAATTCCACCTCGCAGGCCATGGTCCGCGTCATCTCCACGGCCCGGTGCTGCGCCCCCGGCGACAGCGAGACGATCAGGTCGAAGGAAGTGTCCTCGAGCTCGTCGAAGGTCTTTGCCCGGTGTTCGCCGAGATCGATGCCGATCTCCTCCATCGCGACGACGGCGAAGGGATCGACCTCGCGCGCGCGCACGCCCACAGAGTCGACGAAGACGACATGGCCGAACAGATGCTTCATGATCGCCTCGGCCATCGGCGAGCGGATGCTGTTGCCGGTGCAGGCGAACAGGACCGCGCCGGGCATGTCGGGCATCTCCCTCAGCCCCTGATATGCAGCACGCTGATCAAGGTGAACAGCCGGCGCGCGGTATCGAAATCGATCTCGATCTTGCCCGCCAGCCGGTCGATCAGAAGCTGCGAGCCCTCGTTATGGACGCCGCGCCGGCCCATATCGATCGCCTCGATGCGCGACGGGCTGGCCGTCTTGATGGCCTCGAAATAGCTCTCGCAGATATGGAAGTAGTCGCGGACGATGCGGCGGAACGGCGTCGTCGAGATCATCACCTTAGCCAGGCGATCGCCGTTTTCCGAGCTGATCTGGAACGAGAGGCGGTTCTCTTCCATCGCCAAATGCAGGTGATAGGGGCCGCTCAGGTCGCCGACCGGCGCGAAATGGTTCTCCTCCAACAGGTCGAAGATCGCCACCCGGCGTTCCTGGTCCACATCCGGGTTCCAGCGGACGACACGGCCTTCGTCCAGAGTGATGTCGATGATACGGTGATCTGGCCGATGATCGGGCACCGTCAGTCCCGCCGGCGGTTGGTCCGGATGCTGACCGAAAGCGCGTGGGCACCGAGGCCTTCCGCCTCGGCCAGCGTCATCGCCGCCGGACCGATCGCCGCCAGGCTGGCCGGGTCGCAGCGGACCAGCGAGGTGCGCTTCAGGAAATCGAGCACCGAGAGGCCGGATGAGAACCGGGCGCTGCGCGCCGTCGGCAGCACGTGGTTCGGCCCGGCGACATAGTCGCCGATCGCCTCCGGCGTATGGCGGCCGAGGAAGATGGCGCCCGCGTTGCGGACGCGCGCGGCGAGGCCGTCCGGATCGGCGACCGCCAGCTCCAGATGCTCCGGCGCGATGCGGTCGACCAGCGCCGGCGCCTGGTCCAGGCTGTCGACCAGGATCACGGCGCCGAAGTCGCGCCAGCTCTTGGCCGCGATCTCGGTACGTTCGAGGGTTTCCAGGTGACCGTCGACCGCGGCGACCACCGCATCGGCGAAGCCGGCGTCGTCGGTGATCAGGATCGCCTGCGCCGCTTCGTCGTGCTCCGCCTGGGACAGCAGGTCGGCGGCGATCCAGGCCGGGTCGTTGTCGCGGTCGGCGACCACCAGGATCTCCGAGGGGCCGGCGATCATGTCGATGCCGACGGTGCCGAACACCTGGCGCTTGGCGACCGCGACATAGACGTTGCCGGGCCCGACCACCTTGTCGACCGGCGCGATGCTGTCGGTACCATAGGCGAGCGCGCCGACCGCCTGGGCGCCGCCGACGCGGTAGATCTCGCTGACGCCGGCAAGCCTGGCCGCGGCCAAGACCAGCGGGTTGATCTCGCCGGCCGGCGTCGGCACCACCATGGCGACGCGCGGCACGCCGGCGACCCGGGCCGGCAGGGCGTTCATCAGCACCGAGGAGGGATAGGCGGCGAGGCCGCCCGGCACATAGATGCCGACCGCCCCGATCGCATTCCAGCGCAAGCCCAGCTCGACGCCGGCTTCATCGGTGTAGCCGAGATCTTCCGGGATCTGGCGGCGATGGAACGCCTCGATCCGCTCTGCCGCCGTCTTCAGTGCCTGGCTCTGCTCAGCGTCGCAGCGGGCGACGGCATCGTCGATCTCTTCGGCCGAGAAGGCGAGCCCGTCGGCCGTGAGCGTCAGCCTGTCGAAGCGGGCGGTCAGCTCGATCAGCGCCGCGTCACCGCGGGCACGGACCTCGGCCAGGATCGCCGCCACGTCGCGGTCGACATCCGCCGCCGTCTCGCGCTTCTCGCCGAGGAACGCCGTGAAATCCGCGGCGAAGCCGGGCGCACCGATTTCCAATCTACGCGGCATCGACGGCCTCGCGGAACCGTTCGATCCAGCCGCCGATCTCGGCCGGCCGGGTCTTCAGCGCCGCCCGGTTGACGATCAGCCGCGAGGTCACCTCGGCGACCCGCTCGACCTCCACCAGGCCGTTGTCGGCGAGCGTCTTGCCGGTCGACACCAGGTCGACGATACGGCGGCAGAGGCCGAGGCTCGGCGCCAGCTCCATCGCGCCGTTCAGCTTGATGCATTCCGCCTGCACGCCGCGCTCGGCGAAATAGCGCTCGGTGATGCCGGGATACTTGGTCGCGACGCGAACGTGGCTCCAGCGCCGCGGATCGTCGCGTTCGACCATTTCGGCCGGTTCCGCCACCGCCAGGTGGCAATGGCCGATGCCGAGGTCGAGCGGCGCGTAGATCTCCGGGTAGTCGAACTCCATCAACACGTCGTTGCCGGCGATGCCGAGCTCGGCCGCGCCGAAGGCAACGAAGGTGGCGACGTCGAAGGAGCGGACCCGGATGATCGAGACGCCCGGCTGCTTGGTCCGGAAATGCAGCCGGCGCGAGTCCGGGTCGTCGAATTCGGCCTCCGGCTCGATGCCGACGGCGCGCAGCAATGGCATCGCCTCGGCCAGAATGCGGCCCTTTGGCAGGGCCAGGACCAGCCTGTCTCCCTCCGTCGCCGCCGCCGCCGCCGCCGCTTCACTCATGACGCTTCCTCGCGCTCGGCATCCAGGCCGTGATCCGGCCGGTTGGGTGTCTCCCACGGTTCGCCGACGTCGTCCAGGGTGCAGTCGATGCTGTCGACGGCGAGGCGCAGCTTGGCGCCGCCGGCGAAGACCAGGGTGACCTCGGCCGCCGGCGCCTCGCGGGGCTCACTGGCGATGGTCAGCAGCTCCAGGATGCCGCCATCGGCGCCGGGCCGGAAGCCGGAGGCGCTGACCTTGTCGACGAAGTCGATGCGCAGCGCCGCGCGGATGCGCTGGCCGCCGGCCGCCTTCTCGGAACCTTCGTCGGCCTCCCAGCGGAAACGGTTGAACATGGCGGCGACGCGGCGCTCGCGCGGCTGATACGACATGTCGGCGGTCAGCAATATGGCGCTTTGCAGCGCCGCCGCGATCACCGGCAGGTCCTCGGCCGCCTCCGCGCGCAGCTTCAATCTGTCGCCCGCCGCCATCCTTGTCAGTCTTCCAGCCGCTCGATATCCGCGCCGCAGGCGGCCAGCTTGTCCTCCAGCCGCTCGTAGCCGCGGTCGAGATGATAGACGCGATTGACGATGGTCTCGCCCTCGGCCGCCAGCCCGGCCAGCGCCAGCGACACCGAGGCGCGCAGATCGGTCGCCATCACCGGCGCGCCGTTCAACTGCCCGACGCCGCGCACCAGGGCCGAGGCGCCGTGCACCGTGATGTTGGCGCCCATGCGGGCCAGCTCCGGCACGTGCATGAAGCGGTTCTCGAAGATCGTCTCGGTGATCATCGAGGCGCCCTCGGCGGTCGCCATCAGGGCCATCATCTGCGCCTGCATGTCGGTCGGGAAGCCGGGATATGGCTGGGTCATCACGTCGACGCCGGCGATGCGCGCGCCGTTCCGATGCACGCGCAGGCCGCGCGCCGTCGGCTCCACCGCGATGCCCGCCTCGCCGAGCGATTCGGCGACCGCCGCGATCAGCTCGATGTCGGTGTCGATCAGCTCGACGTCGCCGCCGGTAATCGCCGCGGCCATCACATAGGTGCCGGTCTCGATCCGGTCCGGCATCACCCGGTAGTCGACACCGCGCAATCGCTCGACGCCCCGGATCACCAGCCGCTCGCTGCCGACGCCCTCGATCTCCGCCCCCATGGCGGTCAGGCAGTTGGCGAGGTCGGCGATCTCCGGCTCGCGCGCGGCGTTCTCCAGCACCGTCTCGCCCTTGGCGAGCGTCGCCGCCATCAGCAGGTTCTCGGTGGCGCCGACCGAGACGAAGGGAAAGCGGATGGTGGCGCCGGTCAGGCCGTGCGGCGCCCGGGCGCGGATATAGCCGCCCTCGATCTCGACCTCGGCGCCGAGTTCGCGCAGGCCGTCGATATGCAGGTTCACCGGCCGCGTGCCGATGGCGCAGCCGCCCGGCAGGGAGACGTCGGCCTTGCCGGCGCGCGCGACCAGCGGCCCCAGCACCAGCACGCTGGCGCGCATCTTGCGCACCAGGTCATAGGGCGCGGTGGTCGAGGTGATCTCGCCCGCGGTCATGGTCATGCGGCGGCCGACATAGCCGTCCTCGCGCTCGCCGCTGAGCAGCACCTCGACGCCGTGCTGGCGCAGGATCGTCGCCATGGTGGCGATGTCGGCCAGCTGCGGCAGGTTGTCGAGGGTCAGCGTCTCCTCGGTGAGCAGCGCCGCCGCCATCAGCTTGAGCGCCGCGTTCTTGGCGCCGCCGATGCGGATTTCGCCCTTCAGCGGCACCCCGCCGCGAATACGGATTCTATCCATGCTTGCCTCGATGCTTGGGGTGTTTGCCGCCACTCCGGGGGAATGCGCGGGGTTTTACCCTATCCAAAGCGGGAAAGAAACCGGCCGAATGCGGCCGCTTCGGGGCAAAGCTAGCGCAAAAAAGCTACTCTAGGGTTTGCGCTCCGGGTTCTTGATCGGCTTCGGCGGCGGCGCGCCGCGCTCCTTCGCCTGATCCTTGCGCCGGCGCAGATTGGCGCGCAGCGCTTCCGCCTGGCGCGCCGCCCGCCCGGCCCGCTTGTCCGCCCCGGCCTTGCGGCCGCCTTGTCGATCCTGGTCGCTCATTTGCGTCCTTCCCCGGCGACATATAGCGCAGCATCCGATCAGTTGGCAGCAGAATTCGGCCTATGCACGATCGCCGAAGACCTACCTAAGACAGGTAGAATATGACCTCAGTCGCCACTCGCATCACGCCCCATGATGCACGCGGGACAGACCTCCACCGGACTGGCCATGCCGCCCGGCACGGCCCGTTGCGATCTGCCCAGGGGCCTCAAATGACGGCGAAATTCTTTTATTTATGAGAGGTTAGGGGAATCGGAGAGGTAGACTCCGCGGGTCGTCCATGCAGGGAATGCGGTGTCGCCGATGCATGCCGCGGAGAGCCGGTCGGGCCGGCGGGAGCCGCCGGTCCAGCCCAACGTGACCATGACCAAGCCTGTCTTCACGCCCGAGGAATGCGCCGCGATTCGCGCCCTCGGCGCCGATCTCGGCCGGGGCGAGGTTTACGCCCGAGACGGCGGCGAGGTTTCACGCGAAACCCGGATCCGCGACGGCTATGCCGACAACCTGGAACACGGGCCCGAGACCGACTGGATCTACGAGAAGCTGACGCCGCATGTCATGGGCATCAACGGCCAGTATTATCACTTCGAGATCTCGGAGGTGATCCTACAGCTCGCCCGTTACGAGGCCGGGCATTTCTACGACTGGCATGTCGACATGATCCACGAGGCGGACGCCTGCCGGAAGCTCAGCTTCTCGGTGCAGCTTTCCGCGCCCGGCGACTACGCGGGCGGCGCGCTGGAGTTCATGCTCGGCCCCAACCGGCCGGCCGCGCCCCGCACCCGGGGCATCATCGCCTTCTTCCCGGCCTATGTGCTGCACCGCGTGCTGCCGGTGAGCAGCGGCACCCGCTGGTCCCTGGTCGGCTGGTGCTACGGCCCGCCTTTCCGCTGAGGCGGCGCCGATCGCCGCTTGTGCGTACCGGCCAAGCTTGTTATTCAGGCCCCGTGCCGCCGTAGCTCAGGGGTAGAGCACACCCTTGGTAAGGGTGGGGTCGAGTGTTCAATTCACTCCGGCGGCACC
>CAJHXX010000496.1_pt1 | contig 33090 bp, 29 predicted proteins | sample 9198511 | NCBI WGS metagenome assembly CAJHXX01 (sample SAMEA7708325, study PRJEB35096) | sediment metagenome | biome: marine neritic benthic zone biome [ENVO:01000025]; feature: sediment [ENVO:00002007]; material: shallow marine sediment [ENVO:03000034] sea grass bed [ENVO_01000059] ...
GCACCGCCGGGCCGTCGCGCAGCAGCGCGACGTCGCCGCCTTCGTTGGCCTGGGTCACCTGCGCCGCGTATATGGCGCCGACGCCGCGGCCGTAGCGCGGCGGCGGTGCGGTCCAGCCGGCACGGCGCCGCGCCAACTCGGATTTTTCAACTAGAAGGTCGAGGCGGCGGCCGGCGACGTCGAGATGGATCTGGTCGCCGGTCTCGACCAGCGCCAGCGGGCCGCCGATGAAGGATTCCGGCGCCACATGCAGGACGCGCGAGTAGCCCATCTGCTTGGCGCGCGAGCGATGCCCGAACGCCCGCAAGTCGTCGACCCCGAACCAGCGATGGCCGCGCAGCTCCTCCGGCTTCTTACGCGGCATGACGAACGGCTCCCGTTTCTTGTGCCGGCGCCCCGGTTATCGGCCGGCGGCGTTGTTTCGGGCTAGACTGTCGCCTTCGCATCGATGGGGAGGCAAGCATGGATCTCGGGCTTGACGGCAAGACGGCGCTGGTAACCGGCAGCTATCGCGGCACCGGGGCGGGCATCGCCAAGGCGCTGGCGGCCGAGGGCGCCGAGGTCGCGGTGCACGGCTTCGTTACCGGCGAGGCGGAGGCAGTGGCCGAAGAGATTGGCGGCGATGCCTTCGCCGTCACCGGCGACATCACCAATGACGCGGGCGCGGCGGCGGCGGCGCAGGCGGCGATCGGCCGGGCCGGCAAGATCGACATCCTGGTGAACAATTTCGGCAAGGCGGAGCGCGGCAGCTGGGACGGCTCGCTGACGCCCGACTGGATCGACCTCTACCAGAAGAACGTCTTGTCCGCCGTCCGCATGGTGCGCCTGCTGATCCCGCAGATGAAGGGGCTCGGCTGGGGCCGGGTGGTCAATCTCGGCACCGTCGGCTCGACCCGGCCGGGTGCGGCGATGCCGCATTACTACGCCGCCAAGGGCGCGCTCGCCGCCGCCACGGTCAGCCTGGCGAAGGAGCTGGCCGGCACCGGCATCACCGTCAACCTGGTCAGCCCCGGCCTGATCCGCACCGCCGAGATGGAGGAGAATCTCCGCCGGCGCGCCCTGCGCCGCGGCTGGGGCGACGACTGGGAAAAGATCGAGGCCGCCGCGGTGGCCGAGATGATGCCGAACCCGACGGGGCGCATCGCCCGGATCGACGAGGTCGCCGACCTGGTCTGCTTCCTGGCCAGCCGGCGCGCCGATTACGTCAACGGCCAGAACATCCGCGTCGACGGCGGCGCGGTCGACATCGTCGGCTGACGGCGTAGCCGTTCCGGTGTCGTCGCGTCCCCCGAAACTCGCCCGCCGCCTGCCGTTCTTCTACGGCTGGGTGGTGGTCGCCGTGGCCTTCGTCACGATGGGCATCGCGGTCAATTCGCGGACCGCGTTTTCGCTGCTCTACCCGCCGATCCTGGACGAGTTCGGCTGGTCGCGCGGCACCACCGCGGCGGCCTTCACCGTCGGCTTCTTCGCCTCGATGTTCTACACGCCGCTGGTCGGCGCCCTGATCGATCGTTATGGCCCGCGCCTGGTGATCCCGTTCGGCGCGATGCTGGTCGCCGCCGGCCTCTACCTCGCCACATTCGTCACCGAGCCCTGGCATCTCTACGCCACCATCGGCCTGCTGGTGGTCGGCGGCAGCATCTTCATGAGCTATATCGGCCATTCGGTGTTCCTGCCGCTCTGGTTCGAGCGCCGCCGCGGTCTCGCCATCGGCATCGCCTTCTCCGGCGTCGGCGTCGGCTCGATCCTGCTGTTCCCCTGGATCCAGGACCAGATCGACCTGGCCGGCTGGCGCGACGCCTGCCGCAACCTGGCGATCCTGATCGTGGTCGTGCTGGTGCCGCTCAACTTCCTGCTGCAGCGCCGCCGGCCGCAGGACCTGGGCCTGGAGCCGGACGGCGACGCGCCGCACCCCGCCGGCGGGCCGCGCGGCCACGCCCTCGGCGACAACGTCGTCGATCCCGACTGGGCGGCGGTCGACTGGACGCTCAGCCGCGCGATCCGCACCGCGCGCTTCTGGTGGCTGTTCCTCGGCTTCTTCGCCATGCTGTTCGCCTGGTACACGGTGCAGGTGCACCAGACCCGCTACCTGATCGAGGTCGGTTTCTCCGCCGAGGTCGCGGCCTGGGCGCTCGGCCTGGTCGGATTCACCGGCATCTTCGGGCATATCGCGATCGGCCATCTCTCCGACCGCATCGGCCGGGAATGGGCCTGGACGCTCTCGGCGATCGGCTTCTGCCTCAGCTACCTGCTGCTGCTGGCGCTGGCCCATTGGCCATCGCCGGTGCTGATGTATCTGATGGTAGCGGCGCAAGGGCTGATCGGCTACGGCATGGCCTCGGTCTCCGGCGCGGTCGCGGTCGAGCTGTTCCAGGGGCCGCGCTACGGCGTCATTTTCGGCACGTTGAGCCTCGCCTCCGGCCTCGGCGCCGGCGGCGGGCCGTGGATCGCCGGGCTGGTCTACGACTGGACCGGCACTTACATGCCCGCCTTCCTGATGGCGATCGGCCTTGGCCTGCTCTCGATCCTTTGCATCTGGCGCGCCGCCCCGCGCAAGGTCCGCCTGGTCGCCGGGCAGGTGGCAAGGGCGGGGAAATAGGGGGCGATGGCCATTGCCCCCCGCACACCATCGCTTCCACCACAACGCGACGGCAATTTCCAGATACAAGGGGCCACCGTTTCCGTATGGGCGTCATAGGTTCACCCCTCGCCCAAACCCTCCCAACGGGAGAGGGCTTCTTGCCGGATATCGACGACAACGGCAGCACGGCAACGCCATTGTTCCGCCCCCTTCTTGTCCGCGCCCCGGGTCTGATATCCTCTTTTCCCGAAGTGCGGTAGACGGGGGAGGGAACCTTGGAAATCAGACTGGACAGGCGAACCGCCCTGATCACCGGCGGCAGCCTCGGGCTCGGCCGGGCGATGGCGCTGCGCTTTGCCGAGGCCGGCGCCAATATCGCCATCCTGGCGCGGCGCGAAGACGTGCTGGCGGAAGCGCGGGCGGAGATCGACGGGCGCGGCCCGGCCAAGGTCGGCGCCTATGTCTGCGACGTGGTCGACCCGGCGCAGTTGCAGGCGGCGCATGCCTCGGCGGTCGCCGAGCTCGGGCCGATCGACATCCTGGTCAATAATGTCGGCACCTCTGAGACCGGCGCCTTCCTGGAGATCACCGACGAGGTCTGGCAGGGCGACCTCGACCTGAAGCTCTACTCCGCCATTCGCTTGGCGCGGATGGTGGTGCCGGGCATGCGGCAGCGGCGCTGGGGCCGCATCATCAACGTGCTCAACACCGGCGCCAAGGCGCCGCGCGCCGGCAGCGCGCCGACGGTGGTCAGCCGCGCCGCCGGCATGGCGCTGACCAAGGTGCTGTCCGCCGAATACGCGGCCGACAACGTGTTGGTCAACGCGCTGCTTGTCGGGCTGATCGACAGCGACCAGTGGGTGCGCCGCCACGCCGCCGAGGGCAGCAACCGCAGCTATGACGACTTCAAGGCGGAGATGGGCACGCGCATTCCGCTCGGCCGCATCGGCGAAGCGGAAGAGTTCGCCAACATCGCCTGCTTCCTGGCTTCCGACGCGGGCTCCTACATCACCGGCACGGCCATCAATGTCGATGGCGGCCTGGCGCCGGTGGTCTAAACCATGGCACGTGAAAAGAGGGCCTTCGCCTTGCCGATCCGGCATGACTGGCTGGCCCGGGTCGAGGAGCCGATCCTGGAGCCCGAGCTGCCGATCGTCGATCCCCACCATCACCTGTGGGACTATCAGGACAGCCGCTACCTGCTCGACGATCTGCTCGCCGATACCGGCAGCGGCCACAACGTCGTCGCCACCGTGTTTATCGAATGCGCCGCGATGTACCGCGCCGGCGGGCCGGAGGCGATGCGCCCGGTCGGCGAGACCGAGTTCGTCAACGGCATCGCGGCGATGAGCGCCAGCGGCGGCTATGGCGAAACCCGCGCCTGCGCCGGCATCGTCGGCTTCGCCAACCTGCGCCTCGGCGCCGCCGTCGACGAGATATTGCAGGCCCATACCGCCGCGGCGCCGGCGCGCTTTCGCGGCATCCGCCACGCCGCGAGCTGGGACGCCAGCCCCGATGTGCGCAACTCCCATACCAACCCGCCGGAGGGGCTCTACAACGACGCCACCTTCCGCGAGGGCTTCGCCCGGCTGGCGCCGAACGGACTCACTTTCGAGACCTGGCTCTACCACCCGCAGCTCCGCGACGTGGTCGGCCTGGCCCGCGCCTTCCCCGAGACCACCATGATCCTGAACCATTTCGGCGGCCCGATCGGCGTCGGCCCCTATGCCGGCAAGCGCGCCGAGATTTACGAGACCTGGAAGGGCGACATCGCGTCGATCGCCGAATGCGAAAACGTCGTCGCCAAGCTCGGCGGCATCAACATGGCGATCAACGGCTTCGACTGGCACAAGCGCGATCGTCCGCCGACCTCTGAGGAGCTGGTGGCGGCGACCGGCGACTGGTACCGCCACGCCATCGACTGCTTCGGGCCGGAGCGTTGCATGTTCGAAAGCAACTTCCCCGTCGACAAGGTGTCCTGCTCCTATCCCGTGCTGTGGAACGCCTTCAAGCGCCTCGCCGCCGACTTCTCCGCCGGCGAGCAGGCGGCGCTGCTGCACGACACCGCGGCCCGGGTCTACCGCTTGGAAGACGGAGGCTGATCCCGATGACCGGCGATATCCTGGCGCTTTCGGCGCGCTATATCGACGAGAACCTCTACGAGGGGCCGCGCTCGGTCAATCGCACGACGACGGAGCTCTCCGAGATCGCCGAGGGCATCGCCCTGGTCGAGGCGTTCTCCCATGTTGTTGCCTTCGCCAGCGGCGACGGGCTGGTGCTGTTCGACACCAGTTTGCGGAACTTCGCCGACGCCATCCGCGCCTCGCTCAGGCGCTGGCGCGACGAGCGTGTGCATTCCATCGCCTTCACCCATGGCCATGTCGACCATGTCGGCGGCACCCGGGTGTTCCTGGATGAGGCGCGCGAGCGCGGCCACGACCGGCCGCGCCTCATCGGCCATGACAACGTGGCGGCGCGCTTCCGCCGCTATGAGATGACCAACGGTTACAATGCCGTCATCAATGCCCGGCAGTTTTCGCCGACCCGGCTCGGCCGTGCTGGCGCGATCGCCGAGGCCGGCGCCAGGCCGCGTTTCGGCCCGGCCGACTGGCCCTATCCCGACACCAGCTTCGCCGACCGCCTGCGGGTCAAGGTCGGCGACCTGACCTTCGACCTGCGCCATGCCCGGGGCGAGACCGACGACCATCTCTGGGCCTGGGTGCCGGAACGCAAGGCGATCTGCAGCGGCGATTTCGTCACCTGGGTGTTTCCGAACGCCGGCAATCCGCAGAAGGTGCAGCGCTATCCCCTGGAATGGGCGAAGGCGCTGCGCGAGATGGCGGCGCTGCAGCCGGAGCTGCTGTTGCCCGCGCACGGCCTGCCGGTGGCCGGGCAGGCGCGCATCGCCGCGGTGCTGGGCAATCTCGCGACGGCGCTGGAAACCATCGTCGAGCAGTGCCTAGCGATGATGAACCAGGGCGCTGCGCTCGATAGCCTGATCCATGAGGTTCGCCTGCCGCCGGCGTTGTTGGAGAAGCCCTATCTCCGGCCGATCTATGACGAGCCCGAATTCGTCGTGCGCAATGTCTGGCGCCTCTATGGCGGTTGGTATGACGGCAATCCGGCCAACCTGAAGCCGGCGCCGGCGGCGGCCCTGGCCGGCGAAGTGGCGGCGCTCGCCGGCGGCGCCGGGGCACTGGCCGCCAGGGCGCGGACGCTTTCGGAAGCCGGCGAGCACCGCCTCGCCTGCCATCTGGTGGAGATGGCGGCGGCGGCCGCAGCCGACGACAAGGCGGTGCACGGCGCCCGTGCCGAGATATATGCGGCCCGGCGCGAGGGCGAGCTGTCGCTGATGGCCAAGGGCATCTTCGGCACCGCCGCGGCGGATTCCGGCCGCCTGACCGACGACGACACCTGACCGCGCGGCCCGACGCGGGCTGCGGCTTGATGATCATAAGGGAGGACAACATGGCACTTTACGAACTCCGCACCTATACGTTCCACGTCGGGAAAATGGGCGAGGCATTGGCGCTCTACAAGGAGGAGGGCTGGCCGGCGCTGGAGCGCCACGGCGACAAGCTGGTCGGTTATTTCGCCGGCGACATCGGCGCCATGAACCAGCTGATCCATCTCTGGAAGTTCGACGACGACGCCGACCGCCGCGCCCATTGGGCCGCCGTCTTCGCCAACGACGACTTCATGGCCTTCGCGACGAAGCTTCGGCCGCTGATCCTGAGCCAGAACAACCAGCTCATGTTCAACGCCCCCTGGGGCCCGCAGCCGTAGGACGCGGCGGAGGCGGCGGCGTACGCTCAGACAAGGCAGCCGGAGGAGGGGGCGTTTCCTCTTTGCCCCGGGCCCGCGTCCCACCCTCAGTGTCATGCCCGGGCGTGACCCGGGCATCCATGACGGGCGGGAGTTGTGAAAGCTTCGTCGGGGCGCTATCCGAATAGGTTGCATATCACGGTCGATGGTTGCACTTTGGGGCGCCGTCCTTCATGGATTCCCGGGTCAAGCCCGGGAATGACAAAATGGGATGGCCCTTCCAAATGGACCAAGCTCGCTGACGCTTTCGTGATCGCTCCACTCAGGATTCGTTAACCGTTCCCGTGCTTCGAATGGCGCTTCGTTTCGCGGAACCTTCGAAAGGCGGGATCATGAGCGAGCAGAGCGATACCGGCGCCGGACTCTATACGCGCCGACAGAAATCCTTCGTGTTCCAGTTCGTCGCCATCACGGACATCGTCCTCGGCGTCCTGATCGCGGCCTTCGGCCCCGGGGTGGTCGGCGACCCGGCGCTCGACCTCTTCATCATGGGCTGCGGCGGCTTCTTCGTGCTGACCGGCCTCGGCTTCATGTGGTGGGCCCGCACCCATTACGGCCCGAAGGCGCTCTGAGGCGGCGGTGAACGAAAACGGCGGCTCCGGGAGCCGCCGTTCGACGAGCGATTTGGATGCGGCTTCAGGCCGTCTTGCGCCGCCGCCGGTATAGGCCGAGGCCGGCGAGGCCGAGTCCCAGAAGACCCAGGCTGGCGGGTTCCGGCACCTGCGCCGCGCGGCGTACGAAACGCCCCGCGACGATGATGCTCGAGGTTACGGTCACGGGCGAAAAGTCCTGTAGGGATCCCACCGAATAGCCGCCGCCGACGCCCTCGAAAAAGTCGACGCGGCCTACGCTGGCATCAAAGAAGGTTATGTTGGTGCCGGCACTGATATCCAGAAGGTCGCTGATTTCCGATTTGTCAGCGGTCAGCACGATCTGCAGATTGTCGTCATCGTCGGTGTTGGAACCGGGCGGGCCGGACAGGATGTCTCCCAGGCTCAAAGAGTATCCGTCCCCGATGCCCGAGGAAGTGTCCCAACTCAAAACATTCCCGACCACGCCGATGAAACTGCCCGCTGCGAACGCGGTATTGGCGATTTCCATGCTGGAGGAAAAGGCAGGGTCGCCGTTGCAGGTCGGATCATCGCAAACCCAGTCGTAGAATACGCCGGCATTTGCACTGGTCGTCATCATGCCGAGAACGATTCCGCATAGCGCGCCTAGTAACAGTCTCGGTGGCATCGGATTTGACAGCATGTTCTGCTCCATCGGTCTCGGAGGTCCGTCGTTGGCCTCCCGAGTTACCAGCCGAATCCAGAGTGACGGCGTGTTAGCCATCTCCGGTAGTGGTTGTCCCATCATGGTTAACGCAAATATCGTGCCGGAAGAAATACTCCCAGACATCTCAACCGATTAGCGGACCCCAGCGAAAACGCGCAGGCGTCGTCTGTAAAATCTTCCGACAGTCGAGACGGACGACAGCGCCGAGTTCGGTCGAAGACGGCTTATGCAACCACCAGATACTGCACGCTGAACAACTCGGCCCCGTCTGTCCAGACCTCGACCACCCGCCAGCCGGCCTCGGCGGCCAGCGCGCCGAACTCGGCAACGCCGAACTTGTGCGAGTTCTCGGTGTGGATGGTCTCGCCGGCAGCGAAGTCGAAGCTCGCGCCAGCGCCAGGGCCGGTAATTGTCACCGTCTGCGGCTCGCGGGCGACCAGGTGCATTTCGATGCGGCCGGCCGCCGCGTTATAGCGTGCCTCGTGGGTGAAGGCGCGGAGGTCGAAGTCGGCGTCGAGCTCCCGGTTGATGCGGGCCAGCAGGTTGAGGTTGAAGGCGCCGGTGACGCCAAGCGCGTCGTCATAGGCCGGGACCAGGATGTCGAGCGGCTTCTTCAGGTCGACGCCGATCACCAGCCCGGCGCCGGGGCCGAGGGCGGCCGCCGCGCGGGCCAGGAAGTCGACCGCCTCGCGGCGCGCGAAATTGCCGATGGTGGAGCCGGGGAAGAAGCCGAGCCGCGGCCCGGCGGGAATGGCGCCGTCGAGGTCGAGCGCCCGGGTGTAGTCGGCCGCCACCGGCACCACGGCGAGGCCCGGATAGTCGGCGGCGATGCGCCCCGCGGCGTCGAGCAGATGGCCGCGCGAGATGTCGATCGGCACATAGGCGGCGGCGCGGTCGAGGGCGTCGAGCAGGGCGCGGGTCTTGACGCTGGAGCCGGAGCCGAACTCGACCAGACTGGCGCCGGGCCCGGCAATGGCGGCGATCTCGCCCGCCCGCGCCGCCAGGATGCCGGCCTCGGTGCGGGTCGGGTAGTACTCGTCCAACTCGGTGATCAGGTCGAACAAGAGCGAGCCGCGCCGATCATAGAGATACTTGCAGGGTAGCGTCTTCTGCGGTGCCGCCAGCCCGGCCAGCACTTCGGCCCGGAAGGTGGCGGTACTGGCGCCCTGGTCGTGGAAATCGGCCAGCTCCGCCGGCCGCTCGGCAACGATTGCGTCCATTACGCGTACTCCATGGGCTGCTACATCGGTGCAGCAAAGAGATTGTCATGCCCGGACTTGATCCGGGCATCCATGACAGGCACTCGATCGAGGCTCGAAGCGTGGCAGTCGGGCCATCGGTCGGTGCATTCCTTGCGGTGTCCGTGCCGGCGGGCAGGACTTTCGTGGATGCCCGGATCAAGTCCGGGCAGGACATCGAGGGGGTGGTCGCAGTCGGGATCTTGATCGTCCATCACCCGTCCTCCGCCAAACGCAGGCCGGCGAACTGCCAGCGCTGGTGCGGGTAGAAGAAGTTGCGGTAGGTGGCGCGGACATGGCCGTCCGGTGTCGCGCAGGAGCCGCCGCGCAGCACGAACTGGTTGCACATGAACTTGCCGTTGTATTCGCCGACCGCGCCGGCCGGCGGCCGGAAGCCCGGATAGGGCAGGTAGGCGGAGCCGGTCCATTCCCAGACGTCGCCGAACATCTGAGCGAGGCCGCCCGCCGTATCTTCTGGGGCCGGCAGCGGCCGCAGCCAGCGGGCGCCGAGGGTGTTGCCGGCGACCGGCAGATCGGCCGCCGCCACCTCCCACTCGAACTCGGTCGGCAGGCGCTTGCCCGTCCAACGGGCGAAGGCGTCGGCCTCGTAATAGCTGATCTGGGCGACCGGGGCTTCCGTGTCGAGCGGCTGCAGCCCGGCGAGCGTCAGGTCGAGCCAGCCGTCGTCGTCGGCGCGCCAGTAGATCGGCGCCTGCCAGCCCTCGGCCTCGACGGTCGCGAAGCCGTCGGAGAGCCAGAGCTCGGGCCGCTCGTAGCCGCCGTCCGCGACGAAGTCGCGCCACTCCCCGTTGGTCACGGCGCGGCTGGCGAGGCGGAACGGGTGGATCAGGACGTCGTGGCGCGGCCCCTCGTTGTCGTATGCGAAACCGTCGCCGTCATGGCCGGCCTGACGGATGCCGCATTCGAAGTCGATCCATTCGAGCGCCGTGGCGGCCCGCGCCGGGCCCGGCTTGTAGGCGGCGAAAGCGGGCGGGAACGGGTGCAGCGAGAAGGCGTGCAGGATGTCGGTCAGCAACAGCTCCTGGTGCTGCTGCTCGTGGTTCAGGCCGAGCTCGACCAGCGGCGCCACCGCGGCCCAGGTCGGCTCGTCCGCTGTCTCGATCAGCTCGGCCATGGCGGCGTCGACATGGGCGCGGTATTGGGCGATCTCGGCGCAGCTCGGCCGGGTCAGCATGCCGCGCTCAGGCCGGGCGTGGCGCGGACCGGCCTGCACGTAATAGGAGTTGAAAAGGAAGGCGTAGTCCGGGTGGAAGGGCCGGTAGCCGCGGCCATACGGACCCAACAGGAAGGTCTCGAAAAACCAGGTGACATGCGCCCGGTGCCATTTGGTCGGGCTGGCGTCGGTCATCGACTGCACCACCTGGTCCTCGGGTGCCAGATGGCCGGCCAGGTCCTCGGTCACCGCCCGGACCGCGGCGAAGCGCCGCTGCATGTCGGCGCGGTCGGTGCTTGGCGCGTCGGATCTGCGGCCGGCGGAGGCGATAGCTGCGGACATCGGGAGTCTCCCAGGGTTGTTGCCCGGTCTCAGTTGTCGCAACCCCAGATCCCAATCCCTCAGATCCGGCCCCAAGGCCCGTCCGGTGTCGAACCGGCTCGGACCTGCCGCTGCTCACGGGGTCATTAGTTTGTTTTATTTTCAGGCCGCGTGTTTATAAAACACCACATATGTAGATTAATGTGGCGATACCGTCAAAGTCGCTGTGAAAATAACATAGCCGCCGCGCGCCGGGCATGCAACCCGCTGGAGGAAATTGGCTGTGGCTTTGTTGTGATCGGTGGGCCCGGGGCCGGCGACTCGGTCGGCCGAATCCCAGGTGCATGGGCGCGTTCCCGACTTTCTTTGTTCTCGAAAAAGACGCCCCCCTCCCCCGGGATGCGGCTATTCGAACTGCCGGTCTTGCCACCAGGGGTAGAAGGCCGGCATGTCGCGACTCGGCCGCATGGTGAAGTCGGGCGGCCGCTTTTCCAGGAACGAGCTGACGCCCTCATGGGCGTCGGCCGTGGCGCCCATGGCGGCGATGCCGCGGCTGTCGATCTTGTGCGCCTCCATCGGGTGGTCGGCGCCGAGCATCTTCCACAGCATCTGCCGGCAGAGCGCGACCGAGACGGCCGAGGTGTTGTCGGCGATCTCGCGCGCCAGCGCCCGCGCCGCCGGCAGCAGCTCGTCGGGCGCCAGCAGTTGCTTGACCAGCCCGCCGCGCAACGCCTCCTCGGCCTCGAACACGCGGCCCGAATAGACCCATTCCAGGGCCTGGGAGATGCCGACCACGCGCGGCAGGAACCAGCTCGAGCAGGCCTCGGGCACGACGCCGCGGCGCGAGAAGACGAAGCCGAAGCGCGCCTCGGTGCTGGCCAGGCGGACGTCCATGGCGAGCTGCATGGTGGCGCCGATGCCGACCGCCGGGCCGTTGGCTGCGGCGATCACCGGCTTCTTGGCATCGTAGATGCGGAGCGTCACGGTGCCGCCGCCGTCTCGCCACTCACCGACTCTGCCCTCGCCGCGCTTCGCCATGTCGAAGGTGTCGGCGCCGCCGGAGAGGTCGGCCCCGGCGCAGAAGCCGCGGCCGGCGCCGGTGACGATCACCGCGCGCACCGCGTCGTCTTCGTCGGCCCGGTCGAAGGCATCGATCAGCTCGCGGCGCATGGTCTCGGTGAAGGCGTTCAGCCGCTCCGGCCGGTTGAGCGTGATCGTCAGGATGCCGTCCTCGACGTCGTACAGGATCTGCTGGTAGCTCAAGGTGTTTCCTCCTTCTCCGGGGATTGCGCCGATGGGCCCCGCCTCGGTTACAATCGCCGCGGCCGGCTTCCAGCCTAGGGGAGGTGTGGCCGCGGAATCAAATCACCGAGGGAGGAAGCGCGAGATGATCGGAGTGATCGCCACGATAAAGGCCAAGCCGGGCGCCGGCGCGGATTTCGAGGCCGCCGCCAAGAAGCTGGTCGCCGCCGTCAACGCCAACGAGCCGGGCTGCCTGTTCTACCAGCTGCACCGGGCGGAGGAGCCGGACACCTACGTCTTCCTGGAAGGCTACGAGGACGAGGCGGCGCTGGAGGCGCATCGCGGCACCGACCACTTCAAGGAGCTCGGCGGCGCCATGGGCCCGTTCATGGCCGGCCGGCCGACGGTGCAGATCATGGACGGAGTCGCATAGGCATGGCGGCGACAGGCCGCGTCGCCGGCAAGGTCGCGCTGGTCACCGGCGGCGCCTCCGGCCTCGGCAAGGCATCCGCCGCGCTGTTCGTGGCCGAGGGCGGCAAGGTGGCGGTCACCGATATCGACGAGGCGGGCGGCCGCGCCCTGGCGGCGGAGCTCGGCGACGCGGCGATCTTCATCGCCCATGACGTGACCAGCGAGGAACAATGGAAGGCGGCAATCGCCGAGACGGTGGCGCATTTCGGCGGGCTCAACATTCTGGTCCACTCGGCCGGCATCGGCCTCGGCAAGACGGTCGAGGAGATCGAGCTGGAGGAATGGCGCCGGGTGCATGCGGTCGACCTCGATGGTGTCTTTCTTGGCTGCAAGCACGCCATCCCGGCGATGGCGAAGTCGGGCGGCGGCTCGATCGTCAACATCTCCTCGGTCGCCGGCATCATCGCCGGCGCCAACATGGCTGCCTACAACTCGGCCAAGGCAGCGGTCCGGCATCTGTCGAAATCGGTGGCGCTGCATTGTGCCCGGCAGGGCTACAACATTCGCAGCAACTCGATCCATCCGGCCTTCATCGACACGCCGATCCTGGACCGCCACAAGGCGCGCTTCGGCGAGGAAGAGGCGCTGGCCAAGCTCGGCCGGCAGATCCCATTGGGCCGGGTCGGCCGGCCGGAGGAGGTCGCCTACGCCATCCTGCATCTGGCCTCGGACGAGTCGTCGTTCACCACCGGCGCCGAGCTGATCATCGACGGCGGCCTCAGCGCCATGTGAAAGCGCCTTGGCGCGTTCACATCAACAACAAAGTGAGGGCGCGCCGCCCTGGCGTCACATCGATACACATGTGAGCGCGCCATCGGGCGGTCCCGCATGGTCTGGACAGGACACCGGCAACTCCCCCTCACCCCGACCCTTGCATGTTTGTCGAGGCGCGAATTGATGAGACATTCGCGCCTCGACAAACATGCAAGGGTTAGGGTGGTGCCGCCTACATCAACGGCAAGCTGAGCGGCGTGATCTGCTCAGCGCTACGCCCCGCGTAGTCGTGCTCGGGCACCGCGTCGATCATGCGTTGCTGCGCCTCGGCCAGGCGGCCGGCGGCGTCGGCGCGGTCCAGCGTCAGGACGCGGCCGTCGGCCACCACCTGGATACCGTCGACGTAGACGTCGCGCACCGCGCGCTCGGCCGCGGTGTAGACCAGGCTGCGCAACGGGTCGCGCGCCGGGCGCATGTCCGGGTGGTCGAGGTCGGCCAGCACGATATCGGCCTTCATACCGGGCGCCAGGCGGCCGAGATCGTCGCGGCCGAGCGCATTGGCGCCGCCGACGGTCGCGGCGTGGAAGATGTCGGCGGTGCCGACGGTCCGGATATGCCGGGCGGCGATCCGCGCCAGCACCGCGGCCCAGCGCATCTCCTCCAGCAGATTGTGCGGCGAGGTGTCGGTGCCGAGCCCCATGGCGACGCCGGCGCGCAGATAGCGGCCGAAATCCTCCAACGTGTCGCCATAGCGGGCGAACGGCGTCGGGCAATGGGCGACGGTGGCGCCGCTCTCCGCCAGCAGGCCGAGGTCGCGGTCGCTGTGCCAGCGGAGCGAGGAATGGCTGTCGAGGAAGATCGCATGGCCGAGGATGGCGTTGGGGCCGAGCAGGCCGATCTCGGCGGCCCATTGCACCGGCGTCTTGCCGTGGCGCCGCACCATCTCGTTGAACTCGATCACGCTTTGCGAGACATGGGTGGTGATCGGCAGGCCGGCGTCGCGCGCCTGCGCCGCGCTGTCGCGCAACAGCTCTTCCGAGCAGGTGTCGATCTGCGCCGGGAAGACGATGCCGCGGAGCCGGCCGCAGCCATGGCGCTCGGCGTGGTCGATCAGGGTCATCGCGCGGTCGAAGCCCTTGCGGCCAGCCGCCTCGTCCCAGTCGTACTTCAGCTCCTGCGCGTTTTCCAGCCGCCAGCGCGCCGAGGCGTAGCCGGGCGCCACATAGCCGCGCAGGCCGCTCCGGGCGATCAGCTCGATCCAGCCGTCATATTCGAACGACAGGTCGCAGAGCGTGGTGACGCCGGAGGCGAGCAGCTCGGCATAGGCTACCTCGGCGCCGGCGCGCTGCCCGTCCTCGTCCAGATGGAAGGCGGCGAGGCGTTCGTAGAGCCCGGTCATGTACATCTCGGGTACGCCATGCTCCTCGCGGATGCCCTTATAGGACGGCTCGGTGCTCGGATGGCTGTGCAGGTCGATCAGTCCGGGCAGGACGAAGCGGCCGCTGCCGTCGATCGTCTGATCGACCGGCCCGTCATAGTCGGGGCCGAGATAGGTGATCTCGTTGCCGGTGAACGCCAGGTCGATGTCGCGGCGGTAGACATGGCCGCCGGCATGGGCGTCCCAGGCGGCGACCCAGGCGGCGTTGCGGATACATGTGGTGCCGGTCATGACGCCGAGCCTCCCGTTGCAGCTATAATGGCAATGCTAACACGCGGAGCAGGAGGCACGGCAATGGCGGTTTCGGTGCAACAGTTGGGCGATGGCTTTGTCGCGTCGGTTGATGGTGTCGACCTGTCGCGGCCGGTCGAACCGGCCGACTTCGCCGCCGTCTACGACGCCCTCCTGACGCACCATGTGATCGCCATCCGAGACCAGAGCTTGAGCCCGGCGGCGATGGTGGCGGCGAGCCGGCTGTTCGGCGCGCTCGAGCCGCATGTGCTGAGCCAGTACCACCACCCGGACTACGCGGAGATCGTCATGGTCTCCAACGTGGTCGAGGATGGCCGCCCGGTCGGCATCCGCGACGCCGGCAGCTATTGGCATTCCGACGTCTCCTACAAGGCGCGGCCGTCGAAGGCGACGCTGCTCTACGCCTATGAGGTGCCGGCGGAAGGCGGCGACACCTTGTTCGTCGACCTGGTCGCGGCCTATGCGGCGCTGCCGGACGACACCCGGCGGCGCATCGATGGGCTCGAGGCCATACACAGCTACGCCTACCGGACCGACAGGCAGGTGGCGAAATACGGCGAGCGGCCGCCGCTGACGCCCGAGCAGCGGGCCGAGGTGCCGGACGTGCCCCACCCCGTCGTGCGCACCCATCCCGAGACCGGCGCCAAGGCGCTCTACGTCAATCCCGGCTTCACCACCCGGATCGTTGATATGGCGGAAGCGGAAAGCGCGGCGCTGCTGGACGAGCTGTTCGCCCACAGCCTGCGGAACCGCTTCCAGCACCGCTACCGCTGGCGGCCCGGCGACCTGGTGGTCTGGGACAACGCCGCGGTGATGCACCGCGCGACGGCGCGCGAGTTGTCGCCCGGCGCGCGCCGCACCCTCTACCGCACGATCGTCAGCGGCGCGGCGCCGTTCTGAGCCAAGACCGGCCCGGGCCGTCACAACCGAGCCGTCTCAACCTGTCATGTTCGGGCTTGATCCGGACATCCATGACAGGCGGCTGCTTCCGTCATTTGCGTTGATCGTGATACGCGATTCATTGTAGTCACGCCCGAGCGACGCGCTTGGATCACACGTCTTTCGTGGATTTCCGGGTCAAGCCCGAACAAGAGATCGTGGGTCTGGTCGGATTTTGCCGCGAGAAACCTTGGCTTAAACTCTCTCGGCTAGGGTTGCTCGGGACACGGCCGCAGACCGGGCGGCAAGTCGGTTCCCCGGCGCCGGAATTTGGGCATGGGCAACATAGATCTGACAGCGAAAGAGATCGAAGACACCAAGAGGCGGTACCCGAAGTCGCTCGCGGCCATCGAGGCAGCGACGCGGCTTGTGCTGCCGCTCGCCCGGCTGGTCGTCAGGATCGGCATCATCAGGCGCGCCGCCGCAAGATCGGTCGGCGGCCGGCTCGGCGCCATCTTTCGCCTGCAGAGGCGCGGCAAGTATCGGCGCGCCGCGGACCTGGCGATTGAGGCGCTGCATCACTATCGGCACCAGCCACCCGGTCGATTTCTCCCCGGCGGCCAGGACCATTGGTGGTCCTTCATGAATCAGGCGGCCGAAAGTCTCGACCGCTGCGACGATCTGGCAAGATGCGATGAGCTGATAGAGATGGCAAAAGACGGGGTCGAACCCCGCACAGGCTTTTACGTCGCGCGTTCCTATCTGGCCTTCGCGCGCTTGAAGTTTCGGGCGAAGGACTATGACGCCGCGATCCAGTTGGCGGAGGCTGCCGTCGAGGCGGACGAGACTTGGGCGCACGCGGACTACCAACTGGGGTGGTACTACCTCGTCTTGGGCGGCGGTGACGCCATGCAGCACCTGAGCCGTGCGGTCGCCAAGGACCCGCAGCTTGTCTTTCGCATCGCCGGCGACCCGACCTGGCACCAACGACCGGACATTCTCCAGAAGCTGAAGGAGCTTTCCGCCGAAGAGATCGTCACCGCGCGTGATAATCCGGCGGCGGGGGATGGCGACGGCCCAACCGACTGAGTCGGCCGAGTATGACTCGGCGGTGCGATCCAGCACTCTGTCACGTTCGGGCTTGACCTGGACATACATGAAAGAGGGTTCCGTCTACTGCATTGCTCAATCGTGATACGCAAGCCATTAAGATCGCGCCTACGCAGTGCGCCGTTGTCGGGCGCCGTTCATGGATGTCCGGGTCAAGCCCGAACATGACATTGTCGGGGTGACCGAGAAACATAGGTGGCGACCAGCTCTGAGCAAGAGAAACATTGGCTTAAGCTCTTGCCGCTACGGTCGCCGGCAAGCTTGCCGCGCGAATCGGCGGCCCAGATCGCGGCACCGCTCGAACGATGGCGGGGACCTTGCGGATATGAACGTGACGGCGAAAGACCTCGAAGAGGCTGAAAGGCAGACCCGCCAATTGACCGCCGTGATCGTTGGCCTGACGCCGCTGATCCGGCCCGTCGCCTGGTTGGTCTTCAGGATCGGCTTTGTCCGGCGGGCCGCCGCAAGATCGGTCGGCGGCCGGATCGGTGCGATCTCCCGTTGCGCGGAGCGCGGCGAGCATGACAAGGCCGCCGACCTGGCGATCCACGCGCTGCGCGCATTTCGACACCAGCCGCCCGGTCGGGTCGGCACCGGAGGTCGGGAGAACTGGTGGTACTTCATGGCTTTGGCGGCCGAGAATCTCGAACGCTCGGGAGATCCGGAGAAATTCGACGAATTGCTCGGGACGGCGAAAGACGGCGTCGAGCCCTTCGAGGGCTATCTCGTCGCGCGCGCGTATCTCGCCTTCGCGCGCTTGAAGTATCGCACCGGCGACCATGACGCCGCGGTCGCCTTCGCCGAAGCCGCCGCCCGGGCCGACGCGACCTGGGCGGAGGCCGATTACGCTCTCGGCTGGTACTGCTTGGTTCTCGGCCGCGGTGACGCCATGGCGCATCTCGGGCGGGCGGTCGCCAAGGACCGGCAGATCGTTTCCCGTATCGCCGACGATCCGATCTGGCAGCAGCGTCCGGACGTGCTGGAAAGACTGAAGCAGCTGGCGGCGCGGAACGGAGACGCCCCGGCAAATTAAGTCTTCACACCAACCTGTCATGCCCGGACTCGGTCCGGGCATCCATGAAAGTCATTGGACCGAGGCGCAGCGCCCGGGAATCGCACAATGAATTGCGTAACACAGTCGACATCGAGAGCGAGAGGCGCCGTCTTTCGTGGATGCCCGGACCGAGTCCGGGCATGACATTGTGGGCAGGGTGGGGCAGGCTCTGTGGCTCACCCGCCATCCGCCTGGATCTGCCGCACCAGCTCACCCAGCCGCTCGCGTTCCGCGGCGTCGCGCGCCGGGATCGAGAACTCGACATTGGTCGCCACCTCGCGGTAGCGCGCCAGCAGCTTGGGAGCAATCTCGTCATAGGTGCCGATCACCGCGTAGGTGTGCATGACCTCGTCGGGGATCAGCGCCGGCATCTCCTCCCAGCGTTGTGCCTTCGACAGCACGCTCAGCTCGGCGGCGAGCTCGCCCAGGCCATGCGCCTCGAAGGCGGCGCGGTAGCCGGGGGTGGAGGCGTAGAAGGCGACCCGGGCGCGGACGTCGCGGACGCGCTCGGCGAGGCTCGCCTGGTCCGGCGCCGCGCCGACCAGCGGCTTCATGCAGACGGCGAAACCGGTCGGGTCGCGGCCGGCCTTGGCGGCGCCGGCGCGGGCGGCGGGCAGCATCACCTCGGCGATGTATTTCGGCGTGCAGACCGGATGCGGCCGCATGCCGTCGGCGACCTCCCCGGCGACGCCGCACATGTATTTGTTGACCGCCGCCAGGTGGATCGGGATCTTAGGCTGCGCGATCGGCCCGGGGTTAAAGAGCGGCACCATCAGGTTGATGCGGTAGTGCTCGGTCTGGACGTCGAGCGGCGTGCCGTTCTGCCAGCAGTCCCAGACGGCGCGGACCGCCCGGACATAGTCGCGCATCCACGGCCCCGGCGGCTTGTAGTCGAGGCCGAAGCGGCGGGTGATATGGCCCTTCACCTGGCTGCCGAGGCCAAGGGTGAAGCGGCCGGCGGAAAGCTTCTGCACCGTCCAGGCCGACATCGCGGTGACCGTCGGGCTGCGCGGAAACGCCATGGCGACCGCAGTTGTGAGCTTGAGCCGGGAGGTCGCGCCGGCGGCGAGCGCCATCACCACATAGGGGTCGTCCTTGGTCTCCTCGACCACCAGCCCGTCATAGCCGAGCTGCTCGACCAGCGCCGCGTCGGCCGCGACCGCGCCGATATCGAGCGGCTGCTCGGCGGCGCGCAGGCCCGGATCGAGCTTGCCGAGCGGCAACAGGGTCTCGACCTTCATCGCATGTCTCCCGGATCCATCAAGATATCGATGGCACTATAGCGCCCGCCCGGCGCCGTCAAAACGCCGCGGTCAGGCGCAGGATGTCGTCGTGGTGGTGGATGTAGGTGCCGCGGTCGCCGGAGAGGGCGGCGCCGATCATGGCGGCGGCGACGGTCGCCGGCGGGATGGCGCGGTATTTGCGGAGGCCGCCCAGGAGCAGCGGGTTGATGAGCGGCATGACGGCGGTGCCGAGGCGCTCGGCCGGGCGGCGCTCGGTCCGTTCGGCGAGCAGCAGGCCGGGGCGGAAGACGTGCAGGGCCTGGAAGCGGAGTTTCGCGACGGCCGCCTCGGTCTCGCCCTTGACCCGGAGGTAGAAGCTGCCGGCGCTTGGGCTGGCGCCGACCGAGGAGACCAGCAGGAAGCGCCGGACGCCGCCGGCCCTGGCCGCGCGCGCCGCGGTGACCACATAGTCGTGGTCGACCTGGCGGAAGGCGGCGCGCGAGCCGGCCGCCGCCAAGGTGGTGCCGAGGGCGCAGAACAGGTCGGTCACACGGAACGCGTCGGCTGCCTCGGCCAGGCGGTCGAAGTCGACCACCCGCTCGTGCAGCAGGGGATGCACCATGCCGGTCGGGCGGCGCGCCAGCACGGTGACGCCGGCGAATTCCTGGTGGCTCAGCGCCATGTCGAGGAGGACCCGCCCGACCGCGCCGGTCGCGCCGAGGATCAGGGCCGTCCGTTCCGCCGTTTCGCTCATCCGCCTCTCTCGCCGTTTGCGGCCGGTAGCATATAGGGAATTACGGGATTATCGGCTCGTCGCCGTTTACATGTCATCGCGAGGCCCGCAGGGCCGTGGCGATCTCGTCGCCATGGTGTCTCGCCCGTTGAGATTGCCGCGCTTCGCTCGCAATGACAGGTGAGGGGCCGCTTGCCCCGGCATTGGTTCGAGTATAGAATAGTTCGTGTCATGAACTATTCATCGAGCTACTAGCTCATGGACCAAACCATCGCCGAGGCGGCCGGCGCCGTGCAGGACGATTTCGGCCACAAGTTCGGCGACATCGGCCGGCTGTGGCGGACCGAGATGCACCGCCGGCTGAAGGCCGTGGGGCTCAGCTTCGTGCAGTGGAGCGCGCTCCGCTACCTCGCCCAGGACGGCGACGCCGTGGTGCAGAAGGACCTGGCGGCGGCGGTCGGGGTCGAAGGGCCGACCATGGTCGGCCTGCTCGACCGGCTGGTCAGTATGGGCCTGGTGGAGCGGCGCGAGGCGGCGCATGACCGGCGCTTCAAGACCGTGCATCTGACGCGGCAGGCGGCGACGCTGCTGCAGCAGGCCGAGGCCGAGCTGCAGGTGCTGCGCCAGGACATGCTGCAGGGGATTTCGGAGGCGGACCTGCGGACCGCGATCCGAGTGTTCGACGCGATTGCCCGGCGGGCGGACCAACGGGCGGAGAAGTCATGAGCGGCGCGGCGCAGCGACGGCCCGAGGCCGAGAACCTGAACTACCAGCCGGGCCAGGACCACTTGGCCGAGGTCGCAACCCATCCGCGGGCCCGCCGCCGCGCCTTTCGGATCATGCGCATCGCCCTGGTCGCCGCCATGCTGGTCGGCGTCGCCGTCTGGGCGGCGGACTGGATCCGTACCGCCTTCCTCTATGTGCACGAGACCGACGCGCGCATCGTCTCGGAGATGGTCTCGGTGTCGAGCCGGGTGTCCGGCTGGATCGTCGAGATGCCGGCGACTTCCGGCCTGAAGGTCGGCAAAGGCGACATGCTGGCGCGGATCGACGGCCGCGACGCGGCGCTGCGCCTGGCCGAGTTCGGCTCGGAGCGGGACGCCGTCGCCGCCGAGCGCGGCCGCATCGAGGCCGAGATCGCCATGGTCGACCAGAGCACCGAGAGCCGCCGGGAGAGCGCCCAGGCGAAGTTCGCCGCGGCCGAGGCGCTGGTCCAATCGCTACAGGCCGAGGCCGCCTTCGCCAAGGGCGAATTCGACCGGGCAGGCAAGCTCGCCAAGCGCGGTGTGGTCTCGGCGCGCCAGCTCGACCGCCAGCGCACCACCTATCTGCGCGCCGAGCAGAACCTGCTGCGCGCCCAAGCCGACGCGGCGACCGCGTCCGCCGCCGTAGCCGAGGCGGAGGCCGGGCGCCAGCAGCTCGAGGTGCTGCGCCGGGAGCTCGTCCGCCTCGACCATCGCGCGGCGGCGCTCAAGGCGCGGACCGAGCGCCAGTCCCTCGACGTCGCCGACCGCACCGTGGCGAGCCCGTTGAACGGCGTCGTCTCGCGCACTTTCGTGGCGCCCGGCCAATATGTCATTCCCGGCCAGCGCATCGCGCTGTTGCACGATCCGAACGATATCTGGGTCGAGGCCAACATCCGCGAGACCGAGGTGCGCCGGCTGAGCGTCGGCCAGAAGGTCCGGATCGAGATCGACGCCTATCCCGACCGCGTCTTCGAGGGCCATGTCACCCGCATCGGCCACGCCACGACCAGCGAGTTCTCGCTGCTGCCGAGCTCCAACCCGTCCGGCAATTTCACCAAGATCACCCAGCGCCTGCCGGTCCGGGTCGCGGTCACGCAGGTCGAAGGCCTGCTCCGGCCCGGCATGATGGTCGAGGTGTTCGTCGATGTCGACGGCGACTGAGGCGTCTGCTGGCCCGGGCGCCGGCCGGGGACCGCCGCCCCCACCGGCTGCGCCCGCCGCCGCCGTCGGCGGTATCGAGAAATGGCTGGCGACGGTGACGGTGATGATCGGCATGATGACGACGATCCTGTCGTCGACCATGATCAACGTCGCCATCCCCGACATCATGGGCAGCTTCGGCGTCGGCCAGGACAAGGCGCAGTGGATGTCGTCCGGCTTCCTGGCGGCAATGACCTGCACCATGCTGCTGAACGCCTGGTTCGTGCAGAACCTCGGCGTGCGCAACACCTTCACCATCGCCGTCGTGGTGTTCACGGCGGCCTCGATCTGGGGCCAGACGGCGGAAGGCTTCAACACGGTGGTGTTCGCCCGCGTGGCGCAGGGCGCCTGCGCCGGGCTATTGCAGCCGCTCGCTATGACGGTGATCTTCCGCTCCTTCCCGCCGGAGGAGCGCGGCATGGCGATGGGCATCTTCGGCATGGGCGTGGTGTTCGGGCCGGCCATCGGCCCGACCGTCGGTGGCATCATCGTCGACCAGGCGGAATGGCGTTTCGTCTTCACAGCGGCGCTGCCGGCGACCGTGCTTGCCGGCCTGCTCGGCATGCGCTTCCTGCCCGGGCGCGACGACGACGCGCCGCGCGCCCGGCTCAACTGGGTCAGCTTCGGCCTGGTCTGCGCCGCGGTCGCCAGCCTGCTGACCGGCATCGCCAGCGGCCAGCGCATCGGCTGGGGCTCGGTCTACGTCAATTCCTGGCTGCTGGCCGCGGCACTGGCCGCAATCGGCTTCGTGGTGGTGGAGTTCCGCACCTCGAACCCGATCGTCCAGGTGCGCCTGTTTGCCGACCGCACCTTCGCGATCTCGGCGATCGTCGGCTTCATGTTCGGGGTCGGCATGTTCGGCACCTTCTACCTGGTGCCGATCATGGTGCAGACCATCCAGGGCTTCACCGCCACCAAGGCCGGGCTGATGCTGATGATCGCCGGCCTGGGGCTGCTGGTGGTGTTCCCCGCGGCGGGGCGGATGGCCGGCCGGGTACCGTCGGGCTATCCGATCGCGACGGGGCTGACGCTGTTCGCGATCTCGTCCTTCGCCTTCGCCCTGGTCACCTCCGACACCGGGTTCTGGTATCTCGCCTTTTGGAGCGCCTTCGGCCGCCTCGGCCTGGGCCTGGTCACGCCGTCGCTTAACGCCGGCGCGCTGGCGGCGATCCGGCCCGAGCTGGTGCCCTATGGCGCCGGCGGGCTCAACTTCGTCCGCATGCTGGGCGGCGCGCTCGGCGTCAACGTGCTGGCGGTGATCCTGGAGCAGCGCGCCGAGCACCACGCGCTCGGCTTCAAGGCGAGCCAGACCGGCGCCGATCCGCTGACCCAGGAGATGTTCCGCGAGCTCTACCGGCTGCTCGCCGAGCAGGGCATCGTCGCGGTCGACGCGACCCGCGTCGCCTATGCCTATCTCGGCCGTACCATCGTCCAGAAGTCGAATATGCTGGCGTTCCAGGACTGCTTCATGATCCTCGCCGTTGCCTTCATGGCGGCGACCCTGGCCGCCTTGCTCTTGACCCGCAAGCCGCGCTAGACAGGTCCGCAAGCAAGTTCCCGGGGAATGAGTTCATGCCGTCCTACAAGGCGCCGCTCGACGACTTCCGGTTCCTGATCCATGACCTGCTGGACGCGGTCGACGATCCGGACCTGCCGACCGGGGCGCCGGGCACGGAAGCGCCGACGCCGGACCTGATCGACGCGGTGCTGGAGGGCGGCGCGCGCGTCTGCGAGCAGATGTTCCAGCCGCTCAACCAGTCGGGCGACACGGAAGGCTGCCGTTTCGAGAACGGCGTGGTGCGGACGCCGGCCGGCTTCAAGGCGGCGTTCGACGCATACGTCAAGGGCGGCTGGCACACGCTCAGCCTGGACCCGGCCTGGGGCGGCCAGGGCCTGCCCTTCTTCCTCGGCCTCGCCATGTCGGAGATGACGGTCGCCGCCAATCATTCGCTGTCCACCTATATCGGCCTGACCTCGGCGGCGATCGGCTCCCTGCGCGGTTTCGGCTCGGAGGCGCTGAAGGAGAAATTCATTCCGCCGATGGTCGAGGGCCGCTGGACCGGCACCATGAACCTAACCGAGCCCCATTGCGGCACCGACCTGCGCCTGATGAAGACCAAGGCGGTGCGCCACGACGACGGCAGCTATCGCGTCACCGGCACCAAGATCTTTATCACCGCGGGCGAGCACGACCTGGCCGAGAACATCGTTCATATGGTGCTGGCCAAGGTGCCTGGCGAAGGCGAGGGGCTCGGCGCGGTCAGCCTGTTCCTGGTGCCGAAGTTCCTGGTCAATGACGACGGTAGCCTCGGCCAGCGCAACGGCGTCGTTTGCGGCGGCATCGAGAACAAGATGGGCATTCGCGGCTCGGCGACGGCGCAGTTGCACTACGAGGACGCGGTCGGCTACCGCATCGGCGGCGAGCGGCCGAACCGGCCGCCGGCCGAGGGCAAGGAGAAGACATCGGCCAAGGGCATGGCCGGTATGTTCGCGATGATGAACGCGGCGCGGCTCGGCGTCGGGCTGCAGGGCGTGGCGCTGGCCGAGGTCGCCTACCAGAACGCCGCGGCATACGCCAAGGAACGACTTGCCGGGCGCGCGCTGACCGGGGCCAAGCATCCCGAGCTCGCGGCCGACCCGATCATCGTCCACCCCGACGTGCGCCGCATGCTGCTGCATATCCGCGCCTTCGCGGAAGGCGCCCGGGCGCTGATCCTGTTCGCCGGGGCGGAGATCACCAAGGCCGGCCGGCACGCGGAGCCGGCGGCGCGCAAGCGGGCTTCCGACCTCGCCATGCTGCTGACGCCGACGATCAAGGCCTATTTCACCGACATGGGCTTCGACTGCACCAACATGGCGATGCAGTGCTTCGGCGGCCACGGCTACATCAAGGACCACGGCATGGAGCAGTTCGTGCGCGATGCGCGCATCCTGCAGCTCTATGAGGGCGCCAACGGCGTGCAGGCGCTCGACCTGGTCGGCCGCCGGCTGCCGGTCGACAACGGCGAGGCGGTGCGGGCACTGTTCGCCATGATCCAGGGCTTCATCGAGGACAACAAGGCGAACGGCGACCTGACGCCCTATCTGGAGCCGCTCGGCGACGGGCTCAACCACCTGGTCGGCGCCAGCGCCTGGCTCGCCGCCAACGCGCCCGGCAACCGCGACGAGGCCGGCGGCGCGGCGACCGACTTCCTGCGCCTGCTCGGCACCGTGCTGGTCGGCTTCATGTGGGCGAAGATGGCGGCGGTCGCCCATGCCATGCTGGCGGCCGGCGACGGCGATCGGGAATTCCTGGAGATGAAACTGACCACCGGGCGCTATTGGATGGAGCGCGTGATGCCGGAGGCGGCGATGCTGTCGCGACGCATCTCGGCCGGCTCGGCAACCCTGATGGCGCCCGCGGCGGCGGCCTTCTAAGCCCCCGCCGTCAAGATAAACAAGCAACACGGAGGACGAAGAAATGACTGCTATCACCGACATGGTCGACCTGGAAGTCCGCGACGGCGTTGCGGTGCTGACCGTCAACAACCCGCCGGTCAACGCCTTGAGCCACGGCGTCCGCCTGGGCCTGCGCGACGGTATCGTTCAGGCGCAGGGCGACGACGCGGTCAAGGCGATCGTCATCGCCTGCGCCGGGCGCACCTTCGTCGCCGGCGCCGACATCACCGAGTTCGGCAAGCCGCCGAAGGAGCCCGGCCTACATGAGGTGCTCGACCTGATCGAGGACGGCTCGAAGCCGGTGGTCGCGGCGATCCACGGCACCGCGCTCGGCGGCGGGCTGGAATTGACGCTCGCCTGCCACTACCGGGTCGGTGTCGCGTCGGCGCGCTTCGGCCTGCCGGAGGTCAAGCTCGGCCTGCTGCCGGGCGCCGGCGGCACCCAGCGGCTGCCGCGCGTGGTCGGCGTCGAGAAGGCGCTGCAGATGATCACTTCGGGCACGCCGATCGGCGGCGAGGAGGCGCTGGCCGCCGGCCTGGCGGATGAGCTGGTGAGTGGCGAGCTGGCCGACGGCGCCGTCGCCTTCGCGAACAAGGTGGTGGCCGAGGGCCGGCCGCTGAACAAGATTCGCGACCTGGACGACAAGATCGTGGCGGCGCGCGGCAAGCCGGAGATCTTCGATAATTTCCGCAAGTCGATCGCCCGGCGGACGCGCGGCTTCGAGGCGCCGGAGGCCTGCATCCAATGTGTCGAGGCGGCGGTCAACCTGCCGTTCGACGAAGGGTTGGCGCGCGAGCGCGAGTTGTTCCTGCAGTTGATGGCCGGCGACCAGTCGAAGGCGCAGCGCTACTTCTTCTTTGCCGAGCGCGAGGCGGCCAAGATCCCCGACGTGCCGAAGGACACCCCGACCGTCGATGTCGAGCGGGTCGCGATCCTCGGCGCCGGCACCATGGGCGGCGGCATCGCCATGAATTTCCTCAATGTCGGCGTCCCGGTGACGCTGATCGAGCACGAGCAGGAAGCGCTCGACCGCGGCCTCGGCGTGATCCGCAAGAACTACGAGAACACCGCCGCCAAGGGCCGGCTGACCCAGGATGACGTGGAGACACGCATGGGCCTGATCACGCCATCGCTGTCGCTGACCGACGCCGGCGGTGCCGACATGGTGATCGAGGCGGTGTTCGAGAACATGGGCGTGAAGAAGGAGGTGTTCACCCGGCTCGACCAGGTCTGCAAGTCCGGCGCGGTGCTGGCGACCAACACCTCGACCCTCGACGTCAACGAGATCGCCTCGGCGACCAACCGGCCCGAGGACGTGATCGGCATGCATTTCTTCAGCCCGGCCAACGTCATGCGCTTGCTTGAGGTGGTGCGCGGCGAGAAGACCTCGAAGACGGCGATTGCCACCTCGATGGCGATCGGCAAGAAGATCGGCAAGGTGCCGGCGCTGGTCGGCGTCTGCTACGGCTTTGTCGGCAACCGCATGCTGCATCAGCGCGGCCGCGAGGCGGAGAAGCTGATGTATGAAGGCGCGGCGCCGCAGCAGGTCGACAAGGTGCTGTTCGATTTCGGCTTCCCGATGGGGCCGTTCGCGATGGGCGATTTGGCCGGCCTCGACGTCGGCTGGCGCATCCGCAAGGAGACCGGCGTCAAGTCGCCGGTCGCCGACCGGCTCTGCGAGATGGGCCGCTTCGGCCAGAAGACCGGCGCCGGCTATTTCAAATACGAAGGCGGCAGCCGCGCGCCGATCCCGGATCCGGAGGTCGACCAGATCATCAAGGAAGAAGCGGCGAAGCTCGGCATCGAGCAGCGCGAGATCTCGGACGAGGAGATCCTCGACCGCCTGGTGCTGCCGATGATCAACGAGGGCGCCAAGATCCTCGACGAAGGCATCGCCATCCGGGCGAGCGACATCGATGTGATCTGGGTCTACGGCTATGGCTGGCCGATCTATCGCGGCGGGCCGATGTTCTATGCCGACCTGCGCGGGCCGGCGGCGATCCGCGACCGCCTGCTGGAGTTCAAGGAGCGCTTCGGCGGCGGCGAATGGACGCCGGCGCCGCTGCTCGACAAGCTGGTGGCGGAAGGCAAAAGCTTCACCGGGCAATAGAACCGCAAGCGGCGGCGTCCGGATGGGGGTGCCGCCGCCCGCGGCGTTCAGGGGGTACAGTCGTGTCGAGTAGGTGGTGCAAGCATTTGCCGGCGCTGGCTGGCGTCCTGTTGGCCGTTGCGGTCGCGTTCCCGGCCCTGGCCCAAACCCCGGCCCAGAACAGGGATGCCGAGCCGCCGCCGGATGCCTTCGTGCGGGAGGGCGGCGAGGTCGGCGACGCGGGCATCTTCCGGCCGAGCGTCAGCGGCGAGATCCTGCTCGAGGTCCAGAACGACTGGGTCTACGACTCCGACGACAAGGACGACAAGATCAACGACCTGTTCGCAACGGTCGAGCCGACGCTCCGCCTCGGCATGCTGGAAGGGCTGTGGCTCGAGCTCGGCCTGGTGCTGGAGCCGGTCGAGGCGCCGGACCCGGGCGAGGACCGCTATTTCGACGACCACGGCCTCTATGCCGAGACCCTGTCGCTGAACTACGACCATCCCTGGTTCTTCGTCACCGCCGGCAAGTTCACGCAGAATTTCGGCATTGCCTGGGACCTGGCGCCCGGCATCTACGGCACCGACTTCGCCGAGGACTACGAGCTGAGCGAGCGCTGGGGCCTCGGCGGCGGCCTCCGGGTGAGCGGCGATTTCGGTACCCATGAGCTGTCCGCCGGCGTGTTCTTCCTCGACACCACGATCCTCAGCGCCAGCGTGCTGACCAACCGCGGTCGCACCGAGCGCTCGGACGGCGGGCCCAGCAACACCCGCGACCCCACGTCCTTCACCATCGCCCTCGACGGCGAGCAAATCCCGGCCGCCGGCGACTTTCGCTACCACCTGGCCTTCGCCTACCAGTCGACCGAACTGCCCGGCGAGGCGGACGAGAAGGGATTCGTGATCGGGCTCGACTACGCGACCTCGATCACGCCGGAGCTGGAAGCGACGCCGATCCTCGAATACGCGCATTTCTTCGATACCGGCGGTGTCGACGGCGCCGACGGCGACTATTTCACCGCCGGCGTCCGGTTCGGGTTCCGCGAATGGCAAGCGGTCGCCCTGTTCGCGAACCGCGCGGTGGATATCGCCTCGGCCCGGGATATCGACGACAACATGCTCGAGTTCTCGCTCGGCTACGAGTTCGATTTCGGCCTCGGCATCGATGCCGGCTGGCGCTTCATGGAGCAGGGCGGCGCCGACAGCCAGACCTTCGGCGTCCTGCTCAGCTACCAGCGCGCGTTCTGAGCTTTCGCGCCCGGGTCGCGAAGGAGGCTGCAATGGACCTGAGCGGCAGGACGATCCTGATCACCGGCGCGGCGAGCGGCATCGGCCGCACCACCGCCGGGCTGCTGGCCGAGGCCGGCGCGGCGGTCGGGCTGGTGGATGTGGCGCCGGCGGTCGAGGCGCCGGCCGCGGCGCTCGAGGAAGCCGGTTATTCGGCCGCGGCGGCCGAGGCCGACATCACCGATCCGGCGGCCGTCGCGGAAGCGGTGGCGGCGTTGGCCACGGCGCTCGGCCCGATCGACGGCCTGGTCAACAACGCCGGCATCGTCGACAACATCGCACCGCTCGACCGGATGACGCCGGAAGCCTGGAACCGCGAGCTCGGCGTCAACCTGACCGGCGCCTTCCATATGATCCAGGCGGTGATCGGCGGCATGAAGGCGCGCGGCTTCGGCCGCATCGTCAACGTCTCCTCCGGCGCCGCCCGCGGCGGCCTCTTCAACCAGGCCGGCTATGCGGCGTCGAAGACCGGCCTGCTTGGCCTGACCCACAATGCGGCGCTCGAGTTCGGCCGCCACGGCATCACCTGCAACGCGGTGCTGCCGGGCCTGATCGCCACCGAGAAGGTGCAGGCGATGCCGGCCGAGATCATCGCCGCCGCGGTCCGGGCGACCCCGTCGCGGCGCCTCGGCGAGATGCGCGACGTCGCCAACGTCATCGCCTTCCTGCAGAGCGCCGAGGCCGGCTTCGTCAACGGCGCCGAGATCGACGTCTCCGGCGGCCTGCACCTCAACACCCTGGCGCTCGGCAGCCGCAAGGAATTGGCTGGCGGCTAGGCTAGAGGCGGGGGCTTGCCTCACCCCGCGTCGAACGCGAACCCCTGGCCTTCCAGGGTCTTGACCAGCTCGGCGCCGACCGCCGGGTCGAGCGGGGTCAGCGGCGGGCGGACGCGGCTCCAAGCGGGGTCGTCCCGGTAGTGGGCGATCAAGTATTTCAGGGTCGGCACCATCGGCGTCTGCTGGATCGCCGCGCGCGCGGCGGTGATCTTGTCCTGCAGCGCCTCGGCCTCGCCGGTGCCGGCCTGGAAGGCGTCCCAGACGGCGCGGATCGCCGCCGGGTTGGCGTTGGCCGAGGCGGTGATGCAGCCGGCGCCGCCGCGCTTTAGCATGTCGAGCAGGAAGGTCTCCGAGCCCGGGAAGATGGCGAGGTCGGGGAAGCGCTCGATCAGCATCCGCATGTTGTCCGGATCGCCGCCGGAATCCTTCAGGCCGGCGATGTTGTCCGGATAGGCGGCGGCCAGCCTGTCGATCAGGTTGGCGGTGATCGGCACGCCGGAAAGCGCCGGGAAATGGTAGAAATAGACCTTCAGCGCCGGGTCGCCGACGCGCTCGATGACCTCCGCGTAAGCCGCGAACAGGCCCTCGTCGGAGACGCCCTTGTAATAGAACGGCGGCAGCATCAGCACCGCCTTGCAGCCGAGGCCGGCGGCGTGCGCCGTCAGCTCGACGGATTCGGGCAGCGCGCAGACGCCGGTGCCGACCATCAGCCGGTCGGCTGCGACGCCGGCCTCGAGCAGTGCCTCCAGCAGCTTCCTTCGCTCGACGACGCCGAGCGAGGTCGCCTCGCTGGTGGTGCCGAACACCGCCGCGCCGTGGCAGCCCTGACCGTGCAGCCATTGCACATGGGCGACATAGCGCGCCGCATCCGGCGCCAGATCCTGGTCGAACGGCGTGCAGGCCGGCGACCACACCCCTTCCGCCAGCCCCGCCTTCGCCGTCGCCGCCGCCGCTTCCGCCGTGGACATCGCGCTTCCTCCTGTGACGAGATCAGGCCCGACTTATACCCCGCGGACGGCGCCGGCGAAATGGCCGTTCGCCCCACCCACGTCATCGCGAGGCGCGAAGCGCCGTGGCGATCTCGATGCCGCGGAGACTCGGACAGCGAGATTGCCGCGCTGCGCTCGCAATGACGGCACGCGGTCAGGGATTAATCTTCCCCCGCGCCGTAGTTCTTCCGCAAGAACGCGTCCGAGAACTTGCCGCTGGCCCTGTCCGCCGCCAGGTCCTCCGACCGGCGCTCGGCGGGGGCGCCGTAGCCGCCGGCGCCGGGGGTTTCGATGACGATGCGCTCGGCCGGGGTCATGGTGATGCCGGAGGGCTTGATGTCGAGCGGCACCGCATCGCCGCCGTCCGGCTCCACCAGGTAGCGGCCGGTGCCGCCCGGGCCGCCGCTGAAGACGCCCCAGGGGCGGTGGCGGAAGCGCTCACCGGCGCCGTTGAAGACGCAGTCATGGCCGACCGGGCGGACGACGCGGCGCAGGCCCAACCCGCCACGCTGCCGGCCGGCACCGCCGGAATCCGGCACCAGGCCGTATTCCTCGACCAGCAGCGGGTATTCCATCTCGATCGCCTCGACCGGCAGGTTGGAGGTGTTGGTGATGTGCACCTGCACGCCGTCCTTGCCGTCCTTCCCGGCGCGTGCGCCCATGCCGCCGCCCAAGGTCTCCAGGTAGAGATAGGGGCCGCCGGTCCGGGGGTCGGTGCCGGCGAAGACGGCGGTGGTGTTGGCGCCGTTGGCGGCGCCGATCATGCGCTCCGGCAGGGCGGGCCCAAGCGCCCCCAGCACCACGTCGATGATGCGCTGGCTGGTATGGGCGCGCGCCGCGACCGGCGCCGGGAAGACCGCGTTCAGCAGGCTGCCGGGCTCGGCCGCGACCTCGGCGACGTCGAGCACTGCCTGGTTGTTCGGCACCTCCGGATCGAGCAGCGCCTTCAGCGCATAGGCGGCGCTCGCCACCGTGGCGTTCAGCGTCACGTTGATGTTGCCGGCGACCTGCGGGCTGGTGCCGGCGAAGTCGAAGCGGATGCGCTCGCCGGCGACCTCGGCCCGGAGCTTGATCGGGATGTCGAAAGTACCGAGGCCGTCGTCGTCCATCACGTCGTCGAACCGATAGGCGCCGTCCGGGATCGCGGCGATGCCGTCGCGCATGCGCCGCTCGGTGCGCCGGATGATGTCGTCGAAAGCGCCCATGACCGTGTCGGCGCCATGGGCCTCGATCACTTCGCCGAGGCGTCTTGCGCCGAGCCGGCAGGCGGCGATCTGCGCGAAGTGGTCGCCGCGCCGTTCCTCCGGCACCCGGACGTTGAGTAGCAGGATGTCGAACAGGTCCTGTTGCAGTTGCCCCTCGCGGAACAGCTTGACGACGGGGATGCGCAGGCCTTCCTGGAAGATCTCCGACATGCCGCCGGCCATGCTGCCGGGCGCCATGCCGCCGACATCGGCGTGATGGGCGATGTTGCAGACGAAGGCGACCGGCTTGCCCTCGGCCAAGACCGGCATCGCCATGTTGATGTCGGGCAGGTGGGTGCCGCCGGCGACATGCGGGTCGTTGGCGACGAACAGGTCGCCCTCGCGGATGTCGCCGCCGAATTTGTCCAGCAGGCAGTCCATCAGGCCGTACATGGAGGCGAGGTGGATCGGCAGCGACTGCTCGGCCTGGACCACCAGCCGGCCAGCCGCATCCATGATCGCGGTCGAGTGGTCGTTACGCTCCTTGATATTGGTCGAATAGGCGCTTTTCATCAGCGCGGCGAAGGTCTCGTCGGTGATCGAGCGGAGCCCGTTCCACAGGATCTCCAGGCCGATAGGGTCGAGGCCAATGGGGTCGAGGGCGGCGGGCTTGTCGTTCATGAACCGAGCTCGATGATCAGGTTGCGGGCCGCGTCGACCAGGGCGGTGTCGCCGGGATAGATCAGGGTGGTGGCGTCGAGTTGCTCGACCACGGCCGGACCGGCGAGGGCGTGGCCGGGGCTGAGCGCGGCGCGCTGGTAGACCGGGGTCGCCACCGCCGCGTCGGCGTCGAAATAGACCGGGCGCTCCAACTCCGGCGCCGGCAGGGGTGTGTCCGTCGCCTGCTCGGCCTGTGGCGCCGGTTGGTCGGGACGGCCGCGCGCGGTCAGGCGCAGGTTGACCAGCTCGACCGGGTCATGCGGATTGAAATAGCCATAGGCCTGCTCATGCGCCGCGAAGAAGCGCTGGCAAAGCGCCGCCGCGTCGGGCAGGGCGGCGCCGTCGAGGTCGGCGCCCTCGGCGACCGGCATCGCGAGCTCGAAGTTCTGGCCGACATAGCGGAGGTCGAAGGCGAGCTCCAGATGGCGGCGCTCGGCCGTGATCTCTTCCCGTCCGAACCAGGCCTCGGCGCGGCCGAGCAACGCCTCCGCCTCGGCTTGGATCGCCGGCTCGGCTTGCCCGTCGACGGTCAGGCGCCGGCCGGCGACGAAATCCTCCTTCAGGTCGGAGACCACCAAACCCTGGGCACAGAGGATGCCCGGCGCCGGCGGCACCACCACCCGCCCGATACCGAGCGCCGCCGCGACGTCGCGGGCATGCAGCGGCCCGGCGCCGCCGAAGGGCATCAGGGTGAAGCCACGCGGATCATGGCCGCGTTCGACGGAGATGGTGCGGATGGCGCGCACCATGTTGGAGACCATGATGCCGAGCATGCCGTGCGCGGCCTGCTGGCTGGTGATCCCCAGGCGTTCGGCGATCGGCCGCAGGGACTCCGCGGCGCGCTCGGGCTGCAGGGTCATCGAGCCGTCGATCAGCCGGCCCGAGAGGCGGCCGAGATGCAGGTTGGCGTCGGACACCGTCGGCTCCTGTCCGCCGAGGCCGTAGCAGGCCGGGCCGGGATCGGCGCCGGCGCTCTGCGGTCCCACCTTCATCAGCCCGTCGCGGTCGAACCAGGCCATCGAGCCGCCGCCGGCGCCGACCGCGTTGATGTCGACCGACGCCAGCCGCGCCGGATAACCCTCGATCCAGCGCTCGTAGCTCATGTCGGCGCGTAGCTCGCGGACCAGGC
>CAJHXX010000419.1_pt1 | contig 31512 bp, 33 predicted proteins | sample 9198511 | NCBI WGS metagenome assembly CAJHXX01 (sample SAMEA7708325, study PRJEB35096) | sediment metagenome | biome: marine neritic benthic zone biome [ENVO:01000025]; feature: sediment [ENVO:00002007]; material: shallow marine sediment [ENVO:03000034] sea grass bed [ENVO_01000059] ...
CCGCTGTTGCCGCCGCTGGCGCTGGCCGACATGGTGGCCGGGCTGAACGGCGCCATGGCCACGCTGGTGGCGCTCCGCGCCGTCGAGGTCGGCGGCGGCGCCGGCCAGGTGATCGATCTTGCCCTGTTCGAGCCACTGTTCGCGATCCTCGGGCCGCAGGCCGCCAACCACCGCCTGACCGGCACGGTCGAGCCGCGCATGGGCAACCGCTCGCTGCTGACCGCGCCGCGCAACGTCTACGGCACCTCGGATGGCGGCTGGGTGGCGCTCTCCGCCTCCACCCAGGGCATGTACGAGCGGCTGATGCGCGCCGTCGGTGCCGAGGACCGGATCGCCGATCCGCGGTTCCTGACCAACACCGACCGGGTCGCCAATGTCGAGGCGCTGGACGCGGTAATCGGCGGCTTCATCGGCGCCCGGACCCTGGACGAGAACGTCGCCCATTTCGAGGCCGAGGAGGTCACCGTCGGGCCGGTTGCCGACATCGCCGACCTGGTCGACCATCCATTGGTCAAGGAACGCGGTATCCTTGTCGAAGTGCCGGACGACGAGGCCGGCAGCCTGCCGCTGCAGGACGTGGTGCCACGGCTCTCGGCGACGCCGGGCGCGATCCGCCGGCCGGCGCCGGCGCTCGGCCAGCACAACGACGAGCTGCTGGACGGCCTCGGCATCGACGCGGCCGAGCGCCAGCGGCTGGCAAGCGAAGGGGTGATCTAAGAATGACAAAAGCAACCGCGGCCGGCGTCCGGCCGCTCTGGCGCTCGATGATGTTCGTGCCGGTCAATGTCGACCGCTTCGTCGAGAAGGCGCATGCCCGCGGCGCCGACGCCATCATCCTCGACCTGGAGGACAGCGTGGTGCCGGCGGAGAAGGCTGCGGCGCGCGGGCTGGTGCCCGACGCCGCCGTCAAGGTGGCGCAAGGCGGCGCCGACGTGGTGGTGCGTATCAACCGGCCCTGGCGCCTCGCCGTGCCCGACCTGGAGGCGGTGGTGGATCCGCAGATCGCCGCCCTGGCCTTGCCGAAAGTCGCCGGCCCCGAGCATATCCGAGCCATCGCCGAGATCCTCGACGAGCTGGAGGCCGAGCGCGGCATGACGCCGGGCCACACCCGCCTGATCGCCATGATCGAGACGGCGGACGCCCTGTTCCAGGCGCGCGAGATCGCTGGCGCCGATCCTCGGGTCGTCGCCATGATCCTCGGCGCCGAGGACTTCGCCCTCGACACCGGCATGGCGCCGGAGCCGGACGGCCTGTTCCAGCCGACCATGCAAACGGTGTTCGCCGCGCGTGCCGCCGGCATCGTGCCCCTCGGCTTCATCGGCTCGATCGCCGATTACGGCGACAGGGCGGCTTTCGCCGAGATAATCGCCCGCTCGCGGCGACTCGGCTTCGAGGGCGCGTTCTGCATCCATCCGGCCCAGGTCGGCGTGCTGAACGAGGGCTACGCGCCGAGCGCCGAGGAGGTCGAGCATGCGCGCCGGGTGATCGCGGCATTCGAGGCGGCGGCGGCCGCGGGCCGCGGCGCGGTCGAGCTGGACGGCCGCATGATCGACATCCCGATCGTCGAGCGCGCCGAGCGGACGCTCGCGCGCGAGGCGGCGATCGAGGCGCGCCAGTCATGACCGCACTCGCCGACGGCAAGCTGCTGATCGAGAGCGACGGCCCGGTCACCACCTTCGTCATCAACCGGCCCGAGCTGCGCAACGCCTTGGACAAGGAAACCGCCGCGGCGCTGGCCCGCGCCGTCGCCGACTTCGCGGCGGACGAGAGCGCCGCGGTTGGCGTGTTGACCGGCGCCGGCGGTGCCTTCTGCGCCGGGGCAGACCTGAAGGAGATGTCGGCCGGGGCCGACTACCAGCCCTGGGCGACGGCCGCGGACGGACCGACCCGGCCGCTGACCGAAAAGCCGGTGATCGCCGCGGTCGAGGGCCATGCCTGCGCCGGCGGCCTCGGCCTGGCGCTTTGGTGCGACATCCGCGTCGCCGATGCGACCGCCGTCTTCGGCGTCTTCTCCCGGCGTTGGGGCGTGCCGATGAGCGACGGCACCACAGTGCGCCTGCCGCGGCTGATCGGCATCGGCCGGGCGCTCGACATGATGATCACCGGCCGCGCCGTCGACGCGGCGGAGGCCGAGCGGATCGGCCTGGTCACCCGCCTGGTGCCGGCGGGCACAACGCGGGCGGCGGCCGAGGAACTGGCCCGGCAGATCGCCGGCTTCCCACAAGAAGCTCTCCGCTCCGACCGGCTCTCCGTCTACCAACAGGACGGCCTGCCGCGCCATCAGGCGCTGGCCCGGGAAACCGAGCTCGCCTTGGCCGTGCGCGACGCCAACGCCGCGGTAGGCGCGGCACGCTTCGCCGGCGGCGCCGGCCGCGGCGGCAAGTTCGACGACGACGACGGCTGAGCGGTCACGATGCGTGCCGCCGTCTGCCGCGAGATACATACCACCCTGCGGCCGACGAGGCCGCGGCGCTCGCCACGGTGACGGAACGCCGCGTCATCGGCAAGCCGGTACTGACGCCGTAGGCGTTCAGGCTCTCGCCGCCGGCGCCTCGGCGTGTCGCGATACCGCCTCGATCACTTCGGCCGATAGCGCGTGCGAGCCGCCGTGGTCGGCGATGTCGCCGAGCGACAGCATGCCGACCAGCCGCTTCTCCGCGTTCAGCACCGGCAGGCGGCGGATCTGCTTTTTCTCCATGACATGGGCGGCATCTTCCAGGGCGCTGTCCTCGAAGCAGTAGACGATGCCTTCGGTCATGACGTCGCGCATGGTGCCGCGGTCGACGTCGAGGCCGTCGGCGAGGCCGCGGCAGACGATGTCGCGGTCGGTCACCATGCCGATCAGGCGGTCGTCCTCGCCGACTGGCAGGGCGCCGATGTCGCGTTCCTTCATGATCTGGGCGGCGTCGGCGAGTGACATGCCGGGGTCGACCCACTGCGCATCACTGCTCATCGCTTCTTTCACAAGCATGGCTGACTCCCTTGGTGAAACACGGCCCCGACCGGTGGTCGGGCCCCGTCGGGGTCGCGCATGTTGTCGAAGATTTGGCTGAATTACGCCGCGCGCGGCGCGACGACGCCATCGCCCAAGCTCGCGCCGTCCGCCAGCCGAAATCGTTGACATGGATCAAATTCGGGCCGCTCACGCCACCTTTGGCACCAGCTCGGCGAAGCGGTCGAGGAAGGGCATCACGTCCTCGGTGCGGCGCGGCGCGACGATGACGACGCGCTCGGCGTCGAGGTCGCGGTAGCGGTAGAGCACCTCCGGGTCGGCGACGTTGAAGGCGAAGACAGAGACGGCGACCGATTTCGGGTCGCGGCCGGCCGCTTCCGCCTTGGCGTGCAAATCCTTGATCGCGTCCGGCAGGTCCTCCAGCAGCACGTCGATCGGGATCCAGCCGTCGCAGTAGTCGACGACGCGCCTGCGCCCCTTGGCCGTGGCGCTGCCCATGATAACCGGCGGGTGCGGCTTCTGCACCGGCTTCGGATGCGAGATGATGCGGTCGAATTTGACGAACTCGCCGTCATAGGAGGCCTCCTCCTGGGTCCAGATCGCTTTCATCGCCTCGATGCGCTCGCGCAGCACGTCCCAGCGGCGATTGAACGGCAGGCCGTGGTTCTCCATCTCCTCGGCGTTCCAGCCGCCGCCGATGCCGAACAGGAAGCGGCCGTCGGAGATCATGTCGAGGGTCGCGATCTCCTTGGCGAGGGTGATCGGGTCGCGCTCGACCACCAGGCAGATGCCGGTCCCGACCTTCAGCTCGACGGTGACGCAGGCCGCGGCGGTCAGGGTCACTAACGGGTCCGCCATGTGGTAATAGGGCCGCGGCAGGTCGCCGCCGCCGGGATAGGGCGAGCGGCGCTCGGCCGGGATATGGGTGTGCTCGCCGACCCAGAGGGATTCGAAGCCGCGTTCTTCCAGGGCGATGGCGAGGTCGTCCGCGCGAATGCCGTAATCGGTGTTGAAGCTGAACACGCCGAGTTTCATTTAAGGCCTCCCTCCTGTTGACGGGTCTCCGGCCCGGCCGGCCCGGCCACCTTTACAATTGTCGCGAGCCGCGCCCGCCTGCTAGGTTTCCGCGGCCTTGTGGCTCGAAAATACATCAGATTGCGCCCCGGCAACATGACACCGCCGATTTTGGATACCCTGCCGTTCTGCGACACGCTTTGCACCCCGGGGGCCGAGGCCGCCGAGCGCCGCTTTCTGTGGCGCGAACCGTGGCTGGTCAGCTCGGCCTATATCGGCGACGCCTTCCGCCATCCGGCGCGCAGCCGGGCCTCGACGATCCCGGGGTTGCGGCGCCCGGGTCCGTTCCGCATCTTGGCAAGCCGGCTGCCGTTCGGCGGCGGCGCATTGCTGCTCGCCACCGCGGCGGAGGCGGTCCTGCTGGAGGACGAGGACGACGCCATGCGGGTCTTCTACGCCGGCCGCGATGGAGAGGCGCGCACCATCAAGGTGGTGACGCTCGGCTCCACCCACGAACGGGCGATGCGGAACGAGGTCGAGACGCTGACGCTGCTCGCCGGCTACGACACCATCGCCGTACCGGGGGTGATCGACACTCATGAGCAGGGCGCGCATCTCTTTGTGATCCAGGAGTTCGCGCCCGGCCGCCGCTACGAGGGGCGGCGCGACCAGCGCCGCTTCGTCTACTCGGCGCTGCCGCAGCTGCTCGCCACCTATCGCCGCCACGGCATCCGCGCGGCGCCGCTCGGCGAGGTGCTGCAGCGCGATACCCTGCCGCGGGTGCGCGAGATCGCCGGCGACAAGGATTCCGCGCCGCCGTTCCTGGCCCGCCTCGCCCGCGTCGTGGCGGCCGACCCGGCGGTCCCGGTCAGCCTCTGCCACGGCGACCTGATGCCATCCAACCTGGTAATCTCCAGCGGACGCACGGTGTTCCTGACCTGGGAGCGGGCGCGCGAGGACTGCGTCGTCTTCGACCTGGCGCGCTTCGCCATGGCGCAGCCGCGCTCGCGCTACCTGAACCGCGCGGTCGCGGCCGCCGCGGCGCAACTCGGCGCCGGACAGGATGCCTACGGCGACCAGCTCACCGCCTTCGTTGCGCGCCGCATGCTGCGCGATCCGAAGGCGGCGGAGCGGCTGCTCGCCTACTGGTGGGCCCAAGTCGGGATCGGTTGACGGCGCCGGCCGCCGCTTCCACAGTGCGGCGTTCGCAATAGCCGCCGAGGCATCGCCATGAAGCTCTACTACACGCCGACCTCGCCCTACGCCCGCAAGGCCCGTGTCGCGGCAATCGAATGCGGCGTCGCCGAGCGCCTGGAACCGGTGACGACCACGGTGCGCGATCCGGAAAGCCCGCTGCTCGCCATCAATCCGGTCGGCATGGTGCCGACGCTGGAGACCGATGACGGGCTGGTGCTGACCGAATCCGCACTGATCTGCGACTACCTGGCGAGCCTCGACGGCGCCCGGCCGCTGCTGCCGGCGGATGGCGCGGCGCGCTGGCAGGCGCTGGCGCTGGAGGGCACGGCGCGTGGCCTGCTGGAAGGGCTGGTCACCTGGATCCGGGCCTTGCGGGCGCCGGCAGCGCGGCAGGACCCGGCCGTGATCGCCCACGAGACGGTGCGCGCCGGGCGCGGCCTCGACACCTTCGAGGCGCTGGCCGACGACCCCCGCCTCAGCGGCCAGGTCAACCTGCCGCAGATCACGCTCGGCTGCGCCCTCGGCGTGCTCGACTTCCGCTTACCCGACCAGGACTGGCGCGCCGGCCGTCCCCGCCTCGCCGCCTGGTACGATGCCTTCGCCGCCCGCCCGGCGATGCAGGCCACGGTGCCGCACGCGTAGAATTCCATGCGGCCGACCGCCGCTATACTGCGGCCAACAGATTATCCGGAGAGGGAGAGATCGATGCGACTGTCGGAACCGCGCATCACGCCGATGGACGAGTCCGCCTGGGGCGATGAGCAGAAAGAGGTCATGGGCCGGACCGGCGACCGGGAGCGCCACTTCAACATCTTCCGCACCCTGGTGCGCCACCCCAAGGCGGTGAAGCGCTGGATGGTGTTCGCCAACCATGTGCTGTTCAAGTCGACGCTGTCGCCGCGCGACCGGGAGATCCTGATCCTGCGCATCGGCTGGCTCTGCCGGGCGGAATATGAATGGGCACAGCATGTCGAGATCGGCAAGCGCGCCGGCCTCTTGGACGAGGACATCGAGCGCATCGCCGCTGGCCCGGACGCGCCCGGCCTCGACCCGTTCGAGGCGACGCTCATCCGCGCGGCGGACGAGCTGCACGCCGACGCCTTCATCTCCGACGCCACCTGGGCCAAGCTCGCCGAGCGCTATGACGAGCAGCAGCTGATCGACGTCGTCTTCGCGGTCGGCAACTACAATCTGGTGTCGATGATGCTCAATACGCTCGGGGTGCAGCTCGATCCGGGGCTGGAGGGGTTCAAGAAATAGGCTTGGGAGCGGCAATCCGCCGATAGCCATGAAACCGCCGCCCTCCACCGCTCGCGCCTACCGTCGCCTGACCTGGCTGATGTGGCGGCAGCGGCTGAATACGATCCTGGCCGGCGTCTTTGGCCTAGTCATGGTGATGGCCCTTTGGTTCGGGCTGCAAGCCTTGCCGCCGCAGCCGCGGGCGAAGCTCGAAGGCACGCTGATCGAGATCCGTCGGTCGAGCGGCGACCAGCCGCTTGACGGACGGTTGATCGTGCGGCTCGACACCGGCCCGGAGGTGACCGCCGCCGGCGGCGAGGAAGCCGATCTGCGCAAGGGCGACCGGGTTCTGCTGCAGCAATACCAATCGATCTTCCCGAGACAGCGGACCTACCGCTTCATCCGCTACCTAGAATCGACAGAGCGCCGCGAGTAACCGGCGGCTACGTTATCCCGCCGCCTCTCTCTAAGTTGAGCAAGGTCGGCGCGGCCAGCGTGATACCATCCGCGGCCAGCCGACGGAAAGTTGGGAGCCGGAACTGGACGCGGCGGTCGGCAAGACCGCGGCAGCCGATTGGAGTAGGTCATGGCGAAACACAAGAAGAAGCGCAAGAAGTCACCGGAAGCCGCGGCGGCGGCGCGGCCGATGTCCTGGGGCGGCGGCTATTCCGCCAAGCAGCGCCGCCGTGACTACCTGATCATGGCCGCCGTCCTGGTCGTGGCGCTGGCCGGCGGCGGCAGCTATTGGTGGCGGACGGCCGGCGTGGGCCGGGACTTCGACCAACTGGTCGCGGCTGGCCAGGGCAGTCTCGCCCGGGTCAAGACCATCGCCTCGCGCGGCCGCGACCATTTCAGCCCGGGCACGCCCTACGCCTATCCGAGCCGCTTCCCGACCTCGGGCGCCCATGCCACGGCGACCACGGCGCCCGGCTTCTACGACACGGCGCAGCCGCCGACGCTGCTGGTGCATGCGGTCGAGCACGGCAATATCGTGATCTATTACGGCGACGGCGCCGACCCGTCGGTGCTGGAGACTTTGCGCGACTGGACCGACCTCTATGACGGCCGCTACGACGGCGTCGTGGCGGTGCCGATGACCGGCCTCGACGACCGCGTCGTGCTGACCGCCTGGACCAAGCGGCTCAACCTCAGGCCCTTCGAGCCGGCCGCCGCCGCCGCCTTCATCGACGCCTATCGCGGCCGCGGCCCGGAACATCCGGTGCGGTGAGCGTCCATTTCGGGGCGCATTCCGTTACCCGGCCGGCCGTGGGATAATGCCACGGCGAGCAAATCGGGGCGCGAGAGGGAGACGGCGTTATGAAATTCGGTCTGTTGTACGAGCACCAACTGCCGCGGCCGTGGCGTGAGAATTCGGAGCTGGAGCTGTTCCACGAGGCGCTCGACCAGGTCGAGCTCGCCGACAGGCTCGGCTACGACTACATCTGGGAGGTCGAGCATCATTTCCTGGAGGAATACGCCCACTCCTCGGCGCCCGAGGTGTTCCTCGCCGCCTGCGCCCGCAACACCCGGAACATCCGCATGGGCCACGGCGTGGTCCTGAGCCCGCCCGGCTACAACCACCCGGCCCGGGTCGCCGAGCGGCTCGCCACCCTCGACCTGGTGTCGCGCGGCCGGGTCGACTGGGGCACCGGCGAGAGCGCCTCGCGCACCGAGCTCGAGGGCTTCGGCGTCGCGCTCGAGGAAAAGAAGGACATGTGGCGCGAAGGCGTCGAGCAGGCCGCCAACATGATGGCGATGACCCCCTATCCGGGCTTCGAGGGCAAGTACTTCTCGATGCCCTGCCGCAACGTGGTGCCGAAGCCGGTGCAAAAGCCGCATCCGCCGATCTGGGTCGCCTGCTCCAAGCGCGAGACCATCCACCAGGCGGCGCGCGCCGGCATCGGCGCGCTGACCTTCGCCTTCATCGACCCGGCCGAGGCGGCCAAATGGGCGAGCGAGTATTACGACATCATCAAGTCCGAGGACTGCGTGCCGATCGGCCATGCGGTCAACGCCAACATCGCCATGGTGACCGGCTTCTCCTGCCATGAGGACGCCGAGGAAGCGCGCCGGCGCGGCCTCGACGGCTTCCGCTTCTTCGGCTATTCGCTCGGCCATTTCTACGTCTACGGCACCCATACGCCGGGCCGCACCGACATCTGGGACCGCTTCGAGCGGGCGCGCGCCGAGCTGCCCGGCGAGGAGACCGGCCGCGGCATCGGCACGCCGGACGACCTGCGCAACCACCTCAGCACCTTCGCCGACGCCGGCGTCGACCAGGTGATCTTCATCCAGCAGGGCGGCAAGAACAAACACACCCATATCTGCGAGTCGCTGGAGCTGTTCGCCGACAAGGTGATGCCCGAGTTCCATGCCGGCGAAGCGGAGCGCCAGGTGAAGAAGCAGGCGGCGCTGGCGCCCTATGTCGAGGCCGCGCTGGCGCTCGAGCCGCGCCTGCCCGAGCTTGCCGACGACCAGATCCCGGTGATCCCACCGCTCGGCAAGTCGGTGATTGCCGGCACGCCGGAGAGCGAGGACCGCACCACCCACCACCGCGCCGCCGACATCTCGGTGCCGCTCGCCGACCCGCTGGAGAAGGACAAAGCCGCGGCCGGCGACGATTGAGGCCGGGCCGCCCGGCGGCGATAACAGAGTGGCGGTGACCAACGGCGACGGCGGCGGCGAGCTGCGCGGCATCCTCTATATGTGCCTCGCCACGCTGCTGCTGTTCCCGCTCTACAACGCCGCCACCAAGTATCTCGCCGCCGATTACGGCACGCTGCAGATCATCTGGATCCGCGCGATCGGCCACATGCTCTGCATGCTGATCCTGTTCGCGCCGGGCTACGGGCTACGCGCCCTGTTCCGGACCAACCGGCCGGGCCTGCAGCTCTTGCGCTCGGGCCTGCAACTCGGCGCCACCGCCTGCTTCGTCAAGGCGCTGGCCTATATCCCGCTGGCGCTCGCCACCGCGGTCAACTTCACCGCGCCATTCATCGTGGTGGTCCTGTCGATCGTCTTCCTGGGCGAGCAGGTCGGCATCCGGCGCTGGGCCGCGGTCATGGTCGGCCTCGCCGGCGCGGTGCTGATCCTGCGCCCCGGCGGAGAGGGCAGCCATTGGGCCGCCTTCCTGGTGCTCGGCGCGGCCGGCGGCTACGCCGTCTTCCAGGTGCTGACCCGGAAGCTCGCCGCCCATGACGACACCCGCACCACCGCGGCCTACACCATCCTGGTCGCCCTGGTGGTGACCAGCGCATTCGCGCCGTTCGACGCGATCGCGCCGAAGAGCCCGGCCGACTGGCTGGTGTTCGCGGCGCTCGGCGTCTTTGGCGGGCTGTCGCATTACTTCATCATCAAGGCCTACGAGACCGGCTCGGCCTCGGTGATTGCGCCGTTCGACTACGGGCAGCTGATCGGCGCGACCGTGCTCGGCTACCTGCTGTTCGGCAACTTCCCCGACCTTTGGACCTGGGCCGGCGCCGCCGTTATCATCGCCAGCGGCCTCTACATCGCCCATCGCGAGGCGCTGCGGCGGAGATGAACCGGAGATCGGAATGAAGAGACTCCAAGACCGGGTCGCCATCGTCACCGGCGGCGCCAAAGGCATCGGCCGGGCCTACGTCAAGGCGCTGGCCGAGAACGGCGCGCGCGTCGTCATTGCCGACATCGTCGACGGCACGGCCTTCGCCGACGAGGTGCGCGCCGCAACCGACGGGGCGACGGTCGATAACATTCCGGTCGACGTTAGCGACGAGGAATCGGTCCGCGCCCTGGTCGCCGAGACCATGGAACGCGCTGGGCGGATCGACATCCTGGTCAACAACGCGGCGGTGTTCTCGACCCTGCCGGTGGCGCGCTTCGACGAGATCGAGGTCGAGCTCTGGGACAAGGTGATGTCGGTCAATTTGCGCGGGCTGTTCCTGATGGCCAAGCACGTGGCGCCGCATATGATCGCGCAAGGATCCGGCAAGATCATCAACATCGGCTCCGGCACCGCCCATAAGGGCATGCCCAACATGCTGCACTACGTGACCTCCAAAGGCGGCGTCATGGCGTTCACCCGGGCGCTCGCGCGCGAGCTCGGCGAGCACGGCATCTGCGTCAACACGCTCGCGCCCGGCCTGATCATGAGCGACAGCATCCTGGAGAACCCGGAGCATGTGGAGCAGGCGCGGACCAAGGTGCTGGCCAGCCGGGCGATCCCGCGCGACGGCTACCCGGACGACCTGATCGGCGCGCTCTTGTTCCTGGCCTCCGCGGACAGCGACTTCGTCACCGGCCAGACCCTCGCCGTCGACGGCGGCTCGATCAACACCTGACTCCGTTTCGATAAGCCGAGAGGAACCCGGATGCCCCTGTTCGACGCACCCGCCCTGAACGCCGCGCCCGGCGAGAGCGTCTCCGGACTGATTGCCGCCGCCGCGGCCAAGAACCCCGACCACACCGCGCTGATTTGCGACAACGCGCGGATTTCGTGGCGCGAGTTCGACGCCCGGGTCAACCGGGTCGCCAACGCGCTGATCGCCGCCGGCCTCGGCCATGGCGGCAAGGTGGCGATCCTGGCCGCCAACTCGCCGGAATATGTCGAGGTGTTCATCGGCACGATCCGCGCCGGCGGCTGCATCGTGCCGCTCTCGACCATGGCGTCGGCGGAGGCGCTGGAGCGGATGGTCGTGGACTCCGGCGCCCGCTTCCTGTTCCTGTCGGACTCGATGCGGGCGCTCGCCGCGCCCTTCGCCGACCGCCTCGACGGGCTGGTCGCGGCCGGGCGCGTCGCGCTCGACTTCGAAGCGCCGGGCTGGACCGGCTATCGCGGCTGGACGGGCGCCGCAATCGCCGACGATCCGAATGTCGGGATCGGCTTGGGCGACGACTTCAACATCATCTACAGCTCCGGCACCACCGGCGTGCCCAAGGGCATCCTGCATTCGAACGGCGTGCGCACCCATCTGATCAACGGCTTCGAGGCCTACGGCTTCGGCCCGGCGAGCGTCACCGTCCTGTCGACGCCGCTCTACTCCAACACCACTATCGTCACCCTGCTGCCGACGCTGGGCTGGGGCGGCACCGTGGTGCTGATGCGCAAGTTCGACGTCGCCGGCTATCTGGCGCTGGTCGAGCGCGAGCGGTCGACCCACACCATGCTGGTGCCGGTGCAGTACCACCGGATCATGGCCCATGACGGCTTCGGCGATTACGACCTGTCGTCGATGCGGGTCAAGCTGTCGACCAGCGCGCCGCTCCGCGCCGCCCTGAAGCGCGACATCCTCGACCGCTTCCCCGGCCTGATGGTGGAGATCTACGGCCTGACCGAGGGCGGCGGCGCCACCGTGCTGAACTGCTCCGAGTTTCCCGACAAGCTCGCCTCGGTCGGCCAACCGGGCCTCGGCACCGAATTGAAGATCATCGACGAGCAGGGCCAGGTGGTGGCGACCGGCACGCCGGGCGAGATCATCGGCCGCTCGCCGGCGATGATGACGGGCTATTACAAGCGCGACGACCTGACCGAGGAGATGCTGTGGCGCGACGCCGACGGCACGGTCTATTTCCGCTCCGGCGACATGGGCCGGCTCGACGAGGACGGTTTCCTGTTCCTGTCCGACCGCAAGAAGGACATGATCATCTCCGGCGGCCTCAACATCTACGCCACCGACCTGGAGATCGTGCTGGCTAAGCACCCGGCGGTCGACGACGTCGCGGTGATCGCCGTGCCGAGCGACGAATGGGGCGAGACGCCGCTCGCCCTGGTGGTGACAAAGAACGACGCCGAGGTCGCGGCGGACGAGCTCCGCCAATGGGCCAACGGCCGGCTCGGCAAGGCGCAGCGCATATCGGCGGTCGAGTTCCGCGACGAGCTGCCCCGTAGTTCCATCGGCAAGATCCTGAAACGCGAGCTGCGCGCGCCCTATTGGAAGGACGCGTGAGGCGCGGCGCCGCGGCCGGACGTACTCTTTGAACCTCGGCGATCCACACGAATTCCATTTGCGTCATTCGTAACAAATGCTACCGTCGCGAGAGCGGCCCGCAATGCCGGACTGACTGCACATCCCCTGGCTTCGGGTCGACACTCGCAAGCGAACGGAGGTGAACGACCATGGCGCGACCGCCGAGAAAAGTCCCCGGATATGTCAGCCCGGGTATTCGGCCCCCGAGAGGCCGGGACTACGTCATCGTCGAGCTGCAAAACGACAGCCGGGTCGCCTTCACGACGACCGGATTTCGGGCGCCGGCCGAAGCCGAGGATGCGGCGAGCCGGTTGAACGATACGCTCAGTGCGTTCAATGTACGGCGCATTGCCTCGCATCTCGGCATGACGAACCGCCAGATCGGACATCGCGCCACGGCGCCCGTCGCGCTCGGCCGGCCGATCACCGCCGAATTCGCCCATTGCGGCTTCGTCCAGGTGATGCCGCGCCGCGCCGCCGACTGCGCGGCATTGGTCAGGCGGTTGAACCGCTCGCCGGCCGTCTGGAAGGCAGTGGTGGCGCCGCGGCCGGTGCCGGCGGCCGAGGCATCGGGCGCCAGTACCGCCAGCCGCAACTTCGAGACGACACAGGGCTACCTGCACGCGCCGCCCAACGGCATCGGCGCCATGGCGGTCTGGAACCTGGCCGGCGCCAAGGGCAGGCGCGTGACGATCTGCGACATCGAGGGCAACTGGAACCTGACCCATGAGGACCTGCCGCGCAACATCCGGCATATCGGCGGCACGCTGATCCCCGGCGGCGGTTGGAAGAACCACGGAACCGCGGTGCTGGGCGAGATGATCAGCCGGCCGAACGGCGCCGGCACCGTCGGCATCAGCCACCAGGCCAGGGCCGTCGTCCAGTCCGCCATGGTCGGCGGCGTGTTCAACACGGCGGCGGCGATCACCAACGCGACGCGGCGCCTGCGGGCCGGCGACGTCATCCTGATCGAATTGCAGGCCACAGGGCCGAACGGCAAATACGTCGCCATGCAGTACTGGGACGACATCTTCTCGGCGATCCGCGCCGCCGTGGATCGCGGCATCGCCGTCGTCGAGGCCGCCGGCAACGGCAACGAGAACTTCAACCTGCCGATCTTCAGGAACACCGGCTTGCAGAAGGATGCCGGGGCGATCGTGGTCGGCGCCGGCGTGCCGCCGACCAACCATTTCGATTTCTTCGGCCAGAACCGCTCGGGCAACCGGCGCTACGCCGATATCGGCCCGCCGCGGTCGCGCATCTGGTTCTCCAACTACGGCCGGATCGTCAATGTCCAGGCCTGGGGCTGGCATGTCACCAGCCTCGGCTATGGCGATGCGCAGGGCGGCAACGAGAACCGCTGGTACACCACCCGGTTCTCCGGCACCTCCAGCGCCTCGCCGATCGTCACCGGCGCCGTCGCCTGCCTGCAAGGGCGCGCCAAGGCACGGCGCGGCCGGCCTTTGCCGCCGCGCCGGATCAGGGATATCCTGGTCGCCACGGGCACGCGGCAACAACGCGGACCGGCCGCCCCGTTGAGCCAACATATCGGGCCGCAGCCAGACCTGACCAAGGCAATCCGCCGCGTCTGATCGGACGAAGCGATGCAGCAGGTGATCGGAGACGGCGGCGGCGTGCCGCCGGACGGCATGCCGCCGCATCTGGTCGTGAAGACGGGCAAGAACTGGCGATACGACGAAGGCCGCAACCGGTTCGTGCGCGCGGACGCGGAGGAATTCGACCCCTACCCCGGCTTGCCGGCGGGCAGCCGCATCGTCCCTATGGTGCCGGACCTGGCCAGGGCCGATCCCCGCCGGCTTTCCGCCGACGAGCGCAACCTCGCGCGTTACCTGCACCTCATCCTGCCGGCCGGCGCGGCGGCCGGCGAGTTGCTGGAGGCGGTCGGTGCCTGGCCCTCCGTCGAAGAGGCGCGACTGCCGCCCGAAGTCAGCCTGCCGGAGTGACCGACCGGGAGGCCCCCGTTACCGGCCGAGCCGCCGCGCGACGGCAAACTGCAAGACCGCGGCTCCTAAGCTCGCCGCGATGACCCCGACATAGGAGCTGGCCTCGACGATCAGCGCGCCGGCCAGCGGCAGCAGGGCGGCCGGCGCGGCGAAGGCGTTGAAATAGCCGCTATAGGCCGGCCGGCGGTCGTTCGGCGAGATCTCCATCAGATAGCCGAGCATGGCGATGGTGGTGCCGTTGGCAAGGGCGCCGAGCAGGAAAAACACCGCCACGAACAGCACGACGCCGGCCGGCGTGGCCGGATCGCCGAGGCCGACCCAGGCGAGCGTCAATACCGGCGGCAGGGTCTTCAGCAGCGCGACGCCCTGGTAGAGGGCGCGCTTGCCGATGCGGTCGCCCCACCAGCCCCAGAGCGGGTTCGAGGCGAGCGCGCCCGCGGTCTGCGCGCCGAGCAGCAGTCCGACCAGGGCCACGTCGGGGCCGCCCACCGTCGCCTGCAGGATATAGAACGGCAGCGCCATCATCACCGCGCCGCCGAGCCATTGGGCGCCCACGAACAGCCGAAAGCGCCGGTCTTCGCGGAACACCGCGACGCCCTGGCCGAGATAGCCGACAAAACCTTCGGTGGATGAGGCCGGCGCCGCCGGCTCGCCGGCGGTGACGAAGGCGGTGGCGGAGGCGGCCATCAGCAGGGCGCCGAGCAGCACCAGCAATGCGTAGCCGCCGGGAAAGGCGGTCGCGCCGAGCAGCCGGTCGGCCGCCGCGGCGACGCCGAGCGCCAGCAGGCCGCCGCCGAAAAAGCGGATCGCCAGCAGGCGGCTCCGCCGCGCGGACGCGATCGAGCGGCCGACGATGTCGTTATAGGGCACGGCGACGATGCCGCTGACGAAGGCGTAAGTCGTCCACAACACGAAGAAGCCGGCAACCACCGCCCAGCCCGGCAAGTCGCTCGCGAGCGCCAGCAGCCCGGCGATAGCAACCAGGCAGGCGGCGCGGCCGAAGCCGCCGATTGCGTAGAACGGCATCCGCCGGGGCCGCCGCCCGGCCAGATAACCGACGAAAAGCTGCGGCGCCAGCCAGCCATAGCGCAGGATCGCCGAGGCCGCGCCGACGGCAAACGCGCTGCCGGTCAGGCCGTGCACCAGGCTGGCGATCACCGTCGCCGAGTCGACCGCCGCCGCCCCGCCCTGGAAGAACACCCCGGCCGCCGCGATATGGCGAAAGCGGCGCATCGGCTCAACCGCCGGCACGGCGCACCTCGTCGAGCGCGATGCCGCCGCGCCACATCGCCGCACCGCCGGCGACCGTGACCAACGCCACGGTCGAGAGCTGCACCAGCATGACCATGGCGAGAGCCTGCTCGCCCTCGACGCCGAGCAGCTCCAGCGCAAAGACGCCGCCGATCAGGAAGCCGCCCGGCACCCGGCCGACCCGGCTCAGGATCACCAGGAAGCCGAGGAAGGCGACCAGGAAGACGTAGTCGATGGGCCGGAGCAGCACGCCGAAGGCGAGCCCGGCCCAGAGCAGATGGGTCGTCGCGATCGCCTTCATGGTAGCGGCCGCGGCGACGACGGCGCCGCCGCGCCAGCGCTGCCGCGGCCAGACGACGCCGTCGGCGAAGGCCCGCACCAGGCCGTCGGCGCGGTCCCGGTGGCGGGCCGGCAACCAGGCCAGCAGGCGCGCCGGCAGGCCCGCGCCGCGCCCGGCCCGCCGCTTGAAGGCGGCGAGCCCGATCAGCAGCAGGACGAACAGGGTGAAGCTGCCGGCGCCGGCGAGGGCCAGGCCGGCGCGCAAATCGGTGCCGCCGTCGGGCAGCACGACGAACGGCAGCGCGAGCGCGATCAAGGCGCAGAACACGACGCCGTCGACCAGGCGGTCGATCGCCGCGGTCGCCAGCACGACGGCCAGTTTCAGGGCCTCCAACCGGGCCACCAGCCAGGAGCGGACGATCGGGCTGATGCCGAGCGGGAGCAGGAAGCCGGCGAGGTAGCCGGCCATGATCGCGCCGAACAGGCGGCGCGTCGCCACCGGCCGCACGGCCAGCAAGAGCTGCCGCCATTTCCAGGCGCGCACCATCTGCTCGACGGCGATGGCGAGCATCGGCAGGGCCAGGAAGCGCGGGTCGGCTTCGGCGACCACGGCCATCAGCCGCCCGTAGTCGATCCGCCACAGCACCACGCCCAAGGCGGCGAGCGCCACCAGGCCGCCGATGACCGACCAGCGGCTCGGCCGGCGACGGCGCGGCCGGCGATCTATTTTGCCTTCGGCCGCCATCGCTGCACCCGGTTGTTGCCGTAATCGGCGACATAGACGTCGCCGTCGCGGTCGATGGCCACGGCCATCGGATAGTCGAATTCCCCGGCGCCGGCGCCTTGCCGGCCGAAGGCGGTCAGGAAGCGGCCGTCGGCGGCGAATTTCTGGATCCGGTGGTTGTAGAAATCGGCGACGAAGACGCTGCCGTCCGGGCCGACCGCGATGCTGGTCACGGTGGCGAACCAGCCGTTGAACCGCCCGTGGATATTGGCCGCGAACGGCCCGCCCCATTTGCGCAGGAATTCGCCGTCGGGCGCGAACGCCTGCACCCGGTCGTTGTAGCCGTCGGCGACATAGAGCGTGCCGTCGGGCGCCAGCGCCACGTCGGTCGGATAGCCGAAGCGGCCGGCGCCGATGCCGCCGACGCGCGTCTCGCCCCATTGCCGGACGAAGCCGCCGTCGGGCGCCAGGCGCTGGACCCGCTGGTTGTAGAAATCGGCGACGATCAGGTCGCCGTTCGCCGCCACGGCGACGCCGCCCGGCGCGTCGAGCTCGCCGGCGCTGCGGCCGGCGCGGCCGATGCCGCGGCGGTACGCGCCGTCGAGGCCGAACACCTCGATCCGGTCGTTCCAGTAGTCGGCGACGTAAAGTTCATCGCCCGCCGCGGTGAGGTTCATCGGCCGGCCGAGCTTGCCGAAGGCGCGCCGGAACACGCCGTCGGTATCGAACACCTGAATGCGGCCGTTGCGCGCATCGGCGACGAATACCTCGCCGCCGGCGACCGCGATGCCGGTCGGGTCGCGAAACCGGCCCGGCGCGTCGCCCTTGCCGCCCCAGGCGGCGACGAACGCATAGCCCGGCCCTCGCGGCGACGGCAAGAAGGCCAGCCAGGCCGCGCCGACAAGCACGACCGCCACCGCAGCGATGACGCCGGCCCCTGCGGCAACGCACCTTGCCTTCATCCCGCCCGCGCTCAGAACGTATAGCGCAGCTCGATCTTGACCCGGTAGTCGGGCTCAGATTCGGCTGCCTGCAGGTCGTCGACGATGCGGAGCTGCGTGCCGGCCCGAAGCGCGACGTTGCGGTAGGTCCAAAAGACGCCCGGCGACAGGAACAGCGCCCAGCCGCCGGTATTGGCGACGCGGCCGCCGTTGATCTCGTCGGCGAAGGCGTTTTCCCAGTTGAGCTCCAGGAACAGCACCGTGTCCGGCGCGCGGTAGGCGCCGAGCACGGGCCGGACACCGCCGACCAAGTCGAGGAACTGCCGGTCGCCGCGGCGGCGCCCGCCCTCGCCGACGGTGTTCAGGCGATAGCGCGCCGCGGCGTTGTAGTACCAGCGCCGGCTCTCCAGGCCGTAGAGCAGGCCGCCCAGCATGTCGACCGAGCCGCTGCCGAGCGCCGGGCTGGCCTCGCCGTCGCCGGTCGGCAGCTTGACCGCGGCGAGCAGCGCCGCCGAGCGCTGCCGCCCCGGCGTGTCGCGGCGAAAGAAGCGGTAGCGGCTGAGCAGCACCGCGTCGCCGATGCCGCCGCTCCGCCTGTCCTCGGTCCGCTTCCATGCCACCGGCAGCACGGCCTCGGCCGACCAGTCGGCGGTCAGGCCGTATTCGAGCTCCAGCTCCGCCATGTCGGCGCTCCGGTCCGGCCCGGAGCCGCGCGCCCGCTCCCGCTCATAGCCGATTGTCATCTCCAGCCCGCCCTTGTGCACGACATGCGGTCCCGGCGCGAAGATCGGGTTGTGGGCGCGTGCCGCGCCGGCCACGGCCATAGTCGCCAGGGCAGCGAGCAGGGCGCCGCAGACAGACCGGCGCTTCATTCGCTGTCCGGCACTTGGATGCGGCGCAGCGTGAAGCCAGCGTCGCTGACCGCGCGGCCGGCGGCCGCCTCGTCGAGGCGCCTGCCGTCGCGCATCTCGACCGCGACGAAGCCGCCTTCGAGGTCGATATCGACCCGCGCCACGCCGTCGAGCCCGCCGACCTTCTTCTCCACGCCATAGGCGCAGAACGGGCAGGCCAGCCCGTCGACATAGAGCCGGTAGACCTGCTCGGCGCGGGCGCCGGCGGCCGCGAGCAGGAGGGGCAGCGCCAGCAGCGCGGCGCGGAGCGGCGCGGTCACGGCGCCGCCTCCGCGTCGAGCGCCGAGAGGATCGCGCAGCCGTCGAGCGCGCCTTCGCCCGGACAGGCGGCGACCAGGTCGCGGAGCGCCGCGCGGATGCGGCTGAGGCCGGCCATCTTGCGCTCGACCTCGTCGAGCTTGGCCGCGGCCCGCGCCCGCACCTCGGCGCAGTCGCTATCCGCCGCCCGCAGCCCCAGCAATTCGTCGATCTCGGCGAGCGAGAAGCCGAGCGCCTGCGCCTGGCGGATGAAGCGGACGCGGGCCACCGCCTCGTCCGGGTACTGCCGGTAGCCGCCGGCGGCGGGGCGCGGCGGCCGGGCGATCAGGCCGCGCCGCTCATAGAAGCGGATGGTCTCGACGCCGACGCCGGCGCGCCGGGCGATACTGCCGATGGTGTGGCCGTTCATCTCCCAATCCTCCACCGAGCAGTCTAAACCCCGTACCATGGTACGGGGTAAAGCGGAAAATCGGAACCGGCCGGTCAGCCGCCGGCGTCGCGGATCGCCTGCCAGACCCGCTCGGGGGTCGCCGGCATGTCGAGATGGCGGATGCCGAGGGGGCCAAGCGCGTCGACCACGGCGTTGATCACGGCCGGCGGCGCGCCGGTCGCGCCGGCCTCGCCGCAGCCCTTGACGCCGAGCGGGTTGCGCATCGTCGGCGTGCCGTGGTTCTCGAAGTCGAAGGACGGCAGGTCGTCGGCGCGCGGCAGGCAATAGTCGAGGAAGCTGCCGGCCAAAAGTTGGCCGTCTTCCGCGTAGGCGGTCCGCTCGGTCAGCGCCTGGCCGATGCCCTGGGTGACGCCGCCATGCACCTGGCCGGCGAGCAGCAGCGGGTTGAGCGCCCGGCCGAAATCATGCATCGCGGTGTAGGCGAGCAGTTGGACCGTGCCGGTCTCCCGGTCGACCTCCACCTCGGCGATGTGGCAGCCATGGGGATAGGTGAAGTTGTCGGGCTCGAAGCGGTCCTCGCCGGCGAGGCCCGGCTCGGTATCGGGCGGCAGCCGGGCCGGGTCGAAGGCGGCGCGCGCCACCGCTTCCAGGCTGATGCGGAGATCGGTGCCGGCGACGCGGAACGCGCCGTCGGCGAATTCGATGTCGGCCGCGGCCGCCTCCAGGATATGGGCGGCGATCAGCCGCGCCTTCTCGATCACCTTGTCGGCGGCGCCGGCGATGGCGCCGCTGCCCATGGGTATCGACCAGGAGCCGCCGGTGCCGGTGCCGGTGGCGACCCGGTCGGTATCGCCCTCGACGACGTGGATCTTCTCGAACGGCAGGCCGAGCCATTCGTTGACCATCTGGCTGAACGCCGTCACATGCGCCTGGCCGTTGGCCATGGCGCCGATATAGAGGGTGACCGAGCCGTCGGGCGCGAAGTCGAGCCGCGCGGTCTCCGACAAGCCGCCGCCGCCGCCACAGCGCTCGACATAGTTCGACATGCCGATGCCGCGCAACTTGCCGCGGCCGGCCGCCGCGGCGCGCCGCTCCGCAATCGTCGCCCAGCCGGCACGGTCCATGGCCGCGTCCATCAGCGCGGCGAAATGGCACTGGTCATATGTCAGGCCGGTCGGCGAGGCGTAGGGGAAGGCCTCCGGCGGGATCAGGTTGCGGCGGCGCAGCTCGACCCGGTCGATCTCCAGCTCTTGCGCGGCGATATCCATCAGCCGCTCGATCATGAAGGTGACTTCCGGCCGGCCGGCGCCGCGATAGGGGCCGGTCGGCACCGTGTTGGTGTAGACGCCCTTGACCTCCACATGCATCGCCGGGATGCGGTAGGTGCCCGACATCATGACCACGCCGTTGACCGGCGAGACGGTGCCGCGGCCGGCGACATAGGCGCCGAGATTGGCGAGCGTCTGCACGCGAATGGCGAGGATGCGGCCGTCGGCGTCGAAGGCCAGCTCCCCGGTGGTGACGTTGTCGCGGGCGTGGAAGTCGCTGACGAAGGAATCCGCCCGCTCGCCCACCCACTTTACCGGCCGGCCGAGCCGCCGGGCGCATTCCAGCACCATCACCTGTTCCGGATAGAGCGAGTTCTTGCCGCCGAAGCCGCCGCCGACATCGCCGACCAGGATGCGCACCTGTTCGGCTGCGACTCGCAAGATCTCGGCCAGCGCCGGCTTCATGGCGTGCGGCATCTGCGTGCCGGTGGTCAGCGTGAATTTTCCTGATGCCGCGTCCCATTCGCCGAGCGCGCCGCGGGTCTCGATCGGACTCTGCACCACGCGGTTGTTGACCAGGTCGAGCCGGACGACATGGGCGGCGCCGGCAAAGGCCGCCTCGGTCGCCGCGGCCTCGCCCATTTCCCAGACGAAGCAGACATTGTCGGGCGCGTCCGGCCAGACCGGCGGCGCGCCGGCCGCGACCGCATCGTCGGCGGCGACCACGGCCGGCAGCGGGTCGTAGTCGACCTCGATCAACTCGGCGGCATCGCGTGCCTGGTCGAGAGTCTCGGCGGCCACGAAGGCCACCGGATCGCCGGCCATGCGCGCCGCCGCGCCGGCCAGCACCGGCTGCTCATGGCAAACGAAGGCGGTGCCCGGCTTGCAGGCCGGCGCCACCAGGCAGGGCAAATGGCCCAAGTCGTCCGCCGCGGTCAGCACCGCCAGCACCCCCGGCACGGCGGCCGCGGCGCTGGCGTCGAGCCCGGTGATCCGGGCATGGCCATAGGACGCGCGCAGCACGAAACCGTGTACGAGGCCATCCGGCGCGACATCGTCGACGAACCGGCCCTCGCCCCGCAACAAGGCGGGATCCTCGCGCCGCAGCACCGGCTGGCTTACCCCGAATTCACCCATGCGATATTCCCGTCTGTAGCGACTACGGCCGGCGGCCGTGGAAGGCGTCGTCGAACAACGCGCGGACGCCGGCGATGTCGAGGGCGCGCGGGTTGTAGGGCGTCATCTCGACGGTGAGCGCGGCGGCACGGTCGAGGTCGCCTGCCGCGAAGCCGAGATCCTTCAACGCGGTCGGCGACCCCATGCCCTGCGCCAGGTCGAAGATCGCCCCCGCCGCATCGTCGGCTCCGAGGGCCGCGGCGGCCCGGCCGATCGCTTCGGGCGCGGCGGTGGCGTTGAATTTCACCGCCTGGGGCAGCATCACCGAATTGGCCGCGCCATGGCCGATGCCGAAACTGCCGCCCAGCACATGGCAAGCGCGGTGGTGGATGCCGACCCCGGCGGTCGCCACGGCGGCGCCGGCGAGCCAGGCGCCGTAGAGCGCCCGCGCCCGCGGCGCCGGATCGTCCGGCCGGGCGCAGGCGGCGGGCACGCCCTCGCTCAAGGCACGGATGCCCTCCTCGGCCACCAGCGAGATCACCGGCACCGGCGCTTGCGCATAGAGCGCCTCGACGCAATGGGCGAGCGCATTCATGCCGCTCGGCCCGGTCACCGCCGGCGGCAGGCCGACGGTCAGCGCCGGGTCGTAGATCACCGTCTTCGGCTTGACGCGGATGTCGGCCACCGACCGCTTCAGCCCGTCGCGGGTGATGCCGATCACCGCGGTCATCTCGGAGCCCGAATAGGTCGTCGGCATGGCGACGATCTGCACGCCGTCGACATAGAGCGCGGTCGTCTTGGCGAGGCCGACCGCGCCGCCGCCGCCCAGGGCAACCACCCCGTCGACGCCGTCGCCGCGCGCCAGCTCAGCCAACTCGTCGGCCAGCTCGCCCGGCGCCTGCGACACCACATTGTCGAAATGCCCGGCGCCGGCGTCGTCGAGCTCGGCCAGCCGTTCGGCGACGAAGTCGCGCCAACGCGGGCTGGCGATGAACAGCACGCGCTTGCAGCCGAGCCGCCCGATTTCTTGCCCCAGCCCGGTCGCGGCGCCGTTGCCGAACACCACCCGACCCGGCAACGCGTCATAAGTGAAGCCCTGCATGCCGCCTGTCCTCCCCGTCCGTCGACGCAGGTTAGCGGTAGACGCGCGCGGTTCCTAGATGGGTGCCGGCCGAGGTGCCATCCACCCACGTCATTGCGAGTGCAGCGAAGCAATCTCGATGGCGTGACTCTCCGGCGCGAGATCGCCGCGGCGCTTCGCGCCTCGCGATGACGAACAATCGCAATAAATCGACTCCGAGTCGATTTAGGACTTCGTTCTTAAATCGACTCCGAGTCGATTTATTCCACGGCGGGTGAGTTGGGGGCTCCTCTCCCGCGCGCGGGAGAGGGCTTTTGTCCGCCCGGCCGCGCCGGCGTCACTCCGACTTCGGCATCTTGTCCATCTTGTGGCCGCTGCCCTGCATCCCCGCGGCGGTGCCGAAATGCAGCTTGTGGACCAGGCGGTCGCGGGCCGGGCCGGCGATGTCGAGGGTCAGCGCCCATTCGCCGTGCATTTCCAGCGTCAGCCGGGCGCGGTACATGCCGGGCGTGGCCGTCGGCTCGGCGGTCACCGGGCGGACATTGTGCGCCATCGCCATGGACGGCATGGCGGCGTGGATGGTGATCATGGCGCCATCGATCGGCTGGCCGGAATTGCGCCCGCTCAGCATCACCCTGCAGTCGTAGACCAGTTTTTCCTGTGTCGGCTGGCAGGTCACCTCGGCCTTCGGCCGCTCCGCCGCCAGCGCCGCGCCGGCGACGCCCAAGAGAACCAACGGCAATGGAGCAAGAAATCTCATGACGACGCCTCCCCATGCTCGACCCCGAGATAGGCGCTGACCAGCATGTCGTCTTCGAGCAGCGCCTCGGCCCGCCCCTCGAGGATCAGCTTGCCGCCTTCCAGCACATAGCCGCGATCGGCGATCTTCAGCGCCTGGCGCAAGTTCTGCTCGACCAGCAGGATGGTCAGGCCGCGCTCGCGCAAGCCGTGGATCAGCCCGAAAACCTCCTGCACGGCGAGCGGCGCCAGGCCGAGGGACGGCTCGTCCAGCAGAAGCAATCTTGGCCCGGCCATCAGGCCGCGCGCAAGCGCCAGCATCTGCGCCTGGCCGCCGGAGAGGTCGGCGCCGCGCGCGTCGAGCCGCTCGGCCAGCACCGGGAACAGCGCCAGCACGTCGTCGAGCGCCGCCGGCGACCGGGCCCGGCCGGCCCGGCCATAGGCGCCCATCATCAAATTTTCCAGGACGCTCAAGCCGGCAAAGATCAGCCGCCCCTCCGGTACCTGGACGATGCCGCGGCCGACCAGCCTGTGCGCGCCGAGGCTGGTCACGGTCTCGCCGTCGAAATGCACGCTGCCGCCGGCCGGGCGGACGACACCGGAGATCGCGTTCAGCGTCGAGCTCTTGCCGGTGCCGTTGGCGCCGATCAGCGCCACGATCTCGCCCTCGGCGACGTCGATCGAGACGCCCCGCACCGCCCGGATCTTGCCGTAGGCCACGGCGAGGTCGCGTACTTCAAGCATCGGCCGGCTCCTCGCGGCCGAGATAGGCTTCGAGGACCGCCGGGTCTTCGAGCACCCGGTCGGGCGCGCCTTCCGAGATCTTGCGGCCGAAATTGAGCACCGCGACGCGGTCGCAGAGCGCGGCGATCAGGTCCATCTTGTGTTCGATCACCATCAAGGTGCGGCCCGGCCGGGCGACGTCGCGGATCAGCGCCGACATCGCCGCCGTCTCGGTCGGGGTCATGCCGCCGGCCGGCTCGTCGAGCAGCAGCAGCCGGGGCCGGGCGGCGAGCGCGCGCGCCAGCTCCAGCCGGCGCTGGTCGGGCAGCGGCAGGGCGTCGGCCAGCTCGTCGCGTCGGTCGGCGAGGCCGGTCTCAACCAGCAGTCGCTCGACCGCCGCGCGGCGCGTCCGGGCCGGCTCTTGCCGGAGGTCGGCCGCGCCCGCATGCTGCGCCACCCGGACATTCTCGAACACGGTCATGCGGCGAAAGATGCGCAAGTTCTGGAAAGTACGCGCGACGCCGAGCCGGAAGATGGCATGCGGCGCGAACGCCGTGATGTCGCGGCCGTCGAGGCGGATGGTGCCGTCGGTCGGCGGGTAGACGCCGGTGACGAGGTTGAACAGCGTGGTCTTGCCGGAGCCGTTCGGGCCGATCAGGCCGAACACCTCGCCCGTGCGGACCTCGAGGTCGAGCCCGGCGACCGCCTCGATGCCGCCGAAGCGGCGCCTAAGATCGGCGACGGCCAGCATGGAGGAACCGCCGAAGCCGTAATCGGAGCCAATGCACCGCCGCCTCGTCCAACAGGCCGCGCGGGCGCAGAATCAGCAGCAGCGCCACCAGCCCGCCGAAGGCGATCATGCGATAGCCGGACAGGAAGCGGATGGATTCGAGCAAGCCGATGTCGATGCCGACGCCGATCAACGGTCCGAAGGCGGTGCCGAGGCCGCCGATCAGGCCGTAGGCCAGGCTGTGCACGCCGAGCATGACGTTGAAGATCTTCGGCTCCACATAGGTGGTGAGATGCGCATAGAGCCCGCCGCCGATGCCGGCGATCATCCCGGCCATGCCGGCCGCCATGATCTTGTAGAGGGTGACGTTGAGACCCTGCATCTCGGCCAGCAGGTTGTCCTCGCCGACCATGCGGAAGATCGAGCCGAGGCGCGAGCGTTCCAGCAGGATCATGCCGATCAGCACGACGCCGAGCAGGCCGTAGATCAGCAGCATGAACTCGAAGGACGAGATGTCGTTCTCGTAGATATAGCGGATATCGCGGAAACCTTCCGATCCGTCCGGGCCAACCAGCTCGCCGTCGATCTCCACCCGGTAGTGGAAGATCTCAAAGATCAGCCGCACCATCTCCGCGAAGGCGAGCGTCGCCACCGAGAAATATAGGCCGCGCAGACGCAGCGTCGGGATGCCGACGACCACCGCGGCGGCGCCCGCGGCGGCCGCACCGAACGACAGCCCGAGCCAGAGTGGCCAGCCCCAGATCGCCGTGGCGATGCCGGCGCCATAGGCGCTGACCGCGAAGAACGCCTGCTGGCCGAAGGAGATCTCGCCGACCAGCAGCATCAGATAGGCGGAGAGCGCGATGAACGAGATCATGCCGATGTTGGACAGCACGCCGATCAGGTAGTCGTCCATGGCTCAGACCCGGCGCGCCGCCGCCTGCTCGCGCAGCGCAATGCGGTGGCCGAGCAGGCCGCCGGGGCGCAGCACCAGGAAGGCGAACAGCAGGAAATAGGCGGCGAGGTCGCGGTACTCGGCGCCGAGATACCAGGTTGCCTGCGCCTCGACGACGCCGAGCAGGATGCCGCCCAACACCGCGCCCGGCACCGAGCCCATGCCCCCCAGCATCATCGCGATCAGCCCCTTGAAGGTGGCCCAGAGGCCGAACAGCGGCGTGATCTGTGCGTCCGCCGCGGCGATCAGATAGCCGGCCAGCCCGCCGATGGCGGAGGCGAAGGCGAAGGCCCAGAACGCGATGGCTGCGATATGCACGCCCATATAGCGGGCCGCGGCCGGGTTCTCGGCGACGGCGCGGAGCGCCAGGCCGAAGCGGGTGCGGTAGAGCAGTAGGCTCAAGCCGGCGACCAGCGCCGCGGCGGCCGCGAACATGACCAGGTTCTCGAGCTTCAGGAAGAACGGCCCGAGGAGCAGCGGATCGGCGGTGGTCAGCGGCGGAAACGGATAGGTCCGCTCCGGCGCCATCAGGGTGACCAGTTCCTCCAACTGCATCCAGATGGCGAAGCTCGACACCATCGAGGCGATCGCCGCGCCGCGCCGGATCGCCCAGAAGCAGATCCGCTCCACATAGATGCCGGCGAGCGTCGCGCCGACCACGGTCACCGCCGCGACAGCGACGGGATGGATCTTGAAGTTCAGGTAGAGCAGGGTACCGACGAAGCCGCCCACCATGATCGACGGCCCGAACGACAGGTTGAGCCGGCGCATGATGCCGAAGATCAGGGTGAAGCCGAGGGCGAGCAGCGCGTAGGCCGATCCCAGCATCGCCCCGTCGAGGCAGTTCTGGATGAAATCGACCATCGCCGCGCCTCTCCTGCGGGGTCAGGCATGAAAAAATAGGGACAGTATGTATTTTCCGGCTCTCGAGCTTGGTCTGATCGCCGAGCCTGGTTCCCGGAAAATACATACTGTCCCTATTTTTCCATGCCTGACCCCATTAGCCCTGGCGGGTGCCGAGATAGGCGCGCTGGATCACTTCGTCCTCGGCGAGCTCGCCCGGGGTGCCGTCGAAGGTAACCCGGCCCTGCTCCAGCAGGAAGAAGTGATGCGCCACCTGCAGCGCCATATGGGCGTTCTGCTCGACCAGGAAGATGGTGGTGCCGTCGGCGTTGAGCTCGCGGATGATGCGGAAGATCTCCTCGACCACCATCGGCGCCAGGCCGAGCGACGGCTCGTCCATCAGCAACAGCTTCGGCCGCGCCATTAGCGCCCGGCCGACCGCCAGCATCTGCTGCTCGCCGCCGGAGAGCGTGCCGGCGTTCTGGTCGGCGCGCTCTTTCAGCCGCGGGAAACGCTGGAACATCTGCTCCAGGTCGTCGGCCACCGCGGCACGCTGGCCCGGCAGCCGCGTATAGGCGCCGGCCAGCAGGTTCTCGCGCACGCTCATATCGGCGAACACCAGGCGGTTCTCCGGCACCAGGGCGATGCCGTGGGCAACCACCCGGCTCGGGCTCAAACCGGCAAGCTCGGCGCCGTCGAAGTCGATCGAGCCGCGGCGCGGCTTCAGCACGCCGGCTATGGTCAGCATCAAAGTGGTCTTGCCGGCGCCGTTCGGGCCCAGCAGGCAGGTGATCTCGCCCTCGCGGACCGCCAGCGCGACGCCGCGCAGCGCCTCGATCTTGCCGTAGCTGGTGACGACGCCGTCGACCTTCAGCATCGCCTCAGCCCTCAGCCCCGCCGCCGAGATAGGCCTCGTGCACGACGGAATCGTTCTGGATCACGGCCGGCGTACCCTCGGCGATCTTGCGGCCGAAATTCAACACGGCGATGCGGTCGGTGACGCCCATCACCAGCTCCATGACATGCTCGACCAGCATGATGGTCTTGCCCTGGGCGCGCAGCTTGACCAGGCGCTCGCTCAACTGGCCGACCTCTTCCATGTTCATGCCGGCCGCCGGCTCGTCGAGCAGCAGCAGCTTCGGCTTGGTGGCGAGCGCCCGCGCCAGCTCCAGGCGGCGCTGCTCGCCGAAGGCGAGGTTGGCGGCGAGCTCGTTCGACTTGTGCGCCAGCCCGGCGAACTCCAGCAGCTCCTCGGCCTCGGCGCGCGCCGTGCCGGCGCCGCCGAGCCAGCGGGCGACGAAGTTCTGGCGCTTGCGGTCGGCGACCGAGTTCCCGGCCACCCAGAGGTTCTGCCAAACGGTCAGCTCACCGAACAGGCGGATGTTCTGGAAGGTGCGGGCGATGCCATGCGCCACGGCGACATGCGGCGGCGCCGCGGTGATGTCGGCGTCCTCGAAGCGGATCTGGCCGGCGGTCACCGGAAAGACGCCGCAGATCAGGTTGACCGTGGTGCTCTTGCCGGAGCCGTTCGGGCCGATCAGGCCGAAGATCTCGCCCGTGCGGACGGTGACGTCGAGGCCGTCGACGGCGCGGACGCCGCCGAAATGCTTGGATAGCCCCTGCAGCTCAAGCATCGCCGCGGCGCCCCACCAGGCGCTTCAACAGGGCCACCGAGCGCGCGTCGATCACGCCCCTCGGCAGCAGGTTCATGGCGAGCACGATCAGCAGGCCGAACAGCAGGTTGCGCCAGTCGCCCAAGTCGCGCAGCGCCTCGACTAGGAAGCCCTGGACGAAGATCACGGCGAGCAGGGTGCCGAAGACGTTGCGCAGGCCGCCCAGGATCGGATAGGCGATGGCGAAAGTCGCCATCAGCACGCTGAAGTTCAGATGCTCGATATGGGTGGTGTAGTGGGCGTAGATGGCGCCGGCGATGCCGGCGATGAAGCCGGCGGCGGACATCGCCGAGACCTTGACGGCGGTCAGGTTGATGCCGGCGCTCTGCGCCGCCAGCTCGTCCTCGCCGACGGCGCGTAAGACCGCGCCGGCGCGGCTCCTGTCCATCCACCAGAGCGCCGCCATGACGACGACGACGATCGCCCAGATGAAGACGGCAACGTCGAGCGAGGTCCAGCCGTTCTCCGGGAAGAATCGGATCTGGCGGAAGCCCTCGCCGCCAAGCGGGCCGACCATGATGTTGCCCTTGGCGATCTGGTAGTCGAAATTGAAGAAGAACAGGCGCACGAACTCGCCGAAGGCGAGCGTCGCGATCACCAGCATCAGCCCCTTCACGCGCAGCGCCGGGAAGCCGACGATGCAGGCGACCACGGCGGCGACCACGGCGGCGACCAGCAGCGCCGGCAGGATGTGAAAGCCGGCCAGCACCGTCAGCATGCCGGCGACATAGGCGCCGATCGCCATGAAGCCGGCCTGGGCCATGCTGACCTGGCCGGTCAGCAGCACGACATAGGCCGAGAGCCCGAGGATGGTGTGGACGCCGAGGATCTGGGCGAGCCCGAGATAGAAGTCCATCGCCCGCGCCTCAGTCCCGGCTCACGCCGGACGCGAAGATGCCGCCGGGCCGGAAGGTCAGGAAGACGAACAGCAGCAGCATCACGTACATGTCCCGCTCCGTGACGCCGCGGAGATACAGGAAGACGTTCTCCAGGGCGCCGACCATCAACCCGGCGATGATGGCGCCGGGGATGCTGCCGAGGCCGCCGATCACCGTCACGATCAGGCCCTTCAGGGTGAGCGGCAGGGCGATCAGCGGCGACAGCACGCCGACCGAGGCGCCGATCATGGCGCCGGCGAGGCCGCCGAGCGTGCCGGTGATGACGAAGGTCAGCGCGTTGGTGCGGTCCAGGCTCATGCCGCAGAGCTGCGCCGCCACCGGCTGTTGCGCCACCGCCCGCGTCGCGATGCCGAGCTGGGTGCGGTAGAGCAGCAACAGCAGCAGAACCATGGCGACGACGCTGAGGCCGAAGATGAACAGCAGGTCGCCGCGCAGGCCGAATTCCCCGAACTCGATCATCACCTCGTCGAACAGCGCCGGATAGGGCTCCGGCATGCCGTCGGTCGCGTGCACAACTACCTCGTCGATGAACATCAGCATGCCGACGGTCGCCATTAGCGTGGCGAGCGGGCTGGCCAGCGGAATGAAGCGGAAGCAGCAGAGATAGATGAAATAGCCGATCACGCCGGAGCAGATCGCGGCGACGACGAACACCACGATGGCGGGGGCGGCCAACAGCTTGAACGCCACCAGGCTGGCATAGGCGCCGGCGATCGACGCCGCGGCATAGGCCAGGTTGAGCTTGTGCATCACGCCGAAGATCAGCGTGAAGCCGATCCCGATCATGGCGTAGGTCGCGCCGAACAGGACCCCGTCGGCAACCGACTGGACAATGTCGATCACGGCCCAGAGGAAATCCTCCATCGGGCACCCCCAACTGGAAATCGCACAGGAGAAAGGTGGCGGGCCGGCAACCGACGGCCCGCCATATTGGGCTTAACGGCTCACGAGCCCGGTTCGTGCAACACCGCCCACTCGCCGCTCTGCGCGTGGACATAGACGTAAGGCTTCAGCGCCTCGCCCTCGCCGGTCCGCTTGATCTTGCCGAGCAGGCCGTCGGTCTCGTCGAGCCTGGCCAGGCCGTCGCGGATCTTGCGCCGGTCGGCGGCGACCGAGTCGGGCTTGGCCATGACGCCTTCCGCCTCCATCACACTCTTCAGGACCATAACGATCTCCCAGGCCGCGGCCGAGTGCAGGTCGGCGCTGCCCTTGAACTTGGCGGCGCCGGCGGCGGCCTCTTTCGCGGCCGGGGTCACCGGGGCGAAGCTGGTCGGGATGATGATGCCTTCGGCCTGCTTGGCGCAGCCGTTCAGCGTCTCCATGCTGGAGGAACTGGTCAGGCCGATCACCAACTTCGGACGCACGCGCTGGCGCTTCATTTCCTTCAACACGCCACAGGTGGTGAAGGGATGCGCCGAGATAGCGACGATGTCGGCCTCGGCCTTCTTCATCTCGCGCACCTGGGTGGTGAAGCTGGTGTCGTTCAGCAGCCACTTGGACTCGCCCAGCACCTCGTAGCCGGCCTCGCCGGAGCGGATTTTCATCACCTTGTGCCAGGTGAAGCGCGAATGGGCGAAGTCCTCCTCGACGCCGCCATAGACGGTCTTCAGCTCCGGATGCTCGGCCGTCAGCCATTTGAACAGGCTCTGGTACATCTCGCTCTCGTTGGGCACGTTACGGAACGCCCAGTCGGAGATCTTGGCGAGCCCGCCCTTGATCGCGGTGTCGGTGAAGATCGGGAACTGCAGGCCGGTGTCGCCGGTGTCGCCGACCTTGGACTGCAGGATGCCGAACAGCGGCTCGGCGACGTTGGAGCAAGTCGGACCGACGCCGACGACGGCGTCCGACGAGGCGATCCGGCGCACCACCGAGATGCCTTCCTCGGCGTTGCAGCGGTCATCGAAAAAGCTGATCTCGATCTTGCCGGTGGCGCCGTCGCCGAGCTTGATGCCGCCCGAATTGTTGATCTTGTCGGCCGCGGCGCGCAGCACCGCCTCGGTATTCAGGCCGAACGAGCGCACCACACCCGATTTGGCGCCGAAGCCGGAGATCTTGACCATCCGCTCCGCCGCCGAGCCCGCCTCGGCGAAGCCGAACGTCGCGGCCATCGCCAATGCCGGCGCCAGTATCCACGCTTTCCTGAACATTTCCGTGTTCCTCCCAATGTCGAATTTTTTGTGCTTGGCCGCCCATCGGGCCGATGCCCGACGTGCCGACTGACGGTAAGCCTATGGTTCACCCTGCCGCCCGTCAACAACAGGAGAAGGCAGGTGATGTATGAGAGTTTGTGTCAGGAGCTGAGAGGAGGGTACTCCGTGGGTTGTCAAGATCCACAAGGAAGGAGCACCCCCCAATGCCGCACACTGCGACGATCAAGAGTTTACCTGCTGCGTTCCGGATGATGAAAGAGATGCGTTGC